>Ga0209130_1000371_pt1 | contig 50978 bp, 48 predicted proteins | sample AraplaMF_Cvi_mLB_FD_184264 | JGI IMG/M metagenome (GOLD analysis project Ga0209130, IMG submission 184264) | Arabidopsis root microbial communities from the University of North Carolina, USA - plate scrape MF_Cvi_mLB (SPAdes) (version 2) | ecosystem: Host-associated > Plants > Roots > Endosphere... | reverse complement strand
ATTAAACTCCTGAAGAAGATTGCTTTCTCAACGGCTCTAATATGCGGCATCAAACTTAGACGCGTCTTAATGCAAAAAAGGCCGGAAATCCGGCCTTTTCAAGGGAGCTACGCGCGCTCAGGCGGCAGCTTGCTGCTCCAGGGCAGTGTGGTTGACAACACCGTCAATGGCGATCTTGCGCGGCTTCAGGGCTTCCGGCACTTCGCGCTGCAATTCGATGGTCAGCACGCCGTTGCTGAAGGAAGCGCCGTTCACCTTCACGTGGTTGGCCAGCTGGAAGCGCTGTTCGAAGTCGCGGAAGGCGATGCCGCGGTGCAGGTAGGTCTTTTCCTGGCCGTCTTTCTGCTTGCGGCCAACGACGACCAGGGAGTCGCGTTCGGTGGTAATGTCGATTTCGCTGCGGTCAAAGCCGGCCAGCGCCATCACGATACGGTACTGGTCTTCAGATACCAGCTCGATATTGTACGGAGGGTAGCTGGGCTGGTCGCTGCGATGCGCGTCATTCAGCATCTGGGCCAGGCGGTCGAAGCCGATAGCGGAACGATACAGTGGAGTCAGGTCAAAAGTACGCATTTTCATATCCTTTCAATTTAAGCGATATAAGGTCTGGCGGTCCCCGGCTGGGCAACCGCTGAATCCGATATAGGAGCCCCAAAAAGGATTTCAAGGGATTTTTTTCGCGTTACGTTCCGAAACATTTTGCCTCCCCCTGCGTGCTAAACTCGCCCGTCGCACTTTCCCCGTTGAAATAAATGAAACTGTTCACCAACACCGCCCTCGCCCTGCTGCTGGGCTCCGCCTGCAGTGCCCACGCCGGCCAGGCCATCCCCGCCCCGGCCGACCAGCCTTATCCAGGCACCATCGTGATGAAGGTCGATGCCTCGAATACCGCGCAGAACATCTACCGCATCCAGCAGACCGTCCCCGCCAAGCCGGGCAAGATGACGCTGCTGTTCCCGCAGTGGGTGACCGCGCAGCACGGCCCGACCGGTGCGCTGAACCAGTTCGCCGGCTTCAAGGTCACGGCCAATGGCAAGACCCTGGCCTGGCGCCGCGACAACGTGAACGTGTTTGCCTTCCACATCGAGGTGCCGGACGGCGCCAAAGCGATCGAGGTCGAGTACCAGCACCTGGCCCCGACTGAAACCTCGCAAGGCCGTACCTCGATCACGCCCGACATGCTGGGCATCCAGTGGCAATCGCTGACCATGTACCCGGCCGGCTACGCCACCCGGCGCATCCCGATCCAGACGACACTGACGCTGCCGGCCGGCTGGCAGTACGGCTCCGCGCTGGAAGAAGCCGAACGCAAGGGCGACGTCGTGACCTTCAAGACCACCGACGTGGAAACCTTTGTCGATTCGCCGCTGTTCGCCGGCCGCCACTTCAAGCGCTTTGACCTCGACCCGGGCGCCAAAGTGCCGGTGCACCTGAACGTGGTGGCCGACACCGCCGAAGCACTGGAAGCCAAGCCGGAGCAGATCGAACTGCACCGCAACCTGGTCAAGCAGGCCTACAAGGTGTTCGGATCCCAGCACTACAAGCACTACGACTTCCTGTTCGCGCTGAGCGATGAATTCGGCCGCGTGGGCCGCGAGCACCACCAGTCCAGCGAAAACGCGCTGAAGCCCGACTACTTCACCGAGTGGAACAAGACGGAATCCGAACGCGGCCTGCTGCCGCACGAATTCACCCACTCCTGGAACGGCAAGTTCCGCCGCCCGAAAGGCCAGGACGTGCTGAACTTCAACCAGCCGCTGCAGAACGACCTGCTGTGGGTATATGAAGGCCAGACCACCTACTACGGCGAAGTACTGGCTGCGCGCTCCGGCCTGATGAAAGCTGCCAGTATCAAGGACACTATCGCCGCCTCCGCTGCGCGCTACAGCATCCAGAAGGGCCGCGAATGGCGCTCGGTGCAGGACACCACCTACGATCCGATCATCAACGCGCGCCGCCCGATTCCATGGTCGAATTACCAGCGCAGCGAAGACTACTACGTGGAAGGCATGCTGGTCTGGCTCGACGTGGATACCAGGATCCGCGAACTGTCGGGCGACAAGCGCTCGCTGGACGATTTCTCCGCCAGGTTCTTCGGCGTAGACGACGGCCGCGTGCAAGCCCTGCACTACACCTTTGACGACGTGGTCAAAGTGCTCAACAGTGTGCAGCCGTACGACTGGGCGGGCTTCCTGCGTACCCGCATCGAAGACCTGGGCCCGGTGCCGATGGACGGCATCGCCCGCGCCGGCTACAAGCTGGTCTTCGCCGACAAGCAGACCGACTTCCTGAAAGCCGCCGAAGACCGCAGCAAGTCCGCCGACTTCACCTATTCGCTCGGCTTTAACGTCGGCAGCGAAGGCAAGATCGAAAGCATCCAGTGGGAAGGCGTCGGCTTCAAGGCCGGCCTGTCCGGCAACACCACCCTGCTGGCAGTGAATGGCCGCGCCTACAAGGCCGACCTGCTGCGCAAAGCGATCACCGAAGCCAAGACCAGCAGGAAGCCGATCGAGCTGCTGGTGAAACACGGCCAGCAATACAGCACCATCGCGCTGGAATACTACGAAGGCCTGAAGTATCCGCGCCTGGAACGCATCGAAGGCACGCCTGACCGACTGGAAGCCATCCTGGCACCGCGACAGTAAGTCACAGCAAACGGGCGCACTGCGGTGCGCCCGTTTTCATTTCCCCGCGCTAGAGTGGTGGCCATCATGTTCACCGTCTACACCTGGACCACGCCCAATGGGCGCAAGCCGCTGATCCTGCTGGAAGAACTCGACCTTCCTTATGAAGTGGTGCCAGTCAACCTGCGCGAGCATGAGCAGTTTGCCCCCGAATTCCTGGCCATCTCGCCCAACAACAAAATCCCCGCGCTGAGGGAAGGTTCGCTTGCATTGTTCGAAAGCGGCGCGATCCTGACCTACCTCGCCGAAAAATACGAGCGCTTCCTGGCGCCGGAAGGGCCGGAACGCTACCACGCTTTGCAATGGCTGTACTGGCAGGTAGGCGGACTCGGTCCCATGCTGGGGCAACTGGGCTTTTTCGCGAAAGGCGACCTTGCGCTGCCGAAGGAACATTTCATCGCCGAGGCAGACCGCCTGCTCAACGTACTCGACCGCACCCTGGCCGGCAACACTTACGTCGCCGGTGAGCACTACACCATCGCCGACATCGCCTGCTACCCATGGACGCAGGCCGCAGCCTCGCACCTGGAACTGAACCTGTCAGGCAAGCCCGCCGTACAACGCTGGCTGGCCCTGGTCGGCGAGCGTCCCGCCGTCAAAAAAGCTATGGCGTGGAAGCCTGGTAGTCCTTGAGATAGCGCTCGCTCCAGGCGGCAATCAGGCTCGCGACATACATCGCATCTTCGCGCACGGTCAGCAGGTGATCCGCCGTGTCGAGCGAGATAAAGCTCTTCGGGTGCTTGGCCGCCGTGAAAATTTCCAATGCATTATTGATGCCGACCGTCGTATCGCCCGGCGCGTGCATGACGAGCAAGGCCTTGCGCAGAGTGGCGATCTTGTTGCGCAAGCTGTTCTCGGCCACGTCCTCCAGGAATTGCCGCTTGATGCGGAACGGCCGCCCGGCCAGCTGCACCATGGCTTCCCCCTGCGCCGTGATGGCATCGATCTGGTCGCCGAACAAATGCGTCACGTGCACCGGGTCGCTTGGCGCGGCGATGGTGACCACGGCCTGCGCCTCCGGCACGGTGCCGGCAAAGGCCAGCGTCGCCGCGCCGCCGAGGCTATGCCCGATCAGGATGCGCGGCACCTGGAATTCGCGTCGCAGGAAATCGGTGGCCGCCTGCAGGTCGGCCACATTGGACGAGAAATTGGTGTTGGCAAAATCGCCCTCGCTCGCACCCAGGCCGGTGAAGTCGAAACGCAGCACGGCAATGCCGTGGTCAGTCAACGCCTGCGCGATGCGGCTGGCAGCGAAAACGTCCTTGCCGCAAGTGAAGCAGTGTGCAAACAGGGCGTAGGCGCGCACGCCGCTCTCCGGCGAGTCCAGCCGCGCCGCCAGCATTTGTCCATTTGCCCCAGGGAATTCGAGTCTTTGTGCGTACATATGTGTGCTCCTCCCAATGTGCGCCCATCATACGCCTCCCACAATTGAACTCGAAGTACGTGACAATCCGATAGTTTTAATGGTGACCTCAAGTAATAAAATGCCTCCGGAAATACGCGTTGACTGACATCGCTGTCATCAACTTGCGCCCGCTAATCAAAATAAGAAGGCGTTGTACATGGCCAGAACTATCCTGGGCGCCAAACCGACTCTCGACCACTCCTCCGCATCGCTGGCGACTCGCGGTCCTTCGTTGTCATTATCTCCTCAGCAAGTCGAAGCGCGGCTGCGCCAGCAGCGTTCGCGCAAGTACATCGACGCCGTCACCAAGCTCGACGCCGGCAGCCATGTTCACTCCAAAGAGGCTGTCGACGAGCTGCTGCGTGAGATCGGGCAGGAGTTGCGCGAGGTGAGCGCGGACTTCTGGCCAATTGGCTACGTCAGCAAGTGTTATCTCGGTGCGCCATATGAAGTCCATTCCCTGGACCGGACCGGCAACATCATTTGCCATTACAAGGCCGGGCAGTCCCTGCCAAACGGAATGGAACGTGCAAGAACAATCGCAAGGCATCCCCAGTACGCCTTCATTGAGGTCTATTCAGACAAACTCATCGCCGTTACACAAAGCGGCGACGTATCACTCATCAAAGGATAAGCATGTCCACTGAACGCATCATCCACCTCGCCGACCTTGCATTCATCGAAAATGGCATCCGAACCATCCGCAGCGATGTCGCGGTGGTTTCCCAGCAAGTCGAAGGCGTGGGGAATGAGTTGGCACATACCAGGTCTGAACTGGCGCAGCTGGAGCAGCTGTTTCGCGAGTTCATTGCGGCCGATGCGATGGCCAAGGAGCTGCAGCTGGCAGAAACCAGGCAGGTGAAGGTGCGCCAGGAGCTCGAAACCAAGTACGGCTACTACGACCAGGTCCGCCGCCAGGCAACCGGCATCCTCCAGGCCGCCGACATCAGCATCGTGCGCCAGGAGACCATTACGTCGGCTACTGAAGAGCTGATGCTGGCGGCTCCGCGCTATTGGCTCGCCCCTGCGCTGGTCGCGCTGGGCGCATGGATCAACGACAATCAGGCGCTCGCCACCAAGGCGCTTGCCGAAGCCTTGCGCCGTGATGACGAGAAGACCACCCTCTTCTTCGCCCTGGTTTCACGCCGCGCCTCCCGCGCAGCGGCGTGTGGAACGTGGCTGGACCGCTATTTTGGCATGCAGGACCCAAGCAAACTGGATCGACAAACCGTCGTCCTGGTCGACGCCCTTGCCAGCGGCGTGTTTGGCGCTGATGTGCGAAACAAGATCACGAGCCGCACGGAAGCATGGATTGAGGAGCTTTCCCAGCGTGCCGGCTTCGTCGAAGAGCAACGGACACAATGGAATGCTGCATTGCGCTCGAAAGCACCGACCTTGGACAGTGCGCAGCGCTACCGCTACCTGGCCAAGCACAGTCCGACCTGGAATGACTTGAATGCGAGCATGAACAGCGCCGGCATCCATGCCGCGGTGCTGGAGCACTTCCGTCAAATCTTCAATGGCCAGATTCCTCCGTCGCCAAACATCCAGGTCGCCGTCGACAACCTGCTGCACAAGCTGGTCAAGAACTTCGATGATGAAGAGCTCCCGCTTCGTCGTGACGAACGACTGTGCCAGCTCATTATCGATGAACGTGGAAACCGCAAGGCCGCGCAAGACCGCTACGCACTGGAAAGCGCTGCGCTGGACGAGCAAATCAACTTCACGCAGCTGCTGACCAATGCCGCGATGCACCCGGAGATCGCCCATTCATCGCGCGACACGCAACGCTATGCAACGGCTCTGTCGAAGCAGTGGATCAAGGAAGCCCATGGCGACGTGACGGCGGCGGTCCGTGCCGCAGTTCCCCCCAGCGTCCAGATCGACATTGAAGGCTGGAGCGGCACCACCGATAACGGCGAAAACGAGGAGAAACTGGCTGGCTCGCTCGCCAAGTACATCGACGGCCTGAAGGACGCGGCCCTGGCCGTGCTGAAGGTCGGCGTCATGCACTGGGCTGCGCTGGTGATTGGAGGCAGCTTCCTGTTGTGGGGCCTGCCGACCCTGAACTTGCTGCTCATGGGCTTGGGCGCCGGCGGGGTGATCTGGTTCTTTACGGCCCGATCGAAGATTCAAAAGGCGCGCGCTGGCGTTGAAGCGAAATTCGCAGCCCTAAAAGAGCAAGCGCGCGAAATGCTGAAAGCATCGATTGCCGAAGTGGTCGAATGGCGCCGTGAGTTCGCTCGGCGTGACGCGGCAGCTGCAGACGTCACTGCTTTGCTCGATGATATATCGCCGCAGCAGTATGTCCTTTCCTCGCACGACAATGCGCGCAAGGTGATGGCCTGATTCAAAGGAAAAATCCAAATGACCCGCCCAATTATTACTGACACGCCGGCCCCGGAATCCCAAGCTGCAAGCTCGCCGGCCCCGAACAATCCGCCGCCACCACAGCGCGCGCCTGCCGTTCCGCCTGCCGACAGCCTGGCAGGTGCATTCCCGGCCTGGGACCTGCTTCCGGCAAGCAATTTCGTTCGGCGCGTCAAATGAACCTCGAGCCCTTGCCCATTCCACAGACTTACGTTGAGTGGAGTGCCTGCCTCGAACGGTTCGAGACCGGCCTCGATGACCAGGCGACGATCGCCGTCATGCGCCAGGGGAAACTCTCCTGGTCGAGCGGGGTGGCAGAGCTGTTTTCTGAACGCTTGTCGGCCACATTGAGCGTGCGCCTCCAGCGCTGCTCCGACCAGATGTCGCGCCAACTTCACTCAGGCGCGGATGAAGTGGCCCTGGTTCGCGCCTTGACCAATACCCGCCAGATCCTGGCCAACCTCAATGTGCTGGCCACACTGGAAGCATTTCCCGAAGTCCTGACTGCGCATTTGAGCAAGGAGCTCAAGCTGTATGCGGAGCGGACCCAAAAGTCACTGGAAGACAGTGCCCGGTCCGACCGAAGCGGGCGCCTGGCGAGCCTCATCCGCAACAACAGCCTGTTGCAATTTTCGGCACCAGTCCCGGCCAAGAGTGACGATGCAAAGCCGGCGGCACCGCCTCCATCACAATCATCCCCCAATCGTCGTCGTAACTTCCTTTAATCATGAGCGACACTATCGAATTCCGGAACGCCCTCACGCGCTACCTTAAAGCGCGCATTCCATTCATCTCCATCCGCACCACCGAGCGCGCCCGTGTGCTCGATATCTTCAGGGAGGTCGCAAGCGGGCTCAATGCGCCGGTCTATGTCCATACGCTCTCACAGGGGACACGCGAACTCGTTTCTGGCCGCTCCGTCAATGACGATCGCTCCGTGGTCGGCGCAGTGGACTTCGCGAGCCAGCAGATCGCCCAGCGCCAGAACCTGAGCTTTGTCCTGACGGAGGTCTCGGACATTGAAGATGACACGTCCTTCTCCCGCCAGCTTTTCGATACCGTCATGCTGGCGGCCGACCATGGCGGATGTGTAGTCATCATCACTTCCAAGCCGGTGTGGGGCCAACTGCAACGCCTGGGGATGTCGCTCACCCTGTCGGCGCCTAACGAAGACGAGATGCTCGACATCATCCGCGATCAGATTGGCGCCTATCGGAGCCAATTCAAGATCGAGTGGGATGAGGCGGACGAACGCCAGGCAGCAGCAATCCTTGCCGGGATCTCGCGCATTGAAGCCGAGAACATCATCGCAACGCTTCTCGCCAATGGCGGCATCAGCAAGGGTGACCTCAATGAATTGATGCATGCCAAGGACCGCATTTTTGCCGACATTTCCGGCATCGAACGCGTCGTGGTGCGTAATTCGGACTTGAACGTCGGTGGGCTTGGTGGCCTCAAGAGCTGGCTGGAACGGGAGCGCCCGCTTCTCACCGCAGACCTTCGCGAGCGCGGTATTCGGCCACCACGCGGCGTTCTCCTGGTTGGCGTGCCGGGTTGCGGCAAATCGTTGTCCGCCAAGGCCATCGCTTCGAATTGGAACCTGCCCCTGTACCGCCTCGACCTCTCGACGATTCACGGCCAATACCTTGGGCAGAGCGAAGGCCGCCTGAAGGACGCATTGTCGACCGCGGACCATGTCGCGCCCTGTGTCCTTTGGATTGACGAGATCGAGAAAGGACTGGCTGGCGCGATTGGCGGCGGCGATGGCGGCACCTCCACCCGGCTGGTGGGGCAATTCCTGTATTGGCTGCAGGAAGCGAGGTCGCGTGTATTCGTCGTTGCGACGGCGAACGACGTGTCGAAACTTCCGCCTGAGCTTTTGCGCCGTGGGCGTTTCGACGAACTTTTCTTCGTCGACCTGCCAACGCAGTCCGAGCGCAAGGAAATCATTGACATCTATGTGCAGCGCGGCTTGAAGCAGGCCCTGGATGAGAGCCTGTCGCAGGAGTTGATCGAACTGTCGGAAGGCTTCGCCGGCTCGGATATCGAATCGGCGGTGCGTGAAGTGGTGAAAGAGGCCTACCTGTTCGGGGACCAGAAAGTCTCTGCAGAACTCTTCCGGCGCAGCTTCCAGAACGTCGTGCCGCTTTCGAAGACCAGCCCTGAACAGATCGAGAACATTCGGGCCTGGGGCCGCGAACGTGCGGTACCGGCTTCCGGCCAGGCGATCGGCGGCGCCAATAACGCTGGCACCCGCGTACGGCGGGCGGTACTGCTGTGAGCCCTCGTTCTAGGCAAACAAGCCATGCAGGTACCAGCGCGTTTCCTCGGTGCCAGGAATGCGTTCGCGGTAGACCCAGTAGTAGGCGTTGTCCTCGCCCTCGGCGATGAAGTAATCGCGGGTTTGCGTTTCGCTCCACCAGCCGGCTTCGATGCGCTCGGCGGTTGACACCATGCGCAGCGGCGAGCAGTAGAACGGGCGGTGGTCGCGCATCAGCAGCTGGATGGGCTTGGGCAGCAGGAAGGCGGGGCGCGGCAAAGGGCGGGGCGGCATCTGGGCTGCCACATCGGCTGGACGCAGCTTCTCGTGCAGGGGCACCCAGCGGTTGGCCACTTCGGGGCGGTAGTCGGCCTTGGGGTATGGCTGCAGCACGTTCTCCGCCCCGAGTCGCGCCACCAGCACTTCGAACAGGCGCTGGCGGTCCTGCGGGCTGCCGCCGGGATCGGGGAAGAGCGAATCGCTGAGCGGCGCCATCGGCTCGACCTGGGCCGCCTCCAGCGCCAGCCCGATCACCGGCGCCGGCAATTCCACCTTGGCCAGGCGCTCCTTCAGCAGGCGCACGATGTGTTCGTCGCGCCAGGTCGGCTCGGCCAGCATCACGTCCACCGGCGTCGGCGGGCAGGCTTCACGGCCGCGCTCATGCTCCAGCAGCAGGCGGATACGCGAGACCGCAAACTGGTGGGCGCACAGCCAGCCCGTTAATTGCTGCAGCAGGCGGCAGGCGCCGGCCAGCAGCAGGTCGGCGTTCTCGATGCGGCCAAACAGTTCCAGCTTGGCCTTGAAGCTGGGCGGCGCTTCGATCCATTCGTGCATTTCCGGCGCCAGGCCTTGCGCAGCATCGAGCATGTCCAGCACTTCGATGCCGCAGCGGCGCTGCAGGCCGGGACGCGGCAGGCGCACCAGGTCGCCGATGCTGAGGCAACCGATGCCGTCCAGCCAGCGCAGGTGCCGTTGCAGCGGCGGCAGCAAGCCTACCGGCAAGCGATGCAGCCGGCGCAGCAGGCTATCCAGTTTGAGCGTGCGGCCGCCGCCGGCGCGCGCCAGCAGCCAGGCGCCGCGTGCCGTAGGCGCCACACCCAGTACCCCGCTGAAGCCGAGCTTTTGCAGGCTGTCCTCCAGCAGGCGGCACAGGCGGCGGATGCCGCCGAACAGGCGCAGGCTGGCGCCCACGTCCAGCAGCAGGGTGGCGCCCTCACCTTCTGCCACCTGGGGCGTGTATTGCAGCATGGCCATGGCAACGGCGTGCAGGGCTTCCTGTTCCTGCTGCGGGGCGCGTTCATGCATCTGCGCTTCCGGCGCCAGCATCAGGGCGCCGCTGCGGCGCATGCCGGGGCGCACGCCCATCACATGGGCGCGGTACGACACCGCGAGTACGCCCTCCTGCTCCAGCACGACGCTGCACAGGTCATCCGACCAGTTCGGACAGAACACTTCGAGCGGTAGCCGGGGCAGGTACAGGCCGATCCACAGGCGCATGGCGTTGCAACAGGGTTGGGGTTAATGGGAGGAACAGCGGCGTGTCGCGCTGCGGTCCCCTGCGTTTGACGAATTCGATATGGATGCCGCCGGGCGCCGGCCGCAGCGCCAGCCGCAGCGGCGCGGGCGAGGAATCCTGGGCGGCGGCGATCGGGCGCAGCAGGAAGAACAGCGTCTCGCCGCACTGGGCTGCCAGGTGCAGGCGGCGCAGCGCTTCATTGCGGATGTGCTGTTGCCAAAGCAATACCGCGCCGCAACTGCCGCTGCGCAGGATTTGCTCGGCCGCCCACAGGCTGTCGGCGGCCTTGCCGGTGTTGCGGATCCACAGCAGTTGCTGCGGAGGCAAGTCAAGACCTAAGGCTTGCGGGGCGTACGGCGGCTGCAGCAAGGCTGCCGGGCGCGTCAGGTTGGCCAGGGTCGCTTTCAATAAACGCAACTCGCCGATACCGGGTTGCTGGAGTAGCAACTCCGTCAGGACGCCCGTAGGCCATCCGCCTCCCGGCAGTTGATGGGAGAGCACTGGAATGCCGGTATCCACACAGGACGTGGCTCCCTTGGTGAGTTGGGAGGCCAGCCAGAGGGCCGGGTGCAGGGGTTGTGGGTCAAAAAGCGCCATGACGAAAAATGCTGTATATGCATACAGTATAATCCTACGAGCGCGCGGAGAAAACCTGTTTCAGGGTCTTGGCATCCAGAACCGCTTCACCCCACTGGGCAAGCTGCTCTGGGCTAGCTTTGGCGAGCCGCTTCTGGACCGTTGGGGATAAGGCGCCAAAGCGACGGCAGAGCAAGCGCCCAAGGACCTCCGCAGCTCCTTCTTGCCGCCCTTCTTGCAGCCCTTCTTGCCGCCCTTCCGCGCGCCCAATTCGAATGCCCCGCTTCTCACGCCTTTCAAGCCGGAGTTGATCATATTCACTCAGCCATTCCACGCTGTGCCTCCTTTCAAGCCGCCTGATGTCAAGCCGCAGCCGCCGCTCCAACTCGGCAGGCAATGGCATCAGCCAGTGAATCACCGTGAACAAATCGATGATACGCCGCTTGTGCCATCCCCGCTGGTACAGCAGCCTGACAAGCCGCCACTTTGCAGCGTATCGAGCCTCTTCCTTGCCATGCGTCTGGCGTGCAAGCAGGTGCGCGGCCGTTACCCAGGCAAACACATTCCGTTGTAGCAAAAGTTCATCAATGAGTTCAGCGTAGGCCGACAATTTTGCCACTGCAAACCTGATGCCCATTTGCGTGCCAAACACGTCGTTGTGAAACGAATCCTGGCGCCAACGCTTACCTGCATCAGCAAGCACGACCAGGCTGGCTACAGGCAGTTTGTAGTCCTTGTACAGGCCGTGGTTGTAATTGAGGATGCGCTCGGCCAGCTTAGGGTCCCGTTGCGCCTGAATTTCAATGTGCAGCAGCACTTCCCGGCCGTCGCAAAGGAAAACACTGGCTAGTAAATCCGCGATCAAAGTACGCGGCCTGCCATCGCCGGCAACCTCCGCCAGCTCCTTGTCGTGGAAGCTGATCGGGCGGCGCCGATCAGTCAGGTCGCGATCTTGCGGGAAGTAGAAGGCAATGAAATCCACCAGGTTATGTTTGAGCGCCCTCTTCCAGGGGGAATCATAGTTATCAACCATGAATCAAGCCTAACGGCAGCGGCAATGTGCGGGTAGCGGTTTCCGCAAGAGTCGGGCAAGTCGCGGCTCGCCTGATAGAATCGGCAATATTGCCAACTAAAAACCAACTGCCATGCAACTGATCGGCGCCATCCTGTTTGCCCTCGCCTTGCTCCATACCTTTAGCGCAAAAGCATTTGAGCGCTTGTCGCATCAATTCCCGCGCCACGCCGGCCTGCTGCATTTGCTGGGCGAGGTGGAGGTGGTGTTTGGCTTCTGGGCCATGGTGCTGCTGGTGGTGATGGCTTTCGTGGCCGGGCCGCAGAATGCCATCGCATATGCGGAAACGCAGCAATACACCGAGCCGCTGTTTGTCTTCGTGGTGATGGTGGTGGCAGCTTCGCGGCCGGTGCTGGACTTCGTTCAGCGCTTGATCGACACGCTGTCCGGCGGCCGCCCGCTGCTGCAGGCATGGATGGGGCTTGCGCTGGTGCCGCTGGTCGGCTCGCTGATCACCGAGCCAGCAGCCATGACGCTGGCCGCCCTGATCCTGGCACCGAAAATCTTCCGCGATGGCGTGCCTGAATGGCAGAAGTACGCCGCACTCGGCGTCCTGTTCGTCAACGTGTCGATCGGCGGCACGCTGACCGCCTACGCCGCACCGCCAGTTCTGATGGTCGCATCAACCTGGCAATGGGATAGCGCCTTTATGGCTGCCAACTTCGGCTGGAAGGCCACGCTGGCCGTGCTGGTCAACGCCAGCGCCGTGACCTGGCTGCTGCACGAGCACCTGCGCAATGGCGCCAAGGGCGACACGCCGGCACTCACCGCGCGCACGCCGGCGCCTATGCTGACCAGCATCATCCACCTGGGCTTCCTGGCGGCCGTGGTCCTGCTGGCGCACCACCCGGTGCTGTTCCTCGGCCTGTTCCTGTTCTTCATCGGCTTCACCACCGCCTATCCGCAGCACCAGTCGCCACTGATCCTGAAGGAAGCCTTGCTGGTCGGCTTCTTCCTCGCCGGCCTGGTGGTGCTGGGCAGTATGCAGCAATGGTGGCTGCAACCAATTGTCGAAAGCCTGCAGCCACTGGCGCTCTTCTTCGGCGCGCTCGGCCTGACGGCCATCACCGACAACGCCGCCCTTACCTATCTTGGTTCGCTGATCGATGGCATTTCGCCGCATGCGCAATACATGCTGGTCGCCGGCGCCGTTGCCGGCGGCGGCCTGACCGTGATCGCCAACGCACCGAATCCAGCCGGCGTTGCCCTGCTGCGAAAAGGATTCCGAGATGAATCAATCGGCGCACTGGGCTTGCTGGCAGGAGCCCTTGCGCCGACTGCCGTTGCCGCGATTGCGTTCTTCTTGTAGGACTACGCCGCGCTAGCGTAGCGCGCGCCTTGCGCACGCTGCTTAGGCTATTCTGGCCTCACTCGATCACACAAAAGAGGAGAGCAGAATGAGCTATCTAGACCGCGACAAATTCGGCATCTATCGCGACCGTGACGACAACGATGGACCAGGCCCACGCCTGATGGGCGCTGACACGCTGATGGGTGAAGACGTCTATAACCGCCAGGAAGAAGATCTTGGCGACATCAAGGAAATCATGCTCGACATGCAGACCGGCCAGATCGCTTATGCGGTACTGTCTTTCGGCGGCGTGCTGGGCATGGGCGACAAGCTGTTTGCCGTGCCATGGCAGGCATTGCAGCTTGATACGGTGAACAAGCGCTTTGTGCTTGACTGCACCAAGGAAAAACTGGAAAACGCGCCGGGCTTCGACAAGGACCGCTGGCCAGACATGGCAAGCCCTGAATTCGGTACGCAGATCCATAATTTCTACGGCACTACCGCCACCGGCATGCGTACTTCAACCGGCAGCGTGATGGGTGCTGGCACCAGCACCATGCAAAGCGACTCGATCGGCAGCAGCTATAGCGGCGGCTCCACCGGCAGCGAAAGCGGCAGCAAGGGCAATTACTGATTTGCCTTCCGCGCGGCGCCCCCAGCGCCGCGCTTGCAGCGCGTTTAACGCTGCATGGATTCCCACACCTTCATCAGGCGCTTGACCGAAACCGGCATCGGCGTACGCAGCTCTTGCGCGAACAGCGACACACGCAGCTCTTCCAGCATCCAGCGGTACTCCACCAGTTTCGGGTCGGTGTTCTTGCCGGCCGATTTGTCGCGCATCAGGCGCTGGTACGGTGCGGCGGCCTGGTTCCATTCCGACATGGCCTTGGCATCGCGCGCGGCATCGGCACGCAGCTTTTCCAGGCGCACGTTCATCGCCTTCAGGTAGCGCGGGAAGTGCGACAACTGCGAGAACTCGTTCTCGATCAGGAAGCGCTTGTGCACCAGGCCTTGCAGCTGCTGCTGCATGTCCTGCGCCACCTGCTGGTTGATGCCTTGCAGGCGCTTGGGCAGGCCGTGGTATTCGGTCAGCACTTGCGAGACCAGGCGGGCGATTTCGTTCACCAGCAGCACGATGCGCGACTTGCCCTCGTCCTTGCGCTTGATGAAGCTCACTTCGTCGGTCGGCAGCGGATCCTGCAGGCAGGCGATGTCGATCGCCTTGGCGATGATCTGGTCGCGCAGTTCTTCCTGCGTGCCCATGGACATGAATTGCATGCCCATCTGCTGCAGGTTGGGGATCGATTTCTCGACGAATTTGATCTGGTCGCGCATCTGCAGCATGAACAGGCGGCGCAGGCCGATGCGGTGGGTGCGTGCGGCAACATTCGGGTCGTCGAACACTTCCAGGTCGCAGTGCGTGCCCTTGTCCACCAGCGCGGGGAAGCCGATCAGGCTGAACTTGCCCTGCGTAATTTCCAGCAGCTCCGGCAGTTCGCCGAAGCTCCAGGTGGTGATGTTGGTGTGTTGCGGTGCTGCGCCGCCGGCGGGCGCAGCCGACGCAGCGGCTGGGGCCCGGGCCGGGGCTGCGCTGCGCGCGGCGTCGGCAGCGATGCCGCCGTGCTTCGGCTTGGCCTGGGCGGCGCCGCTGCCGATGCCGCCACCGGCCAGTTGCGCCAGCTGTGCGGCGGAAGCAGGCGTGTTGCCGCCTTCGGCCATGCGCTGGAAGCTCTGGCGCGCCTGCAGGCCGTATTCCGCCTGCAGCGTGGCCAGGTTGCGGCCCATGTCGAGCTGGCGGCCATGCTCATCGACCACCTTGAAGTTCATGAAATGGTGTGCCGGCAGCTGTTCCGGCTTGAAGTCGGAGGTCAGCACGCTGATCGTGATCTGCTTGCGGATGTCGGCAATGATGGCGTCGATCAGATCGCCGCGCGCAAACTCGGTGCGCTCGCAGAACTTGGCGGCGTAGTCCGGCAGCGGCACCATGTGGCGCCGCTGCTTTTGCGGCAGGGTCTTGAGCAGCAGGTGTACCTTTTCCTTCAGCATGCCCGGCACCAGCCATTCGCAGCGTTCGCGCGAGAGCTGGTTCAGCGCATACAGCGGCACCGTCAGGGTAACGCCGTCGCGCGGCGTGCCCGGCTCGAAGTGGTAGGAGAGCTGCATCTCCATCCCCGCCGCCATCATCTTCTTCGGGAACAGGTCGGTCGTGATGCCGGCCGCCTCGTGCCGCATCAGGTCATCGCGGATCAGGTACAGCAGCTTCGGATTGTCGGCCGAGGCATCCTTGTACCATTTCTCGAAGCCGGCGCCGTTCACCACGTCGGCCGGAATCTGCTCGTCGTAAAAAGCTTCGATCAACTGGTCGTCCACCAGCACGTCCTGGCGGCGCGATTTATGTTCGAGGTTTTCGATCTCGCGCACCAGCTTGTGGTTGTGGGCGAAGAACGGCGCACGGGTGTCATAATCGCCGCCTACCAGCGCGTCGCGGATGAAGATCTCGCGCGCTTCGACAGCGTTCTTCTGGCCATAGTTGATGCGGCGCTGGCTGTAGACCACGAGGCCATACAGCGTGGCGCGTTCGGAAGCGGTGACTTGCGCCGGGCGTTTCTCCCAGCGCGGCTCGCCCCAGGATTTCTTCAGCAGGTGGCCGCCGATCTTCTCGATCCACTCCGGCTCGATGCGGGCCACGCAGCGCGCGTACAGGCGCGTGGTCTCCACCAGTTCGGCGGAAACGATCCATTTGCCCGGCTTCTTCGACAGGTGCGAACCCGGCCAGATGTGGAACCTGATGCCGCGCGCGCCGAGATAGGCCCCGCCCGGCTCGTCCTCACCCTTGAAGCCGATATTGCCCAGCAGGCCAGTGAGCAGCGCCATATGCAGCTGGTCGTAAGTAGCCGGCAGCTCGTTGGTGCGCCAGCCCTGCTCTTTCACGATGGTGAGCAGTTGCGAGTGCACGTCGCGCCATTCGCGCAGGCGCAGCTGGTTCAGGAAGGTGGCGCGGCACGAGTCCATCAGCTGGCGGTTCGATTTCTTGTGCTCGATGGCGTTCTCGAACCACTTCCAGATTTTCAGGTAGCTGAGGAACTCGGATTTTTCGTCGGCGAACTTCTTGTGCGCTTCGTCGGCGGCGCCCTGGTGTTCAACCGGGCGGTCGCGCGGATCCTGCACCGACAAGGCGGAAGCCACGATCAGCACTTCGGTCAGGCAGTGGTATTCCTGTGCGGCCAGGATCATGCGGCCCACGCGCGGGTCCAGCGGCAGCTTGGCCAGCTTGCGGCCCAAAGGCGTCAGCTGGTTGTCGTCATCGACCGCACCCAGCTCCTGCAGCAGCTGGTAGCCGTCGGCAATTGCGCGGCCCAGTGGTGGCTCGATGAAGGGGAAGCTCTCCACATCCGTCAGGTGCAGGGACTTCATGCGCAGGATGACGGAGGCCAGCGAGGAGCGCAGGATTTCCGGGTCGGTGAACTTCGGACGCTGCAGGAAATCCTGCTCGTCGTACAGGCGGATACAGACGCCATCGGCCACACGGCCGCAACGGCCGGCGCGCTGGTTGGCCGCCGACTGCGCCACCGGCTCGATCTGCAGCTGCTCGACCTTGTTGCGGTAGCTGTAGCGCTTCACGCGCGCCAGGCCGGCATCCACCACGTAGCGGATGCCGGGCACCGTCAGCGAGGTTTCCGCCACGTTGGTGGCCAGCACGATGCGACGCGCGTTGGTAGTGCGGAAGACGCGGTCCTGTTCTTCCACCGACAGGCGGGCGAACAGCGGCAGGATTTCCACGTGCGGCGGGTGGTGCTTGCGCAAGGCTTCGGCGGCGTCGCGGATTTCGCGCTCGCCGGGCAGGAACACCAGCACGTCACCGCTGCCGATGCGGCAGACTTCATCGACGCCGTCGACGATGGCTTCCATCAGGTCGCGTTTCTCGCGCGCTGCGGCGGTGCGGGCACCCTTGGCGTCGGCGCCTTGCTGCGCGCCGGGCGCCAGCACCTGGTCGCGCTCCACCGGGCGGTAGCGTACTTCGACCGCGTACAGGCGCCCGGAAACCTCGATCACCGGCACCGGCGGCTTGCCTTCCTGCGTGAAGTGGCGGGCGAAGCGCTCGGCGTCGATGGTTGCGGAGGTGATGATCACCTTCAGGTCCGGGCGGCGCGGCAGGATCTGCTTCAGGTAGCCAAGCAGGAAGTCGATGTTCAGGCTGCGTTCATGGGCCTCGTCGATGATGATCGTGTCGTAAGCCTTCAGCAGCGGATCGGTCTGGGTTTCGGCCAGCAGGATACCGTCGGTCATCAGCTTGACCGAGGCGCCTTTGCTCAGGGTGTCGTTGAAGCGCACCTTGTAGCCGACATGTTCGCCCAGCGGCGAGCCCAGTTCGACGGCAATGCGTTTCGCGGTCGACGAGGCGGCAATACGGCGCGGCTGGGTGTGGCCGATCAGGCCCTTCTGCCCGCGTCCCAGTTCCAGGCAGATTTTCGGCAGCTGGGTCGTTTTGCCGGAGCCGGTTTCGCCGGAGACGATCACCACCTGGTGCCTGGTCAGGGCTTCGGCAATTTCAGCGCGGCGGCCCGAGACTGGCAGGTCCTCCGGGAAGGTGATCAGCGGCAGCGGGTTGCGGAAGGCGCGCGCGGCCTCGCGTTCGGCGCGCTGCTCCGGCGTTTCCCTCTCGCGGCGTTCCCGTCGCTCCTCCCCGCCCTCGCCACGCTGCTGCGGGCGCGGCGCGTCACGGCGCCCGTCGGCCTGCGCTGGATGCGCGCCTTGCTCGCCGGCAGGCTTCTGCGCTGGCGCGCGGCGGGCCTGCTGGCCTGGCTGGCTCGCCGGGCGGCGCTGTTCGCCTTGCGGGCGCTGGCCGCCTGCTTGCTGGGGAGGATTCTTCTTGCTTGCTTCAGACATCGTTTTTTACATAGTTTGGGCGCGAAAACCGCGCAGCGCATTATAATGCGCGGATAATGGAAAACCCTATCCAATTCGTCTCCTGGCTGCGCTCCGTCGCCCCCTACGTCCATGCCTTCCGCGGCAAGACCTTCGTGGTCGCTTTCCCCGGTGAACTGGTTGCTGCCGGTGCCCTTTCGGTGCTGGCCCACGACCTGTCCTTGCTGCACGCGCTGGACATCAACGTCACCGTGGTCTACGGCTCGCGTCCACAGGTCGCCGAGCAGCTCGCCCTGCGAAATGTGGAAGGCCGCTTCCACAACGGCGTACGCATCACCGACACGGCCGCCATGGAATGCGCCAAGGAAGCCGCCGGCGAACTGCGCCTCGACATCGAGGCCGCTTTCAGCCAGGGCTTGCCGAATACGCCAATGTCGCATGCCGCGATCCGTATCATTTCCGGCAACTTCATCACCGCCCGCCCGCTGGGCGTGATCGACGGCGTCGACTTCGAACTGACTGGCCTGACCCGCAAGGTCGATGCAGAAACCATCCACTCGATCATGGGTTCGGACGGCGTGGTGCTGCTGTCGCCACTGGGCTTCTCCCCGACCGGCGAGACCTTCAACCTGACGATGGAAGACGTGGCCTGCACCGCCGCCATCGCCCTGCACGCCGACAAGCTGGTCTTCATCACGGAAACCGAGATGATGACCGATGCCGGCGGCACCGAGATCCGCGAGCTGTCCTCGCACCAGGCGGAAGCCGTGCTGCAGGCCGGCTTCCTGCCCGACGCCACCGCCTACTACCTGAAGCACTGCGTCAAGGCCTGCAACAACGGCGTCGAGCGTGCCCACATCGTGCCGTTCGCAATGGACGGCTCGGCCCTGCTGGAACTGTTCACCCACGATGGCGTGGGCACCATGATCTCGCATGAGAACCTGGAATCGCTGCGCCCTGCCACCATCGAAGACGTGGGCGGCATCATCAAGCTGATCGAGCCGCTGGAAGCCGACGGCACCCTGGTCAAGCGCGGCCGCGAACTGATCGAGCGCGAAATCGAGATGTTCTCGGTCATCGAGCACGACGGCGTGATCTTCGGCTGCGCGGCCCTGTACGTCTTCCCGGAAGAAAAAATGGCCGAAATGGCATGCCTTACTGTCAATCCCGACGTGCAGGCCCAGGGCGACGGCGAACGCATCCTCAAACACATGGAAAACCGCGCCCGGGCGCAGGGCATCAGCAAGCTGTTCGTGCTGACCACCCGCACCGCGCACTGGTTCATCAAGCGCGGCTTTGCCCCCGCCACGGTGGACGCGCTGCCGAAAGACCGCCAGCGCCTCTACAACTGGCAGCGCAAGTCGCAAGTCTTGATCAAGACCTTATAATTGACTTTTTTAGGAGCACCGAAGATGGCCCGTACCGTCCATTGCATCAAACTGAACAAGGAAGCCGAAGGCCTGGACTTCCCGCCATATCCGGGCGAGCTGGGCAAGCGCATTTACGAATCCGTGTCCAAGGAAGCCTGGGCTGCCTGGATCAAGCACCAGACCATGCTGGTCAACGAAAACCGCCTGAACCTGGCGGACGTGCGCGCACGCAAATACCTGGCAGCGCAGATGGAAAAGCATTTCTTTGGCGAAGGCGCGGACCAGGCGGCCGGTTACGTGCCGCCGTCGGCCTGAAATTAAATGGGGACGTACCCCATTTATTTGAGCTGCTAATTAAATGGGGTACGTCCCCATTTAATTTTAGCGGCTCACCAGATCCGCGTTCATCGGGGTGCACTGGCGCAGTTCACAGCGCGCCATAAACACTTTTCCATTACTGCAAGTCATCCGGTAAATCTCTACCGGGCCACGTTCAGTCACCAGCCCTGCCCCGCGCCCGCCGCGGCAACCCTCGGCATTGGCCAGGCGCTCCACCGACGCCGATGAAACGCCAGAGCGGAATTCCACCTTCTCCACCGGCACGCCATCGACCATGGCGCGCTTGGCTTCAGCCTCAGCCTCCAGCACGGATTTACGCTTCACAGGCGCCTGGGCGACCTGCTTCTTGGTAGCACAAGCACTCAACACACCGGCAGCGAGCAACAGCAGGAACAGTCGTTTCATGGGCTCTTTCTAAAGGAAGAATCAGTATTTGATGGTGCGCACGCCGTCCGGATTACCCAGCAGGCACACATTGGCGCCGCGGGCGGCGAACAGGCCGACGGCGACCACGCCGACGATCTGGTTGATCCGGGTTTCCAGCGCGACCGGATCGGTAATCGACAGGCCGGCCACGTCGATGATGTTGCCACCATTGTCGGTCACGAAGATTTCGTCGGATCCGGCTTTGGTACGCACCTTGGGCTGGCCGCCCAGGGCTGCCAGCTGGCGCATCACCGCGTTACGAGCCATCGGCAGCACTTCCACCGGCAGCGGGAACTTGCCCAGCGTTTCTACCAGTTTGGAACCATCAGCGATGCAGACGAACTGCTTCGAGACCGAAGCGACGATCTTTTCGCGGGTCAGGGCTGCGCCGCCGCCTTTGATCATGTGGCCTGCCGCGTTGATCTCATCGGCGCCGTCAATGTACACCGCGATTTCCGAAACCTCGTTAAGATCGTAGACAGGAATGCCGTGGCCGGCCAGGCGCGCTGCAGTCGCTTCCGACGAGGCAACGGCGCCCTTGATGCGGTGCTTGATTTTGCCCAGTTCATCGATGAAGAAGTTCGCAGTGGAACCGGTACCAACGCCGATGATTTCGCCGTCGATCACATACTCGATCGCCGAAATAGCAACAGCCTGTTTCATTTTGTCTTGCGTCATAGTTACAATGGATTCAATAAAGGTTGCCTATTTTATCCGAACTGCCAACTGAGCCGGGAAAAACGCCATGAAGCCAAGTACCGTATTAATCGTGGATGACAGCCGCGTGTCGCGCATGCTGACGCGCCAGTTCATCCAGGTGCGCCATGCCGACTGGGTTGTAGAGGAAGCGGCCAACGGTGACGAAGCGATCGCCAAGGCCAAGGGATTGCAGCCCGACCTGGTGCTGCTGGACGTGAACATGCCCGGCATGAATGGGGTCGACGCCGCCGCTGCGCTGCGCACGATGCTGCCCAAAGCCCACATCTCCCTGCTTACGGCCAATATCCAGGCAGCCACCCGCCAACGGGCCGAACAGATCGGCGTGGGCTTCATGGAAAAACCGATCACCGCCGAGCGCATCGCGCAACTGATTGCGCCGCTGGAAGCCTGACCATGGTCCGGCTCACCGAACTGGAGCACGACGCCCTCGTCGAGCTGTTCAATATTGGCGTAGGCCAGGCTGCTTCCGCCATGAGCGAGATCGTCAACGAAACGGTCACCATGTCGGTGCCGGCCATCAGCTTCCTTACCCGCGCCTCGGCCGCGAAACTGCTGGCCAGCCGCAGCACCGGCAACGGCCGCCTGTGCGGCATCAGCCAGCACTACAGCGGCGCCTTCGAAACCGAAGCCATCCTGATGTTCCCGGAAGAAAAGAGCCAGGAAATCGTGCGCCTGATGGTGGGCGAAGCCATGCCGCTGGCCGAACTCTCGGCCATGGAGCAGGAGGCGATGAGCGAGATCGGCAATATCCTGTTGAACAGCTGCGTAGGCTCGCTGGCCAACCTGCTGGGGCATGAGCTGCACGGTTCGCTGCCGGATTACCACGTCGGCTACGGCGAAGAAATCCTGGCGCAGGCCGGCAGCGGCGAGACCGCGGTGCTGATGCTGCACATCGAGTTCGTCATCGAGCGCCAGCAGATTGCCGGCGATGTCGCCTTCATCATGGACATGACCGCGCTGCACGACCTGAAGCAGCACGTGGCGAACTTCCTTGACCGGTCCATCGGCGGAGCGCAGCCATGAAATCCTCGGTCGAGTCCCTGCCGCTGCTGCAGGGCGTTATCGATTGCATCGACGTGGGCACACTGGTACTCGATGCCAACGAGCGCGTGGTGCTGTGGAACCGCTGGATGGACCTGCACTCCGGCGTGCTTGGCGCTGAAACGCTGGAACGCAGCTTCTTCGACCTGTTTCCCGAGCAGCGCGGCAAGCGGCTGGAGGCTGCCATCGGCCAGGCCTTGCGCAGCAACCTGCCTTCCCTGCTGTCGCAAACCCTGAACCGCTGGCCGCTGCCGCTCTACGCCAACAAGGCGGCCGCCGAAAAAGGCGAGCGCATGCAGCAGCAGATCACGGTCACGCCGCTCAACCTGGGCAACAACGAGCGCTATTGCCTGATCCAGGTCAGCGACGTCACCGCCGCCGTGCAGCGCGAAAACCTGCTGCGCGAACAAGCTGTGGCCCTGCGTTCGCAAACCCTGCTGGATGACCTGACTGGCGTTGCCAACCGCCGCCATTTCGACATGGCGATCGACCGCGAGACCCGGCGCGCACGGCGCATGGGCACTCCGCTGTCGCTGATGATGCTCGATATCGATTACTTCAAGGCCTACAACGACCATTACGGCCACCAGCAAGGCGATGCCTGCCTGGAGGCCGTGGCCTCAGCGCTGTCCACCATGCAGCAGCGCCCGGCCGACCTGTTTGCGCGTTACGGTGGCGAAGAATTCGCTGTGATCCTGCCTGACACGCCAGCCGACGCGGCCGTGATGATGGCCAACGCCATGTGCCGCAAGGTGCGCGACCTGCGCATCCCGCACCAGGCCTCGCGCACGGATGAGCGCATCGTCACCATCAGCATTGGCGTTGCCGGCAGCGACAATGCCGGCGAAGTGTATGAGCTGATCAACGCTGCCGACCGCGCCCTCTACCAAGCCAAGGCCTGCGGCCGCAATCGCGTGCACTCCATCTGAAGAACAGGCTGTGGGCTAGAGCAGTTCGATCCCGAAGCGGCGCACGCACAGAGCGAACAGGGCGAAGCAGGCGATCGTCAGCAGCACGCTGACGCCCAGCGTCGGCCAGAAACCCAGGCGCGGCAACAGCCATGGGAAGGCCAGGAACATCGGCAGCGTCGGCACCACGTACCAGAAGGTGTACCAGGCGTGGTTGGCGATCTTTTCCTGCGGCTGCCGTTCGACATAGAGCCAGATCAGGGCCAGCACCGTCACCATCGGCAGCGCGGCGATCAAGCCGCCAAGACGGTCGCTGCGCTTTGCAACTTCCGATACCGCGACCACGACGCCCGCCGTCACCAGATACTTGAAAATGAGCCAGGCCATCGCGCCCCTCCTAATGTGCAAAAATAAAACGGACCAGCGCCAGCGACAGTGCGAACACATAACCATAGGCGAAGCGGTCGATGCGCGGCACAGCGTCGCCGCGACGGGCACGCCAAGCTCCCATCAGGCACATCATCCCGCCTGCCGCCAACGGCGTGACCAGCAGGTTAAGCTTGCGCAGCACCTCGCTGCGCACCAGGTGGTCCGGCAGCAGCCAGAGTGTCAGCGCGCCTGCAACGGCGCCAAAAAAGGCGTACCCGACGCCTGCCAGCCAGGGATTGAGCGGGCGGCGGGATGAGTCTTCCAGCGTGTGAAACCCCAGCTCCACCAAGGCCTCCACCAGCAGTTGCAGCAGGAATTCGCCAACAAGTTCGAACAGGAATTCAATCATGGCGTGAACAATGCATGCTGGCTGGCGGTGTGAAAATCGCGCCAGACACGGTTGATGTCGGTGTCTTCTTGCGCCGCACGCAAGCCGCAATAAGGGTAAATATCGCCCACGGCGCGCCGTGCAGCAAGCACCAGGCCCATCGACGCTTCGCGCAACTGTGCATCAAGCGCCTGGTCGACACGACCGCCCTCGCCCTCCGCCTCGTCCCAGGCCTGATCGAGCAGCGCAAGCATGCGCTCACGCGCACCTTCCAGCGCCATGGCAGCCCGCGCCAGCGCATCCTGCGCACTGGCCGGCGGCTGGCGGCGTGCTGCAATGATTTCACTCGCCAACGCCAGGAAATGCCGCGCCATGCCGGACAAATTGGCCGCCAGGGTCACCCACGCCAGGAGCATGAAGGGGAAGCGATACAGCGTTCCCGGCGCCATTGCGTGGGCCGGATCGATCGTGAATCCATGGCTTGCCGGCACCCAGGCGCCCTCGATGCGATAGCTGTGCGAAGCCGAGCCCTTCATGCCAAAGCTGCGCCAGGTCGGTTCCACCACCACCTGCGCTGCCGGCACCACGAAGGCCCGAATCCCCGGCGCGCCATCCGATCCGGCCAATGGCTGGCCGTTTTCGCGCAGCACCGCGTTCAGGGTGAAATGCGTCGCCATCGGCGCGCCGCTGGCGATGTCCCAGCGGCCCGTAATGCGATAGCCCTCGCCTTCCCTATCCGCGAAGCCGGTCGGCGCCCCGCTGCCTGCCAGGCAAACGTTCGGCGTGGAGATGATCTCGCTGGCCGTATCGGGTGGCATGAAGCCGGCAAACCAGCCGGCGCCCGCGCACAGCGTGACCACCCATCCCATGCTGCCATCCGCCTCGGCAATCGCCTCCTCCAACCGCACCACTTCGGGCAAGGCCAGTTCGGCGCCGCCCGCAGCACGGGGCGCCAGCATCTTCAGCCAGCCCTGTTGGTGGATCAGCGCCAGCTGGTCCGCGAGCAAAAAGCCTGCTGCTTCCGCCCCAGCGGCTTCGCCGGCAATAATCTTTTTGTTCTGCTCATTCAACATTGTTCAATCAGACCCAGCTCGTAATGCAAGTGAGTCGTCAGGTCGATGCCTGCCTTCGATGTTGCCAAGCAAGGCCGTAAACAGGTTCATGCAGCCGACAGCGCCAATACGACCAGCGCGTACGTGGTCAGCACGATGAACGTCATGAACAGCAGGACGCAGGTGCGCCACAAGGCGCCGTATCGCGACAGGCCGTAAGCACCGCGCAATTGCAGGAACATGTGCACCGGCGGGATGAAAGCGAACAGGAAAGCCGCCAGACCGCCGAGTTCGAAGTAGCTCAGCGTCGCAACGATGGTAAACAGCAGCGACATGAACGACAGCGAATACAGCGAGAACACGGCGTGGTCGTACATACTGACACCGCGGCGCCAGAAGAACATCAGCCACAGGAAGGGCATCGAGATCGGCACCAGGAGGAAGGAGTACTTGTAGGCCGCGTTCTTCAGCTTGTACTTGGCCAGTTCCGGGTTGTCGACGGCGTGCCTGATGCCCTTGCCGATCCAGCCGGAGTTGGAATGTTTGATGTCCTTGACGCCAGCTGCGGCGTCCTCCGTCATCCCCTCGCTCACGTCTTGCAGGATTTCCTCAATGATGCCTGGCTCTTTCGCGGGAGCGCTTCCCTTCGCAGCGTCCGTGGCGTCGACTATGCCTTCAGCAGCCTTACCCTCAACCTTGCCTGCATCCTTCTCCGCTCCCTTGGCGGCTGGCTTGATCGTTTCGGTAAACTTGGCGGTGCCCGTCATGGCAAGCTTGCCGGCTGCCAGGGCGCTATTCAAGCCATCGAGTGTTTTCTTTGCTTCGTCCAGCCGGCGTTGGGCTTTCGCGACTTCCGCCGTGCCGGGTTCCGCATCCTTGAGGTCTTCTTCGGCCTCGGCCACCACTTTTTTCTGGTCGGCGATCTTTTCGTCCATCTTCTGCTCGAAGGCGGCTTTGCCATTCTTGCCTTCGGCGACTTTGCCCGTGCTCGGTCCCGAGCTGGTGCCCATCGTCAGCGAGAAGACGAAGAACATGAAAAACATCATGAACAGGAACAGTGCCAGCGGCGACACGAAGCGCGTGCGCTGGCCGTCGATGTAGCGGCGGGTAAGCTGGCCTGGGCGTGCAATCAGCAGCGGCAACGTGCGCCAGCCCTTGGTATCGAAGTGCAGCAGGCCGTGGATCAGCTCCTCGCCCAGGTGCAGCACCGATTTATGCAGGTGGCCCTTCTGGCCGCAGTGGCCGCAATAGTGAGCGGTAACTGGCGTGCCGCAATTGGCGCATGGTGCGCCGTGGGCATGTTCGCCTGCCTTGCCGGCATTGCCCTCAACTTCCTTGGCTACCAGGCTGGCCGTCACCAGGTCGCCTGCTGCTTCAATCTCCATCCCCATCGGATTTCCCCCACTAGCTCATTTGATTATTAGTTGTGAAACGGCGTCCTGCGACTGAATGACAGTGGCGTACTCGCCGTGCAGGTTGGACAAGGCCATAGCATGGACCTCTTGCGGGCTGCGGAGCACGCCGTCGAAATCTGTTTGCGCATAGGCATAGCAGGCGTCTGCCGCGACGTATGTCCTGATGCCCAGGTTGCCCGCTGTGCGGGCGGTCGACTCGACCGAATTATTCGTGCTGACGCCAACGACCAGCACCGCCCCGATTCCGCGCACGTGGAGCCAGCGTTCCAGGCCGGTATTGATGAAGGCATCGGGCACGTTTTTTTCCACCACGTGTTCGCCGGCCAGTGGCGCGAGCGCCTGCTGGAACTCAGCGCCGGGCTGCCCAGGCCAGAATGGCGAGCCGACGGTGCGGGAAATGTGGCGGATGTGGACGACCGGCGCGCCATGCTCACGCCATTTCGCCAGCAGCTGGGCGATGACCTGCTCCGCCTGGTGGTTGTTGCGCTCCACGGCTTCAGGCCAGCTCATGCCGACCTGCATGTCGACGATCATCAGAGCAGTCTTCTGCATTGAAAATGACGTGAAATCTTAAGGGCAATAAAGATATCACATCATTAGTAAATTAACAGCCCCGGGCAGGCTATGGGTCCTCGTCGCCAAAAAGACCCACAACAGCGCCGATCGCCGCACCAATGGCCGCCCAGGGCAGCACTAGCAACTCCGGCCCACGCGGCCCTTTGCCTGCCAGGGCCAGGAAGTCAAGGACGAGCAAGAAAGGACCAGAGACGATTCCCAGCAAGGCGTTCAGCCAGGCCCAGTCCCCCCTGCCGCCATCCCAACCGGTCTGTACACCTTTCGCCATGCAGGCGATAAACACCCCCAGCAAAGCGCCAAGGAATGCGTCAACCAGCGGCGACCGGCGGCGCTTAGACATGGCGGAATGGGGCCTCGAAAATGGCCGCTGCTAGAAGGAAGCCCACAAGCTGTGCGGAACTACCGGTTGGCGCCGCACAAAGACGCAGGTCGGCCGAAGGCGGGGCAAACGGATTGTGCGCACGCATCGCCGCGAAACCCTAGCGCTGCTGGTTGACGTTCACCACCACCGTGCCGGCCAGGAAGTCATGCACGGCGCGGCGGCGCTTGTTCAGCAGCAGGACGATTGCGCCAACCCAGGTCCAGCCGTTAATCAGCCAGCTGATCGCCGGCACCCAGTCCGGGCCCGACGCTGCCAGCACCGCGCTGCGCTCAAAGAAACCGTATGCATGGTAGGTCGCGTCATCCATCGCCAACGCCGCCAAACCGAGTCCGACACTGCTTGCCGCGCCCATCAACATCATCGGCAACTCGCGAATCAGGGCCGCAGGCAAAGTGACCGGCGCGTAATCCTTCATCCGGACGCGCAGCTTCAGCACCAGCTTGCCCGGCGTACCGCCGTAGCGCCGCACCAGGTACACCGAATAGAACAGCGCAAACAGCGTGGACGGGATGATCGACCACAGATAAAAATAACGGGACATTGAACTCAGCCAATAGGTCAGGCCGATGACCGGCGACATAATGAGCAGGTCGATGATCTTTGCGCCGACGCGCAGCCAAAAACCGCCGACATCGGGGTTGGCATTGCTGTCGGCCGGCATTGGCCGGTCGAGGTCGGCGACAGGCGCCTGGTAAGGGTTATGCATGAGTACTCAGAAATGTGCTTTAAAGCAACTACGATAGCACACTGTTAGCAAAAAACATACGTGGCAGGTTGGCAGGCGAGCCAGGATCGCGCAGGAAATCGCGCAGCATGTCGTTGTACAGGCCCGCATCGGCCTTGTGCAGGTACACCATGACAAAGTAGTCGGCCAGCACTTCGGCCTGCGCTTCCATATTGAAGTCGCACAGGCGCAGTTCTGGCGACACTTCGTAGTCATAGCTCAGGCCGAGGCGGATGGCGCCGCGCCACATCACGGGATAGCCAAGCTGGTACTGCCAGACGTGGACCATCTCGTGCATGAACCAGTGTTGTTCACCTTCGCTCGCCAGCGAGAAGTCGGGACGATAGCGGGAAATGTGGAAATACAGTTCGCCATTGGGCGTGATACAGACGTCTTTGCGCTGCAGGAAAGGGATGAAGCGGGTGTTGTGGATGCGCACCCGCTGGTAGTCGATCGCGCTGCCGAACACCAGCCGGGCCAGCGCGATCTCACCCGACGTCAACGGCCGGGCGATGACTTCCATCAGTGGCGCAGCGCGCTGGCCGCTTTGGCGATGGCGGTGATGCGGTCCCAGTCGCCGGCTTGCATGGCATCCTTCGGCGTCAGCCAGGAGCCGCCCACGCACGCGACGTTCTTCAGCGACAGGAAGGCTGGCGCGGTATCTTGCGAAATGCCGCCGGTCGGGCAGAACACGACGTCCGACAGCGGGCCCGCAATCGCGTTCAGCATGCCCACGCCACCGGCTGGCACCGCCGGGAACAGTTTCAATTGCTTGAAGCCCTGCTCGCGCGCCTTCATCACTTCCGACGGCGTCATCACGCCTGGCAGCAGCGGCAGGCCGCTCGATTTGGCGGCGCCGATCAGCGCATCGGTCAGGCCCGGCGACACGCCAAACACCGCGCCCGCATCGCGTGCGGCAGCAAATTCCTCCGGCTGGGTCAGCGTGCCTACCCCGACGATGGCGCCTTCCACCTGGCTCATGGCGCGGATCGCACCCAGGCCGTGCTGGGTACGCAGGGTCACTTCCAGCACACGGATGCCACCTGCCACCAGGGCTTTCGCCAGCGGTACGGCGTGGTCAGGGTCGTCAATCGCGATCACAGGGATCACGGCCGAAGTACGCATAATGTCAAGCAGGGTCATGTCAGGCTTTCTTTGCGAGGAAATCTTCATCGGAACCGGGCACAGTATTGCCCACGTTGTCTTCGCCGTGCAGCGGCACGGTGGTCTGGATCGGCGACGGCAGCGGGAAGCTGGTGGCGCCCTGCTCCGCCGCGCACACGGTGTTGCGGAACATGGTGAACAGTTCGCGGCCCATGCCGATCTGGTTCGGCGACAGGTCAGCCTGCGCCATCGAGCGGCCGTGCCAGACGTCGGAGGAAACCAGCGCTTCCAGCGTGCCGCTGGCGGCATCCAGGCGGATGATGTCGCCGTCGCGCACCAGGCCCAGTGGGCCGCCGGCCAGGATTTCCGGCGACACGTGGATCGCGGCCGGCACCTTGCCCGACGCGCCGGACATGCGGCCATCGGTCACCAGCGCCACCTTGCGGCCGGCGTCCTGCAGGTTGGCCAGCGCCGGGGTCAGCGCGTGCAGTTCCGGCATGCCGTTGGCTTTCGGGCCCTGGAAGCGGATCACGGCCACGAAGTCGCGATCCAGCTTGCCTGCCTTGTAGGCCGCCATGAAGGCTTCCTGCGAATCGAACACCAGCGCAGGCGCTTCCACGCTGCGGTGCTCTTCCTTCACAGCGGAGACCTTCATGATGGCGCGGCCCAGGTTGCCCTGCACCAGCACCATGCCGCCGTCTTTCGAGAACGGCTCGGCGGCGCCACGCAGCACCTTCTCGTCAGCGCTCTTCAGCGGAGCGTCCTTGAAGGTCACGCCGCTCGCATCGTCGTTCAGGAATGGCTCGGCGCAGTGCGCGCGCAAGCCCTTGCCGAGGATGGTGTTGACGTCGTCATGCAGCAGGCCGGCATCCAGCAGCTCGCGGATCACGAAGCCGGTGCCGCCGGCAGCATGGAAGTGGTTCACGTCAGCATCGCCGTTCGGGTAGATGCGGCACAGCAGCGGCACCACGGCCGACAGCTCATTGAAATCGTCCCAGTCGATCACAATGCCGGCCGCCTTGGCGATCGCCACCAGGTGCAGGGTGTGGTTGGTCGAACCACCGGTGGCCAGCAGGCCCACGACGGCGTTGATGATGGACTTCTCGTCCACGATATGGCCGACCGGGATGTACTCGTTGCCCATCTCGGTGATCTGCGCCGCGCGCTGTGCTGCTGCGGCAGTCAGCGCATCGCGCAGTGGGGTGCCCGGGTTGATGAAGGCGGCGCCCGGCAGGTGCAGGCCCATGATTTCCATCAGGAGCTGGTTGGAATTGGCGGTACCGTAGAAGGTACAGGTGCCGGCGCCATGGTAGGACTGGGCCTCGCCTTCCAGCAGTTCTTCGCGGGTCGCCTTGCCTTGCGCGTAACGCTGGCGAATTGCTGCTTTCTCCTTGTTCGACAGGCCGGAAGTCATCGGGCCGGCCGGCACGAACACCGCAGGCAGATGGCCGAAGTGCAGCGCACCGATCAGCAGGCCCGGCACGATCTTGTCGCACACGCCCAGGTACAGCACGGAATCGAACATATTGTGCGACAGGCCGATCGCCGCCGACATGGCAATCGCATCGCGCGAGAAGAGCGACAACTCCATGCCCGGCTGGCCCTGGGTCACGCCATCGCACATGGCCGGCGTGCCGCCCGCAAATTGCGCCACCGCGCCAACCTTGCGCACCGCATCCTTGATGATGGCCGGGAAGGTCTCGAACGGCTGGTGGGCCGACAGCATGTCGTTGTAAGCAGAGATGATCGCCACGGATGGCTTCTGCACTTCCTTCAGGATCAGCTTGTCGTTCGCCGGGAACGCGGCAAAACCGTGCGCCAGGTTGGTACAGGACAGGGTTCCGCGCTGGGTTCGGCCTTTGACGCGGGCCGCCTCGAGGTGCGCCAGGTAGGCGCCGCGGGAGACGCGGCTGCGCTGGGTGACGCGCGCGGTGACTTTTTCCAGGACTGGATGCAACGGCATGATCGTTCCTTTTCAATGAATTTCCGGAAATTTTACTACAAAATTTCCCTTTGCAAGCGCTCCCACCGCGTCGAATCACGCTTCAAAGCCCCCGCACACACCGATAGACGAAAAGATTTGTAGTGAATTTACCTGTTTTTCCTGTATAGTTAAACACAATTCATAAAACCATATGCCACAGGACATTATGCGCTTGCCCGCCCTGACCTCCACCGCCGCTTATCAGGCCCTCGAAATCCACGCCCACGATGCCCGCGACTGGCAAATGCGCCAGCTGTTCCAGAAAGACCCTGGCCGCTTCCCGCGCATGACAGTCGACGCGGCAGGCCTGTTCCTGGACTACTCCAAGAACCGCGCCGACGACGAGACCATCAAGCTGCTGGTGCATCTGGCGCGTACGCGCGGCGTGACCGAGCAGCGCGACGCCATGTTTGCCGGTGAAAAAATCAATATTACCGAACGCCGCAGCGTGCTGCACACCGCCCTGCGTATGCCGCGCGGCAAGGCCCTGAAGGTCGATGGCCAGGATGTGAACGCTGACGTGCATGCTGTGCTGGACCGCATCAAGCTGTTCACCGACAAGGTACGCAATGGCGGCTGGCTGGGCCACACCGGCAAGCCGGTCACCGACGTGGTGAACATCGGCATCGGCGGTTCCGACCTGGGCCCGAAGATGGCCGTGCTGGCCCTGCGCTCCTACTGCCACCCGCGCCTGAAGATGCACTTCGTCTCCAACGTGGACGGCCACGATATGGACGCGGTGCTGGCGCAAGTGAATCCGGAGACCACGCTGTTCATCGTCGCCTCCAAGACCTTCACCACCGCCGAAACCATGTTGAACGCGCAGACTGCGCGCAGCTGGTTCCTGGGCCGTGCGCGCGAAGCGGACCTGCCACGCCATTTCGTCGCCGTATCCACCAATACCGACGCTGTGCGTGCCTTCGGCATCGATCCTGAAAACATGTTCCCGTTCTGGGACTGGGTCGGCGGCCGTTACTCCGTCTGGTCGGCAATCGGCCTGTCGGTCGCGATCGCGATCGGCTTCGGCTACTTCCAGGCTTTCCTTGAAGGCGCGCACGCGATGGATGAACACTTCCGCGAAGCGCCGCTGGAAGCCAATATGCCGGTGCTGCTGGCCCTGATCGGCTTCTGGAACCGCCAGTTCCTCGGCGCCAGCTCGCTGTCGATCGCGCCTTACCACCAGGACCTGAACCGCTTCCCGGCCTACCTGCAGCAGCTCGACATGGAAAGCAACGGCAAGCGCGTGACCAAGAACGGCCAGCCGGTCGACACCCCGACCTGCCCTGTCGTCTGGGGAGAATGCGGCACCAACGCGCAGCACGCCTACTTCCAGCTGCTGCACCAGGGCACGGACGTGACGCCGATCGACTTCATCGCCGCCCTGCGCGCGACCCACGACCTGCCGGGCCACCACGAGGCCCTGCTGGCCAACTGCTTCGCCCAGTCGGAAGCCTTCATGAAGGGCAAGACCGAAGACGAAGTGCGCGCAGAACTGAAAGGCGCCGGCCTGCCTGCGGCGGAAATCGAGGAATTGGTCCCTCATAAGACCTTCCCAGGCAACCGCCCATCGAACACCATCCTGATGGACCAGCTCACGCCATCCACCCTGGGCGCGCTGATCGCGCTGTACGAGCACAAGACCTTCGTGCAGGGAGTGATCTGGAATATCGCCAGCTTCGACCAATGGGGCGTGGAGCTGGGCAAGGTGCTGGCCAGGAAAATCCAGGCTGAATTGACCGGCAAGGTCGATCCCGAAGCACATGACAGCTCGACCAACGGCCTGATCGTCATGGCCAAGTCGGCCCAGATCCAATGAACAGCTACCAGATCGACGTCGCCTGCGACGCCACCATGACCGTGGGCGAAAGCCCGCTCTGGGCGCCGGACGAGAAAGCGCTGTACTGGGTCGATATCGAGGGCTTTGCAATTCATCGCCTGTGCACCGCCACCGGCCAGCACGAACAATGGAAAGTCGACAGCGAAGCGTCGTCGCTGGCGCGCGCAGCCAAAGGCGGCCTGATGGTCGCCCAGCGCCGCGGCTTCTCCCACTTCAATCCCGACACCGGCGACTTGAAGCTGGTGGCGGAAGCGCCGTTCGACCAGTCCACCACCCGCTTCAACGACGGCAAGTGCGACGCGGCGGGCCGCTTCTGGTGCGGCACCATTTACGAGCCGCGCGACAAGCCGGCTGCGGAAATGTATGTCCTGGAACGCGGCCAGATCCGCAAGGTCTGGTCAGGCGGCATGGTCAACTCGAATGGCCTGGGCTTCAGCCCGGACAACAAGACCATGTTCCACGCCGAGACAGCCAGCCACCGCGTGACGCGCTTTGCCTTCGACCTGTTGTCCGGCACCGTCAGCGATGAACGCGACGTGCGCCGCTTCAGCACCGACAAGTCGGCAGCCGATTACGGCGGCCGCCCGGATGGTGCGGCAGTCGACAGCGAAGGCAATTACTGGGTCGCCATGTTTGAAGGCGGCCGCATCCTCAAGCTGTCGCCGCAAGGCGACCAGCTCGATGAGATCCGCCTGCCGGTGCGCTGCCCGACCATGGTGGCTTTCGGCGGTCCAGACCTGCGCACCTTGTACATCACGACCGCCGGCAAGCGCCCGGCGGAAGAACTGGCGGCCTTCCCCCTCAGCGGCAAAGTACTATCGGTACGCATGCCGGTGGCCGGCCGCATCGAACCTGCTTACGTAGATTGAAGTAACCCCTTGTAACTCACCTGAAGACGATTATGGCTCTCTCTGATTTCGACCTGGTTCTGTTTGGCGGCAGCGGCGACCTCGCAATGCGCAAATTACTGCCTGCTATGTTTAGCCGCGATATTTGCGGCGACCTGCCGCCGACCGCGCGCATCGTTTGCGTCGGCCGCCAGGAGAGCACCCAGGAAGAGTTCATCAACATGGTGACGACCACCTCGCGCCCCCACATCAAGGCAGCGCAGGCCACCGACGAGAACTGGAACCGCTTCATTGCACGCATCGTCTACGTCGCACTGGATGCCGTCGATTCCGCCACCTACAAGGGCCTGGTCGAAGCACTGCGCACCGATCCGGCGATCACCCGCGTCTACTACCTGGCCACCCCGCCGGCCCTGTTCTCGCGCATCTGCGACAACCTCAAAGCCAACGGCCTGGCCACCGCCAACTCGCGCGTGGTGCTGGAAAAGCCGCTGGGCCGCGACCTGGCTTCCGCCAAGCAGATCAACGCCGAGGTGGGCAAGGTCTTCGAAGAACAGCAGATCTACCGTATCGACCACTACCTGGGCAAAGAGACCGTGCAGAACCTGCTGGCCCTGCGTTTCGGGAACATCCTGTTTGAACCGCTGTGGCGCCGCGAGTGGATCTCCGACGTGCAGATCACCATCGCCGAAAAGCTGGGTGTTGGCAACCGCATCGGCTACTACGACACCTCCGGCGCGCTGCGCGACATGCTGCAGAACCACCTGCTGCAACTGCTTTGTATCGTCGCCATGGAGCCGCCAACTTCGATCGCGCCGGATGCCGTGCGCGACTCCAAGCTGCAGGTGCTGCGCTCCCTGAAGCGTTTCACGCCGACCACGCTGGCGCAGAACATCGTGCGCGGCCAGTACCGCGCCGGCCACGTGGAAGGCAAAGCCGTGCCGAGCTACCGCGACGAACCGGAAGCGCCACAGAATTCGAAGACCGAAACCTTCGTCGCCATGAAGGTGGAAATCGACACCTGGCGCTGGGCCGGCGTGCCGTTCTACCTGCGCACCGGCAAACGCATGGCCGATTCGCTGGCAGAAATCGTGGTGCGCTTCAAGCAGATTCCGCACTCGATCTTCAACCAGCCGACTTCCAGCTTCCAGCCGAATTCCCTGGTGATCCGCCTGCAGCCGGACGAAGGCCTGCGCATGAACCTGATGGCCAAGACCCCGGGCGAAGGCATGCGCCTGAAACCGGCGGAACTGGAACTGGACTTCCGCGAAACCTTCAAAATGCCGCGCATGGACGCTTACGAGCGCCTGCTGCTGGACGTGCTGCGCGGCCAACTGACCCTGTTCATGCGCGGCGACGAACTGGAAGCCGCCTGGGAATGGGTCGAACCGATCCTGAACAACTGGGAGCAGGACGAATCCGCACCGCTGCCATACGCCTCCGGCACCTGGGGCCCGGCTGCCGCCAGCGCCCTGATCGGACGCGATGGCCTGCAATGGCGCGAAGAAGCCTTGCCTGAAGACTGATGCTGCTCGACTCCATCCGCACCCAGCTCGACTCGCTCTCCAAATCGGAGCGCAAGGTCGCGCTGGCCGTGCTAGACAATCCGGCCCGCACGGTGGGCGCCAATATCACGGCGCTTGCCAAGAGCGCGCAAGTATCCGAACCGACCGTGGTGCGCTTCTGCCGCACGCTCGGCTACGACGGCTGGCATGAATTCAAGCTGAAGCTGGCGCAAGGCCTGGCCCTTGCACTGCCTGGCCTGAACGACCAGCCGGCGCAGGACGACCTGGCGTCCGACCTGGTGAATAAGATCTGCAGCCGCTCCATCAACACGCTGCTGGACTTGCGCAACAACCTGAACGCGGAACCGGTGCAGAAAGCGCTCGATATCCTGTCGCGCGCCCGCAAGATCGAGTTCTACGGCCACGGCACCTCGGGCATCGTGGCGGCCGACGCGCAGCACAAGTTCTTCCGCTCCGGCGTGCCGACTGTGGCCTATGCCGACCCGGCAATCCACAGTATTTCGGCGGCGCTGCTGCACGAAGGCGACGCGGTGGTGGCGATTTCCCAGCGCGGCAACAGCCCGGCCCTGGTGCGCTCGGCCAAGCTGGCAAAAGAAGGCGGCGCCGACGTGATCGTGCTCGCCCCTTCCGGCACCCCGCTGGCGGAAACGGCCACGGTGCTGATCCCGATCGACCTGATTTTCAACACCGACCCCTATACGCCCATCTCGGCCCGCCTGGCTTACCTGGTGGTGATCGACGTGCTGGCTGTCGGCCTGGCGCTGAAGCGTGGCCCCGAATTCCGCAAGAAGATGCAGAACGCCCAGAAGGCGCTGCAGGAATTCGACATGCAGTTTGACTCCTTCATCGGCTGACCGTCGGCGGGCGCAGCATTCGTTGCGCTCCAGCCTCAGGTAGCATTCATTGCATCAAAAATAGTGCTAGTTGGTTAGCAAAAGTTGTACCCTATTTCGTGCATTGGTCCCGCACGGAGTCCGATATGCCCGCTGATGAACGCCTTATCCACCCGGTCTGGCTTCGCATTACGCACTGGCTCAACGCCATCGCCGTCATACTTCTTGTGACGAGCGGCTGGCGCATCTACAACGCCACCCAATTCATGGGTTTTGGCATCCCCCGCAGCATGACCCTGGGCGGCTGGCTTGCCGGCGCCCTGCAGTGGCACTTCGCTGCCATGTGGCTGCTGGTCGCGAATGGCCTGCTGTACTTGCTGATCAACGTCTTCAGCGGCCGCTTGCGGCGCCAGTTTTTCCCGATTTCCCCGCGCGAGGTACTGCATGACATTGGCGCTGCACTGAAGGGACAGCTGTCCCACGAAGACCTGCGCCATTACAACAGCGTGCAACGGTTAGCCTATGTGTTCATCATTGTCGACAGCATCCTGCTCGTCCTGTCGGGCCTGGTGCTGTGGAAGTCGGTGCAATTCCCGCACCTGCGCGAATTATTGGGCGGATATGAGGGGGCGCGGCGGATTCACTTTTTCGCCATGGCGGCCATGTGCGCCTTTTTCATATTGCATGTGGTGATGGTGGCCCTGGTGCCGCGCACACTGATCGCCATGCTGCGCGGCCGCTAAGGAAGAGCCATCATGAGTGGACCCAAAATTGTGATGCCCGGCGAAGGGGCCGCCATGCTGGCCGATGCCATCGGCCGCATCGAGCAGCCATCGCGCCGCGCGTTCTTGAAGCGCAGCCTGACGCTGGGGGGACTGACCTTGCTCACCGGTTGCGCCACCGACGACCAGGACAGCATCGAAGCTGCCCTCGCCCAGATTTCGCGCTTTAACGACCGTATCCAGGCCCTGATTTTCGACCCAACGCTGCTGGCGCCGACCTATCCTGAATCCATGATCACGGATCCCTTCCCGTTCAACGCCTACTACAGCGAAGACGAAGTGCGCGAAATCGACGGCGATGCGTGGAGGCTGGAGTTGAGCGGCATGCTGGCCGACCGCCGGCCCTGGACGCTGGAACAGTTGCACGCCTTGCCGCAGCAGTCGCAAGTCACCCGGCATATCTGCGTGGAAGGCTGGAGCGCCATCGGCAAGTGGGGCGGCGTGCCGTTTTCGCACTTCCTGCGCCTGGTCGGCGCGGACCTGACTGCGAAATATGTCGGCTTCAAATGCGGCGACGATTACTTCACCAGCATCGACATGGCAACCGCGCTGCATTCACAAACCATCATGGCGCTCACCTACAACGGCGAGCCGCTGCCGCCGCAATATGGCTTCCCCATGAAGCTGCGCATGCCGACCAAGTTAGGCTACAAGAATCCCAAGCATATACAGGCCATTTTTGTCACCAATACCTACCCTGGCGGCTATTGGGAAGACCAGGGCTACAACTGGTTTGGCGGCAGCTGAAAGCCTGTCGCACCGGAGTACCACGCAGCACCCATGCAGTTCAACTCAACGTTATCGAGGACAAACATGAAAAAGTTTTCCACTGCCGCACTGATCGCCTGCCTGCTGGTTTCTGGCGCTGCTTACGCGCAGGATGCAATGAAGAAGGATGAAATGTCCAAGGATGCCATGGCCAAGGACGGGATGAAGAAGGATGGAATGGCCAAGGAAGGCATGGCAAAGAAGAAAAAAACCACGCACAAAAGCAGCATGGCGAAGGACGGCATGAAGAAAGACGGCATGGCCAAGGACGGCATGGCCAAGGACGAAATGAAGAAATAAACCTCTCGTTGGTGGGTTTGGACTGAAGATTCATTGATTGCGGCGCAGCTGCGCTAGAATTGCATTATTGCAATCAATCAATAAGAAATGAAGATTTCCAAACCCCTGGTCGTCGGCGCGGCCATCCTTGCCGCAGCCGCGGCCGGCGCCGCCTATTTGAAAACCGGCGCCAAGCCGCTGGGCGCCCCAGCGCCGGCCGCTGCTGCCGCCGCCAACGCTGTCGAGCCACATGTTGCGCTGCAGACCGAGATGCAGGACATCCTGGCCAATTACCGCAAGATCATCGTCCTGCTGGCCGACGAACAATCGCTCTCCGAGCTTGACCGCAAGGCCGCCGGTCAGGTCGGCCAAGTGCTGTTCCATGAGAACGTGGAGCGCATCGGCAAAGCACGGCAACTGCTGGCGAAACTGCAGGAAGTGCCGGCCGCCCAGCGCGACGCGGCATATGACATTCTGCTCACCTATATCGAATCCGCCTCCGACCTGTTCGACGCCGATCGCCTGGCCTTCCGCGAACTGCTGGTCGAGATGCGGCAGCTTGCCGCCGCCAACCAGACCCTGCCCGGCATCAAGCTGCACAAGCGCGTCAGCGAAGACCTGGCTGCGCTGGAAGACATCGAGCGCCAGTACGACAAGGAGTTGAGCGGCATCTTCGCCCGCTTCGACCAGCGCGCCATCGTGCCCAAGCGCGAGCGCTGGGAAGACTATGTCGCCCACCTGAAAAAGCTGTTCAGCCGCGAGCAGATCATGAAGGATTACGGCGTCATCATGCCGTACCCTAGCAAGGCGGACCCTGACGACGCGGCGAAGGAAATTTTCGGCAAGACGCTGCCGCCGAAAACCGTGGTGCTGACCTTCGACGATGGCCCGCATGCCACCTATACCGATGAAGTGGCTGCCATTCTCAAGCAGTATGGTGTGCCGGGCGTGTTCTTCCAGGTCGGCAAAAACCTGGGCGAAGTCGACGCCCAGGGCAAGGAGGCGCTGAGCAAGAAGCAGGCAGCCGCCAGCCGCCGCTTGCTGGAAGGCGGCAACGTGCTGGCCAACCATAGCTACAGCCATGCCCTGCTCTCCAAGGAAAAAGGCGACCAGCTGTATGGCGAGATCGCCCAGGCCGACCAGTTACTGAAAGCCGTCGATGCGCGCCGCTCCGCGCTGTTCCGCTTCCCGTACGGCGCGCATAACGCCGAAGGCCTGGAAGTGCTGAACAAGTTGGGCTTGCGTTCGGTGATGTGGAATATCGATTCGCTGGACTGGGCCGACCCGGTACCGACCTCGATCGCCAACCGCGTGCTTGGCTCGCTGGAAAAGGAAAAGCGCGGCATCATCCTGTTCCACGACATCCATGAGCGGACCGTGAAGACGCTGCCGCTGGTGCTGGACAAGCTGGTTGCCGACGGCTACAGCTTCGCCACCTGGGATGGCAACGATTTCACCATTACCAAGGCCGGCAAGCCTGAGCCGGACAAAGTCGCCATCAGCACCGGCTACGCCAACAGCTACGCCGTCGTCATCGGCATCAACGACTACCAGAAATGGCCCAAGCTGCAATATGCCGTGCAGGATGCGAAGGCGATCCGCGACACGCTGGTCAACCGTTTCGGTTTCGACAGCACGCGCGTGTTCACCCTGACCAATGCCGATGCGACCCGCAACAATATTCTCGCCCTCTTCCACGACAAGCTGGCGGAAGCCAAGCTGAAAAAGGATGACCGCATCTTCGTCTTCTTCGCCGGTCATGGTGCGACCCGCCAGCTCAGCTCCGGCCGCAGCCTGGGCTACATTATCCCCGTCGACTCCGATCCGCAGCAGCTGAGCATCGACGCGATCCCGATGACGGACCTGCAAAACATCGCCGAAAGCCTGGACGCGAAGCACCTGCTGTTCGTGATGGACGCCTGCTACAGCGGCCTGGGCCTGACGCGCGGCGGTGGCACCAGCGCGTTCCTGCGCGAAAACGCCCGCCGTATCGGCCGCCAGATGCTGACCGCCGGCGGCGCAGACCAGATGGTGGCAGACGCCGGGCCGAACGGTCACTCGGTGTTCACCTGGACCCTGTTGCAGGCACTGGGTGGCAAGGCCGACCTGAATGGCGACGGCATGATCACCGCCACCGAACTGGCCGCCTACGTTGCGCCGGCGGTGTCCAGCGTATCGCAACAGACGCCGGCCTTCGGCAGCCTGCCCGGTTCCGAGGGCGGCGAGTTCGTGTTCCAGCTGCCGGCCGAAGCGGAATTCCTGAGCGAGAACAGCGCCCAGTTGTCGTCGGAAGCCATCGCGCTCAACAAGAAGCTCGATAGCGGCCGCAGCAGCCAGGCCGACGGCAACGCCGTGGTCGTCAAGAACCTGCAAGGCGAAGAGCAGAAGCTGGCCGCGCCGAAACCGGTGGATGCCTCCAGCCGCCAGCTGGCCCAGCGCGCCAACGACCGTGGCCTGCAGCTATACAAAGAGAAGCAGTACGCACAGGCGGAAGCAGCCTTCACCGAAGCGCTGAAATACCGCCCCGACTTCGGGCTCGCCGCCAACAACCTGGGCTTCGTCTACTACAAGCAGGACAAGTACGCGGAGGCTGCGCGCTGGTTTGAAAACACCATCCAGATCGATGCCTCGCGCGCCATCGCCTACCTCAACCTGGGCGATGCACGCCAGCGCCAGGGTGACCAGGAAAAAGCCAGGAAGGCCTACACCAGCTTCATCGAGCTGGCTCCGAATCATCCAAACGCCGGCTACGCGCGGGAACAATTAAAAAAACTGGGCTGAGAACAGCCGCATAACAAAAAGGCCCGCTTCGGCGGGCCTGGCGGAAAGGATCAGAGCCCTTCTTTGAGCATCTTCTCCATCGCCACGCGCGAGACGTGTGGCGTGTCCTTGCCAGTTTCTACCTCCCACTGGCCGCCCTTCTGCAGCACGACGTAATCGACTTGCGCGCTGCCGCCTTTCGGATGCGGCACCGCCTGTTCCATGTCCAGCCCCGCTGTCGGCGAGTAAGTAAAAGTGACGGTAGCCTTGCAGCGCGCGCCTTCGCAGCTCAGGGCGTCGGTTTTCCAGCCGTCGACCAGATGCACCTGCTCGTAATAGCCTTCGGTATCGTTGTGCAGGCGTCCGCCATCCGTTTCGAATTTCAGGAATTGATCAAGTGCCGCTTGCGGCGTGGCTTCCGCAGCGTGGGCGGAGAAGGCGGCGCACAGCGCGGCCAGGATAGTAAGTTTTTTCATACCGGTATTATATTTTTCTGTAGAGCAATCACTCAACACGAAAATCCGACGCAAAACTCTAAAATCCATATAATGCCTTTCATGCAAGAATCGACACTATATGGCCGCGTTTTAGGCCTCGCCAACCTCGGCTTGATGGTGCTGGACGCCGACCAGCGCATCATTTTCTGGAATCAATGGCTGGCCAGCCGCTCCGGCATGGCCGCCAGCCGCGTCCTGGGACTGACGCTGGTCGAGGCCTTCCCCGAGCTTTCCGGCAAGCGCATCGAGCAGTCGCTGCACACCGCGCTGGCCAACAACCTGCCCTCCGTTCTGCCGCAAAACCAGGACCGCACGCCATTCCCGCTGTTCGCAGCCGGCACCTGGGGCGGCGAACGCATCGAGCAGGCGGTCACGCTGACGCCCTTTACCGAGGACAAGGAGCGCTTTTGCCTGGTCGAGGTGGCGGATGTCAGCAACACCGTCGGCCGAGAGCGCCAGCTGCGCGGCCAGGCCGAAGCCCTGCGCGCGCAATCCTATGTGGATGGCCTGACCGGCATCGCCAACCGCCGCCATTTCGACGTGGCGCTGGACCGCGAACTGCGCCGCGCGCAGCGCCAGGGCGCCAGCTTGTCGCTGCTGCTGATGGATATCGACTCCTTCAAGGCGTATAACGACCACTTCGGCCACCAGCAAGGCGACGCCTGCCTGACCATGGTGGCGGAAGCTTTCGCCTCGCGCCTGCAGCGGCCGGCCGACCTGGCCGCGCGCTACGGCGGCGAGGAATTTGCCGCGATCCTGCCGGACACCTCGCCCGAGCAGGCCGCGCAGCACGCGGAAGTGATCCGCGCATATGTGGAATCGCTGAACATGGCGCACGCGCCCAAGGCCGTGCATCCGCACGTCACCCTGAGCATCGGTGTCGCCAGTTTCGACACGGAGCGCCTGAACGACGCCAAATCGCTGCTGGAAGCGGCCGACCGTGCGCTCTACACCGCCAAGCGCGAAGGCCGCAACCGCGTGATCGTCGATCCGCCAGCCTAGCCTTTGTAGAAATAAGGATCGAGCGAGGTCACCTGCGTGATCTTGTCCACCGGCAGGTGGTTGATTTCCGCCGTCTTGCGGATCGCTTCCGGCGATGGGGCTTCGTACAGGCAGTAGGTCTTGCGCAGGTCGTCGCTCACATAGGAATGGATCCAGGTAACGCCGCTTCCGGCATTGGTGCCGATCACAACGTCGCAGGCTTTGGCGCCCTCGGCGTTGACAGGAATATGCAAGCCGTCCGGGAAAGTGCGCTCAACAATATAGCGTGGCATGGTGGTCTCCTTGGGTTCCCTGATTTGCGGCCGAGCCGCCAATCTTCACCATAGACCATCCTGCCACGCTGTCCAGTCAAGCCGCCAACTGTGCGCGCCCGCGCGCCTCGCCCGGCACGAGCGCCGCCTCGACCTGTCCTGCAATTAGCTCAGCAGTAGCGGCCGACATGGTCCATCCAAGGTGGCCGTGGCCGGTGTTGTAGAACACGCCCGGCCGCTTGCCCGGCCCGACGCGCGGCATCAGGTCCGGCATCATCGGCCGCAAGCCCGCCCACGGCACCACCTGGCGCGTGCTGACGCCTGGGAAGCACTGCTGCACCCAGTTCACCAACGGCGCAATGCGGTCGGCGCGAATGTCGCGGTTAAAGCCATTGAACTCCGCCGTGCCGGCAACCCGGAAGCGATGGGCGCCCAGGCGGCTGCTTACCAGTTTGGTGGCATCGTCCACCAGGCTGACCGTCGGCGCTGCAGCACGGCTTTGCGCGTCCTCCAGCATCACTGTGATCGAATAGCCCTTCACCGGGTAGACGTTGACGCGGTCGCCCAGCACGGCGGCGAAATCGCGGCTGGCCGTGCCGGCGCAGATCACCAGGCCATCGAAGCGCATTGTCTCCTCCACGCCGTCCCGCGCGAACAGGACCCCGGCGCCATCCCCGCCCGCTTCCAGGCCGCACACCTCGGCGCCGTACACCGTTTGCACGCCGCGCGCCTGGGCAGCATGCGCCAGCCCCACCGTGAATTGATGGATGTCGCCCGTGCTATCGCTCTCGGTAAAGAATCCGCCGTAGAAGCGCCCCTCCAGCGTCGGTTCGATCGACCGCATTTCCTCCGGCGTGACGGGGCGGCGCTGCAAGCCGCCCTTTGCCAGCAGGCCGGTCACCCGCGCCGCATGGTCGAAACCTGCCTTGTCGCGGTAGACGTGCAGGATCCCTTCATGCCGTTCGTCGAAATCGATTCCCTCCTCGCGTGCCCAGCCAAACAGGTGCTCACGCGCCGCCAACGCCAGCCGCGTGCTGGCAATGGTATTGGTTTCGTAACGGGGAATGGCAGCCAGGAATTCGGCGAACCAGGAGAGCTTGTGCCAGCTTGGCTTGGGGTTGACCAGCAGCGGCGCGTCGCTGCGCAGCATCCACGCCAGGCCTTTGCCCACCGTGCTCCAGCTGTTCCACGCTTCGGCATGCGAGGCTGACAGCTGGCCGCCGTTGGCAAAGGAAGTTTCCATGGCCGGATAGCGATGGCGCTCAAACAAGGTGACCCGCAGGCCGCGGCGCGCCAGCGCGTAAGCTGTCGTGACGCCGGTGACGCCGCCGCCGATAACTGCGACTGATTTCATGAAGGTGCCGGGCTCTTACTGCGCCGCCACCTTTCCGTGCGAGGCAGCACCGGTTGCGCCCAGCACGCCGGCAATCAGCAACACGTACCACAACGCGCCCGTACCGTGGTGCAGCACCATCAGTGCGGTGGCATCGGCCACCAGGGCAGCCGCGCAGCCCAGCGCCAGCAGCAGCAAGGCGATCGACACGGCAAACGACAGCGCGCGGAAATTGGCCACGCGCGCGCCGGTGGCAAACATCAGGTAGCCGGCCACGCTAAACAGCGGGAACATCAGCCACAGTGAAACGCCTGCCGCCAGTCCCCCGATGCCCAGCTGCGCCAGGACCAGGGCGGCTCCGGAAAACAGGCCCAGCGCCAGCAACAGCGCACCAACAATTGCCAAAATCATGGCTAACTCCTCAGACCAAAATATGAGAATACTGATAATCCCCATTGTAAACGCAACATGGCGGGCCGCGCCGATTTAGTACAATAGGTTTTTTTCGTCCCTCACGATTCCAGGACTGCAATGAATCAGCTCGAACAGCTCAAGCAATACACTACCGTTGTTGCCGACACCGGCGATTTCCAGTCGATCAAGGCCTATGCGCCGCGGGACGCGACCACCAACCCGTCGCTGATCCTGAAGGCGGTGCAGAAGGATGAATACAAACCGCTGCTGGAAAAGGCCGTGCGCGACAACCCCAACGCCACCAGCGGCGAAATCATCGACAAACTGCTGATTGCCTTCGGCACCGAAATCCTGAAGTACGTTCCAGGCCGCGTTTCGACCGAAATCGACGCCGCCCTGTCTTTCGACGTGGCCGGCAACGTGGCCAAGGGCCGCGAGCTGATTTCCCTGTACGAAAAGGCCGGCATTCCGCGCGAACGTGTGCTGATCAAGATTGCCTCCACCTGGGAGGGCATCCGCGCTTCCGAACAGCTGGAGAAGGAAGGCATCCGCACCAATATGACCCTGCTGTTCTCGCTGTGCCAGGCCATCGCCTGCGCCGAAGCGGGTTCGCAACTGATCTCCCCGTTTGTCGGCCGCATCTACGACTGGTTCAAGAAGTCCACCGGCATCGACTACCAGGGCGCCGAAGATCCGGGCGTGCAGTCGGTCAAGCGCATCTACAACTACTACCGCAAGTTCGGCTACAAGACCGAAGTGATGGGCGCCTCCTTCCGCAACACCAGCCAGATCCTGGAACTGGCCGGCTGCGACCTGCTGACCATTTCGCCGGACCTGCTGCAAAAGCTGGCCGATACCCAGGCGCCGGTGGAGCGCAAGCTGTCCCCGGCCGATACCGGCACTGCCGTCAAGATCGCAATGGATGAGAAGACCTTCCGCTTCATGCTGAACGAAGACGCGATGGCGACCGAAAAGCTGGCCGAAGGCATCCGCGCCTTCGTGGCCGACTCGAACAAGCTGAAACAGATGATCTCTGCAATGCGCTAAGCGCTCCCTCGCTTCGCCATCAAAAAGGACGCTTCGGCGTCCTTTTTTGTTATTTCCTTCTATACAAAACGTTACAATTGACAGTGTTATACAATTTTCGGCGCAGCCCCACTCCACAAAAAGAGACGCCAATGAAACCTGTATTGCGCACCCTACCGCTGGCTATTGCCCTGTCGCTCACCCTTGCGGCTTGCGGCGATAAAAAAGACGCCAACAAGGCGGCCCCGCCCCCACCCACCGTTTCCTTCATCACCGCCACCAGCGGCGAAGTGACCATCACCAACGAGCTGCCGGGCCGCGTCGAAGCCTCGCGCATCGCCCAGGTGCGGGCCCGTACGCCGGGCATCGTGCTGCAGCGGGTGTTCAAGGAAGGCGGCGACGTCAAGGCCGGCGAGGTCCTGTTCCGCATCGACCCCGCGCAATTCCAGGCCAATGTGGAAAGCGCCGACGCCGCCATCGCCCGCGCCGAAGCCAACCTGGCGCAGGCCGACCTGAAGGCCAAGCGCTACAAGCCGCTGCTGGCAGCGCAGGCGGTCAGCCAGCAGGAATACGACGATGCTGTGACCGCGCAAAAGCAGGCAGGCGCCGAGCTGCAGTCAGCCCGCGCCGCGCGCAAGAACGCCGGCCTGACACTGGGTTACGCCACCGTTACCGCGCCGATCTCGGGCCGCGTGGGCCGCGCCCTGGTGACAGAAGGCGCCCTGGTCGGGCAGAATGAAGCGACGCCGATGGCGACCGTGCAGCAACTGGACCCGATCTACGTCACCATCACCCAATCCTCGGCCGAGCTGCTGCGCCTGAAGCAGGCGCTCGCAGCGGGCACCTTGAAAAGCGCCGGCAAAGACCAGGCACGCGTCACGCTGCTGACCGAAGATGGCCAGGAATATTCGCGCCCAGGCAAGCTGCTGTTCTCCGACGTCGCAGTCGACGAATCAAGCGGTTCGGTGTCGATGCGCGCCGAGTTCCCGAATCCTGAACGCACCCTGCTGCCGGGCATGTACGTGCGGGCCCGCCTGGAACAGGGTGTCAACGAAGCAGCCATCACGGTGCCGCAGCAGGCCGTGGTGCGCGGCGCGGAAGGCGCCTCGGTACTGGTGGTCGGCACCGACAACAAGGTCAGCTCGGTACCGGTGAAAGCCGACGCTTCTGTCGGCGGCAAATGGGTGGTCAGCTCGGGCCTGAAAGGCGGTGAGCGCATCATCGTGGAAGGCTTCCAGAAAACCAAGCCAGGCGGCACCGTCAACCCGGTTCCATGGAAAGGTCCCGCATCCGGGCCTGCACCGGCCGGCGCCGCGCCTGCCGCATCCGCCCCGGCGGCCAAGTAAAGGGGCCGCCACATGGCAAAGTTCTTTATCGACCGCCCCGTGTTCGCGTGGGTGATCGCCCTCTTCATCCTGCTGGGTGGAGCGCTGGCGATTACCATGCTGCCGGTGGCGCAATACCCTACCATCGCTCCGCCATCGATCGTCGTCAGCGCCACCTATCCTGGCGCGACCGCGCAGGTGCTGGACGATGCCGTCACCTCTGTCATTGAGCAGGAGATGAACGGTGCGGACGGCTTGCAGTACGTCGAGTCGCAGAGCGATTCGAACGGCTCCGTCAGCATCACCGTCACCTTCCAGCCCGGCACCAATCCGGACCTGGCGGCGGTGGACGTGCAGAACCGCATCAAGCGGGTCGAATCGCGCCTGCCGCAGGCCGTGATCCAGCAGGGCGTCCAGGTCAACAAGGCACGCTCGAATATCCTGATGTTCGTCGGCGCCTATTCGAACGACGGCAGCATGGATCCAACTGCGATCGGCGACTACCTGGCGCGCAACGTGCTCAATGAAGTCAAGCGCCTGCCAGGCGTCGGCCAGGCCCAGTTGTTCGGCACCGAACGCGCCATGCGCATCTGGGTCGATCCCGACAAGCTGACCGGTTACAAGCTCAATATGAGCGACGTCACCGCAGCGATCCGCCAGCAGAATGCCCAGGTGGCAGGCGGCACGGTGGGTGACCTGCCCAATACGCGCGCGCAGGCCTGGTTCGCACCGGTCGTAGTGACCGGCCAGCTTGCCTCGGTCGAGGAATTCGGCAAGATCGTGCTGCGCGCGAACCGCGACGGCTCGCTGGTGCGCCTGCGCGATGTAGCGCGCATGGAACTGGGTGGTTCGAGCTACGGCATCAGCGCGCGCCTGAACGGACAGCCTTTCGTCGCCATCGCCGTGCAGCAGTCGCTGACCGGCAATGCACTGGCGACCGCCACCATCGTGCGCGAAAAGATGGACGAGCTGCAGAAGTACTTCCCGCCCGGCCTGAAGTACACCGTGCCATATGACACCTCGCTGTTCGTCAAGATCTCGATTGAGGAAGTGGTCAAGACCCTGCTGGAAGCGGTCGCCCTGGTGTTCCTGGTGATGTACGTCTTCCTGCAGAACTTCCGCTATACCCTGATCCCGACCATCGTGGTGCCGGTCGCGCTAATGGGCACTTTCGCCGCCATGCAGGTCTTTGGCTTCTCGATCAACGTGCTGACCATGTTCGGCATGGTGCTGGCCATCGGTATCCTGGTCGACGATGCGATCGTGGTGGTGGAAAACGTCGAACGCATCATGAGCGAAGAAGGCTTGTCGCCGCGTGAAGCGACGCGCAAGGCCATGTCGCAGATTACTGGCGCGATCATCGGCATCACCCTGGTGCTGATTGCCGTATTCATCCCGATGGCCTTCTTCGGCGGCGCCGTGGGCGCGATCTATCGCCAGTTCTCGCTGTCGATGGTGTCGGCCATGGTGTTCTCCGCCCTGATGGCCCTGTCGCTGACGCCGGCCCTGTGCGCCACCATGCTGAAGCCCGTCGAGGCCGGCCATCATCATGCCAAGACCGGCATCTTCGGCTGGTTCAACCGCGGCTTTGCCTCCACCGCCTCGCACTACCAGGGCTGGGTGGCAAAGATCCTGACCCGTACCGGGCGCTTCCTGCTGATCTTCGCGGTGCTGCTGGGGATCGTGGCGTGGCTGTATGTGCGCCTGCCATCTTCCTTCCTACCGAACGAGGACCAGGGCTATATCATCGCCAACGTCCAGTTGCCGCCGGGCGCTTCGCGCAACCGCGCCGAGGCCGTGCTGGCCGAAGTCGATTCCTACTTCCGCGCCCAGCCTGGCGTGGCGCGCACCATTGCAGTGGCTGGGTTCAGCTTCTCCGGCAGCGGCCAGAATGCCGGCCTGGTATTCGTGCCGCTGAAGGACTGGAAAGAGCGCGGTCCCGACCAGTCGGCCGAAGCGATTGCCATGCGCTCCTTCGGCGGCCTGGCCCATATCCAGGACGCGCAAGTGTTCGCATTGAGCCCACCGCCGATCCGCGAGCTGGGCAACGCTACCGGTATTACGGCCCGCCTGCAGGACCGTGGCGGCCTTGGGCATGAAGCCCTGCTGGCGGCACGTAACCAGCTGCTCGAACTGGCAGGTAAAAGCAAGATCCTGACCGGCATGCGCCCGGAAGGACTGGAAGATGCGCCACAACTGCAGGTCGACATCGACCGCGAGAAGGCCAATGCACTGGGCGTGGCCTTCGCTGACATCACGTCGACGCTGGGCACGGCTTTCGGTTCCTCGTATGTGAACGACTTTGCCAGTAGCGGGCGCCAGCAGCGCGTGATCGTGCAAGCCGACCAGCTGCGCCGCATGCAGCCGGAAGACATCCTGCGGCTGAATGTCCGCAGCAGCACCGGCACGATGGTGCCGTTCGCCTCCTTCTCCACCACGCGCTGGGTGACCGGCCCGATCCAGCTGGTGCGCTACAACGGCTACCCGGCTTATCGCCTGAGCGCCAACGCGGCACCGGGGCATTCGACCGGCGAGGCCATGGAGGAGCTGCTGCGCCTGGCCGAGCAGCTGCCGCCAGGCTTCGGCATCGAATGGACTGGCCAGTCGGCCGAGGAACGCCTGTCCGGCTCCCAGGCCCCGGCGCTGTTCGCACTGTCGATGCTGGCCGCCTTCCTGGTGCTGGCCGCGCTGTACGAATCGGAATCGATCCCGGTCGCCGTGCTGCTGGTGGTGCCGCTGGGCGTGCTTGGCGCCCTGCTTGGTGCGCACATCCGCGGCCTGCCGAATGACGTGTACTTCAAGGTGGGCCTGATCGCGATCATCGGCTTGTCCGCCAAGAACGCGATCCTGATCATCGAGTTCGCCAAGGACCTGCAAGCGCAGGGCAAAGGTCTGATCGAAGCGACACTGGAAGCGGTGCACCTGCGCTTCCGCCCGATCATCATGACCTCGCTCGCCTTCATCCTCGGCGTGCTGCCGCTGGTGATCGCCTCCGGCGCAGGTTCGGCCTCGCAGCGCGCCATCGGTACTGGCGTGATGGGCGGCATGATTACCGCCACCGTGCTGGCTGTATTCCTGGTGCCTGTGTTCTTTGTGGTCGTGCGCCGCATCTTCAAGGGCAGCGAACGCCAACGCCGCCTTGCCGCGCATGAACTGGATCTTCCGGAGTCGAAGCAATGATGAAGCCCATCCTCCCCGCCCAACCGGCGTTCCGCGCGCTGGCCGCCTCGCTTCTGCTGGCTGGCGCAGTCTCCGGCTGCTCGATGGCGCCCACCTACCAGCGCCCTGCTGCCCCAGTCGCTGACGCCTTCCCCGTCGTACCGGCCGCTGCCGGCGCCACCGGCAGCGACGCTGCTGCACCGTCCGGGCCGTCCGCCGTGGAAACCGGCTGGCGCACATTCTTCCCTGATGGCCGCCTTCAACAACTGATCGCGGCAGCGCTTGAAAACAACCGCGACCTCCGCATCGCCGCCCTGCGCATCGAAGAAGCGCGCGGCGCCTACCGCATCCAGCGCGCCGACCGCCTGCCAACGCTGAATGCCACGCTCAGCGAATCGCGCAGCCGCTCGCCCGGCTTCGCCAATTCCAGCGGCCAGCCGCAAATCGGCGAACGCTTTGACGCAGGCATTGGCATCTCCGCATTCGAGCTGGACTTCTTCGGCCGCGTGAAAAGCCTGAGCGACGCCGCGCTCTCGAGCTACCTGGCAACGGAAGAAGCCAAACAGGCCGCCCAGATCAGCCTCGTCGCCGAGGTTGCCAAGGCCTACTACACTGAGCGCGCGCTCGCCGAACAGCAAACGCTGGCAGAAAGCACCTACGAAGCCCGCAAGCGTACCTTCGACCTGACCAAGCAACGCGTTGAAGGTGGCGCCTCCTCGCGCCTCGACCTGCGCTCCAACGAGCAGCAGATGGAAACCGCTCGCGCCTCCGCCCTTGCCCTGGCGCGCCAGCGCGCGCAGGCCGCCAACGCGCTGGCCCTGCTGGTCGGCCAGGCGCGACCGGAAGGCACCGCGAATGGCGGCCCAGCTCCGTCGGAGGACGCAGAAGCCGATGCCATGTCTGCCCTGACCGCCGGCCTGCCCTCCGACCTGCTGGCCAACCGCCCCGATATCCGCGCCGCCGAACAGCGCCTGAAAGCCGCCAACGCCAACATCGGCGCCGCCCGCGCAGCATTCTTCCCGCGCATCACGCTGACCACCTCGATCGGCAGCGCCAGCCGCGATTTCAGCGGCCTGTTCGACAGCGGCAGCAACACCTGGAGCTTCGCCCCGCAACTGGTACTGCCGATCTTCGACACCGGCCGCAACCTGGCCAACCTCGACGTCAGCCATGCCCGCAAGAATATCGCCGTGGCGGACTACGAGAAAACCATCCAGCAAGCCTTCCGCGAAGTGGCCGATGCGCTGGCAGCCCGCACCTACCTCGGCGAACAGGTGGCCGCCCAGCGCGCGGTGCAGGACGCCCAGGCCGAACGCCTGCGTCTATTACAATTACGCTTTGAAAACGGGGTTGCCAGCTCGCTCGACGTGCTCGACGCCCAACGCGAATTGTTCACCGCGGAGCAGGCCCTGGTCCAGGCACGCCTGCTGCGCACAACCAGCGCCATCGACTTGTACCGGGCGCTTGGAGGAGGCTTGAAGTAGTGGATTCACCGATCAG
>Ga0209130_1000369_pt1 | contig 51132 bp, 48 predicted proteins | sample AraplaMF_Cvi_mLB_FD_184264 | JGI IMG/M metagenome (GOLD analysis project Ga0209130, IMG submission 184264) | Arabidopsis root microbial communities from the University of North Carolina, USA - plate scrape MF_Cvi_mLB (SPAdes) (version 2) | ecosystem: Host-associated > Plants > Roots > Endosphere... | reverse complement strand
TCGGCGCCGACGAATTCAATATCGAAAAGCTGCGCTACCACCGCATCATCATCATGACCGACGCGGACGTCGACGGCGCCCACATCCGCACCCTGCTGCTGACGCTGTTCTACCGCCAGATGCCGCAGCTGGTCGAGCGCGGCCACATCTACATCGCGCAGCCACCGCTGTACAAGGTCAAGGCCGGCCGCGACGAGCGCTACCTGAAGGACGACCTGGAAGAAGCCGGCTACATGATGAACGTAGCGCTGAACACCGCCGTGCTGACCCCACGCGAAGGCGCGGACGTGATCCAGGGCGAAGCGCTGGGCGAACTGGCGCGCACCTATAACATGGCCAACGCCATCATGACCCGCCTGACCCGCGTGATCGACCGCGCCGCGCTGACCGCCATCATGACCGGCGTAGCGCTGGACCTGTCGACCATCGAGTCCGCACAGAAGTCCGCCGACGCGCTGCTGGCCAACATTAACGACAGCGCCGTGAAGGTACGCGTGACCACCGACGAACTGACCGACAAGCACACCCTGGTGCTCGAGCGTATGCACCACGGTAACGTGAAGGTCTCCTCGATCGACGCCGACTTCGTGCAAGGCGCCGACTACCGCGTGCTGGCCGACGCCGCCGCCACGTTCACCGGCCTGATCGGCGAAGGCGCCGTGATCCGCCGCGGCGAAGGCGAGCGCACCAAGGAAAGCGCCGTGGTCGACTTCCACCACGCCATGCAGTGGCTGCGCGACGAAGCGGAACGCACCGTGAGCAAGCAGCGCTACAAAGGTCTGGGCGAGATGAACCCGGAGCAGCTGTGGGAAACCACCATGGACCCAACCGTCCGCCGCCTGCTGAAGGTGCAGATCGAAGACGCGATCGCCGCTGACCAGATCTTCACGACGCTGATGGGCGATGATGTGGAACCGCGCCGTAACTTCATCGAAACCAATGCGCTGCGCGCCGGGAACATCGACGTATAAATCCTGCCTGCTGATCGCTGCAACAAAGGCCCATGGAATCAACCCCATGGGCCTTTTTGGTATTGAAGTCAGAATGGATCAACAACCAGCAAACCTGGAACACACTTTAGTGGCCGCGCGCGCAGCGGGAGTGAACCGGCCTGCATTCAAGCGGCCGCCAACCTAGCAAGAGCTCGAAATGGACGGCCATCTGAAACGCCTTGGATGGGGTGTGCTGGTTTATCTCCTGCCCCTGGCGGCCTTCTGGGCAGGAGTCCTCAATAGAGTTTACGAAACGCCGTAGATATGGTTGGCCAGCCTTGCCGCGTTCCTCCTCAGCTACGGCTCCATGTCGCTGGATGCCTACCTCGTGCAAGCCAGGCTCAATCAGCTTGACCTGAGCAAAAGCGGCGCATGGCAAGTATGGGTCGGTGCAATTTTCCTGAACCCAGCCGTCATTGGCGGCTATGTTTCGCTTTCGGTATTCTTCCGGGCGCACGGCATCAAGCGCACTCTCGAACCCAAGCAGTGAATACATCAATCCAGTAGAGGCGTCACCGTTGCGACGACATGACGACTACTTCCACCACCGGCGAAACGTGCAGACTCATTATCGTGGGAATTGGAGAGATTTTTCCTACTCGAATTAAAGCAAAATAGAAAACGATAAAGGTTGATTTAGAGAGGCTTGTCCTGCAGTTCAATTGAATCAGGAGGCTTTCATGCGCGATTCACGTTTTCGCATTTTCAAGTATGTCCCCTTTCGAGCCTTTGCAATTTCTTGGCTTTTCTGGTCTTTCACTGTCCATGCGCAGGCTCCCGCTGCAGAAACTGCAGCGCGTACGTTTGTAACGCATCTGGAGTCGGTTAGCCCAGCTGAAATATATGAAGAGGAATTAGGACCTACGTTTAAAGACGCAGTAAAGAAAGCCGCGTTCATTTCGAACATGGGGATATTGAAGATCCAAACTGGCGGTGCATCGCTTGCCCGACAGACGCTTGGGGGGCAAGCATTCTCGCAAACGCCAACAGGACAGACCGGCGAATTTTATTATGTTCGTTTTAAAACCCGATTCCCAACTGGCATGGTTTTCCAGGACGTGTACCTGGAAAAAGTGGCCGCCTCATGGAAAGTGTCCGGATACTGGATGTTTCCTGCGCCCGCGAATTGATCAATTATGCGAGCCATTCTTCTCATCGAGTTGGGGCTGATTCTATGTGCCTTGTCTTTGCCGGCTTTTGGTCAAACGATAGACCAGGCGTTTTTTCAGCTACAGAAGGCGACTTCTGATGTCGGTGAACTGCCGCTATCGCCTGCGCAGAAGCAATTACTTGCTGGGATTCAGAGCAAGGTAGATACAATCCAAGCAGCAGCTTCACAGTTACCAAGTGAGGATAGAAGTCCGTACGGGCGTGCGTTAGCTCATAACGCCAAGCTTCTAAGAATGTCAGTGCACGAGGCTGATCAAGAAAAGTTCAACGGAATACTTGCAGATGTAGATGTCGACCTCGCAATCAAATCCTCGGCGCGATCCGGCATGGCAATGGCGTCCCGCTTCAATGGCAAAGTCTCTGTCTCCGTTAATACAAGACGCGCAGGTAGCTTGGTCAACGGCTACATCATTGTGTTGAACCCTATGGCCTACTCAGGCAACGAGCCATTTGTACGGCTCGAAAAGCAAAGTTCGCCAGCGGCAGGCTATGCGCCTCCAGGACGTTACCGTCTGATTGTGTTGAGGGATGGCGTAAAGATCAATCAAGAAGTTGTGCAGATTGGTTTAAATGCGCAAGATTCTGTTGAGCTAGACGTCCAGATTCCATGAATAACACAGGTCATATCCTCGAAAGCTTACGTCGCAGTTGGACGCGCCTTGCTCAATTCGCTGTTTGGGCGACCGCTGTCATTGCGACATTTTTAATGAGCCCACCGCGCAAGAGCGCCGCTTTGGAGGAGGCGATCTGGGTGCGGTTTACGCAGTTCGTTCTCATAATCGTACTGGGCTTAATCATCGCGCTACTAAGTCGCCGCAGGTACATACGGTCACTGTACGCCGCGTTGAGTAGTGCTTTTTTGGTGCTCGCACTGGCAGGATTCTTCACAAACATGGTCGTTGTAGACAAGTGGACATGTACATTTGATGAGCGCGGCCCAATGGTTATTGGCATCACGTTGACGGCTCACGCCAAGGCACACATTCAGAAATATCCGGACGTTAGCTGTTCAATGCTAATACAGGACTTCGCCGGGGAACTTCCAGAAATTTGGGCTGGAAGCGAAGTGACAAGCCGTCACGCCATATTGGTCGGCTTGTATCTATTCAATGTGCTTTCATTTTCGCTGTCTATGGTCTTCATGTTGGAAGCATTGCGGCCCCAACCAGGAGAATGTTCAAAATGAATACTATTCGGGTTGCTTCCAGCATCTGGTTTGCCGCAGCCGCGCAGTTTGCAGCGGCCGAAACGATCACTCCAACGAATGCTCAAATAGAAAATCTACTTAGCTCTGAAGTACCAAAAATTTCGCAACGCTGGAATCTCAGACCCCTCTTCCAAATCGTTGATGGCAGCGAACTGGAAATGAGTCCCGAAGGTGTTGTGCGATATGGACGAGAGTCATTGCGAACTACGTTGGCGGTCTTCGACGACTCGCGTCGCGAGGTTGCGATGCGCTGGATCATCGGGCACGAAACCTGGCATCAAGTACAGCGTCGCGATTCAGAGGTCCCTAGGCCAGAGGACCTCGCCGCTCGACGCCAACTCGAATGTGAAGCAGATATCGCAGCATCTCAGTACGTGATAGAGACTGCGTCGATTCTTAACCAAAGTAACCCGGATCTCGCAGATGCTAAGTTCCTTGGCTCGACGATCAACAGCATTATCGATATGGTTCAGCGCGCGGAGAATGGATTTGGCGGAGCGGCGGCGCACCCAGCTGGGAAGCAACGCCGCAGCGCGATTCGCCTTGGTCTTTTTCGCGGTACCCTCAAGATTGTAGAGAAGATTCCAGACAATGAAGAACGATATGGTGCATTGGCACAGATCCGGTCGTTGATAGATTTTCATGAGGATGAACAACAAGCCGACTGGAACGCGCGTATGTGCCGGATGATTCTAAATTCAGGAGACGGAAGCTCTGCGTTGAACGAGCTCGATCCTGTCATTGTCTTCAATAAGGATGGCAACCCGCCGATAGTCGACTATGCGATTCCATATAAGAATACAAGCCATGTGCCTATAAGTGTAATGATGCAGGTATCAACCGTGGCGGTTCCGAGGTCAAGTCCTGAGAATGAAGAGAGCTGGAAATGGGTTGACGCGAACACTTTTCGCTTCGATCTCGCTCCGGGTCAGCAATATACAGTGTCAGGCCGATTGCTTTGGGTCGCCACTGCGGAAATGTACCCTCGCCTGCTGAGTCCTACACGTGTTGGATCATTGTATTCCGCGACCAAACTTGAATCTGCCTCCACAGGCAGTGACGATCATCAGTCCTTCCCTCTAACGGAACGGCAAAGCCGACTTGCAAGCATTTTGCAAAAGATATTTAATTCCGGCGAAGGCAAATTTGCGGCTGTACGGAAGGAGCCCTGTTTGAACGAAACGGACAGCAGGATCTGCGAGTTAAATGTCGCGGTGCCCTCAGCAAAATCGGCCGAAATTACATATGAATGGGGAGGCGCGACCAGCGTCGATATCGTGCTATATGCGGGTGAGAGCGCCGATGAAGCCACTACTACCTTCAATAATTTCAGACGAGATCTCGAGATGATCTACGGAGTCACAATAGGGGAGCAGCTTACGCTCACTGGAACGCGTGTGGCATCGTTTAAGCCAAAGAACTCACTAAAACTGGATCTGAGGCAGTTTAAGCGCGAGAAGCGACAGACAGTCCACGTAACACTGACTCCGTCCCTCTTCTAAGACAGGCCATCAAACGCCAGGAATTGCCTAACCGTTTCCAGGAAGCCGCCATCCCCCCCCCGCACGATTGCCCATATTCCATTCATGGCAATAATAATTTGATAAGCTACAGCCCTTTGCGAATTTAGCAGCGGAGGTCGTTCTGTCGATTATCGGATTCATTGTTCTTGGGGATCGCACGTCCCATGGCGGCGTCGTTATTTCTGGAGACCCAACATGGACAGTCGATGGCCAACCTGTCGCGCGGGTAGGCGACAAGGTGACATGTCCGCGCTGCAAGCGGACATCGACTATTGTCTCCAGCCGCTTTCAAATGGTTATTGACCTAGGCAAGCCGGCGGCCTTCGACCAGGATGTTACTGACTGCGGCGCGTTGCTTTACTCGCGCCACAACAACCATTCGGGCTGCAGCGACGTGAATGATGAAGAGGACCACGCTACAAGCGCCCCGCTCACTGAAACTGAAGCCGCAGCCGAGAATTACGTGGCCAAGAAAGCTCCTCGGTTCCAGGAGCACTTCGTCCTGCGTAACAACGAAACAGGCGAGCCACTAGTCGGCGTGCCCTATACCATTCGCACAGGTGATGGCCTGAGCATCGCAGGCGAGACCGACTCACAAGGCCGCACCGAAGTCATATGGACCGAATCATCCAAACCAATTGAAGTAATCGCGGAACCGCGACCAGGAGCGGACGTCGACCCATACCACTACGACGACAATATTGATTACGGCGGACTGTAATGACGGGAACACCCAAAGGTCGGGTATCCGGCCGATCAACGACGAAGCCAGCTTCCCCCGGCCGCGAGGTCGGACTTGATGATCCCTTTGATCGCGACTACATCTGCGACAAATTCTGCTCCTGTGGCGAAAAAACAGACATCGTTGATAAAGCTGGCCGCCAGTTAAAGCAGCGCTGCGTCACGAAACGTATCCAGCTGGATGAGGAAGTGATTGGCCGGCTCGCCTGGCGCTACAAGGCTGAAGTTGGCTATTACATGAGCAAGCCGGTCCGCCCAATCATGAGCAAGGATCAGCCCAACAGGCCATCACGGTTTCCAATTGGCCGCGCAGCTGGCGACGGCCTGATGCTGCGCGACCTTGAAGGAAAAATGCAGAAAGGGATGCTGCGAATCCCTGACGTCACGATCCTGAAAATAACTGGCGCAGAAATCGAGCTAATGCGCGCGAGTGGAAAAATCGACTGGAGCAGGTTCATGCCTGTGCCGCAGAATATCGACACTATTCTCGAGATCAAATTCCCTGGTGATAAGCTCTCTGAAGGACAAATAAGAGACTACCCAAAAATCGCTGGCGCAGATAAATTCCGGATTCTCGAATCGGGTGATTGCGATTGCAAACGGCGCGGTCGTCGAGTGCCAGTTACGGAACCCGTCCGCTCGCCGGTCACAACACCCATGCCCCGCCAAATAACTGAAGAACGGAAATGGTACCAACCTACTCCTTTACCATCCCCTGCCCCAGCACCGCAGCCGATAAGGCCAAGTTATGGTCCTGTTGTCAGCGGTTCAGAAGGTGTTCCGCTGTCTAGCTACCTGAAGTCAGGCGCAAAGGTTGTTGGTGGTGTCGTGTTTGTAGCCGGCGCACTTGGGCTGCTCTACGTTACTGGAGGGCTGGCCGCGCCGGCCACTGCAGAAGGCGTTGCCGCAGGCGTCGCATTAATAGTAACTGGCCTGGCTGTTGGCGCGTCAGGCCAAGTCAAATCGCGTAAGGATAATGAAGCATGAGCACGCTGCAGGAACTCGAAGATCTTGTGCCCGATTACCAGTACGTCGACGGGGATCGCGTTGTGCTGACAGTCGGCATTCGCGCCACGTTTTACTTCTGGGGAGGCCATTCCGCGCCTAAACGGAAGGCGCTTGTCGAATGCGTGGAGGCCTATGAACAGGCCTACGGTAAAGAGCTGGCCTGGGCGTTCGATGTCGATCAACACAAAGTTGTCCCGTTCGCGAAAATGCCCACGCTTCGAAAGGTTGTTCAGGCGATGGACGAAGACGATCAGGTTGAATGGTATGCCTCGTCGGGCGACGATGACGAAGCAGTGGGCGAGTACCGCATCAGCGCCTTAACAGAACGAGGCTGGCAAAGTGGCGAGATGTCGGTTGTGAGTTTTACTTTGCCCCGCGATCATGCATTCGTTCCTGAAAAGCGTGAGAAGCTTCTGGAACTGGCCCATCTTTTCGCAGCAAAACTGGCGCCATTCCACGGTCACGTTGGGTTGGCCGCCGTTTCAACGTACGAGCAATACCAATATCAATCAGACGAAATTGACGTGGCCACCCGATACAGTGGCCTGTTCATTGAGTACCCTGCGATCGACGTTAGCCAAGCGCACAACGGCATAAAGAGCGTGGATTGGGTGACTTTCATTGGCAAGCCGTTTGCGGAACGTATGGGCGGACAGGATGTAGTGGCCAGTGCACTGCGTGCAAAAGCCATCGCATTTGAAGAAACGACTGATGGTCTCTTTGCCTATGCTGGAACAGAACCGGTTATCGCCCCGGTTGAACGAGGTTTGCCGTCGCAACTCGTCTTAGTAAATGCCGTGCTCCGCCCACTTAGGAATGGGGCTTTCGGCTCGATGGGTTTTGGATCAATCGACGGGGAGTTACGCTTCAATCGTTGTACATCGGACCTGTGGATTCGCCGCCTGGATGCGCCACAGATTTGGCCGCCCGATTCCTTCATTGGATTGCCACGCGAGCCAATTTCCTCTCGCCCTGACAAAAAACAGAAGATCAAGTCGGGAGATACCTGTTCAGTCCACGGTCGCTATCGATCCGCCGCTAACAACAACGCCGAAGAAGAGCAAAGCGAAATGCCAGAAGTAGTGATGCTTCCTGGGGATATCGCACCCTATTGGCTAAAGCTTGGCCCACACGGTGAATTACTCGTGCGTGAACTCGTGACATGGGAGCTGATTGGGCAGCTATGACAGATCAGGACAACAAACAAACGGCCGAACTCCTCGGCAAGATCGAACTGACTCTTTCTCAGATTCTGGCGAGCCAGCGCGAACGCTCAAAGTCCGAAAGCGATTGGTTCGCAGCGGACATTCGGCTTCGAGAAGAACAAATAAATGGGCAACGAGCACTGATTGAGCAAAATAGAGCCGCTCAGCGCGCACACAAGCGCAGCATGCTTCTAACGGGCATGCTGGCCGCAGTCATGCTGCTAATCGGGCTTGGCCTAATAGCCGAGCCATGGTGGATGCCAATGATCATGTGCGGGAGCCAATGTTCGATAACATGACAGTCGCACTTCATCCCATTATGGCCAAAAAATCGCAATTAGTCAGTTTGACGGAAGCGTTAAACTGATGAAGAACAACCTCGGCAGCAGTGCGCAATAGATTATCCTAGCGGTGGAGCTCGGCCAGGAGAGAGTTGCGTTTAGGGTGTTCGAAGTCGAAAGAGCAATTTCCGGTCAGATTCAATTGCCTTGACTACGTATCCCATTATTCTCCGTTGCAGACTTCACTTACGCCAGTAAGACGTTCTTCCGGTGGTAGTCGAGGTACGCCAGTTGTTCGTTCCTGAAAGCTGCATGCTCTTTGCTAATGGCGACGTCGAGCCCAAGCCGAACGATGTCGCTCGTAGCGATATGAGCAGAGACGATTACTCTCCCGTCGTTGAAAAAACTGATGAGGCCTTTGTCAAATAGCAGGTCTACATTGGGGGACAGTAGAAGTCCATTGTTACCGTCGAGCCGCTCAAAGCCATCTGAGCAAGATCGCCATGGCTTTATATGGCTGGCAATCAATAGCTGAGGAGACGAGATCCCAGTGAGCCGACAACACTTTTCATAACGCATGACATTTTCACGGAACGCGCCTTGGCCGCGACGCGCATTGATCTGCTGCAACTTCTCGGTACTTGAAAGTGAAACATCGCTATTAATCTTCTCTTGCACTGCCTTGTCGGTCAGTTCTAATTGAAGTCCGCTATAGAGCGCAAAACTATCCGGTCCAAACAGTTCGCCCAAATTGACCTGGGCGATACTCACGAGGGTGAAGAATAGCTGTTCACTAATTTCAGCTAGATAGACAGCCTGATTCCCATTTCCGGTGTTCAGGCTCAACGGCGAATATTTGGCTGGAAGTAGTTCCCGAATTCGATTGAAATGCGACTTAGGAAGGACTCCTTCACCGAACGGTCTCCAAAGGATCGGGAGCATCCAGCCCTCGTTATCCCAAGCATTCCCAGCAGGACCAAACTCCTTCGGTTTGATTCGAGAAAACGCGAAATCGCAGACTTGGCCGACATACCTAATGTAGCCGCCGGCATAGGACAAAACATAGTCCCCTGGCTCGGCGCGGCGCATGTTGGAATAAAACAGGTTCGATGCACCGTCACGTTTCAACTTTGGCGACCATAGATATCCCCCACGGATTTCCTCACGTGAAGTCTGCTTATGGTTTACCCACCAGTAGCGCGCCATTGTTTCCTGTTGGTATGTTTCAGAGCGATATTATTTCCAAACTGCCAGTTGGTCAAATTGGGATTATTCTTGTTAGTTGCTAGTGACTATTTGCGATGGCCAGCGATCTGGTTACCTCCAGCGCCGTTGATCTGCGTAATCACGGCGTGGTAGTCTCAGCCGCGAACGCACCAAATCTAGAAATGGACTGAATGAACAAATCGAGCAGCGTGGAACAGCGAAAACTCCGCGAATCTGAACAGCGCCGTAAAGACATCATCAAGGCCGTGCGTGCCCTGATCAAAGCTGGCGGCGCACGCGAGATCACGCTGCGCAAGGTCGCGGAGAAGGCGGGCTTCTCGACCACCGTTGTCTACAACCTATTCCAGAACAAAGCCACACTGATCACCCAGGCGATGGACAGCGACCTGCTCGACCTGGTCAAAGTCATGCGCAACGCCACGGATGCGGACCTGTCGCCGCTGGAAAACATCCGCCGCGCAGGCCGGGCCTATGTGACCTTCGGCATGCGCCATCCCGACCAGTACGCGTTGGTCTTCATGGAGCGCCGCCCGCATGCGCCGGTGGAGAGCTCGCGCGTTGAGCACGGCAATCAGGCGCAAGATCCCTATGCCTTTGCCTGCCAGCTTTTTGTCGACCTTGCCGCCACCGGCCAGATTCCTGTGGACCAGGCAGAGGCCATGGCCCAGATCTACTGGGAAGGCTTGCACGGCATGGTGTCGCTGCGTCTGGTGTTCGGCGATGGGGAAGAATGGTTCGAGCATGATGAGTTCAATCGCCACCTGGAAGCCCTGATTGACGTGCTGCTGAACGGAATATTGCACCGCTTCAACAAACCGGCAGCACAGGCTTAAGCGGGACAGACGTCAACGGCGTTGTTGCATATTCGGCGCTTCAGTTGCCGATTGATCAATAGCCGCTGCCTTTGTGATAGTCTGTTCCGATGTCCTCAGCAATCACTATCGGCCGGCCCAATAGTCTCCAGCGCGAGCCCTGGCGATTGAGCAGTGCCTTGGTGATTTCCGCCATCATTCACGCGGGACTGTTAAGCATCACCTTGGGTGGCCAAACCTTCGGCCTCCCCGCTCTGAAATTCCCGTGGCAGGAGCGTCGCCTGGGCGCCAACGATTTGCAGGTATTGTTGCCGCCTCCGCCGCCCCCTTCCCCTGCACCTGTGGCACTAACGCCAGCACCACTCGCGGCTTTAAAAGAGAACGCTAATCCCGTCTTGGCACCAGTGGAGCGACCAGCAGTCATAAAGCCGGTTGCTTCGATACCCGCGCCGCCGCCCGCTATCGGAAACAGCGAGGCGCCTGCCATCCTGATCCCACCCCCAGCGCCAGCGCAGGCGCCAACCTCAATGCCAGTAACGCCAGCTGGTAAGCTGCCGGACATACCCTCTTCGCCCGCCCCTATCGCGGCGCCGACAAGCGCTCCAGCCAACGCCACGGTGCGAAGCATTCCCATTCAGGAGCGCGAGGCAAAAGTACCGGATAACGCAAGCGACACGGTGCCAAAGGTCCTTGAGAAAGAGGCGCAAGAACGTGCGCTAGAATTGGCTAAGCTCGAACAGGAAAAGCAGGTGGCAGAACGCCTGCGTCAAGCAGAACTGATGGCAGACGCCCAGCGGGAAGCGGCACGAAAAGCGCAGCAACTGCAAGAGGCCGCGCGCCAGGAGCAGGAACGCGCTGAAGCTGCGCGTAAAGAAATCATCCGGCAGGAACAAGCCAGGCAAGCGCAGCTCGAAGCTGCGCGCCAGGAGGAGCTTCGCCAAGAGGCCATTCGCGCCGAGCAGGTAGCCAGGAACGAAGCTGCGCGGCAAGAGGCTGAACGCCAGGCGCTGGCCCGTCAAGCAGAGGCTCGCCGGGAACAGGCAAAGCTGGAAGAGAAGGCGCGCCAGGAGGCCGCCCGGCAGGCGCAGGAGCGAGCTGAAATCGCGCGCATCGAAGCAGCACGCAAGGCGGAAGCCCAACGTGCAGAACTGGCTAAGCAAGCGCAGCTTGAGGCGGCACGCCAGGCGCAACAATTGGAAGCGGCGCGCCAGGACGCAATCAAACAAGAGGCTGCGCGACAAGAAGCAGCAAAGCAGGAGGCTGCACGCCTTGAGCAGGTGAAACGCGAGCAAGCGCAGCTCGAGAAGGCAAAGCAAGAAGCAGAACGGGAGGAACGGCTGCGCGCGATCGGCAGGCAACTCAACGAAGAGGCGGCCCAGCGCGATGCGGCGCTGAAGAACCCTTCACGCTCACTGCTCCCTACGGTTAGCGGTATGCGCCGCGGTTGGCTCTTTGGTCGCGTGGATCCAAATGCAGACCTTGTTCAGTACGCGGATGCGATAAGCAAGAAGTTCGAACTGAACATGGCATTCGACATGGTTCGCGAAGTAGCGAAGCAGCGCCACGTTCCGCCTATGGTGACGTTGGCGATCCGTGCTGATGGGTCTGTAGAGAAAGTCACCTTTGTCGTTTCCAGCGGTGTGCCGGCGATCGACGAAGCGATACGAAACGTGGTGGCCAGGCATGCGCCCTATGGGGCATTCCCGCCCAACCTGGCGCGCCAATACGACGTTATCGAAATTCGGCGCACCTGGGTATTTGATACTGCCATCCGCCTGCAATAGGCCTGAGAGGCTCATGCCTTTTTGTCATTCCGTTCACACCCACAACAAAAACGTTGTTTTTTTCTAAGTTCATCGTTATCCTCATTCGACGTTGTTCCACTTGAAGAAGGGGAGTCGATGCGAGCGTTGTTGGGCGTGGTGATGGTACTGGTGGGCCTGAGTGCCTGCTCTGCTGCCAAACAGGAGCCGGCTGCGGCCGACCTTCAATGGGCTGAGACTTCCCGGCCAGCCGATGCGCGGCTGGCGGAGCGCTATGAGCGTTCGTGCGTGGCGTGCCATGCGCGGAACGGCAGCGGGGCACCGCTGGCGGGCTTTGCGCCACACTGGAAGCCGCGCCTGGATCAGGGCGTCGACCAATTGGTACGGCATGCAAGCGATGGCTTCAACGCCATGCCTGCCATGGGCCAGTGCAATGACTGCAGCGCAGACGACCTGCGCGCCCTTACCCTCTTCATGGCAAGGAGCGGAACATGAAGCAGCGCCGCCTGTTCCTGAAAGCCGGGGCCATGGCTGCTGCAGCTGGCCTTCTTGCAAACCGTGCGCAAGCCGCCGTTCAGGCGCAGCCGCGTCCTATTCGCTGGAAAAACTGGTCGGAGGTGCAGCAATGCCAGGCCAGGTCACTCGCCACGCCGGCCGACGAACAGGCACTAGCCGACTTGCTGCGCAATGCCTCCGGCACGGTGCGCTGTGTTGGCGCGGGCCATTCCTTCACTCCCCTGGTGCCGACCAACGATACGATCGTTTCCCTTGAGCGCATGAATGGCGTGCTGGCGCACGACAAGGCCGCCATGACGGCCACGCTGCAAGCGGGCACGCGCCTTTCCATGGTGTCGCGCCAGCTGGACTCCCTCGGCTTCGCCTTGCGCAACCTGCCGGATATCGACATGCAGTCGCTTGCGGGCGCCATCAGCACTGGCACGCACGGTACTGGCGCCAATATCCAGGCCATGCATGCGGACGTGACGGCGCTACGCCTGGTCACGCCGCAGGGCGAGGTGGTGGATTGGAACCAGGAGCACCATCCGGAGCAGATGGCGGCGGCGCGCGTTTCCCTCGGCAGCCTGGGTGTGATCACGCAGGCGACTGTGCGGGTGGTGCCTTCCTTCAGCCTGCATCGCAAGGTGTGGCTGCGGCCAGTGGGCGAAATTCTGGAGCAGGCGGGCGAACTGGCGGCCAAGCACCGGCATTTCGAGTTCTACTACCTGCCCTTCACTGGCTATGCGGCGGCCATTGCGCACGATGAGTACAAGGGCAGTGACGTGCTGGTGCCGCATTCGCAGGATGAGGAGATGCTGAGCGATTTGCGCAAGCTGCGCGACTGGCTTGGCAGGTTCCCGGACTTGCGGCGCTGGACGGCGGGCAAGCTGATCGACCCGGACTTGACCGAGGAGGCGAAGAATCGTTCGTGGAAGCTGCTCTCCACGGTGCGCCCAACCCGCTTCAACGAGACTGAATACCACGTGCCGCGCGAGGCGGGCATTGCCTGCGTGCGGGAGGTGATCGCGGCACTGGAGAAGCGCAATGAGGTGTTCTTCCCGATGGAGTTCCGCTTTGTGAAGGCAGACGACGCCTGGCTTAGCCCCTTCTACAAACGGGATAGCTGCTCCATCGCTGTGCATGCGGCACATGGCGAGGCTTACGATTACCTGCTGTCCGACCTGGGCCCGATCTTCCGCAAGCATGGCGGCCGGCCACACTGGGGCAAGTTGCATAGCCTGGGCGCGAAAGAGCTGCCAGCGCTTTATCCGCGGTGGAATGATTTCCTGGCATTGCGACAGCAGATGGATCCAAACGGCCGCATGCTGAACCCGCATTTGCGTTCGCTGTTCGGGGTGGCGTGATGGTGGCGATGAAACGACGGGCGGTGATCACGGCAATTGGCGCTGGCTTGGTTGGTGCGGCAGCACTCGCTGTGCGGCCGCGCGACAAGGGCGCACCGCATGCGGAATACTTCGCGCGGGCTTCGCAGGCCTTGCGCGCTGCGGGCATCGCAACGCCAACCATGGTGATTGACAAGGACCGGTTGCTGGCCAATGCGCGCCAGGTGATGCGCAATATCGATGGGCGCTTGCCATTGCGACTGGTTGCCAAATCCCTCCCCTGCCTGCCGCTGCTGGACTTGCTGATGCAAACCATGCAGACGCGCCGGCTGATGGTGTTCAACCTGCCCTACTTGCAGCAGCTTGCTGCGCAGCGTGGCGATGTAGACCTGTTGCTGGGCAAGCCTTTGCCTGTTGCGGCGGCAGCGGAGTTTTATAGCAGCTTCCAGGGTGGGCAGTTCCAGCCGGAGCGGCAGCTGCAATGGCTAGTGGATACGCCGGAGCGCCTGGCTCAGTATCGTGATCTGGCGAAGGCGCAGCAGCTCAATATGCGTGTGAGCCTGGAGATTGATGTCGGACTCCATCGCGGTGGTGCCGATAGCGCGCAGGTACTGCAACAGATGCTGGCTATACTCAAGGACGAACCTCGCTTGCAGTGGAGCGGGATGATGGGCTACGACGCGCACGTACCTAAGCTGCCTTTGGCGAGCCTGCGCGAGAAGGCACTGACGGAGGCCAAGGCAATCTATCGTGATTACGTCGGGCTTGCTACGCAGGCGTTGCGGCCAGCCGGCCGCGCAGAAGGACTAGTGTTCAATGCGGGCGGCTCGCCTACTTATCGCATGCATGACGGCAGCGGTGCGGCGAACGAGGTTGCGCTCGGGTCAGCGCTGGTCAAGCCGAGCGACTTTGACACGGACTTGCTCAAAGACCTGGCGCCTGCAGCTTTCATCGCTACGCCGGTGCTGAAGGCTGGTAGGCACTTCCAAATGCCACGCGGTGTCGAGGCATTGGGCGATGTGGTGCGCGCTTGGGACGTGAACCAGGAGAGGGTCTATTTTGTCTACGGTGGCAACTGGATGGCAGACCCGGTATCGCCAGCGGGCATGGCACCTAGTGGATTGTATGGGAGTTCATCCAATCAGCAGGCTTTGCTCGGATCGGGGAAGCAGCAGTTACAGGTGGACGATTATGTATTCTTGCGGCCCCGGCAAAGCGAATCGGTACTGCAGCAATTTGGAGACATCATTATCATTCAAGATGGGAAAATTACAGAGCGCTGGCCAGTGATGCAAGCAATGCCGTGACTTGCGAAAGGATTACTCGACATGCGACTGCATTACGTGACTGGCCGCGGCTGGCTGCACCAAGTATGGCGCCACAAGGCCGCGTTGTTAACTGGCTTTCTGGGAATCGCGTCGTTATCGCTGGCGCACTACGCTGGCTTCTTGATCAAAGTACCGTTACAGATTGTAGCCGTTGCAGGTGTCCCGCTCGCAAAGGGTGTGACCGCAACATTCCTGTTCTATGTGTTCTTTTGCGCCATCTTCGCCCGGGTTCTGACTTCGATTCTTCAGCTCTTTGTCCTTCCTTGGCTGGCGGTAGCTGACCGGATGGCGAGTGGGTTCCACATCAGATTGAACTGGTCACGCAGGCGCCGTTTCGTCCGAACGCATACCCAGACGATTAAATGGGAAGGAAGTTTTTGGCTTGCCACTCAAGCCTTTCTATTTCTACTGCTGATGCTTACGATATACGTAAGACTCACGATGACCGAGAAGTCTGTTGCCGCACTCTCTATAGCCGTGGTATTGGTTCTCCTGTGCGGACTGTTCCGTGCTGGATTCTTTCTTCAATTAAAGCCAGGGGTCTTTATCCGAAAGATCAAAACACGTCGCACGCGATCTGGCCTCGCGGTATCCGCAGGAATAGCAACAGCCGCAGCCGCACTTGTTGTGATGGCGTTCTTCATGGGCAGCATGCGTGCACAACTATTAAGGGACCAGGAGTCGCATATTGTTGTGACGAAGGACTTTACGGGCACGGCAACCGTGATAGGAAGTTCCGAAGGCGCCCTTCTCCTCTATCAAAAAAATGGCTCCGAATTTCGATACATCTACTCGGCTCCCGACTTTAGCGCTGCATTCGAGTCTAAATCTGTGTTCCCGCCTTTCGCCCCGAAAAAGGATCCGAAGTAAGGACCGCGCTAAGACGTTGTACATTGAATGAAAAACACCACAATGCCTATGCTGGCAGGCCATCTTTTGGGGCATTTGGATAAAGGCTAATGTTCGCATCAACGGCAACGTTCATCATGCCTTAGGTCGATGCAAATGTTTGGAGCGTCGAAATCAAGGTCGCGCCGCAACTAGTCTTATCCCCATCATATGCGACAGCTTTACCGTTGACGATATGGTTGCTATTGCCGCTGACGATCACGCAGTTCTGATGGCCGGTCATCGGACACATGCATTTATCGCCAACTAGGACCACTGGTTTACCGCCGACAGTGAAGTGCGGCGCACTACTCGCAAGCACCTTTCCACCATGGGATGTCGGATCTCCCACCCTGATAACGTTTGGCATTGTTACCTCAGTTGACGGGCTTTGCGGCCGATACGAACGGACGGTTTCGCAGTGTTGTCGTAATCCGATCCCAGAGTGCGAGCGCCTCGCGATCCGTAAAGGGCGTCTTGTTGATCGCCTCGACGTTGTTGTGACCGGTGCTAAGTTCCATTGTGATCTGTGGGCGGTAGACATCCTTTTTTTCTGGAATCGACTCCCATACAAAGTTGTGGTTGCTACGACCATCGTCTTCGGTGACTCTCGTAAGCACTTCTTCGCCGATATGCTCGCTAATCTTTCTGGCTCCAATGCGAAGGTTCTTAAAGCTCGATGGATACTCTTTACGTATGGTGCTGGCCGCGATTCTTTGCAATAAAGTGTCCGGCGCCCTCGTACCCGCAGTCGAGTCGATCACAACTGCCACGTCATTCGAATTTGGGAAGCCAGCAAAGACCGTAATGCCTTCACTCATGGAGGGATTTTCATTCCCCACGATAATTCCGCGGTCAAAGCAAAAGCCACTTTCGGTAGGAACTTCATTCTCTTCTCTGGCCCTCACCCTACTAATGAGATGTTCAAGCTTTAATAAGTCACGCTCATGATTTACTCCTGCAGTGATGTCAAACGAAATTCCTCCCGAGTTCAAATAGCCCTCAATTTTCACTATGTCTTCAAAACTTACCACTCCATTATCGACTGATCTTAAGGATTCACGATCAAACTGGATGATCTTTCCATTCCACGCTCCGACGATGTCCTTCTCAAACTCCAGGCTTCGATTTCCATATTCGTTTTTTTGGGACGCTAAGTTCACTATCCGCTCCTGTAGGCGTTTCTGAAAAGCTTCCTCAGATTCGATCTTGGTGTCTATGTGCCAACCGGCGAAATAAGTCATCCCATATGAGGCAACCATTCGCTTAGGCAAGTCAACCAAAGTCCTTCCTATACAAACTACACCTGAGGGCTCGCTCTTGATCTCCAAAATCATTTCCCGCTCTCTTTCAAAATTGACTAACAGTTGGATCGCAACCAACGTGGTAATAGCCGCGAAGAAAATGCGCCCAGGGGTCAGCTTGATTCTAGGCATGATCTAAGGCAATCCGAGATACGAGCAAAAGTGTGAGGCAAATCATTGACGTGTTGTTATAACCTCCTTGATGGTCAAATCCAGAGGCACGTACGGTTCGTATCGCCCTACCATTTGGCGCCTCTCCTGATTGGTATGGAACTGTGCCATCGCCTCTTGCATCCTGCAAAGAAGGCGAGAAATGCAGACACTGATCGGTTTGCAACCGCACCTGTCGATTACCGTCCGGCTCGTTAGCTTCAATTTTCCCATTGAGTACGGTGGATTCCCTAACTCCGCCAACGTGTGCTTGCGCTAACCAAGTGAATTTTCCGTATGCGAGCTCGGCTTGATCTTCTCCAAAAAATGCGTAAGTCTTCGAATGGTAATAATCACCCAACAGATCTTTATGGAAGGCCTCAGCTGCCTTTACGTTTTGCTTGTAGATAGACACTGGATTAAGGTGATTCTCAGCAGGGTCCAAAAGTTCGGGTGATACCAACCGGTACCACCGTTGAGTGTCAGTGTAGAAAGTATAAGGGTCATCGATCGGAAGAGAGATAACGTGATCTTCCCCAGTTCTGGTTCTAACAGATGCGAATAGCCATGGCTTCGGATATAGATGATTCGGTAGCAGCTCAAGGGCGCCAACCGAATTACCGATCACTGGCACAGTGTGAGCAGCCGTGTCACCCATAACGATTGCCACTTTCCCCATTACGTAGTTCCCTCCAGCTCCTTTGCTAGGACTGGACTTCTCTGTTCCGCACGCTACTCGTCTGTAACATGCTGGCGCACCAAGTGCTGGCATACACCCATGAACGACGCCAGCTATTTTTTCAGGTATCTGCTTAGCGCAGGCTCTTGCAACAAGCCCTCCCATCGAATGAGTTACAAGGACGACCTTTTCACATTTGCGTCCTAAGCTCCGCCATTTCTTGATGATTTGCTCGATGCGTTGCTTAAGCCCGTCGGCCGAGACTGCGTTTGAGTTGAGCCAGTTATAGCCATACGCATAAACTGGGTAATGGAACTCAGCCAACTTACGTACGTCACATTCTGAAATTTCGCTCAGTAACCCGTTATCTTCCTTCCATTCGGAGTGACTGATCTCTACATTCAATCCAGACCATTCGCTGGAAATCGTGTCTCCGCCAGGACTGGTCAGATTCGGTCGAAGGAAAGCATGGAATTGTCGGCGCAACGCATACAAGATGGCTTGGTAGCTATCCGAGTGGACCTCGCCCCAACCATTTTCCTTTGCCTCCTCTGCGCTAAGTCCGATTGAATCATGCAGTGGATTCAGGTTAGTTGTCGCATCGCGATCAACCGTCACAGTTGGTCCATTAAGAATCTTCTGCCGGGTTGCTGGAGAGCGTGGCTCCCACCTATCTACTTCTTTTTTTGCTTCCAGAGCCCCGTTTGGCGGGCGCCATGCAGGTTCGCCAGGTTTAAGCGCCTTGTTACCGGCGGTCGCCTTGAGGTTGCTTCCCATGATGCCGGGAACGAATATGATTGGCAGGACTCTGTCGGGTGGTACGCTGATTTTCGCCCGGGTTTTGCAGGCCGTTGGAGTCAGTAATGTTTTCGCTTGCAGACTGCCATTATTAGCCGCTTGGGCTGCAAGCAGGCGTGTCGGCTCCTTAGCGTCACTCATAGTGCCCCCGCGGCAGTTTGCAGGTCATCCGAAGGAAAAATGGTGACCTTAAGTTCTCCGATTTGATCAGATACAGCTAACGCAGTCTTCCCGTCCGCATCACTCTTCCCTTCAATTACCCTTCCATCTGGCAGCTCCAACTTGTACTTCCGGCCCGATATCGGCTTGCCAGACTGTGAACTTACCAGGTACACCCGTTCATCGGTCTGAACTTCGGTACTTGGAAAGTTCAATTTGTTCTCAACTCCACTGCCGCCTTGGGTGTGCTCAAATTTCGGAGACTTGATGACGAAGCTCCCTTTGCACTGATGGATAATCTGACTCGTTCCATAGTTCGTTTGCGTACCCTGCGATGCAACCTTGATCTCAGGGGCCAACAATTCAATGCCCTGCCCGGCATTTATTCGAACTTTTCCTGATGCGACAATTTCTATGTCGCCATCCTGGCTTTGGATTTGAGTCGTGCCTTTCGCTGAAATGACCTTGATTCCGCCATCATGTGAGAAAAGAGAAATTCCCTTCATTGCCATCGCTTGCGCCGATTCTGCGGCATATAGGTCGACATCCTTCGAGGACATAAGACCTATATGCTCTTGCGCACCTATTTCAAGCGAGCTTGGTGTTGCAAGCACAATCCCATCGTTTGAAATTCCTGCGAGCAGAGAGTTCCTGTTTGTTGAATCACTGGCAGATGACCAATCGCGGATTCGCTCCAATAGGTCATTCAGGTACGCTGTAGCGGCCTTATCTTGGCTATGCACGGCGCTAAGCTCACTCAGTTGCGCCGCAACCGATGCCAGCACCTCAACCACGCCAATCAGTCCGTCTCGCGCTAGCACGTTTCCGTCGCCGCAAGGCTCTGCTGAAAGCAGCACGCCCTTCGTCCCGCGAATCGCCACAGATTCTTCCGACCGTAATTCGGCTCCCTCGCCTCGCATGGCCCCAACGCCCATAACGCGTGCGGTGACGATATGGCCGAGGCTCAATTGGCTTTTCGCATGATCGCTTGACAGCTGCACGCCAATCTCACCGGACGTATCGTCAAACTGAAGGCTATTTGCGCCATTTCCTCGATTCTCCCGGCTTCGAATGCCTGAGACGTACCGATTTCCTGGCAGCGATCCAATGCCGCTTAAGGCCGGCGGCTGCCCGTTTTGATTGAATAATTGGCCAATGATCACGGGTTTGTCAGGATCTCCCGATAGAAATGAAACTAAGACTTCGCTCCCGACTCGCGGCAAGGATAGAGCACCACATTGATTTACTCGACCTGGACCATTACCGGCCCAGTTACTGCAGACACGGACCCATCCTGAGTCCATTTCTGTGTCGGCGGCACCAGCTCGTTGCGCATGCTCATGGTCTTGAGGGCGCGTGGCGCGGAAGCGAATTTTTACGCGTCCCTGTTCATCACAGTGGACTTCCTCTCCCTCTGGGCCAACAACGATGGCACTTTGCATGGGAACGTTGGGTACATCGACTTGCGCGTCAAACGCAGGCACGAAAGAAATGCCGCGACGGACAGCGGTGAATCCTATCTTTATGCGCGTTTCCGACAGCTCGCAGTCTGCTCCGGGCATCCAGCGGCTTCGAAAAAACAGGCGTTCGACGCGCGCAGTTAAATCTTTAGATAAATTGTTTGATGCTGCCATGCGCAGCTCGCTGATGACGAATTCACGCTCCGCGCCAGGATGTGCATCAATTTCCGCGTGTCCCTCAAGTTCAAAGTACTCGCCTACGCAAAAGTCGCGCACGCTACCTTCGCCGTGGAAGCATTTTGATTCGAGGTCGTGGCGATGCATAGCTAACTGGCCCAACTGGCAAAGGTCATCGTGGTCATCGCCAGCGTGCGGCGAGAGCACTAAATAGTCGTCCAGGCTGGCAGACATCTCGTTTCCATTCGGCCCTTGGTCAGATCGTCCGCCAATCCTCGTAGTCATGAATTCCGAACTTAGTGGGTTCTTGTAGTTCCAACTGAAGCGAGACACGCTACCCGGCTGCAGAGTACGAACCGCGCACCACGACGTGATCGCGTCGCGCTCTTCGGTCGCGGCATCGCGGTGATAGCGCACGATACCGGCAGCGTTAGGCGGTAGCGTGTCGGAGTTGCTAAACAAGACCATCGTGTGCGACGGGACGTTCGATTTGTCGGCACGGAAGTACCATGCAATACCGCGCCGTTTGAGCAGGCGGCGAATAAAAGCCGCATCGGACTCGTTGTACTGCATGGTGAATTCGCGCTGCGGATAAGCGTCGACGCGGAACGATTCATCCATCGCGTAGTGGAAGCAGGTGCCGATGATGGGGTTTGTTTGCAGCCATTCATCCAGGATCACCTGCGCAATTTCCACTTCGTTCTTGTTGCGGAAGACGCGGGTGTTGTTGCGCTTTTCCATGATGGATAGCGCATCGCGCAGCACCAATTGGTAGCTTGCCAGACCGCCGTCGCTGTCTCCAGCGCGGGCCTCGGTGACGATGCCGCATACACTGCGCAAGTCGCCGCGGTCAGTCACGATATCGACTGCAACAGGAAGGGCTATCAATTCTTTCAGCGGGATGAAGGCGTCGAGCGAAACGCACATGATGCGGTATTCAACGCTTCCACAAATCGATTCGCTACCCTGCACAACCTGCGGCAGCAGAACGTCTTCCAACATTTGCGTCGGGTGGGCCAGTCGCAGGCGCAGTGGGCGATTCTCAGTGACCAGGTCCTTTTCTTGCTGGAAGAAGCTGAGCAGGGCGTTGTCCACGGCGGGCTCCGTTCGTCTGATTGACGCGAGAGCCTATGTTTGCACGCGTAAGATATGTCGACGTTGATCTTAAGCAAGGCCAATGCACGAGTTCATACCACCTTCCTGCTTGCTACTGTGGTGTTTTGGTCAGCCCCATCCGCACCACGGAAAAACACTGTTATTCTCCCAGTTCGTCGTTTTTCAAACAGCAGCGGCAAAGGGGACGGTCATGACGAAGCTCATTCGGTTCGTGCGCCTGGTTTCTCTGTTGGGCGCAAGCGTGGTTTGTAGTGCGGCATATGCAGATCCTTTCCTCGTCGGGCGCGGCATGTCCGACATCACGGGCGAGGCGGCGGAAGTGGGCATGATGGGGTATGGCTCGACCTCGCAGGTGTCGGCGGGCATCCACATGCGGCAGCGGGCGCGGGCTTTCATCGTGGTGGACCAGGCCAGCGGCAAGCGCATGGTCTTCGTCAACAATGACCTGGGCATGGTGTTCCAGGGCGTGCAACAGGCGGTGCTGCGGCAGTTGCAGGCGCGGTATGGCAGCCTGTATTCGGCGGAGAACGTGATCTTGTCCGCCACGCATACGCACGGCGGGCCGGGTGGGTTTTCGCACTACGCGCTGTATAACTTCACTACCTACGGCTTCAACCCACGCACCTTCGACGCGATTGTCAGCGGCATTGTGGCGGCAATCGACAAGGCGCATCGCGACCTGAAGCCGGGCAGCATCGCTATCGGCAAGGGCGAGCTGGCGGATGCGAGCAATAACCGTTCGCTGCCGGCCTACCTGCGCAATCCGCAGGCGGAGCGCGATCGCTGGGGGCGCCCTATCGATCCGGAGATGACGGTGCTGCGCTTCCGCCAGGGCGGCAACGATGTGGGCGTGATCAACTGGTTCGCTACGCATGGTGTGTCGATGACGCCGATGAACCGGCTGATCACGCCGGATAACAAGGGCTATGCGGAGTGGCGCTGGGAGCATGAGCTGAAGGGCGTGCGCTACAACTCGGATGGCGATTTCGTGGCGGCCTTTGCGCAGTCGAATGCGGGCGACATGACGCCCAACCTGAACCTGGATGGCACCGGCCCCACGGCCAATGAATTCGATAACACGCGCATCATCGGCGAGCGGCAGTTGCAGAAGGCGCTGTCCATCTACAACGGGGCGCTGGAGACGCTGGCCGGGCCGGTGGATTACCGGCAGCGCTATATCGACTTTTCACGCGTGACGGTGGCGGCGCCGTTTGCGGATGGGGTGGCGCGCAGCACTTGTCCGGCCGCTATCGGCACTGCATTTGCTGCGGGCACGGAAGATGGGCGCGGGCTGGATGGCTTCAACGAGGGCGACCTGGCGGGCAATCCGTTCTTCCAGGCGCTGGGCGGCATCATCGCGCCGGCGCCGCAGTGGGTGCGCGATTGCCATGGCGTGAAGCCGGTGTTGCTGTCGACGGGTACGCAGGCGCCCTTCCCTTGGTCGCCGGAGGTGCTGCCGGTTTCCATCGTGCGCATCGGGCAGCTGGCGATCATTGCGGCGCCGGCGGAGTTCACCATCATGTCGGGGCGTCGCGTGCGCGATACCGTCCGGGCCGCGTTGGGGCCCGATGTGAGGTACCTGGTGTTTGCGGGCTATGCGAACGCCTATTCTGGCTATGTCACCACGCCGGAGGAATACGATGCGCAGCATTACGAAGGCGCTTCCACCCATTTCGGCAAGTGGACGCTGGGGGCTTACCAGCAAAGCTTCCATGAGCTGGCGACGGCGCTAAGGCAGGGCACGGCGGTTGGCGGCAGCGCGCCGGTGCGGGATTTGAGCGGCAACCAGATGTCGTTCCAGACCGGTGTGGTGCTGGATAACACGCCGATCTTCAAGAGCTTTGGCGATGTGGTGCAGCAGGCGAATGCGAGCTATTCACGGGGCCAGCGCGTTGAAGTTTCGTTCTGGACCGGGCATCCCAAGAACAACCTGCGGCTTAACGGCACCTTCCTGGAGGTACAGCGTTGGGATGGTGCGGCGTGGCGTACCGTGGCGGTGGATGGGGACTGGAATACGACTTATCGCTGGGTGCGGATCGATCCGGTGTGGGGGACTTCGCAGGCGGTGATCGGGTGGACCATTCCTGCCGATGCGGCAGTCGGGCAGTATCGCATCCGGCATTACGGCGATTACAAGAACGGCTGGAATGGCGCCATCTATGGCTTGACGGGCACCAGCAGGACCTTCACCGTGAACTGAGTTTGCGGTGGCGCAGCCGCACGGCCAATGGCAGCAGGGATGCCAGCACGAAGAACGGGAGCGATGTCCAGGTGATGAGGAAGAAGTCGAAAATGAAGTAGTAGTAATCCCGGTCGGACTTCAACGCTACCAGGAGCCATGCGAACAGCACGGCTGCGAACTGCAGGAGGATTGCGTGGTTCAGCGTCACCAGCCATCGCGTGGGTGGCTGACGCTGGACCACCTGGTTCTGCAGCATGACGGCGAAGATGCCTGCTGCCATGACGGTGAGCGGGGCTCTGACGATTTCGAGGATTTGAAGGTAGGTCCAGGTGAAGTTGGTCATTTCCTGGCTGCGTATATAGTTATCAAAACGGCAAACAATAGCAGGGCTTGTGCTTTCCTGCCGCACCGTTGATCGTTCTCAAAGCCTGCGCCGGCGGCCGCTGCCTACAATCGGGTTCACGCCAGATTGGGGGAGCCAGCCATGGAGTTCAAGGTCTTTGCAGACAAGTCCGGGGCGTTCGTCTTTACTGCGCCAGGTTCGCAGGAGGCGTCCGATAAGTTCGACCGGCTGGTGGAGGCGTTCGATGATGGGCTGATACATCAACGGCGCATGACGGCCATCTGCGAATCCATGATCCGCGATTTTCGGCCGCTGCTGCGGCCTTACCATATCCTCGCCACGATCCATTTTTCAAAGGGCAAGCACGCGAAGGCGCTGGAGACTGCGGTGCGCGGAATCGGGGCCGTGCACAGCATGATTCCGGACGATTTCGCTGGGGCGTTCCCTTGGCACCATGATGGGAACCGGCCTTACCTGGCCTTGTTGAAGACGATCCTGCTTTGCTATATCGCCGAGAAAAAGTACGAAAAGGCTGCTGGCTGGTGCAAGCTGGTCCAGCGTGCGGATCCGGACGATAGTTGCGGGGTGCGTTTTATTGTCGGCCATGTTTTGCTGCGGGCGGGCGAACACGATCAGGCGCACGCGTGTTTTGCGGAGCATGGGGATGAGTATTCACCCTATTTCTACGAGCTTGGCTTCAGTCTCTTTCGGCAGGACAGGCTGGTCGAGGCGGCGACTGCCTTCCGGCGCGGCATTGCGATCAATCCCTACATCGCAGAGATGATTTTCTACGGTTACCAGCCGAATCCTTATCCGGTCATGCATTTCTGGGCGAATGAGAAGCCGCCGCTGGCCAAGCTGTATCTCGGTTCTTACGGCGCAATCTGGGAAGACGCTGTGGAGGCGCAGCGCTTCCTTTACTGGCTATTCAACCAGTCCGCTGTCCTGGCGGAGCGGGCAAAGATGATGTCGTGCAGGGAGGCGCGGTCGATTGACCTTAGTGTGCCGCAACCGGATTCACAAGTGGCGCATTATCGGGAGCTCATTGCGGCCATTGACGACAAGCTGTCCAGCGAGATTGTGCAGCGCAGGCCCAATGGTGAAGGCGATATGGAGTGGCCGTGGCAGGTCTATAGCTGATTCAAGCGAGGGCACGCGTTCCGGCAAGCGGGCCTGCTTCGCACAGCACCTTGCCGCTTTCGCTGGCGATGCGCAGGTGGGCGAAGCGGTTTTCGCGCAGCTTGTCAGCCAGCGTGGCAAGGAGTATTTCGGCGAGCGCGTGGATACTGTGGCCATGCAGGGCGGCCTGGTCGACCAGCAGCGTGAATTCTGTACCGTGCATGTGGATGCGCCCCATGGGGTGGTTCAGCCACGCGGCGGAGGGTTTTGCTGCGAGGCTTTTCAGGCTTTCGGTGCAGGGGCAACCGTGAAGGTGCAAGAGCTTGCGCAGGGCTGGCAGGGTGGTGTCTTCGGCGTAGAGGCTGTTGCATAGGGCGCTTGGGCCTGGGAGGTGGCGGGCAGCGGCCAGGTCGTGCGTGAAACGGAGGGGGAAGCCGCCGGCGCTTGCTTCTGTTGTCAGCCGCGAGGTGGGTTGCGGCAGTTCTTTGTTCGTGCAGGTGAGCTGCACGGAGAGCGTTCCTGTTTCGAGCCTGGCGGGGTGCTGCTCGCGGTCTACCAAAATCAGGGCGCACCCTTCCCTCTCGTCGAGTTGCCAGTAGGGACCCGGTTCGGTGTGGGCCGTGCTGTGGAAAGGCGGCAGCACACGGTCGCCGTTTCGGCTCATGAGCGAGACCTTGTCGATGCTGTAGATGACCAGGCCGGGCTGGGTTGGTGCGACTGGATAGGCTTCGCTTCGGCCGTCCAGGCGGATTGGCGCGGCGGACTGCGGGAACAGGTTGATGGCCGGGGTGCAGGACAGGCGCAAGTTTTCGGTGCTGGCTTGGCGAAGCCGCAGGTCGCAGGCGGGGAGGACGATGTGCAGTATGAGGCGTTTGCAGCCCGGCGGGCAGTGTGCGGAGATGGCTTGCAGGTCGAGGTCGAGGAAGTCGAATTTTTGCGGCAGGTGGAAGAACTCGGTCAGCAGCCGCGGGCTTTGTTGGCCGCTCCGGTGCAGCAGGAGGGCGTCTTCGATGCCGGCTCCGGCATGGGTGAAGGGCGAATGGGCCAATACGTGCCAACTCGTGCCAGCCTCGATGCATACGCACTGGCCGTGCAGCAGGATGGCGTCGAGCAGGCTCGCACGCAGCTCCGGTTCACCGTCGACGCAGATGCGGAGCTTGCGCAAGGGAGGAAGGTCGAAGGCGGCGCTGTTGGCTGTGGTTTCAAGGGTGATGCGGAGTGCGGATGTCGCTTCGCCTGGAAGGCGCAGTGTCGTGGGCAGGTCGAGCGTCGGCTGGAACTTTACGCTAGTAATATTGATCGGGGCGATGGAAACGTCGCTGGTGGTGACGAATTTGCTGCCGTCGCAGCGCAGGATTGTTCCGCGCGGCAGGCGGATGACCGTGCTGATCTCGTTGGGACGCGCAGCGGAGGTGTCAACCTGGATGATGCCGCAGGCTGGAACGGGCCGCAGGTAGTGCGGCTGCAGCGTTTGCAGCAGGGCTTTGTGGCAGTCGCTGCGGCCTTGCTCGATCAGTTGCTGCATGCTGGCGTTGAGCAGCGCGACTGATTGCAGCAGGCGCTCTACTTCAGGATCGGTGCTGCCGTCTGCCTCCAGTTCAAGCGCGGCGGCGGTGGCGGGATGGGCTTCCGCATACTGGCGCATTGCCTGGCGCAGGCGGCCCAGCTCTTGCTCGTAATGGTGCAGGAGGGTGACCATGTTCAGCTCCCGTTGCGCAGGTTGACGACGATCTTCACGCCCGCTTCGCGTTCGAAGCAGTGCAGGCGGAAGATCCACAGGTACGCGTGCACCACCATTCGCGAGAAGGCGTGCATGGCCATTGGCGTGGTGAACAAGGCGCAAAGTGCGAGGCTGCTGCTGGCGCGGTCGTAGTCGATGTCGGCGGTGAGAATGGGTGTGCCGGTGGCGATTGCGGCGATCATTGTCCAGCCGTCGATGCGGCTTGGTTCTGTGGCGTGGCGGCCTACGTAGTTGAGCAATGTGTTTAGTGAACCGGCGGTGATGGCGCAGCCTTTCATCTGCTCGGCAAGGCAGGTTTCGAAGCAGTGGCCGGTGTTCTTGTCGGTCGCGGTGCTCCAGAGGCGTACCACCGTAAGGATGGCGGTGCAGGTGGTCATGGTCGCAATCACCGACAGCCAGGCGTCTGTTGGCATGGCGTAGGCTGCGAGGACGATCACTGGTGCTGCAAGCATGCAGATTGGAACGAGGTAGATGAAGACCAGCGTGACGATGGCGATGTCCATCAGGCGCTCCGGATTGCCGCGCCTTGCAAGCCGCCACAGGTAAAACACGCCTGCCAGGTGGGCCGTCGTCAGGCACAGTTGCAAGCGCATGCCGAGCGGGTTGACGCTGATGGGCATCGCAAACAGCGACAGCAGCAGGAGCGATGTGCCCCAGACCAGGGCGGAGAAGTGCCAGAGATTGGGGCCGGGTTGCGCGGTGGTTTGTGGCTTGGACATGTGGTCACCATTAGTCAAGGGCTTGCCTTGCTAATGGTGGCACTCAAGAGTTCGTCGGCGTTTGAGATGCAGCAAAGGTGCAGCGCGCTGCGCCGAGGAAAATGTCCACCTTTGTTCCTGACCCCAAGGTGGACATTTTTTCAGGAGAGGATGTCGGACCAGATGTTTTGGGCCCAGCTGTTGGCGTAGTGGGCTTCGAGTTCGCTGGGGCCGGGGCTGACGCCGCCGCTGCCGGGGACCGTGAGCAGCGTTTTCTTTTCGGCGTTGTAGGCGTGTACGCTGGCGACGTGGATGACTTCTTTGTCGCTGATGTAGCTGTAGCAGGTGTTCGTCAGCAGCGGCGCCGGGTCGGGCGCGCGGCCGCTTAGCAGGTCGACCACGGCGGCGGCGCAGACCTTGGCGTGCTGGTTGGCCATGTGGCCGGACTTGGGCATCAGCGGGGAGACCTGGATGGCGTCGCCGATCACGTGGATGTTCTTCGCTTGCGTGGATTCGAAGGTGATGAAGTCCACTTCGCACCAGCGTTTGTTCATGTTGGCCAGGCCGGTCTGCGCGGCGATGGCGCCGGCGCGGTGTGGCGGCACGACGTTCAGCACGTCGGCCTTGACCTTGTCGCCCAGCTCGGAGATGGCGCTGCGGCCGGCGACGTCCACGTCGACCGTCTTGAAGCTGGGGCGGTATTCGATGATGCTGGCGTAGCGTTCCTTCCACACCTTCTTGAACAAGGGACCTTTGCTGACCACGTCCTCGTTGGCGTCCAGCAGCAGGACTTTGGATTTCGGCTTGTGCTGGCTGAAGTAGTGGGCGACCTGGCATACGCGCTCATAGGGACCAGGCGGGCAGCGGTAGGGTGCGGGCGGTACGGTCATGGCGAATACGCCGCCGTCGTGCATGGCGTCGAGCTGGGCACGCAGGGCTGTGGTTTGCGTGCCGGCTTTCCAGGCGTGCAGGATCTTGTCCTGTGCCCCTTCCACGCTCATGCCGGGCAGTTCACTCCACAGGAATTCAATGCCGGGGCTGAGGATCAGGCGGTCGTAACTGAGCACTTCGCCGCTTAGCAGCTTGATGGTGCGCTTGTCGGGATCGATGCTGGAGGCGCTGTCGTGCAGGATTTTTACGCCGTGCTTGCGTTGCAGTTCGTCGTAGCTGCGGGTCAGGTCTTCCAGCTTGCGCGAGCCGCCCAGCACGAGGTTGGAGAGTGGGCAGCTCACGAAGTTGGCGTTGGGTTCGATCAGCGTGACGTCGATGCTGCCCTGGCTCCACAGGCGCACGTATTTGGCGGCGGTGGCGCCGCCGTAGCCGCCGCCTACCACGACCACGTGGGGCTGGGCGCGGCCGCCGATGCTGGCGCAGCCGGTGGTGGCGGCGAGGACTGCTGCTTGCACAAATGTTCGACGATCCATGGTGCCTCCTTGATCAGGTTTGCATTGTCTCGTCCGCGTAGCTGATACGGTCGCGGCCTTCGTTTTTCGAGCGGTACAGGGCCAGGTCGGCCTGGTGCAGCAGGTCGGTGGCGGTGGCCTGGCTGTGCGGCGCAAAGGCGACGACGCCGAAGCTGGCCGTTACCGCCAGGCCGGTCTCGGTGCCTATGTCTACCGGTGCGCTGCGGATCGCCTGGTGCAGCGCTTCGATGCGGCTTTCGCCGGCAGGCAGGCACAGGCCCGGCAGCAGCACGATGAATTCTTCGCCGCCGTAGCGGCCGACGGAGTCGTAGCTGCGCACGGTGGCGGTCAGGCGGCGGGCGGTTTCCACCAGCACGGCATCGCCGGCCAGGTGGCCGTAGGTGTCGTTGATGCTCTTGAATTTGTCCAGGTCGAGCAGTACGAGGACGAAGCGTTCGCCGGTGCGCTGGCATTTGCCGATTTCGCGCTCGAGGATCTCCATCATTGCGCCGCGGTTCCAGGTGCGCGTGAGGGCGTCCTTCAGCGCGCGGACGCGCAGCGCTTCCTGCGCTTCTTCCAAGGCGCGGGTGCGCTCTTGCACCATCACTTCCAGTTCGGCTTCGCGGCGTTTGTGAACCAGCAGGCGCATTCGGTGGAACAGCAGGAAGCCGAGCGTCACGCTGGCCGCGCACAGCACGTAGAAGGGATAGCTGCGCCACCATGGCGGTGCGACCGAGAATGCGAGCTCGGTGGGTTTGGATTGGGTGCCGCTGTCGGTGTCCACGGCGATTGCCTGGAAGCGGTAGTCGCCGCCTGGCAGCGCTGCGTAGCGCATCTCTGGCTGGGCCGATTCGTTCCACTGGTCTTCCATGCCTGCCAGGCGGTAACGGTAGTGCACTCCCTGCCGGCCTTCGAATTGCAGGCTGGCGAGGCGGAACACCAGCGGTTCGCGCGACCATGGCAGCTGGGCTGGGCCCGGGGCCAGCGAGGTGCTGCCACGCTTGGCTTCTTCAATTACCACGGGCGGTGCGGCACCTTCGAACAGGGTTTCAGGATGCAGCAGGTGCGACAGGCCGTTGCTGGTGGTGATCCACATCGAGCCGTCCTGGTCTTCGTAGAAGCCAAGGCCGTTCAAGTCGTTCCATGCCAGGCCGTGTGTCTGGTTCAGCACTCGCCAGCGCTCGCGGTTCCATACGGCCATCCCGGCGCCGGTGGCGATCCAGAGCCAGCCGCGGCTGTCTTCGACCATGGTGTAGACGCTGCGTTCGCGCAGCGCTGGTGCTTCAATCCGCGTGGCAGATGGTTTGCCTTGTGCTGTGATCTGCCACAGGGCGCCGTTGGCGGAGGCCCACAACTTGCCGTCGCGCGAACAGGCGACGGCGTCGAAGGTGGCCTTGCCCATCGCCTCGCCGAAGGGCAGCACTTTCCAGTCCTTGCCGTCGTAATGCAGCAGGTCGGTCACACTGGGCAGCCATAGGCCGCCTTGCTGGTCGATGCAGCCTGCGCCGATCGGGTTTTCTGCATGGCGGCCGGGTGCTTCGGGCAATTTCACCAGCTGCGGCTTCGTGCCGGCAGGCGCGTTCGCGGGCATGGCGTAGAGGCCCTTCCAGGTGGCGAGCCACATCCTGTCGTTGCGGTCGGCCAGCACTTGCGCGATGAAGGGCAGCGTGGCGACCAGTTCGGTCTTGCCGGTGTCGGGAAGGTAGCGCATCAGCATGCCGGAATAGCTGCCGGCCCACAGCCTGCCGCTGCGGTCGAATTCCATGCCGGCCCATTGCTGCTCTGCCAGCGCCGGCGGTGTGGCCGGTGTCGTGAACTTGCTTGCGCCGGGCGCCATCATGGCATGGCCGGAACGGGTGCCGATGTGCAGTGCGCCTTGCTTGTCGCGCCGGGCGGAAATGATCACGTCGTCCGGCAAGCCTTGCTGCGTGGTCCAGTTTTCCCAGTTGCCGTAGCCAAGCCAGTGCTGCAGGCCTCGGCCGCGGGTTGCCAGCCAGGTGCCGTGGCTGCGGTCGTGCAGGATGGCGGTGACGCCGCCGGCGGCGACCAGGCCATTCTCCTTGCCATAGCTTTCCCAGCGGCCCTGGCGCCAGCGCAGCAAGCCGCCATCGGCGTTGGTGAGCACATTGCCATAGTCGTCGACATGCAGTTCGCTGCGCAGCATGTGCTTGCGCATCTGGGCTTGTGGCGGCGTGCGGTCCTCGAAACGCGTGGCGCCTTTGGGCAGCGTGAAGATGCGCCGGGCGCTGCGCGTCCACAGGTTGCCTTCCTTGTCGATGGCGATGCTGCTCCATTCATCGCGCGGCAGTCCTTCCGGCTCGCCCAGGATTCGAATGCGGCCTTCGCTGGCCTGGCATAGCGATGCCTCGCAGGCCATCCACAGCGTACCTTTGCTGCCGGCGTAAACGCTGCGAACTTCTTCCAGCTCGGGGTGTGCTTTCAGCGTGGCCTGGTCGAAGTAGCGGTGGATGCTGGTCTGCCCTGCTTTGGTGGAAATGGCGAGCAGCCGGCCTTCGCTTGCCAGCAGGAGTTCGCCGTCGCCGCCTTCGGCCATGGGCTGGAACGGCCAGACGGGCAGCTTCTCGCCGTTCCAAAGCACGGGGACCATGCGCCCGCCGTCCAGGCGGAACAGGTTTTCGTGATTGCCGATCCATAGCGTGCCAGTACTGCTACTGTGCAGCGCGGTGACGAAGGTGTCGCCCATTGCCTGCACGTTGCCATAGCGGCGGAAGTCGGCGCCGTTGTAGCGGAACAGGCCATTTTCTGTTCCAACCCAGAGGTAGCCGCTGGCGTCCTGGGTCAGTGCGGTGACGGAGAGATTGCCGAGGCCTTCGCTTTGCCCAAAGTGCTGCAAGGGGATGTGCTGGGCGCTGACGTTAAGCGTCGCCACCGCCAGTACGGCTGCCAGCAAGCTTTGGAGCAGGTTCAATCGCATTTCTATTTTTTCTGGGCGGCGAAGTGGGCCGCAATTATTTCCAATTGTTCGTCAGTGTAACCCTTGGCGAGCTGGGTCATGATGGTAGCGGGGCGTTTTCCGGCCTTGAAGTCCTTCAGCGCGGCAAGGAGCTGCTCTTTGGGCTGGCCGGCCAACGGCGGTAGCGCGTTGCCTTGCGTGGCGCCGTTGGTGCCGTGGCAGCCGGTGCAGCTTGCGGCCAGGCGCGGACCGGGTGGAATGGCGTCTGCAGCGGCGGCGGTGAGCGTGGAAGTCAGTGCGAGCGCCAGTGCGGCAATTTTCTTCATGGTCGGACTCCGGGAGTTTCCAGGGGCATGCCTTGGGCGCGCAGGGCCAGGTAGGCTTCGAGGTCTACCAGGTCGGGGGCGCCGTAGGGCGGGACTTCGGCTCGCACGCCACTCATGCAGTTGCGCAGGCGGCGCTGCAGGCTCCCTACGCCTTGCCATTCAAGCCGGTAGATGGGGTAGGCGTTGGCGTGGCCTTGGGGGATCGGTGCGCCGGCCAGGCGTTTGCCGGCGTTGCTGTCGTGGCATTGGGCGCAGCTCAGGTTCAGTTGGCCGATGCGGGTGGTGAAGAGTTTCTGGCCTCGTTTTGCGGCTTGCCTGGTTTCGTTGTCGCTTGCCGGCGCCAGGGGGAGGCCGCGGCTTTGCAGGGCGATGTAGGTTTCCAGGGCGAGCAGGTCGGCGGATTCGGGCTTGAGCGGTGCTGCTTGCAGGGCGCCGGTGCGGCATTGGTTGATCTGGTCGGAGAGGGTGATCACTTTGCCGGACGGCTTGCTGAAGCGGGGGAATTTTGCGGCGGCGCCGCGCATGCTGGTGCTGGCGTCGGCGTGGCAGCTGGCGCAGGATTTGCCGTTGCCGCCAGCTGGGACGTTGCGCCAGAGGACTTCGCCATTGGCAACCCAGAGCATGGCGGGGTTCTGGGTGTCGTCGCGTTGCATTGCTTGCGTGGCGGGGGACATGTATTCGGTGCCGGATTTGCGCTCCTTTAGAACCGGTAAAGCGTCGCTCGTTGCGGTGGTGCTTATTACAGCCAGGAGCAGCGCGGCGTACTTCATGGCTGCACCTGCAGCTGCTTTTGCTCGGTCTGGGTGAAGGCGTTGTCGCCGGTCCAGGTGAAGTCGAGCGGACCGCTTGCTGTCGCTGTGACGAAGAAGGCGATGTAGGGGTTGGCGCTCATGGCGGGGTGCAGCTCGGCGCTGATCACGGTTTTCCCGTTGTAGCGGCATTCGAACTTGCGGATGATGTCGCGCGGGAGGGGCTTGCCGTCGGGGCCGGGGCGGAAGCCGGTCTCCATCGTGTGGGCGACCAGGGCGCGCACTTCGATGACCTCGCCGGGCTTGGCGGTGGCGGGCATGTGGATCAGGGCGCTGGCCATGTCAGATTGCCTCGCCTTCCACGCAGGCGGCCAGGGCGACGATCACGTCGACTGTTTGCTGCCACCATTGACCGTCGCTGGTGCGGGCGAGCGCGGTGAGCGTCTGGCTGGTGGCGAGGCGGATGCGGGTGCTGATTTCGGGCTTGCCGGCCAGGGGCGTCAGCTTGAAGCGGACGACGTCGGGCAGCGGGTTCTTTTCGTTGAAGATGGCGATGTCGGTGACGTGGTCTTGCTCGGTCATCGGGCTGTCGACGCGAATGGTGATAGGGACTGCATTGCCGTTGTCGATCAGTTGGGCGATGTCGATCGTGATTTTGCCGCGCTGGATGTTGGCGTTGTTGGTGAAGGTGGCGATGGCTGCGGCTTGCTCTTGCGGTGTCGCGGCTGCGGGGCGGACCAAGGCCAGCAGCGGCAGCGCGGCAATGAGCTGTCGGCGGGTGGTCATTTGGCGCCCTCGCGCAGGGTGGAAAGGTAGGCGACGACGTCTTCGACTTGCTGTTCGGTGAAGATGGGCTTGTCGCGGTATGCGGGGGCTACCCGCGCCAAGCCTGTGGTTTTGCGGTACGAGGGCATGATGGTGCTGGGGTTGATTTCGCTGCTGTCCATGATGCGTTGGCGGAGCTGGGCGGGGGTGTAGCGGCTGCCGACGCCGGCCAGGTCGGGGGCCAGGTTGCCTTGGAAGCGTTCCTCGGGGAGGGGGGCAGGATGGCAGAGGAGGCAGAGGCCTACCTGGCGGTTGGCGACGATGGCGCGGCCGGATTCTGCGTTGCCTTCCTGGGCTTGGGCGGTGGCTAGCGTTAGCAGGAGTGCTAGCGAAAACCGGTAAACCAGTGTCAGACCCAAGGGTCTGACACTGTCTGCGCGGCGGCTGGATGCTGGCGGCATGTTCGCCTGCTTTTACGCCTTTTTCAGGCTGTGGTTTTTGAGCGGGAGGTCGCGGATCCGCTTGCCGGTGGCGGCGAAGATGGCGTTCAGTACGGCGGGGGCGGCGACTGCAATCGTTGGCTCGCCTACTCCGCCCCAGAAGCCGCCACTTGGCATGACGATCGTTTCGACCTTGGGCATCTCGTCCATCTTCAGCACGTTGTAGGTGTCGAAGTTGGTTTGCTCGGCTGCTCCGTCCTTGATGGTGATTTCGCCGTAGAGCGCTGCGCTCAGGCCGTAGACGAAGCTGCCTTCGACCTGCGCTTCGATCTGCTGCGGGTTCACTGCGTGGCCCGGGTCGGTGGCGGCGACGATGCGGTGGATCTTCAGCTTGCCGTCTTTGCTGACCGAGACTTCCGCCACGGCGGCGACATAGCTGCCGAAGCCCATTGTCTGGGCAATGCCGCGGTAGACGCCTTTCTTCAACGGTTTGCCCCAGCCGGCTTTCTCGGCCACTGCGTTCAAGACGGCCAGGTGTTTCGGGCTGTCCTTCATCAGTTTGCGGCGCAGGGCCAGCGGGTCCTGTTTCGTGGCGTGGGCGATTTCGTCGAGGAAGCATTCGACGTAGATCGTGTTCTGGTTCAGGTTCACGCCGCGCCAGAAGCCTGGCGGCACGGCGGGGTTGCGCATGGCGTGGTCGATCAGCAGGTTCGGAATGGTGTAGCCGAACGAGGCCTCGGGGCCGGGCGGGTTCAGGCCCTGGAACACTGCAGGGTCCTTGCCGTCCTTGACGTTCTGCGGGAACAGCGCGGCGAGGATCGATTGGCCGGCGATGCGCATGTGCAGTGCGGTGACCTCGCCTTTTGCATCCAGGCCGGCGGTCAGTTTGCATTGCGTGACCGGGTGGTAGCGGCCGTGCTGCATGTCTTCTTCGCGGGTCCAGATCAATTTGACCGGGATACCAGGCATCTCCTTGGCGATCTTCACGACCTGGGTGACCCAGTCGTGCGTGGCACCGCGCCGGCCGAAGCCGCCGCCGAGATGCAGCTTGGTCACGTCGCATTTGGATTGCGGCAGGCCGGCGGCTTCGCTGGTGGCGGCCAGGGCGGCTTCGCCGTTCTGCGTCGGGGTCCAGACGTCGCAGCGTTCGGGCGTCCATACGGCGGTGGCGTTCATCACCTCCATGGTGGCGTGGTTCTGGTGCGGGTAGCTGTAGACGGCTTCGATCTTGCGGTGGGCGCTGGCCAGGGCGGCCTTGGCGTCGCCGTTGCTGTTGCCGACTGCCGCATCCGGCGCATCCAGGCCGGCCTTGATCCAGGCAGCGGTGTCCTTGCTGTTCATGCCGGCGTTGGGGCCTTTGTCCCATTCAATCGGCAGGGCGTCGAGGGCGCTGCGGGCGCGCCACCAGGTGTCGGCCACCACGGCCACTGCGCTGTCGCCGACCTGCAGCACTTTCTTCACGCCGGGCTTGTTCGCGATGGCGGCAGCGTCGAAACTCTTTACCTTGCCGCCGAAATGCGGGCAGTCCTTGATCGCCGCGTTCAGCATGCCGGGCAGCTTGAAGTCCATGCCGTAGACCTGTTTGCCGGTGGTCTTGTCGACCGTGTCCAGGCGTGCCAGGCGCTTGCCGGCCAGCTTCCAGTCTTTTGGGTCTTTCAGCTTGATGTCTGCAGCGGCCGGCGCTTGCAGCTTGCCGGCGGCGTCGGCGACCTTACCGTAGCTGAGCGTGCGGCCGGATGGCGTGTGGGTAATCACGCTTTTCGCGGCCACGCATTCGGCGGCAGGAACGCCCCATTGGGTGGCGGCGGCTTGCACCAGCATCATGCGGGCTGCGGCGCCGCCCTTGCGGACGTACTCGTGCGATTCGCGCACACCGCGGCTGCCGCCGGTGGAGAAGCTGCCCCACACGCGGTTGCGCGCCAGCTGGCGTCCTGGCGATGGGTATTCGGTGGTGACCTTGCTCCAGTCTCCGTCCAGTTCTTCCACCACCAGTTGCGCGAGGCCGGTCAGCGTGCCCTGGCCCATTTCGGAACGGGCGATGCGGACCACGATGGTGTCGTCCGGCTTGACTACGACCCAGGCGTTGATTTCGGGCGCGTCGGGTGCAGCGGCGGCAGGGGTGGCAGGAGCGGCTTGCTGCGCTTCCGCGAACGGGATGTGGAAGCCGAACATCAGGCCTGCGGTGGCGCCCAGCGAGCGGCCGATGAAGCCGCGGCGAGTCATCATGCTCATGCTTTGCTCCCTTCCACGATGTCCAGGCCTGCGGTCTTCACGTCGCCGCCCTTGGCGATCACGTGGATCGCCTTGCGCACGCGGTTGTACGTGCCGCAGCGGCAGATATTGGTCATGGCCGCATCGATATCGGCGTCGGTCGGGTTCTTCTTCTGCTTCAGCAGGGCGGCGGCGGCCATGATCATGCCGGACTGGCAGAAGCCGCATTGCGGCACATCCAGCGCGGCCCAGGCTTTCTGCACCGGGTGGCTGCCGTCCAGGCTCAGGCCTTCGATGGTGACGATCTTCTGGTCGGCCGTCACGGTGGAGACCGGGCGCACGCAGCTGCGTGTCGGTTCGCCGTCAATGTGCACGGTGCAGGCGCCGCATTGCGCCACACCGCAGCCGTATTTCGTGCCGGTGAGTCCCAGCTGTTCGCGGATCACCCACAGCAGCGGGGTATCTTCTTCGGCCTCGAACTCGCGTACCTGGCCATTGACGTGCAATTTCATGTCCTGCCTCCGGGGGAATGGGTGGGATGTGAATTCGCGAAATATTACTCCGATTTGGCTATCGCGTATTCGTTTGGGCAATTTTGACTTAGGTCAAAGATTTTGCTGCGTCGCATCAATAAACTCTTAGTCAGCAAATCTCAATGACCAAACGAAAGAGGTAGTGAAATGAAGAAAGCGATTTTGGCGGTTGTCCTGGGTGGCGTGGCGCTGGGTGCAATGGCACAGGAAACGCCTTGGCAGGTGCGCGCACGTGCCGTGCACATCAACCCTGCGGACAAGTCTGACCCGATTGCCGGTGTAGGCCCATCCGATCTGATCACCGTCAGCAGCAAGACCATTCCGGAAGTGGATATTTCCTACTTCTTCACCCCGAATATTTCGACCGAGCTGGTGCTGACCTACCCGCAAAAGCACGACGTCTACCTGGACGGCCAGTCCACGGTACCTTCAAGCACCTGCCGCCGACCCTGCTGGCGCAGTACCACTTCACCCCGTCCTCGCAGGTCAGCCCATACGTCGGCGTGGGTGTGAACTGGACCACCTTCTCCAAGAACAAGATCCTGAATGGCCAAGGCAGCCTGGAGCACGACAGCTTCGGCCTGGCCCTGCAGGCTGGCCTGGACTACAAGCTCGACAAGAACTGGTCGATCAACGTGGACATCAAGAAAGTGCAGATCCGCAGCGACGTGCTGGTGGCCGGCACCAAGGTCAGCAAGGTCAAGGTGGACCCGGTGCTGTTCGGCCTAGGCGTGGGCTACCGCTTCTAATTGCTGAACAGGCCGCCCTGCACTTCCGCGCGCAGCTCCTGGGCCAGCGCGCGGCGGCGCGGGTCGGTGGCGAAATAGCCGATATCGACCGCAACGCCATTCGATTCAAGATGGATCAGGTCGCTGGGGTGGGCCGGCATCTGCAGCCGCAGGAAGTAGAGCTCAAGCTGCGTCACGCTCATTTTGCCGGCGGACACCTGTTCCACCAGCAGCTTGCCGTCGGCGAGCACGATATGTTCATAGTCCGTGGCATGGCGGGCGAAGTACAGGAAGGCGGCCGCCACGGCCGTCATTTCCAGCACGGTGAACAGCAGCACCTGCCACATGCCAACCAGCACGAAGCCTGTTGCCACCGCAAACGAGAACAGGCACATCAGGGCATAAGCCATCCCCATCTGCTGGGGCGACAATGAGCAATTGCGCCGCAGCAGCCATTCCCTGCGTTCCCTGAGCAAGTCCCGTTTCATGGGAATATTCTAGGCACAACTCGCTGCCAAAAGCAAAATGTCCACCCTGGGGTCAGGAACAAATGTGGACATTTTCGTTGGAAATGTCCACTTTCGTTCCTGACCCCAGGGTGGACATTTCGTCGGGGCGGGGCAAGGTGAAGATGAAGGTGGCGCCTTCGCCGGGCTTGCTGCGCGCCGACAGCGTGCCGCCATGCGCTTCGGCGAGCTGGCGTGAGATGTAGAGGCCCAGGCCGAGACCGGCCGGCATGCCTTCCATTTTTCCGCGCTCGAACGGTTCGAAGATTTTCGGCAGCACTTCTTCGGGAATGCCGACACCCTGGTCGATCACTTCGATGCGGGCGTTCTGGCTGTCGGCATGCAGGCGCACGTCGACCGGCTTGCCGCCGCCGTAGCGCAGGGCGTTATTGATCAGGTTGACGATGACCTGCTCGACGCGGAATTCATCCCAGCAGCCGGCCACGGGCTGCACGATCGAGAGCCGCAGTTCGCTTTGCATGTCGGCGGCATGGTGCGACAGGTCGCCGACGATGCGTTGCAGCAGCGCTTCCAGGTCCACCCGCCCGGGGCGGATCGAGAGCTTGCCGGCGCGGATGCGCGATACGTCGAGCATATCGTCAATCAGCCGTACCATGGCGTGGATCTGGCGCATGTCGCGCGCCACCATGCGTTCCAGCTGCTCCGGCGCGAAGTGGTCCATATTGCCGCGCTCCAGCTGCAGCTTGCGCATCTGCGCTTCCAGGTAGAGCGTGTTCAAGGGCGTGCGCAGTTCGTGCGCCACCATGGACATGAACTGGTCGCGCATTTCCAGTGCGCGCTCCAGTTCCTGCTGCACGGCGTGCAGCTCGCGCACCGTGGCTTCGCGCTGTTCGACAATCTGCCGCACCTCCTGCTTTTGCCGGAACAGGTCGACGAAGACATTGACCTTGCTTTTCACCGCCTCCGGGTCGAGCGGCTTGTAGAGGAAGTCCACCGCGCCGGCTTCATAGCCTTTGAAGGCGTAATTCAGCTCCTTGCCGGCGGCGCTGACGAACACGATCGGGATGTGGCGGGTCTTGCCGGTGCCGCGCATCAGCTCCGCCAGTTCGAAGCCGTCCATGCCGGGCATCTGTACGTCGACAATGGCAAGCGCGAACTCGTGTTCCAGCAACAGGGCCAGCGCTTCTTCGCCGGTGCGGGCTTGGTAGATCACACGGTCATCTGCGCGCACCAGCGCGTTCAGTGCGCGCAGGTTTTCCGGCAGGTCGTCTACCAGCAGGACATTGGTCGATTCCATCAATGCGTCTCCAGCATCAATAACAATTGCTTGATCTGCTCAAGCGGCAGCACCAGGTCGGGGGCGCGGAAGTTGATCGCTTCCTGGGGCATGACGGCGACGTCGGCTTCGTTCGGATCCTGCACCACCGTCAGGCCACCGGCCTTGCCAATGGCCGCCATGCCTGCCGCGCCATCTTCATTGGCGCCTGTCAGCAGCATTCCAACCAGGCCGGCGCCGTAAACGTCCGCCGCCGACTCCATCGTGATGTCGATGGCGGGGCGGGTGAAATGCAGGGGGGCGTCGCAGCTCAGCGAGAAGCTGCGGTCGTTCTCGAGCAGGAGGTGGTAACCGGCCGGTGCGAAATAAAGAGTACCCGGAATAACGTCTTCCTTGTCGCCCGCTTCACGCACAGGTATCGAAACCCTTTGCTGGAACACTTCCACCAGCTGGCTGTGCCGACCGCTTTTCACATGGATGACAACAACTATCGGTAAGCGATAGGCGCGCGGCAGGGCCGGCAGCACCTGCATCAACGCGTTCACGCCGCCGGCGGATGCGCCGATGACAACCGCCTCCGTGGTGCGGCCTTGCACAGCCAGTTCCAGCGAAGGGAGGGTTTGCATTATCTTTTCCTGAACAGGCGTTCGCGCTTGGCGAGTGCTTCGAACCTTGCTGCGTAGGTGGAGAAGTCGATGCTCTCCTTGTTCCCCAGCCCAAGGAAGCCGCGGTGGCACAGGGACTCGTGGAACAGCCCGAGCGCCCTTTCCTGCAGCCTCTTGTTGAAGTAGATCATCACGTTGCGACAGCTGATGAATTGGGTTTCGGCGAATACCGCATCGGTGGCCAGGCTATGGTCGGCAAACGTGACGTTCTCGCACAGCGTGCGGTCGAACAGGGCAGCGTTGTAAGCGGCCGTGTAATAGTCGGAGAAGGCACGCTTGCCGCCGGCGGCCTGGTAGTTGGCCGTGTAGGTACGCATGTTCTCCAGCGGGAAAACGCCCTTTTTGGCCTTTTCCAGCGATTCAGGATTGATGTCGGTGGCGTAGATGATGCTTCGCTCGAGCAGTCCTTCTTCCTTCAGCAGGATGGCGAGCGAGTACACTTCTTCGCCGGTGCTGCAGCCGGCCACCCAGATCTTCAGCGAGGGGTAGGTGCCCAGCACCGGCATCACGTGCTCGCGCAGGGCGGTGTAGTAAGCCGGGTCGCGGAACATTTCCGTGACGGGGATGGTCAGGTACCGCAGCAGCTGGCTGAAGGCGCTTGGATCATGCAGCACGCGCGCCTGCAGGTGCGAGATCGTGGCGCAGCCCATTTCTTTCATGGCGTGCAGCACGCGTCGCTTCTGCGAGGCGCCGGTGTAGTCGCGGAAGTCGTAGCTGTAGCGCAGGAAGATCGCTTCCATCAGCATGCGCAGCTCGATTTCCATGCTGCTGATTGGGGCGCCGTCGCTCATCACACCGTGTCCATGGCTGGCATCCACACCCTGAGCAATGAGTACAGGCGGGACAGGTCAATCGGCTTGGCCAGGTAATCGTTGGCGCCGGCGGCCAGGCATTGCTCCTGGTCGTCCTTCATGGCCTTGGCGGTGATGGCGATTACCGGCAGGCGGGCGAAGCGCGGGTCGGCGCGCAGGCGGCGCGTGGCTTCCAGCCCGTCCATGCCGGGCATCATGATGTCCATCAGCACCAGGTCGATGTCGGGCACGGCATCGAGCTTGTCGAGGGCTTCGTGGCCATTGCGGGCGATTTCCACCTGGGCTCCCTTTTGCTCAATGGCGCTGGTCAGGGCAAAGATGTTGCGCACATCGTCGTCCACCAGCAGGATGCGGCGGCCTTCAAACACGCGGTCGCGGCTGCGCACCGCCTTCAGCATGGTCTGGCGCTCACTGGAGAGCTGGGACTCGACCTTGTGCAGGAACAGGGTCACTTCGTCCAGCAGGCGCTCGGGCGAGCGCGCGCCCTTGATGATGATGGAGCGTGAGTATTTCGACAGCTCGGCTTCTTCGGCGCGTGTCATGCTACGTCCAGTATAGACAATCACCGGCGGGAAGCTGGCGATCTCCTGTTGCGACATCTGTTGCAGCAGTTCGCTGCCTTGCATGTCGGGCAGTTTCAGGTCCATCACCATGCAATCGAAGATGGTGGAGCGCAGTTGCGCCAGCGCCTCGGCGCCGCTGGCGACGGGAGTGATGGCGATGTCTTCGTCTTCGATCAGCTTGACCATGCTTTCACGCTGGCGGGCGTCGTCTTCCACCAGCAGGATGTGCTTGATCTTTTGCGTGAAGCGGCGCTCCAGGCGGTCGAAGGCGGCCAGCAGTTGTTCGCGCTCGGAGGGCTTGCGGACGAAGCCGATGGCGCCGAGGTGCAGGGCTGCTTCCCCGCTGTCGGTGGCGCTGATGACGTGCACCGGGATGTGCCGGGTTTGCGGGTTGTCCTTCAGCATTTGCAGCACCGAGAGGCCGGAACGGTCGGGCAGGCGGATGTCGAGCATCACGGCTTGCGGCTGGTGTTCTTGCGCGAGTTGCAAGCCCTCTTCGGCGGTGAAGGCGACCAGGGCACGGTAGCTGGCTTCGTGCGCCAGGTCGTACAGGATGCGGGCAAAAGCGGGGTCGTCTTCGATGATGAGGACGATGCGGTCCGGCGGCGGGGCGGCGCCGCGGTCGTCGTCGAAAGGACGCACGGCGGCGCTGGCGTCGTTCGCGGCGGCGGCAGGCGGTGCCTCGTCGCCGCTGGCGGTGCGCGCTCCAGCTGCCGGCGCGGCGGCCGGGGCGGGCGCGGGTGCAATGGCTGGCAGCTCGTCCTGCGGCTCAGCGGCGGCCCACTGCGTCGGCAGCAGCAGTGTGAACGTGCTGCCCTGCCCTTCCACGCTGGACACCTCAACCTCCCCGCCCAGCAGGCGCGCCAGGTCGCGCGAGATCGACAACCCTAGGCCGGTGCCACCAAAGCGCCGGCTCGCCGTGCCATCGCCCTGCTGGAAGGCATCGAAGATCGTGCCCTGTTGCTCCGGGCGAACGCCAACGCCGGTGTCGATGACGGCAAAACGCAGCAGGCCAGCCTCGCCCGGCGACACGCGCAGGATCACCTTGCCGCGATCGGTAAACTTGACTGCGTTGGACAACAGGTTCTTGATGATCTGTTCCAGGCGCTGCCGGTCCGTGTAGATTTTCTGCGGCAGGCCAGGCAGGAGGTCGACCACAAACTCAAGCTGCTTCTCCTGCGCCAGGGGTGCGAAAACTGCCGCCAGGTTATCGACCATCGACTGCAACACCACATCTTCCGGCGCCAGTTCGAGCTTGCCCGCCTCCACCTTGGAGATATCGAGGATATCGTTGATCAGCGCCAGCAAATCGTTGCCGGCGTGGTAGATGGTCTGCGCAAAACGCACCTGCTCCTCATTCAGGTTGCCCTGAGCATTATCGGCCAGCAGTTTGGCCAGGATCAGGGAACTGTTCAAAGGCGTGCGCAACTCGTGCGACATGTTCGCCAGGAACTGGGACTTGTATTGGCTGGCGCGTTCCAGGTCGCGCGCCCGTGCCTCTACCTCGACCCGCGCTGCCGCCAGGGCGGCGTTGCGCTGGTCCAGCATTTCCGCCTGGGATGCCAGCTTCTCGTTGCTCTGCTCCAGCTCCAGCTTTTGCGATTGCAGGCTGGCTTGCGAACGTTCCAGCACGCGCGACTGCTCTTCCAGCTCCTCGTTGGCGGTGCGCAGTTCTTCCTGCTGCACCTGCAACTCTTCGTTGAGCGACTGCGTTTCGGACAGCACTTCGGCCAGGCGCTGGCGCGCCACCGTGGCCTCGATGGCCATGCCAATATTGCCGGCCACCAGCTCCAGGAAGTCCATTTCGCGCCGCCCCACTTCGCGCAGGAAGCCAAGTTCCACCACGCCGTTCACGCGGCCGTCGCTTTGCACCGGCAGCAGCACGATCTGTTGCGGCGCGCCGTCGCCCAGCGAAGACGACACCTTGATATAACCCTCCGGCAGCTGCGTCATATGGATCGCCCGCCGCGTGCGCGCGGCCTGTCCCACCAGCCCTTCGCCCGGCAGGAGCAGCCGGCCCTGCGCCTCGTCCTCCTGGCTGAAGCCATAGGTCGCTGTGCGCTCGAGCGAACCGTCCGGCTTCACGACATAGAATGAGGCCACCGCTACGTCCAGGTAGTGCGCCATGAACTGCAGCAGCGTAGCCGACAGCAAGGGCAGCGTCATCTGCCCGATGCCCTGTTCGGCCAACTGGCTCTGGCCTTCGCGCAGCCAGGCCTGGTGCTGCAACTGGTAGGCATGCGTATGCTGCTCCTGCAGGGCGTCGCGATAGACGTCCGACAGCCGCAGCAGGTCGCGCCGCCCCAGCCACGCCAGCAGGCAGCTCACCGCCAGGCTGACGGCGAGGAAGATCGCCACCGTCCAGAAGCCGACCACGCGCACCGCCTCGCCGCGGCTGGCGCGCTGGCGCTCTTCGTGCGCAATAAAGGCCTTGAACTGTTCGCGCAACTCGTCGAACGGCACCTTGGCAGTGCCGGAGCGCACCATGGCAAGGTAATCGCCCTGCTGGCGCCGGGTTGCGATCATCTGGTCCGCGGCACGCAGCCAGGCCTGGTGCTGGGCACGGATCTGGCGCAAGCGCTCGACCTGGGTGGTGTCGTCTTCCACCAGTTCACGCAGCATATCGGCGGCAGCGTCAAAGCGCGGGCGCGCCGCGACGTAGGGCGTGAGGAAGGTGTCATCGCCCGTCAGCAGGAAGCCGCGCATGCCGGTTTCCATGTCGACCGCCAGCCGGCGCAATTCCTGCGCATTGCCGATCGCGCGCTCGGTGGATTCGACCGCGCTCCAGGTACTCATCAGGTAGGCGAACAGCACAACGAAAATGCCTGCAGCAACAATCCCGCCAAGCAGCGGGATCTTCACGTTGCGGTTGAGAATTCGGCGAAAGCCCTGGTCATCGATGGTCGAACTTCGCTGCATTGAAAATAGTCGAACAGTCATCGGGAAGATTCAAGTGTACCCCTACGGCGGAGCTTGCGCGGCAATCGTGCGCGGGGGCTATAATTGCTTTCAAACCAATCACTTCCAATCGCCCATGCGCAAGATCCTGACTGTGGTGCCACTGTTTTTGCTGGCCGGCTGCGTTAATGATTCCGCAACCTTCTATGCGGACGGCACGCGCGAACACACGCTGACCGTGCGGCGCCAGCAGGAGTTTTTCTGGAAGGAAGATGCACAGTACACGCTGATGGCGGCGCGCCTGCCTGAATGCCAGCGAGCAATTCCATTGGGCGAAATGCCGCTGGAAGGGTTGGAGTTCGAACTGTTCGCCAGCGGCGACAACGTCTGGAGCCTGCGTGCCGGGAAGTATGTCTGGCAGGTGGAGACCCAGGGCTGCACCCTGGTCTCCGAAGGCGGCAACACCGCCGCCTCCGGCACCAAGCTCGGCACCTACGTGGCCGAGAGCAAAAAGGCCAGGATGCGCTTCGATGCCGAGGCAGCGCCAGCGCCGGGCGCTGCGCCCGCCGCGGCCCCGGCCGACGCTGCACCTGCGCCGCAGTAAGCCCGCGCGCCCTAGCCGATTTCCACCACCACCTTGCCGGACCCCAGCGCCGCGTGCGCCTGGTTTGCTTCAGCGAGGGCGAAGCGTTGCGGGTTCAATTGCGCGGCCAGCTTGCCCGCGTCAACCAGCCGCGCGGCTTCCCGCAGGATGGCGCCATGGGCCGCACGGCCTTTGCCCGACAGCAGGGGCAGCAGGGTGAACACGCCTGAATAGGTGGCCGCACGGAACGACAGCGGCGCCAGGGAATGCGTGCCCCAACCAAGACAGCTGACCACATGGCCGCCGTATTCGCGCACGGCGCGGAACGACGCGTCCAATACTTCCCCGCCGATGGTGTCGTACACGATGTCGAACTCCTCACCTTCGGACTGTTCGAGGAAACGCGCGCCCATGCCTTCGATCTCGCCGCGCTGGCCCGGGCGGCCGGTCGCCGATACGTGCGCGCCCAACGCAAGGGCAAGCTGCACTGCCATGCGTCCTACGCCGCCGGCTCCGCCTTGCACCAGCACTGACTGGCCAGCCTGCACCTTCGCCCGGTCCACCAGCCCCTCCCAGGCGGTAATGAAGGCCAGCGGCAAGGCCGCCGCCTCGCGCAGGCTGATGCTGCGCGGCGCATGCGCGAGCAGGTCGGCGTCCACCGCGGCATATTCGGCCAGCGAACCTTGTATGCCGCCCACCCCGCCGGTCATGCCGAAGACCGCATCGCCCGGCGCGAAAGCGGTCACACCCGGGCCAACCGCTTCCACGATGCCGGCCATGTCGATGCCCAGCACTGCCGGCAGGGGCATGCGCGCATGGGCGGCCTTGCCGGCGGCGATCTTGAGGTCGAGCGGGTTGACGCCGCTGGCGTGGATGCGCACCAGAACCTGCCCCGCTGCGGGCGCGGGCTTGGGAATATCGCCGAGGTACAGCGGCTGGCCGGCTGCTTCAAGGATCATGGCTTTCATTTCAAGGACTCCTGTTGGTTTCGATGACAGCCAGTGTAGGCAAGGCTGGCCGTGCGAAAAACAGGGGCGGGCTGCAAACAGAATCCCCGAATTGTGGATAATGCTTCCATGGACAAACTTGATGCCCTGCGCGTCTTTTGCGCAGTCGTGGAAACTGGCGGCTTTTCGCGCGCGGCGGAGAAGCTTGGCATTTCCACATCCTCGGTCACCGCGCAAGTCAATGCGCTGGAGGCCCATTTCCAGGTCAAGCTGCTGAACCGCACGACGCGCAGCATGTCGCTCACCAGCGAAGGGCGCGAGTGCCATGAGCAGGCCCGGCGCCTGCTGTCCGGCATGGAAGAACTGGAGGACAGCCTGCAAGGCGCGGCGCAGGAACCGCGCGGCACCCTGCGCGTCAATATGCCAGGACTGGTGTCGCGGCTCTATGTCGCGCCGGCGTTGCCGCGCTTCCTGGCGCGCCATCCGGGCATTGCGCTGCAGGCCAGCGCCAGCGACCGCATGGTCGATATGGTGGAAGAGGGATACGACGTGCTTTTGCGGCTGGGAGATATCGGCGATGCGCGCCTTGTTGCGCGGCCATTGCTGCAGACCCGCTTCATTTGCTGCGCGTCGCCCGCCTTCATCGAGCGCCATGGCGTGCCTGCTGCGCCGGATGAACTGCCAAGGTTCGACTGCCTGCATTTCATATTGCCGCGCGCGGGGCGCCTGCGCGAATGGCAGTTCGCCGATGGGGCGACGGCCACCCCGCCGTCGCGGGTCTCCTTCGACCATGTCGATTCGCTGGTCGAAGCCTGCAAAGCCGGCGCAGGCATCGGCCAGTTCCTGTCGCTGTCGGTGGAGGAAGAACTGCGCAGCGGCGCACTGGTTCCGCTGCTCGCCGGATTCCAGGCGCCGGGGCCTGCGCTGGTCGCCCTGTACCAGCAGCGGCACCAGCGTGCGGCAAAGGTCCAGGCCTTCGTCGACTTTCTTGGCGAAGTTTTCGCTTAGGCTGCTTTCTCGCTGTCCAGGTGCGACAGCTGGTAGTCGTTGTAGCGGCCACCGGCGGCAGCGCCTTGCGGCACGATCAGCTCCAGCGCTTCCAGGTCGGATTGCAGCAGCACCGCGTCCAGTGCCCCCAGCGCTTCCTGCAGGCGCGTGCGGGTGCGGGCGCCGACCAGCGGCACGATGTCGGTGCCCTGCGCCATTACCCAGGCGATCGCCAGCTGCGCCACGCTGATACCCTTGGCTTGCGCCACGGCCCGCATGCGCTCCACCAGTTCCAGGTTGTGCTTCAGGTTCTCACCCTGGAAGCGCGGGCTGTGCAGGCCGCGGTAGTCTTTCTCGCCTTCGCGCTGCGCGCTCCAGTGGCCGCTGATCAAGCCGCGCGACAGCACACCGTAGGCGGTGATGCCGACGCCCAGCTCGCGCGCCGTCTGCAGCAGACCGTTTTCGATGCCGCGCGAGATCATCGAGTATTCGATCTGCACGTCGGTGATCGGGTGCACCGCATGGGCGCGGCGCAGGGTCTCGCCGTTCACTTCGGACAGGCCGATGTGGCGCACATGCCCTTTGCGCACCTGTTCTGCGATGGCGCCGACGGTGTCCTCGATCGGGGTGGCAGGGTCGAGGCGCGACGGGCGGTAGATGTCGATGTAATCGGTGCCCAGGCGGCGCAGCGAGTAGGCCAGGAAGTTGGCGACAGCCTGCGGGCGCGCGTCGTAGCCGATAAAACCGCCGTCCGGATCGCGCAGGGCGCCGAATTTCACGCTGACCTGCACCTGCTCGCGGTTGCGGCCCTGCAGCGCTTCGCCCAGCAGCATTTCGTTGTGGCCCATGCCGTAGAAGTCGCCGGTGTCGAGCAGGGTGACGCCGGCATCCAGTGCGGCATGGATGGTGGCCAGGCTTTCGGCGCGATCGGCCGGGCCGTACAGGTCGGACATGCCCATCAGGCCCAGGCCAAGCTGGGAGGTTTGTGGGCCGGTGCTGCCAAGTTTGCGGGTTTCCATGTGTGGTCTCCAGGTGAGGTTTCGATGGAGATCATTGTGCTATTATCGATTCCAACAATAAATGCGTCATTTGATACATCTTTATTCGACAATAAATAACAATGGATCAGTTGAAAGCCATGCAGGTCTTCCTGGCGGTGGCAGACAGCAAGAGCTTCACCCAGGCGGCTGAACAGCTCGACCTGCCCCGCCCCACCGTCACCAATGCCGTGCAGTCGATCGAGCAGCAGCTTGGCGTGCGGCTGCTCCAGCGCACCACGCGCAAGGTCAGCCTGACGGTTGAAGGGCAGCTGTATGTGGAGCGCTGCCGTGCACTGCTCAATGAGCTGGAAGATATCAACGCCCTGTTCCTGACGGATGGGCGCAAGCCCTCGGGGACCATCCGGGTCGACCTGCCGGAGCGGATTGCGCGTTTGAGCGTGATTCCTGCGCTGCCGGATTTCTTCGCACGCTACCCGGAGATCAAGATCCGCGTGGGCGCAAATGACCGCATGGTGGACTTGGTGGGGGAAGGAATCGACTGCGCCGTGCGGGCGGGGGTGCTGCGGGATTCGACCCTGGTGGCCAAGCCGCTGGGGGCGATGGCGCAGGTGAATGTGGCGTCGCCTGCCTACCTGGCGGCGCATGGGATGCCTCGTTTACTGGAGGACCTGAAGGAGCATTGGGCGGTGAACTACTTCTCGAGCCAGACCGGGCGCGATTTGCCCTGGGAGTATGTGGTCGATGGAGAGGTGAGGACACTGTCGGTGCGCAGCAGGGTGTCGGTGGGGAGTTCGGAGGCTTACCTGGGAGCTTGCCTGGCGGGGATCGGGCTGGCGCAGATTCCGCGGCCGGGGATCGAGGCTTTGCTGGAGCGGGGGGAGCTGGTGGAGGTGCTGCCGGAGTGGCGGCCGCCGGCGATGCCGGTGTCGATTGTCTATTCGCACAACCGGCATTTGTCGCCGCGGGTGCGGGTGTTTGTGGATTGGCTGGCGGAGGTTTTGCGGCTGGGGTGAGCAAAACCGGTAAACCGGTGTCTGACCCACAGGGTCAGACACCTGGCCTGCAGCCGCCGCGTATAGGGTGTCAGACCCTGCGGGTCTGACACCGGTTTACCGGTTTTGGATGCCCGCGCGCAGAACATCACCCAGCGGGAGCCCCGTCGGCAACTTGGCCACCAGCTTCTGCGCCTGCGTCAAATTCCGCTGCTTGAACCCATCCTGCGCATTCGCAAAATCCTGCACCAGGCCCGCCGCCGCAGCCTCGATACGCGCACCATCGCCCGGCGTCGTGTCAATCAGCGCCAGCAAGTACGTCGTCCCCCACTGAATCCGCGTCGCCGAACCAACCGCCGAACGCCACGCCTTCTCATACCAATCCAGCATTCCCGGCAGATCCGCCCGGCGCTTGGCCGCAGATGCGAGGCTCAGCTTGAAGTAATACGGCGCATGCGACTCCGTCAGCGTCGACTGCAGCAAGGCCTCGGCCTCCGCATGCAACCCCGCATCATTCAGCGCACTGACCGCCGTGTTGACCAGCGTATGGCGTCCATACTTGTCATCCACCAGCGCCAGGGCCTGCTGCACACGCGTGCGCACCAGTTGCGGCAAGCCTTCCGCCACATAACCCATGCGCGACATGCGCACCTGCAAGCGCACAGCGGTCAAGCGATCCGGCGCCGACAGCCACATGTCCTCAGCCCATACATGCGCAGCGGCCGCCATGGCAGTCGCCAGTTCCGCATGACGCGCCGGTGCAGCACGCACCAGCTGGTGCCCGCTGTTGCCGAAGATGTCCATATTGGCACGCGCCACGCGCGCATCGGCCAGCACCTTCAGCAGGAATTCAGGCGACGCAGCATCCACCACGCGGCCAGCCTGCGCCACCATCGCGTGCAGGCGCAGGCGCGTAGCGGCATCTTCCACCTGGCGCGCCGCAGCCGGCGCTTCGCCAGTCACCGCAGCGGAGGCCAGTTGCGACAGGGTGGTCAGGGTGACGCCGAGGTCGCGGCCTTGCAGCAGCACGCCTTCGTCGGTATCCCAGGAATAGTTCGACAGCAGGGTCCATTCGGACGGCGAAAGAGTGCGCTTGCCATCCAGCGCGGCAGCCATCGATTCGCCCGCGGTATGGCCCGCAAAGCGCGCCGCCATCAGGGCTTCGCCAAACAATTCGCCATCGAGTTCGCACGGCAGGCGGGTGATCTCGCTGCCGTCCGGACGATACATCACCATGGTCGGATAGCTGCGCAGCTTCAGGCGCTCCGCCATTGCCTGCGCGTTCGGGCTGTCGCCATCGAGCTGCATCGCCACCATGCTTTGCAGCTTGGCCGGGAATTCCTCGCGGCCGAAGATTTCGTATTTGACCCGGTTGCACGGCGGGCACCACACGGCGCCCCAGTACAGGAACAGCGGACGGCCGGCAGCGCGGGCTGCCTCCAGTGCGGCGTCGAAACCGCCTTCGAACCACTCGATAGCGTCAGCCATGGATCAGGACTCGCGGGCCAGCGCCAGGAATTCGGTGCGCATCGCCAGGTTAGGCTGCAGTTCGCCCAGCATGGCGGAGGTCACGGTCTCTTCGCCGGCGGTGCGGATGCCGCGCGATTCCATGCACAGGTGGCGGCACTTGACCACCACGCCCACGGCCTTCGGCTCCAGCACGGTCATCAGCGCTTCGGCGATCTGCATGGTCATGCGTTCCTGCACCTGCAGGCGCTTGGAGAACACGTCCACCAGGCGGGTCAGCTTGGACAAACCGACAATCTTGCCATTTGGGACATAACCCACGGTCGCCTTGCCGAAGAACGGGGCCAGGTGGTGCTCGCAATGGCTGTACACCGGGATGTTCTTCACGACGATCAGCTCGTTGTACTGTTCGGCGCCATCCTCGAAAGCCTTCAGCACTTCCGCCGGATCCTGGCCATAGCCCGACACCCAATGCTTCCACGCCTTGTGGACG
>Ga0209130_1000365_pt1 | contig 51263 bp, 47 predicted proteins | sample AraplaMF_Cvi_mLB_FD_184264 | JGI IMG/M metagenome (GOLD analysis project Ga0209130, IMG submission 184264) | Arabidopsis root microbial communities from the University of North Carolina, USA - plate scrape MF_Cvi_mLB (SPAdes) (version 2) | ecosystem: Host-associated > Plants > Roots > Endosphere... | reverse complement strand
TCGATCCGAAGATCTACCCGATCGCGGACGACCAGCAATTCGCTTACGAACTGCTGGAAGAAACCAAGGTCCTTATCGTGCAGGGCACGGGCTTCAACTGGCATAGCCCGGACCACTTCCGCGTGGTGTTCCTGTCCAATTCGGACGATATGGAAGATGCATTTGGCCGTATCGCGCGCTTCATGGAAGGCTACCGAAAACGGCACGGCCACAGCTAACAAAACCAGGGATATAGAAAGATGAAATCGATTAAAGTAGGTTTGCTCGGCGTAGGCAATGTCGGCGCCGGGACGTTCAGTGTATTGCGGCGCAACCAGGAAGAGATCCGCCGCCGCGCCGGCCGCGGCATCGAGATTGTGGCTGTATCGGCCCGCAACCTGGAGCGCGCAAAAGAGCGCACCGAAGGCCAGTGCAAAGTCGTGGCAGACCCGTTCGCGATCGTCAACGATCCGGAAATCGATATCGTCGTGGAGCTGATTGGCGGTTATGACACCGCCAAGGAACTGGTGATGCAGGCCATCGCCAACGGCAAGCATGTGGTCACCGCCAACAAGGCGCTGCTGGCCATGCATGGCACCGAAATCTTCGCCGCGGCTCAGGCCAAGGGCGTGATGGTAGCCTTCGAGGCGGCTGTTGCAGGCGGCATCCCGATCATCAAGGCGCTGCGCGAAGGCCTGACCGCCAACCGCATCGAATGGATCGCCGGCATCATCAACGGCACCACCAACTTCATCCTGTCCGAGATGCGCGACAAAGGCCTGGACTTCGACACCGTGCTGAAGGAGGCGCAGCGCCTGGGTTACGCCGAGGCCGATCCAACCTTCGACATCGAAGGCGTGGATGCGGCGCACAAGGCGACCATCCTGTCGGCGATTGCCTTCGGCATTCCGGTGCAGTTCGACAAGGCGCACATCGAGGGCATCACCAAGCTGCAGGCGATCGACATCAAGTATGCCGAACAACTGGGCTACCGCATCAAGCTGCTGGGCATCGCACGCCGCGCCAAGGTGAATGGCGGCGAGGGCATCGAGCTGCGCGTGCACCCGACCCTGATCCCGGCCAAGCGCCTGATCGCCAATGTGGAAGGCGCCATGAATGCCGTGCTGGTGCAGGGCGACGCCATCGGCGCCACCATGTACTACGGCAAAGGCGCAGGTCCCGAGCCGACCGCTTCCGCCGTGATTGCGGACCTGGTCGACATCACCCGCCTGGCGACGGCCGATCCTGAGCACCGCGTGCCGCACCTGGCCTTCCAGCCGAATGCGATGACCGACATCAAGATCATGCCGATGTCCGAGATCACCACCAGCTACTACCTGCGCATGACGGTCGCTGACCGTCCGGGTGTGCTGGCGGAACTGACCCGCATCCTGGCCGATGCCACCATCTCCATCGACGCGATGATGCAAAAGGAGCCGGCAGAGGGCGAAACGCATACCGACATCATCCTGCTGACCCACCAGACGCAGGAAAAGAACGTGGTAGCCGCAATCGAGAAGATCGAAAAGCTGTCCAGCATTGTCGGCAACGTCACCAAGATCCGCCTCGAGAACCTCGCGTAAACCTCGCGGCATCCGGAGATAAAATGGCCCCGTTGGGGCCATTTTCTTATCCGGCGCCCAAGCCAGGGTGGCATGAAGTTTTGATATAATTGTTACCTTTTGGAATATAAAATTGTTTAAGATGAAATCTTTGGCGGCATTCATTTGCGCGCTGGGCGCGGCCTTTGGCGTGCAGGCGGCAGAGGCGCCCGAGTGCAAGCAACAGACTGTCGAAAAGAACCTGATCGAAATGTGCCTGGTGAGGGGCGCGGCGTTCCAACACGATATTTATACCCTCAAGGCCGACAAGGTTCTCATCTTCGCACTGGTGGATGACTACGCGGATAACGTCCGGCTGGAGCACGAGGTCCCTGACGGCCCGGCGCTCGAATTCCCGTTGTCGCTGCAAGGCGGAAAGACGGTCACGATCAAAGGTGGTTGCGTCCCGGAGAGCAAGGATGGCGCCGAGTCCGCCCGGGTGTGCAACTTCTACTGGGGCAAACACCAGATCGTCAAAGACGTACGTTTTCAGTTTGATTAAGTGGACATGATGAAGAAGAAGTTCGTTCGCGTAGCTGCATCAACCAGGCCAAATACCAGATAGCGCTGGCTGCTGCTTGCGGTGTGCCGCTGACGAATGGCCCCAATCCTCGCCTGGAGAGATTCGCAGCTGCCCTGGAAATAGGGCAAAAGGGATTGAAGGAAAAGCTGTCCCAGCAAGATTTCGAAGAAGACATTTGACGGCGTAGCATTCGGCGCTTGTAAAGATAAAAGCAATCTCGAAGCTTGGGACTTTCTTGCCGAAGCGGCGAAGTTTGTGAAATAAAGACGCGGGCCTGGCTCTATTGCCAGATCCCGTCATATTCAGTTGTACCTTGTTTTATGCAGAATTGGGTTCGCTTTCTTTTTGTTGCCAGTCTCTCCATTGTGCTGGCGGGATGCGGCACCTTGTCCGACAAGCAGTTGGACCCTGACTCCAGCGGGGGGCGGCACCTGGCGCTCACCGATGACATCGGTGCCGAAGTTGCATCCCTGGCGCAGCCGATGATCGATTCCGGAGAGACGACGGGGCTGGTAGTTGGCGTGCTGACGCCCGATGGACAGCAGCAGTTCTTCGGGTTCGGAACGACGCACCAGGAGGGCGGGCACCGGCCTGATGGCGATACCCTGTTCGCCGTCGGTTCGCTGAGCAAAGGCTTCCTGGCGGCGACCACTTCCGTGCTGGTGCAAGAGGGCGTGCTGCATTGGGACGATACCTTGGCCACGCTGTTGCCGCCGGAGGTGGCACTGAGCCGGGATGCGCAGCGCATCACCTTGCGCCAGCTTGTCACGCACACGGCCGGCCTTCCGCGTCAGCCGATGACAGAGCGAACCTTGCTCTATTTTGTCGAATACCTGTTTACCGGCAAGAGCTTCTACCGCCATTTCGACCGGCCTTATTTGCTGGAGTACCTGTCTACGTTCAAAAAGCACAACGGCGGCGTGCCGCAGTACTCGAACATCGGCTATGGCGTGCTCGGTTATGTGCTCGAGCTGAAAACGGGCAAGAAGGTCGATGCCCTGGTTCATGAAAAAGTGCTCGATCCTCTTCGGCTCCAAAGTACCGGATACGTGCCGGGGAAATTGCCGGGCTACCGAGAAAGAGCCCTGGGCCATGCTGGCGACCAGCCCAAGTTTATCCGGCGCGGCGAGCTGGTCCCGGACTGGCAATTCACTGACATCATGAGTGGTTCGGCTGCGCTGTATTCCAACGCACGCGACCTGCTGGCGTATGCCAACGCGCACTTGTCTTCGACCGGAGACAGCGTACTGGATGCCGGCCTGCGCGAGACCTTGAAAGTCCAGTTCGAACGCAAGACCGAGGCTGCGGCCAGTGCCTGGTTCGTCGACGAAATCGATGGCCACCAGATCGCCCACCAGATTGGGCTGGTGGCCGGCTACACCGCCTACATCGGCATCGATGCCGAGACGCGCACGGCGGTAGTGGTGCTGCAGAATAACTTCAACTGGACCGACAGGATCGGTCATCGCATGCTGCTGCGGATGGCGCAAGCGCAGAAAAAAGCGGGCGACACGAGGTCGCCCGATAAGGGAGGTACTACTGCAGCGAAGGCATTATTTGCCGGCGACAGTTAGCTCACTCTTCACTTCCTTTACTCCGGCCACGGCGGATGCCGCCTGGATCGCTTTGGCGCCGGCATCGGAGCTTTGCACCGTGCCGCTCAGGACGACCACGCCCTGGTTAGCCGATACAATGATCTCTTTCTGGTCCGAAAGGGCTGCCTTGACCTTGGCCTGCAGCGTGGAATCGGCGGTGGCGACAGCGGCACCGGCCATGGCGCCTTCCTGCTGCGCATGAGCGGACAGCGAGGCAAGGGCGAATGCTGCTGCAGCGAACAGGCCTGCGATCAGTTTGGATTCCTTCATGGTCTATCTCTCCATTTTCAAGTTGGCAGTCAACGCTTGTGCGTTGTCCTTGTTATTGCAAGGCCTGTGCCATGTAGAGAAATCAACGACTTAGCTGTACGGAAACACCAAATTTGTCGCCGCATGGCGACAGGGTTCGCCCCCAGTCGCTCAAGGCCTTGATTTGACGGGCTTTATGCCTGTCGCCCCTCGGCGACAGGTTCAATGCGGAACTGCGCGGCGTTCAATTCATGCTTTTGCAGCAGGCGGTAGAACTCTGTGCGATTGCGTTCTGCCAGGCGCGCCGCATCCGCCACATTGCCATCGGTGAGCTTGAGGAGTTGAACGAGGTAATTGCGCTCGAAGCGCTGCTTGGCTTCCGTGTAGCTGAGAACTTCCAGCGAGGGCACGCGCAGTGCGCGCTGCACCAGCGAGAGCGGAACCAGCGGCGCGGTGGCCAGGGCGCAGGCGTGTTCCACCACGTTATAGAGCTGGCGCACGTTGCCCGGCCAGGAAGCGCGCGACAGTGCCTCCAGCGCTTCGGGCGCGAAGCCGTTGACTGTCTTGCCGTATTTGTCCGCCAGCATTTGCAGGAAGCGCGTGGCCAGCAGGCCAATGTCTTCGCGCCGTTCTGCCAGCGGGGGCAGGGTGAGCGTGATCACGTTCAGGCGGTAGTAAAGGTCTTCGCGGAACTGGCCCTCCAGCATGGCTGCTTCCAGGTCGCGGTGGGTGGCGGAGAGCACGCGCACATTGACCGGACGGCCATTATCGGAGCCGACCTGGCGCACCACGCGCTCCTGCAGCACGCGCAGCAGTTTCACTTGCAGCAGAAGCGGCATGTCGCCGATTTCGTCGAGGAACAGTGTGCCGCCATCGGCTGCCTGCAACAGGCCTTCGCGGCTGGCCACTGCACCGGTAAAGGCGCCTTTCACGTGGCCGAACAGTTCGGATTCCAGCAGTTGTTCCGGAATCGCGCCGCAGTTGACAGCGATGAAGGGGGCGGCTGCGCGGCGGCTGGCACGGTGGATCGCACGCGCCAGCAATTCCTTGCCGGTACCGCTTTCACCGCGTATCAGCACGCTGGCGTCGGAGGCGGCGACCAACTGCGCTTCGTGCAGCACTTCCTCCATCGCGCGGCTGCGGCTGATGATGTCGGCGCGCCACGTGCCGCTGCTGGCCTCCGGTGCGGCTTCCGGTGCGGCGACGCTCAGGGCCTGGGCAATCCGGTCCAGCAGCACCTTGGCGTCAAAGGGCTTGGTCAGGTAGGCATAGGCGCCGAGCGATGTGGCCTCCACCGCGTCGGGAATGGTGCCGTGGGCGGTGAGCAGGATGACCGGCAGCGCGGGATGCTGGTTGCGGATTTGTTGGAACAGCGACATGCCATCGCGCTCGGGCAGCCGCACGTCGCTGATCACCAGTGAAGGCAAGGAGATGGACAGGTTGGCCAGCGCGGCTTCGGCACTGCCGACCGCGGTGACGTGGTAGCCATTGGCGCTCAGGCGCATCGAGAGCAGGCGCAGCAGGTCGGCGTCGTCGTCGACCAGCAGCAGGCGGGGGGAGATGGGGGCGTTCATTGTTTACTGGCTCTCGCAGGCAGGCCGCGCTCGATTTCCTTCAGCGCTTCCAGGGTTTCGTTCAATTGCTCATTCTTGCGCTGGTTGTCTTTCAATTGCGCGCGCAGGCGCTCACTGTCGTCAACCAGGCGGCGCGTGTCGGCGCATTGTGCCGACAGGAGCTGCGCCAGTTGCCGCAAGCCTTGCGCCTCGGGTTCGGGCGCGGTGGCGACGACGTCGAACTGCGCTTGCGCCTTGGCCAGGTCGCCGCTGCCGCGCGTGAGCGACAGCACCATGGCCGATTGCAGCAACACCTTCGGGGTTTTCTGCTGCAGCGACAGGCCGCTCAACTCCTTCAGCAATTCGCCTTGCGTCATGCGGCGCAGCGACTGGTGATAGGCCAGCAGCGGCGCCACCTCGTCCTGCGGTGCAACCAGCAAGGTCAATGGGGCGGGGGCGGGCGGCGGAGGAAGGGGCGGCAGCATTGGGGCTACCGGCTGCTGCTGTGCGCAGGCGGCGAGCAGCAGTGGCAGCAGCAAGATCGGCAGCAAGGGCGGAGCTTTAATGTTCATATGGCAGGTCGATCCTGAAGTGGGCGCCGGTGCTGGCCGGCAGCAATTGCAATGAGCCGCCGTGGGCGCTGATGTACTCAAGCACGATGGACAGGCCAACGCCGTTGCCGCGTCGCGCACCTGGCGGCTGGCGCATCCCCTGGTAGAAAGGCTCGAAAATGTGGGCGGCGTCTTCCGGCGCCACGCCCGGTCCCTGGTCGATGCAATCGATGGCCAGTGTGCCAGCCTGCTCGCCAACGACGAAGCGCACGGTGCCGCCTTCGGGGCTGTAGCGCACGGCGTTCGTCAACAGGTTGCTGGTGGCGATGGCGAGCTTGCCGGGATCGACCGCAATCATCGGGGCGCTGCCTTCAACCGCCACATCAAGGCGGCGGGCTTGCCATTGCAGGCGCTGCGCGTCGACGGTGTCGCGCAGCAGGGCGGCAATATCGGTAGGCTGGCGCTGCAGGTGCTGGGCGGCGAAGGTGGCGGTGTTATAGCGCAGCAGGTCTTCGATCTGGTTCTGCAGCGAGGCGGTGTTCTGGCGCAGGATGCCGGCCACTTCGCGCTGGTTGGGCGTCAAGGTGCCCGCCACTTCGTCTTCCAGCAGGGCGACGCCTTCCACCAGCGCCGCCAGCGGTGTTTTCAGTTCATGCGAAATGTGGCGCAGGAAGCGTGATTTGTCCGCCTCCAGGCTGGCCAGGCGCTGGCGCAGCCAGTTCAGTTGCTGGCCGAGGCGGCGCAAGTCGTCCGGGCCTTCCACTTCGATCGGCTGGTCGTAGCGGTTGCCGCCAAGGCGGTCGATGGCGCCTTCGATTTGCGCCAGTGGACGCGAGAGCCACATGCCGCAGCCCAAAGCCAGCGCGGCGGCGAGGCTGATGGAGGCCAGCAGCTGCCCACCGAGGACGCTGCGCCGGTGTTCCAGTCCAAGCAGGATGCGCTGGTTGCGCTGGTCAACTTCGCGTTTGACTTCGTCTGCCAGTTCTTCGTTGATCGGCGTCAGGCCGGCCAGCGCGGTATTCAACATGTGCTGGCGTTGCGAGCGTTTTGTGTTCGGCGCCTGCAGTGCGTGCCAGGCTTGCTCGCCCTGGTCGCGCCAGGCGGTGAAGCTGGCTTTGGGCACGGAGGGCAGGCCGGCCGCCAGTGCCGACAGCGCATCTTCGCCATCGCGCCAGGCGGCGGCATAGCGGTCGCGGAAGGCGGGATCGTCCAGCACCAGGAACTGGCGCGCGCTGCGTTCCATTGCCACGCTGCGCTCGGCCAGGCGCTGCACGTTCGCGGTCAGCACGACGGCGTGCTGGCCGACTTCGCGGCTTTCAGCGGCCAGGCGATCCAGCGTGAGCAGGGCCTGGATCGACGTGGCGCTGAGCAAAAGGGCGATCAGCAGGAAAACGCCCAGCAGTAATTGGCGGAAAGAAAGCTTGATGAACATAGAGCATGCGCCGGCAACCACATGGTTAACCGGCGCATGATAGGGGAAATTGTTTTACTGCCGCGCTCTATTGCTTACTCGTCCAGGCGCCAGGCGTATTGCATGCGTGCCCACGATTCCTGCGCCACGCCGTCAATGGTGCCGGGCTTGAAGGCGCACATCGAAAGGCCTTGCAATGCGGCGCGGTCCAGGTCGCGGTAGCCGCTGGTGCGTTCGACCTTGGCGCTGGCCACGTGACCATCTTTGCCGACCAGGAAGGCCAGGGTGACCGTGCCTTCGTCGCCGTTGCGCAGGGCGCCGGCAGGGTAGGCGGGCTTGGCGCAGCTTGCCGCATCGATGACTGCCGCGACGTGCACTGGCTCGTGCCGTACCTGCTCGACGGTGCCGCCGCCGGAGCCCCCGCCCGTCGCGGGTGGATCACGGAAGAGGTGCGACTCGTCCGGCGTCGTCGTCGTGATCTTGGTCTCGACTTCGGTCCGGATCCCTTCCGGCGGTGGCGGCGCGATGACCGGAGGGGGGGCGAGCGGTACCTTGAATTCATCGCTTGGTTTCTGTTTCTGCAATTCAGGCGGCAGTGGTTGGACCTCGATCGGGTCGGGCGCCGCGGCGCGGGTCAGCAAGATCGTGGAATGCTTCAGCGCGATGCCGGCGGCAACAAGGTGCAAGGCTGCGACGAAAGCCAGGCCAGAGTAGTTCTTGCGGGAGGTGTCGAAGTTCATGGAAATGCTCCTTTCTTCTTGTTGGTAGGCTGAATTGCCAGTCCATGGCAAGATATTCTTCCATCTCGTGGAAATAAGCAAGCAATTTTTATTGCTATGTCTTGGCGTGGTATCCTTCCATCATCTGGAAATAAGGAATGCTATGAACAAGATCAAAGTACTGCTGGCAGACGATCACCCTGTGGTGATGGGCGGTTTCGCCATGGCGCTGGGCGGTTGTGGGGTGGATGTCGTCGGGCAGGCAAGGACGCCGGCCGAAGCGGTCGAGGCCTACCAGGCCCTGGCACCGGATGTTGCTATCCTTGATATGCGCTTCGGCGAGCAAATGACGGGCCTGGACGCTGCGCGCCAGATCCTGGAAGTGGCCCCCAAGGCGCACATCATCTTCCTGACCCAGTTCGACCAGGACGCGCTGGTCAAAGAGGCCTACCGTATCGGCGCGCGTGCCCTGGTGACCAAAGATTGCGACCCCTCCGAGCTGTTCACCGCGGTGCAGCGCGCCTCGCAGGGTGAGCTGTATTTCATGCCCGCGATTGCGGAGCGCCTGGCCAGCCTGTCGGTGCTGGGCGAGCAATCGCCGCAGGCGCTGCTCGATGAACGTTCGCTGGAAATCTTCAAGCTGATGGCGGAAGGGCTGACCAATGCCGAAATCGCCGACAAGCTCGGCGTCTCCAGTAAAACGATCAGCAACTCCAGCCAGGCCATCAAGGACAAGCTGGGCGTGGAACGCGCTGCCGACATCACCCGCCTGGCCGTGCGCCACGGCGTGCTGCAAGCCTGATGCGGTCCAAGTGGCGCGTTGGCACGCGTGGGCGGCTGCTGGCGATTACCTTGCTGCCGGTGCTGGCGCTGTTTGTCACGCTGACCTGGTACAACTACCAGTCACGCCAGTCGGAAGTGCATGCCGAACTGGCGGAACGAGGGCAATTGCTGGCTACTGCGCTCGTCGGAAGCAGCGAAATCAGCCTGGTGCACGGGCAGTTCGATGAGTTGCGCGCGACGATTAATGGCATGCTGCAGACCGACAGCGCGATCCATCGCGTGACCTTGCTCGATGCGGAGCGCAAGCCCTTGCTGGACGTGGCGGCACGCGGCGATGCCTTGCCGGAGGCGCGCTATTACGAAGCGGCGGTGCATAAGCGCTTGCTGTACGTGACCGGCGGCGGCAATCGCAATGTTGGTACCATGGGTTATGTGCAGGTGCGGATGTCGCCAACTGCCATGCTGCGCAAGGCGCGCTCGCGCTTCCAGCTCGAACTGGCGGTGGCGCTGGCTGGCTTGCTGGTGTGCGCGGGGCTGGCATGGCGGATGACCAGCGGGTTTGCCTCGTCGCTGCAGGCTTCCATGCAGGCAGTGCGCGCGGCGGACGCGGAGAAGCGCCGTTTGCTGCAGCGTGTGACTACGGCGGTGGAGGATGAGCGTAAGGCGATCGCGCTGGAAATCCATGATGAATTGAATGCGACGCTGATCGCGGTGCGGCTGGAGGCGCAGCAGATCGCGGGCTTGGCTGCCGCGCTGCAGCCAGCCGCACCCGCGGCGCAAGTTCGCGACAAGGCGCAGGCGATTACCAAGCTGGCGCTGGGCCTGTATAACAGCGGCCGGACGCTGGTGCGCCGCCTGCGGCCGGAGATGCTGGACATGCTCGGCCTGCAAGGCGCGCTGGAAGAAGTGGTGCGGCAGGTTGGCAGCAGCCATCCGTCCTGCCGGTTCTCGCTGCAGACCGAGGGCGATTTCGGGGGACTGGATGGGGAGGCGGCAATTTCGGCTTACCGCATCGTCCAGGAAGCGCTGTCGAATATCGTGAAGCATGCGCGCGCCAGCACCGCCAGCGTGGAAGTCGCGCGCAACGGAGATGCTTTGCTGATTGCGGTGGCTGACGATGGCACCGGCTTCGACCCGGCGCGTACCGCAGCAGGCGTCGGGCTGGCGGGCATGCGCGAAAGGGTGCAGGCGCTGGGCGGCAGTTTTTCGATGGACTGCACGTCCGGCACCCGCATTGCCATTACGCTGCCGGTGGAGGCGTGGCGCGCGGGAACTTGACGCGCACCAGCAGGCCACGGCCTGCTGCACCCCGGTCGAGCTCCAGCTCGGCGTGGTGCAGAACCGCGATATCGCGCACGATGGCCAGCCCCAGGCCGGAGCCGCCAGGATTGGCCTGCATGGTCGACGCCGCGCGGTAGAAGGGCGAGAACACACGGTCGCGTTCTTCCAGCGGAATGCCCGGGCCACTGTCTTCCACTTCCAGCACCACATGCGCTGCGCCGGCCTGCACGCGCAGCACAACGCTGCCGCCGCGCGGGGTGTAGTGCAGGGCATTGTCGACCAGGTTCGACACCAGTTCATGCAGCAGCAGGGCTTGGCCATTCACGCTGGCTTCACCGTCGCCTTCCAGCGAAAGGTCGATGCCGCGGTTCACGGCGGACAAGGCCAGCTCCAGCGCCACTTGCTGCACTGTCTCGCGCAGCGGTACCGGTACTGGCTCGCCGCTGTCGCTATGTTCGATGCGCGCCAGCATGAGCAGGCGATTGGCGAGATGCACCGTGGAGTCGGTGGTGGCGGCCATGCTGGCGACGATATTGCGCAGTTCCGGCGAGTCGGCAGAAGCCCGTTCCAGTTCGCGTTGCGCCAGTTCGGCCTGGGTCTTGAGCACCGTCAGCGGGGTGCGCAATTGATGCGACGCATCGGCGATGAAACGCCGCTGGCTGGCGATCAATCCCGCGATGCGCGTGGTCGAAGCATTCATTGCCTGTACCAGCGGCCGTACTTCCTTATGTACCAGCGCCGGATCAAGATCGGACAGGTCGGACACGTCGCGTGACTCCACTTCATGCTTCAAGCGCATCAACGGCCGCAGCACCAGCTTGACGGCGAACCACACCAGCAAGCCCGCCAGCAGCACGACGCTGGATTGCCAGGCGATGGTGTCGTACAGGATTTTCAGCGTCAGGCCTTTGCGCGCATCGAGCGTTTCACCCACCTGGATCAGCGCGATGCCGCGCATGTTGTCGTCATACACCGGTTGCAGCAGGGCCGCGATGCGGATCGGCTGGCCGTTGTAGTTGGCGTGGTAGAAGCGCACCAGGGCAGGGTAGTTCTCGGAACGCGGCACATTGGCCGGCACTGCGGGCAGGTCATCGTAGCCGGACACCGTTTCGCCTTTGATGCCGGTGACTTTGTAGTAGATGCGGCCCAGCGTATCGGTCTCAAAGCTGTCCAGCGCAACGTAGGGCACGTCGGCCACCACCTTGCCGCCTTCAATCGACACGCGCTCCGCCAATGCGCGGGTGGAGGCCAGCAACGAACGGTCGTAAGCCATGTCGGCCGCATCGACCGCGTTGTAGTAGACGGAGATGGTGTTGATGATTTCCAGCAGCACCAATGGCAGCAGCAGCCAGCGCAGCAACTGGCCACGCAGGCTGCCCATGGCGAGCATGGCTTTCATCAGGCTTTCGCTTCGGCCGGTTGCAGCAGGTAGCCGATGCCGCGCAAGGTGGTGATGGCAGCGGCGCCAGGCTCCTTGCGGTCCAGCTTCTTGCGCACGCGGTGGATATACAGCTCGATCGCATCGAGGTTGGCGTCGTCGGCCAGCGAGAATACCTGGTCGAACAATTTTTCTTTTGCCACCGGCTTGCCGCCCTTGGTGATCAGCGCTTCCAGCACGGCATGTTCGCGCGGCGTGAGCTGCAAGGTTTCGCCGAAATAGGAAAACATGCGGCTGACCGTATCGAAGCGCAGCGCGCCGCATTCGTACACCAGCGATTCGTTGCCCACGCTGCGGCGCAGCAAAGCTTTCACGCGCGCTTCCAGTTCGGCCAGCTCGAAAGGCTTGGCCAGGTAATCATCGGCCCCCAGGTTCAGGCCCTGCACGCGGTCTTCCAGGCCGCCGCGCGCGGTCAGGATCAGCACAGGGGTCTTGCCGCCGCGCGCGCGCAAGCGTTTGAGCACTTCCAGCCCGTCCATGCGGGGCAGGGTCAGATCGAGGATCACCAGGGCATATTCCTGGGTCAGCAAAAGGGAATCGGCATCGGCGCCGTTATCGGCGCATTCGACTGAAAGGTTGGCATCGCGGAGGGCTTTGGAGAGCCAGTGTTGTAATTCGGTGTGGTCTTCCACTAACAGTATTCGCATGGCATTTGCCTGAAAGGCGTTTGAAAGGTTGGCGATTTTATAGTTGAACCGTGCCAGAGCGAGGCATGACTGAAATAACTATAAACCCAGGAGACTGATTGTGAAAAGAACTTCGATGGCAGCGGCCGTCGCAATGATGTTTGCCGCCTATACTTCCGCCCACGCCCAATCCAATGTGCAGGTCTACGGCCTGCTCGATATGGGTGTCGACATTTCCAACAACGCACAACCAGGCGGCGGCAGCGTTACCCACGTCAGTTCCGGCGGCATGAATACATCACGTTGGGGCTTCAAGGGCAGCGAAGACCTGGGCGGCGGCCTGAAAGCAGTGTTCCAGCTCGAAAGCGGCCTGCTGATGGACACCGGCGCGCAGGACGGCAACCTGTTCAAGCGCCAGGCCAACGTTGGCCTGGAAGGCAGCTGGGGCCGCGTTGTGCTGGGCCGCTCCTTCACCAGCGTGTATGACACCGTCATCCGCTTCGACCCGATGGGCTTTGCGCCTTACTACTCCTGGGCGACCGGCGGCAGCGCCACCTTGCCAAGCAAGTACGGCATGACCACCGGCTTCGATAACCTGATCAAATACTCCGGCGAGACCGGCGACTGGAAATATGGCTTCAGCTACGGCCTGGGCGAGCAGCAGGGCGCAGGCGCCAGTTCGGCCGACAGCGCCAAGTACGCCGGCGCCGTCAGCTACCAGTCCGAGTCGCTGGGCGCCATGTTCACGGCGGAGCGCATCAACGGCAATACCGTGGTCGCCACCGGCAACCGCGACGAGACCACGGCCTTCCACCTGGGCGGCTATTACGCCACTGGCGATTTCAAGTTCTGGCTCGGTGGCCGTACCTACAAGCTGGTGGCCGGCAAGGCTGCTACGGCTGATATAAAAGGCAATACCCTGTGGGCGGGCATAGCATACAAGCCGCAGCCGAACGTCACCATCACTGGCGCCGTGTACCACATCGACCAGCGCAACCTGGCCGCCGGCAAGGACGCCGATCCGACCATGTATGTGCTGCGCTACCGCTACGCCGCTTCCAAGCGCACCGACCTGTATGCGACTGTCGGTTACACCAAAGGCAAACATGACCAGCTGGTCGGCCTGTCGCGCGACGATGCAGCCTTCGGCGACAGCCAGCACGGCGTAATGGTTGGCATCCAGCACCGCTTCTGAGCATAATGAAGCCATGAAGATCCTGTTCTCCATCTTCGCTGCTGTCCTGCTGCTTGCAGGGCAGGCGCACGCCGCGGAATGCATCGTGCCGTCCAAGCCGGGCGGTGCGATGGACCTGACGTGCAAGCTGGCCCAGAAGGGCCTGGCGACGGTGCCGGGCGGCCAGCCCATGAAGCTGGTATATCGCCCGGGCGGGATCGGCGCTGTGGCATGGCACTCGCTGGTATCGCAGCGCCGCGCCGAACCGAACACCCTGGTGGCGTTTTCCGGCGGTTCGTTGCTGAACCTCGCGCAGGGCAAGTTCGGCAAGGCGACGGCGGACGATGTGCGCTGGGTGGCGGCACTGGGCGCGGACTACGGCATGATCGCGGTGCGCTCCGATTCGCCCTACAAATCGCTGGCCGACCTGGTGTCGGCGCTCAAGCGCGATCCTTCCAAGGTGCTGATCGGCGTCAGCGGAACCATCGGCAGCCAGGACTGGCTGAAGGTGGCGATGCTGGTGCGCCTGGCGGGCCTGGACCCGAAAGTGCTGCGTTTCGTGGCGCTGGAAGGCGGCGGCGAGTCCTTCACCGCGATGCAGGCGAACTTTGTGCAGGTGGTGTCGGGCGATGCTTCCGAAGCGACCCTGATCGGGCCGGACAAGATTCGCGTGCTGGCCGTGATGTCGGAGCAGCGCCTGCCAGGCGTGCTGGCCAGCGTGCCGACGGCGCGCGAGCAGGGGTACGACATCGTCTGGCCGGTGATCCGCGGGGTGTGGATGGGGCCACAAGTTGCCGAAGCCGATTACCGGCAATGGGTGAAAACCTTCGAGCACATCATGGCGACGCCCGAATTCGCGAAGCTGCGAGCGGAGGCGGGATTCTATCCCTTCAGCCTGACAGGACAGGCACTCAACGAGTACGTGCATAAGGCCGTGGACGATTACGGCAAACGCGCCAGCCATCTGGGCCTGGTGCGCTGAAACATCCCTCAAAAATTCTAGGAGACATAAATGATCAAGACGACCCTGGTGGCCGCCGCGGGCCTGTTCGCGTGCACCGCATTCGCACAAACGCCAGCCGGCTATCCTGCCGATTACCAGAAAGTGATTGACGCGGCGAAGAAAGAGGGCAAGCTGGTGGTGTACGGCGCTACCGACAGCAAGGCTGCACAGCCGCTGATCCGCGACTTCAATGCCCTGTATCCTGGCATCACTGTCGAATACAACGACATGAATTCGACCGAGGTGTACAACCGTTTCATCTCCGAGATGGCAGCCGGCGGCAATACCGCCGACGTCATGTGGTCCTCCGCGATGGACCTGCAGATGCGCCTGGCCTCCGACGGCTACGCGCTGAAATACAAATCGGTGGAAGCATCCAAGATCCCTGGCTGGGCAATCTGGGATGACCAGGCTTACGGCACCACCTTCGAACCGGCTGCCATCGTTTACAACAAGCGCCTGGTCGATGCGAAAGAAGTACCACAGACCCACGCCGACTTCGTGAAGCTGATCCAGCAGCCGAAGTTCAAGGACAAGGTCACTACCTACGACATCGAAAAGTCCGGCGTCGGCTTCATGTTCATGAGCCAGGACGCGAAGGAATTCCCGAAATTCGTCGAGCTGGAAAACGCTTTCGGCGAGGCGAAAGTGCGCGTGCAGTCTTCCACCGGCACCATGATGGAGCGCATCTCCTCCGGCGAAAACCTGATCGGCTACAACGTGCTGGGTTCCTACGCCCTGGTGCGCGCCAAGACCGATCCTTCGATCGGCGTGCAGCTGCCAAAGGACTATACCCTGGTGATGTCGCGCGTGATGTTCATCAACAAGGGCGCGAAGAACGTGAACGCCGCCAAGCTGTGGCTGGACTACACCCTGTCGCACCGCGGCCAGACCATCATTGCCAATGAATCCAAGCTGTTCGCAATCCGCGCCGATGTGACTGGCGAAACCACGTCGTCCGACCTGGTCAAGCAGATCGGCCAGGACAAGATCAAGCCAGTGCCTGTGCATCCAATCCTGCTGCAGTTCCTCGGCCCGCAGAAACGCATGGCCTTCCTGAAGCAGTGGAAAGAAACCGCCGGCAAGAAATAAGGAGCTGTACATGACAACCGCGACTTTGCAGGGCTCAGGCCGCGCCAGCATCAACTGGCCGCGCGGGATTGTGGCAGTGCTGACCTGCACCGCCATCTTCCTGCCGCTGTTCCTGATCTTTTACCAGAGCTTCCTGTCGGCGCCGTTCTTCATGCCCGGCAAGGAGGTCGGGCTGGATGCCTTCCGCTTCATCTTCGATGACCCGGATTTTGCCGTGGCATTCAAGAATGGCTTGCTGCTGGCGGCCGGCCTGGCTGCCATCGCCGTGCCTTTGGGCGGCATGCTGGCTTTCCTGATGGTGCGTACCGACCTGCCGGGTCGCGGCTGGATCTCCCCGCTGCTGCTGGTGCCGATCTTCGTCTCGCCAATGGTGATGGGCTTCGGTTATGTGGTGGCGATGGGGCCTGTGGGCTTCTACTCTACCTGGGTGAAGGACCTGATCGGCTTCATCCCATGGAACGTGTACTCCTTCACCAGCATTGTGGTGATCGCCGGCCTGACCCACGTGCCGCACGTCTACCTGTACGCTTCCTCGGCGCTGAAGAGCCTGGGCTCGGACGTCGAAGAAGCTGCACGCGTGGCCGGCGCCTCGCCGCTGCAGGTGATGTTCAACGTGTCGCTGCCGATGATCATGCCGGCGCTGGCTTATGCCGGCGTGCTGGTGTTCTTCCTCGGCTTCGAGGTGTTCGGCCTGGTGCTGGTGCTGGGCGATCCGGAAGGCCACCTGGTGCTGCCGACCTATCTGTATAAACTGACCAACAAGCTCGGTACCCCGTCCTACCACCTGATGGCGGCGGTCGCGGTGTGCCTGGTGGCGGTGACCATGCCGCTGGTGATGCTGCAGCGCTGGCTGCTGAAATCGGCCAACAAATACGTGTCGATCAAAGGCAAGGGCGCGCGCAGCAAGGCGCTGCCGCTGGGCCGCTGGAAATGGCTGGCGTTTGCCGTGCTGGGCGCCTGGCTGCTGGTGACCGTGTTCATGCCGCTGTCCGGCATCGCGCTGCGCTCCTTCGTACAGTACTGGGGCGAGGGCGTGAAACTGGCCGACGTGCTGACGCTGCAGCATTTCCGCGACATCTTCGAACAGCATGCGCTGATCCGCGGCATCATCAACACGGTGCTGATCGGCGTGATCGGCGGCGGCCTGGCGATTTTCTGCTACAGCTTTATCGCGCTGGCCATGCACCGCAAGCCGGACCTGCTGACTCGCGTGCTCGATTACAGCGTGCTGGTGCCGCGTGCCATTCCGGGCCTGCTGGCCGGCCTGGCCTTCCTGTGGGTGTTCCTGTTCGTGCCGAGCTGGCTCGATGGCATGCTCAAAGGTTCCGAGAATGGCCTGGCGGTCTGGCTGGTTGAAAATGCGATTCCTGCGCTGCGCAGCCTGCGCACCACCATCTTCGCGGTGTGGCTGGCTTACTCGGTGGTGTGGATGGCATACGGCATGCGCCTGATTTCCACCGCGCTGCTGCAAGTCGGTCCTGAGCTGGAAGAAGCGGCACGCGCCGTTGGCGCCCGCCGCGGCCAGGTTACCCGCGACGTGACCCTGCCGCTGATCAAATTCGGCTTGCTGGGCGCCTGGCTGATGATTTTCCTGATCTTCGAGCGTGAATATTCGACAGGCGTGTACCTGCTGTCGCCGGGTACCGAAGTGATTGGCGCGCTGATCGTGTCGCTGTGGGCGGGTGGTTCGACCGACTTGGTGGCGGCACTGTCCTTCATCAACATCACCCTGGTCGGCATCGGCCTGGGAATCGCGCTGCGCTTCGGCGTCAAGCTGCATAACTGAGACATAGATCATGAAACGAGACCTCAAAATGAACGAACTGTCCGTCGAAGACCTGCACCTGGACTACGGCACCGGCGCCCACGCCAACCCGATCCTGAAGGGCGTGTCGATGCACCTGCAAAAAGGCGAAGTGGTGGCGCTGCTGGGCCCGTCGGGCAGCGGCAAGACCACGCTGCTGCGCGCGGTGGCCGGCCTGGAAAGCCCGCGCCTGGGCTCCATCGACATCGGCGACCGCCGCGTGTTCGATGGCAGCAAGGGCTTTGAAATGCCGGCCGAACAGCGCAACCTGGGCCTGGTGTTCCAGTCCTATGCCCTGTGGCCGCACAAGACCGTGGCGGAAAACGTGGCCTACGGCCTGAAGCTGCGCAAGATGAACAAGGAAGAAATCGGCCGCCGCGTGACCGAAGTGCTGAAGCAGCTTGGCCTGGGCCACCTCGGCGAACGCTTCCCGCACCAGCTGTCGGGCGGCCAGCAGCAGCGGGTGGCGATTGCCCGCGCGCTGGTGTACAACCCGCCAGTGATCCTGCTGGACGAACCGCTGTCCAACCTGGACGCGAAACTGCGCGAAGAGGCGCGCGCCTTCCTGCGCGAACTGATCGTACGACTTGGCCTGTCGGCGCTGATGGTGACCCACGACCAGGACGAGGCGATGGCCATTTCCGACCGCATCCTGCTGCTCAATAACGGCAAGATCGAGCAGCAGGGCACGCCACAGGAGATGTACGAAACGCCGGAAACCCTGTTCACGGCCGAATTCATGGGCAGTAACAACCGCCTGCCTGGCGCCCTGGTTTCACGCGAGGGCGACAAGGTCGTGATCGACGTCGCCGGTACCAGGCTGCAGGCGACGGCGCGCGGCAAAGGGGGCGAATCGATTGCTCCGCTGATCCGTGTTGAAGAAGTGCGCGTGAGCAGCAGCCAGGTTGAGAACGCGCTGCAGCTCGCGCTGGTCACCTGCATGTACCTCGGCGATCGCTGGGAGTGCCTGTTCAAGCGCGGTGACATCAGCGTGCGTGCCCATTCCAAATTCCGCCTGCAGGATGGCCAGTACTGGCTGCAACTGCCTGCCGACAAGCTGTGGGTCTTCTGATCCGTCACCGTTGCTTCCTCCAAGCTTTGGCGGCCGGCTTGCTGGCCGCTTTTTTTTGCAGGTGGCTTGATACTCCGCTGCCCTGGCTGATTGGGCCATTGTTTGCCAGCGCTGCGCTGCGCATTGCAGGCGTTGACCTGTGCTGCCCGGTTGCCGCACGCGCGGCCGGGCAGTGGGCGATCGGCACCGTGCTGGGGCTGTACTTCACGCCTGCCGTACTGGCAGTGGTGGCGGCGCGCGCCGGCTATATCGCAGGCGCGGTGCTGTTTGCATTGGCCCTCGGTTGTTTCTGCGCCTGGCTGCTCAAGCGGCTGGCGGACGTCAGTCCTGCCACTGCGTTCTTCTCGATGGCGCTTGGCGGGGCTTCGGAGATGGCGGTGCAAGCCGAACGGCATGGCGCAGTGGCGCAGCATGTGGCTGCGGCGCAGGGCCTGCGGCTGATGTTCGTGGTCAGCTTCCTGCCGTTCCTGCTGCGCTATTGGAGCGGTCATGGCATGCCACCGCTGGACGCTGTCGGTGCCGTGACCATCGCGGCGTCGCCCGCAGCTATTGGCGTGGGCGCCGCTCCGATGGCGTGGCTGCCGGCAGGGCTGGGAGCCGTGCTGTCGCCGGGCGTGACAGGTGCATTGCCGGCATTCGGCCTGCTTGCAGCCGTGACTTGCGCGGCTGGCTGGCTATTGTGGAAGCGCGGCGTGCCGAACGCCTGGGTGCTTGGTCCCTTGCTGGGAGCGGGACTGCTGGCGGCGGCACAAGTGCCGGTCGGCAGCGTGCCGGAATGGATGGTCCGCACGGGCCAGCTTTGCATCGGCCTGTCGCTCGGCACCCGCTTCACGCCCGGCTTCCTGCATACCGCCCCGCGCTTCATGGCAGCGGTGGCCGCCTGCACCGTGACTGCGCTCGGATTGGCCGCGCTGTTCGGGCTGGCGTTGGCAAGGCTTGGCGGAATGCATCCCGCCACCGCCTTGCTGGCAACGTCTCCGGGCGGGATCGCGGAAATGGCGCTGACTGCGCGTGCGCTGCATGTTGAAGTGCCGGTGGTAACGGCCTTCCATGTCTGCCGGATGGTGGTGCTGGTATTGGCCGTGGGCCCGGCATTCCGCCGCCTGGTACGCATGTGATGCTGCTGTCGTAAAGTATTAAATTGCGATACTTTGACGAGCCGGGTTGAGAGCTTGCGCAATGTGCTGTATGTTGTCGATATTTTCACTATTCCCGTGACGCAACATGAGCCATCCCAGCCAGTTCGATCTCCTGAAACAGCGCCGCTTCGCGCCGTTCTTCTGGACCCAATTCCTCGGCGCCTTCAACGACAACCTGTTCAAAACCGCCCTGGTAGTGGCGCTTGCGTTTGAAGCGTCAAGCTGGACCACCCTGGATCCATCGCTGATCACCAACCTGGTGCCTGGCCTGTTCATCCTGCCATATGTACTGTTCTCCGCCACATCCGGCCAGATCGCCGAGAAAGTGGAGAAGGGCAAGCTGGCGCGCTTTATCAAGTGGCTGGAAATCGGCATCATGGGCGTGGCCGCCGTAGGCTGGTTCACCCACACGCTGGCGCTGCTGCTGGTGGCCATTTTCGGCATGGGCATGCACTCGACCCTGTTCGGGCCTGTCAAATACGCCTACATGCCGCAGCACCTGAAGCCGGAAGAACTCACTGGCGGCAATGGCATCGTTGAAATGGGCACTTTCGTCGGCATCCTGCTTGGCCAGGTGTTCGGCGCAATTATCGTCAACCACAAGCCGGATGGCATTACCTGGCTTGCCGCTGCCACCGTGTTCTTCGCGGTCGTGGGCTTGATTACCGCACACGGCATCCCGAAAACGCCGGCACCGCAGCCGGACCTGAAAGTGAACTGGAACCCGTTCACCGAATCGATCCGCAACCTGCGCTTCTCGGCCGGCAACCGTTCCGTCTTCCTTTCGATGCTGGGCAACTCCTGGTTCTGGTTCTACGGCGCGATCGTGCTGGCGCAGTTCCCGGTGTACGCCAAGGATTACCTGAAGGGCGACAACAGCGTCTTCGTGCTGCTGCTGACGATGTTTTCGCTGGGGATCGGCGCCGGCTCGCTGCTGTGCGAAAAGCTCTCTGGCCGCAAGGTGGAAATCGGCCTGGTGCCGTTCGGCTCCATCGGCCTGTCGGTGTTCGGTATCGACCTGTACCTGGCCAGCAAGGGCTACAGCGCACCGGGTGAAGTCAATGCATACGCCATGGCGATGCTGCCAGGCGCATGGCGCATCATTCTTGACGTGGTGATGATTGGCGTGTTCGGCGGCTTCTTCATCGTGCCGCTGTTCGCGCTGATTCAGCTGCGCGCCGACCCGCAACACCTGTCGCGCACCATCGCAGGCATGAACATCCTGAACGCGCTGTTCATGGTAGTCGCAACTGGCGTGGCAATCCTGTTGCTGGGCCAAGGCTTCACGATTCCGCAAGTGTTCCTGGCGACCGCGATCATGAACGCCATCGTGGCGGCGTATATCTTCTCGCTGGTGCCTGAGTTCCTGATGCGTTTCCTGGCGTGGCTCCTGATCCATACCGTGCACAATGTGAAGACCATCGGCGCCGAACGCATTCCGGACGAAGGCGGAGCTGTCCTGGTGTGCAACCACGTCAGCTACGTGGATGCGATTGTGATCGTGGCGGCGAGCCCGCGCCCGATTCGCTTCGTGATGGACCATCGTATCTTCAAGACGCCGTTCTTCGGCTGGATCTTCCGCACCGCCAAGGCAATCCCGATTGCGCCAGCAAAGGAAGACCCGTGGCTGATGGAGAAAGCCTTTGTCGATATCGCGCAAGCGCTGCATGAAGGCGAGCTGGTTTGCATCTTCCCGGAAGGTAAGCTGACCAGCACCGGCGAAATGAATGAGTTCAAAGGCGGCATCAGCAAGATCATCGAGCGCACCAAAGTGCCGGTAATCCCGATGGCGCTGCGCGGCCTGTGGGGCCACCTGCTTAGCCGCAGCAAGGACGGCCTGCTGGAACGCGCCTTCCGCAAAGGCTTCCGTTCGCAGCTGTCCCTGGCCGTCGGCGAGCCGGTTGAACCACGTGAAGTCAGCCCGGAACTGCTGTACCGCCAGGTAGCAGAACTGCGCGGCGACTGGAAGTAAAAAAATGTAGTTGATGGTCTAAGCGGGCTACATACCTCTACATACAAAGGCGCCATTCCGGCGCCTTTGCTCCTTTCTACAATTGGTTTTCTAAAAAAACTTTTGTGAGAAGGACAGTCAATGAAAACAATCCTGAAAACCGGTCTCTCTATCGCCATGCTGTCCGTACTGGCTGCGTGCGGTGGTGGCAACGACACGGGCAAAATCCCCAAGCCAGTGTCGGCGGCCGTGGACTTCGACAAGGATGGCATTACTGGCTGGACCGGCAGCTCATCGGACTATACGCCGGAGACTGCGCCGACCAACGTCGTCTTTGAGCAGCGCACGCTGCCGGCTCCGCTGACTGGCAAGGGCTACCTGGTTGGCGGCACCAACCGCAGCGACGACCTGTTCCTGTTCGTGAAGAAGCAGTTCTTCGGCCTGGAAAAGAACACCACGTATAACATCAACTTTTCGCTCAAGTTTGCCAGCAATGCGCAAACAGGTTGCATGGGCGTCGGTGGCGCGCCGGGAGAAGCGGTGTGGGTTTATGCGGGCGCCACGGCCGTGGAGCCCAAAGCAGTGACGGTCAATAATGCGATTCGGATGAATATCGATCGCGGCAACCAGGCCGAGGGCGGCAAGGATGCGCAAGTGATCGGCAATATCGCCAACGGGCAGGCCTGTGGCAGCGCCGTGTCCTATGCCAGCAAGACGCTGAAGAGCGATAAGGCGCAGAAGGTCACGACCGATACGAACGGTGCGGTATGGGTCATGCTGGGCATCGATTCGGGCTTTGAGGCGTACTCGCAGGTGTTCTTGCAAAGCATCCAGCTCGACGCAACTCCCGTGACACTGTAATCGTCGCGATGTTGACCTTCTGGCAAATTTGACCTAATGTGTCGGCGGGGCGGAACCGCCAAGCCGGCCTGTCCTAGCCTTGTGCCTGGACAGCCTCTGCGGGGTTACCCCGCGGGATGTTTGATGTTCTGCATTTCGCCGCATGAGTGTCCTTGCGCTCCGCGCAGACGCAACGCACGCTTCACGAGACTCGTTGGCGGCTCTCCGCTCCCCTCAATTCATGAATATCGAAAGACTTACTGCGCTGGCGCTGGCCGACACAATGCTGTCCACGGACGGCAGCCCGGCAAACCTGATCGCGGCGTGCAGCCGCGTGTTCGATGCATCGCTGCCCTGGGCGCCCGGGGTCTGCGCGGCGCTCGTCTTGCGGACTGGCGAGAACTTCCATTACTTCAGCAGGCATGAGCTGGCGGACATCCTGCTCGAGCTTCTGGGCCACGGCCACGTTGATTATGACGATGAGGATGACGAAGATGATGGATACGACGACGCGCCGCCCTTCATCGAGTTGCCTGAGGTACGCCGCTATTGCATCGACCAGCCCATACGTCCGCCAAAGCCGGCGTGGCTGGCTGCACTCGCGCTGCCGGAGCTGGCGACCACCGGCGACTTGTCCGCGTGGCTGAATGAGCCTGTCGGCGCACTGCGCTGGTTTGCCGATCAATGGCGCATCGCGCGTGACGAACAGTCGGGCCTCCAGCATTACCACTATCGCTGGGTGCCGAAGCGTAGCGGTGGCTTGCGCCTGATCGAGATCCCCAAGGAGCGTCTGCGCCGAATCCAGCAGAAGATCCTGCGCCAGATCCTGGACCTGGTGCCACCTCACCCGTCCACGCATGGCTTCCGGCGCGGTCACTCCTGCGTCACGCATGCGGCGCGGCACGCAGGCCAGCATGCCGTTGTCCGCATGGACTTGAAGGACTTTTTCCCGAGCATCCAGCACTCACGCATCCACGCGCTGTTTGAGAAGTTGGGCTACCCGGAAAGTGTCGCCGGAACGCTCGCACGCATTTGCGTCAACCGCGCACCACATGGCCTGTTCCGCGACAAGCAGGCAGGAGGCTCGCTGGCCTGGTCAGAACGCCAGGCGTTGAAGTCGCCGCACCTGCCGCAAGGTTCGCCGTGCGCCCCGGCGCTGGCCAATCTCTGCGCCTACCGCCTCGATATCAGGCTCGAATCGCTGGCGCGCTCGCTTGGCGCCTCATATAGCCGCTACGCCGACGACCTGGCCTTTTCGGGCGGGGAAGAGTTCGCGCGCGCCGCAGAGCGCTTCCATATCCAGGTTGCAGCAATCGCGCTGGAAGAGGGCTTCCGCGTGAACACACACAAGACCCGGCTGATGCGCGAAGGAACGCGGCAGCAAGTGACTGGTATCGTCGTCAATTCGCACCCGAATATCTCGCGGGATGAGTATGACAAGCTCAAAGCGACGCTGACCAACTGCGTGCGCCATGGCCCGGAATCCCAGAACCGGGAAAGTCATCCGAACTTCCAGGCTTACCTGGGTGGCAGGATTTCTTATGTGGCGATGGTCAATTCAGACCGTGCAGCCAAGCTGCAGCGGCTTTTTGAGAAGATAGTTTGGCCAACTTGATTACAATGGTCGATTCTTTTCATAGTTTTCGATGCAAATCATGCACATCTGGGTAGATGCGGACGCCTGTCCCGCCGTCATCAAGGACATCCTGTTCCGCGTCGCAGACCGGACACAGATCAACGTCACTCTGGTGGCCAACCAACTGATCCGCGTGCCAGGCTCGCGCTTCATCCGCGCGCTGCAAGTCCCTGCGGGTGCCGACGCGGCGGACGCCGAAATCGTTGAGCGCGTGAGCGCTGGCGACATCGTCGTCACCGGGGATATCCCGCTGGCCGCACAGGTGTTGGAGAAGGGCGGACTCGCGCTCAATCCTCGTGGCGAGTGGTACACCAAGGACACCATCGCGCAGCAGTTGACAATGCGGGCCTTCATGGAAGAATTGCGCGGCGCGGGCGTCGAGACAGGCGGGCCGTCAGCGTTCAGTCAAGGCGACCGCCAGAACTTTGCCAACGCCTTGGACCGCGAACTGGCGCGTAGAAAGCGGTCCAGCTGACGTCTGTGCTAGGTGACTTCGAAGCGAAACCAGTCGTTTTCCTTTGCTTCGAGCAGGCCACTGATTCCGAAATATAGGTCAATGTCGCTAAACTCTACCGGTAACGAAGACAGCCTGGGTATCAGGTCTCGTGCCAACAAGTTGGAATCCAAAAAAGTCTTTAATACGCGCACCGTATTATCCCGATCATTAATGCCCAGGATCTTGAATTTGTTCTTTCGGTCCTTGCCCAACGGGGCCAGGCTAATCCCCGTGTAATACGCCCAGATGTGTTCTTCAGGCCCAATATATGAGCCGAAGGAGATGAGGCGGAGTGGATTCTTGCTCACTAAATGGCCGGAGCACCCGATCCACCCGACGGGAAAGTAAAACGAGTCGCCGTTTTCGAGAACCTGATTCCGATCATAGTCAATTCCGGATGCGCCATCGCCGGATAGCATCGTTAGGAAAAGCTTCTCAGCAAGTGCGAAGGTGGCGGAACCAGTCATGGCGGGACCGTATCCAAAGCCGGTGATGGCTGATTTACGGTCACCACCAGAAGCGGTAGGAATTTGAGCTTGCTCTTCAAAGCTCCTGCCACAATAAGGGCAAACTGCCGAACCATGCGAGCATGAAAGGCCGCGGATTTCGCAGATTTCGGGGGCGCCTTTGTCAGTCATGTCTCGAGTCACTGAAGTCAGCAAGGGGTATTACTGTGTGTCGAGGCCTTTTGTCAGGATTTCGCCGACAAGCACATTCATGTCAGTCCCACGTTCACCTGCCAAGGTATGCAGGCGCTTAACGAGGTCACTATTGAGCTTGACCGCGAACGGTACGAGGCCAAGCGCCTGGTCACGCTTGCGCTGTTCGCGCTTGTCGATTGCTGGTCCGGCGGAAGTGCCGAAAGAGGTGGCACCCGGCACAACCATCTTGCCCATCAGCTTTTTCGCATCGTTTTTCGCCAGGTCAGTTTTCTTCACATCGCTCTCCATTTTCAAAGACATCATTCTACTCGCTCAGGTAACGCATACTTCGGTGGGGCTGGGTGCATGCCGGCCTCTCGCCGGTCCTTTTTGCCGACGCACTTCAGCAAATCCAAAGCAGGCTACCGGGGCGACGTGACTCACGTAGGGGAAAGCTCAGTCGGCCATTGAGCTTCTTCAGGCAGTATCAGTTGAAGTAGCTCTTTAATGCCGATCACGAGGGAACCTTGATTTTCAGATTGGCGACGCTTTGGCGGCTCATGCCGGCCAGCTTCGCCTCGATCATTTCTGCGTTTTTGTAATGGACATCCATGACATCATACGATCCCGGGCTGGCAGATATCCTGATCGCGCCATTGTCGTAAGAGATAAAGACCTTGATGCCGAAGATCTCGCAGTGTCCCGGATTCGCGACCCAGGCGCCGGTGCCATCGTCGCTCTCGGGTTTTACGCCGAGAGTGTCAAAGATGTTCAAGATGTCATTTCCGCTGGAGTACTCAATCCACATATCCAGCGATTCGACTGCCTGTGGCGGAAAGCCGCTTGGCTCGCAGATCTTGCGGAAGTACTTGAGAGAGTGGCTTCCCGGAGCTCGTTGCCTGACGATCCGCTCCACTTCATCGGATATTTCTCGAGGGCGCGGCCATTCATTGCACGGGATCGTGTTCTCTTCCAGGAAGTCTTGCGCTGTTCGCAGAATGAGCTGCGTCTCCACGATCACATGGTTCGAATGCAAGGACGCGATGTCAATTTCGGCTTTTGCGCGCGCCATGCTATTCAATACCTTTAATGCGTCTTCAAGGTAGTTTGAAGTGCCTACGGCGCTCCGCGCGGCAAGCAGCATTGCATACTGTGCGGCGGCGATCGAAGTGATCTTGCTTGCGCCGCGCGACTTGTCGAGGAAACTGCAAACATCCTGCGATGTGCTGCAGGCGCGCAGTTCCGGGACCAGAGTTGTTTGAGGTAGCTGTTTCAATTCAATGCCCTGAAAAAAGCGGGCCGACAAGTTCATGTCGGCCCGCGACGAAGTTTATTCCTTCGCGGTGGTTGCAGTCAGCTCGCCCGCCTTTATGGCGCTCATCAGGCCAAGCAGGGTGTTGAAGGCGTTGTTGTCGCCACCACCCATCTGGATCTGCGGGACCAGTGGCACTTTCGATGCCTCGAACGCTTCGGCCAGGCGCAGCATCACCGTCTGCATCAGCTGCTTGTCCGCGCCTTCGCCTTGCATCGCTTCGGACTTTGCGTGGATCGCGGCAGCTTCCGCCTCACCCACGGAGCGGATTGCTGAAGCGCGGCCGGAACCTTCCATCTCCTGCTTGAAGCGTTCGGCCTGCGCCAAGGCTTCGATCTCCTGGCGGCGTTTCTCGGCGGCTTTCACGTTCGCGGCACCCTGGTTTTCCTTGATCGAGATATCGACCAGCGATCCGGTCAGCTCTTTCTGCTTGGCGGCGCGCTGTTCGGCTTCATTCAGCTCGCGCTCTTTGTCGGCGGCGATCTGCTTCTGCGCGAAGGTCTCCACTTGTTCGCGTGCGATCTGGCGGTCGCGAAGCTGGGCCATGATGTTCTCGATCTTGTTGTCGCCTTCCTGCGGTTTCGGCGTGCCGATCAGGACTTCCTGGAATTCCAGCGAGTAGGCCTGGAAGCGCTGCTTCATGTCTTCCGAAGCATTGTGCTGCAATTCGCTGCGCGACTGGATCAGTTCAATGAAGGTCTTGGTCTGCGAGACATTCTTGAAGTACGAGGACACCATCGGGTCCAGCGTCTGTTCCACCAGTTGTGCGACATTGCCGAAGCGTTGCACCACCATCGGCGCCTTGCGGTAGTCGATGTGCACCACCACCGACAGCGGCAGCTGCGGCTCGAAGGCGTCCTTGGTAATGAGCGTAATTTCGCGCAGGTTCTTGTCGAAGCTGGAACCGCTTTCACCCGATTTCCACATCAGCACGAAGTTCGTGGTCGGCACCAGCTCGATCTTGCCGGCGTATGTGTTGAAGGCGTATTTGCCAGGCATGAGCGGATCGCGCCACACGCCGCGGCAGCCGCTTTCCACCAGCTCGCCGTGCGAGTATTCGGTACCTGACAAATCGGGGCCTTTGCGGCCGGTGTAAGACACCACCACGCCGACGAAGCCAACCGGGATCACGGTCTTCTTGATGAACTCTACCGTCGCGAACAGGCGGTTGATGAAATAGGTGCCTTCCACCAGCACGCGTTCCTGGCGACCGCGGCGGCCACCGGCAGCGATGAACTTTTCCGGCTCCTGGAATGCGTTGTGGGTATCGCCTACGTCAGGCGCCAGCAGTTCGTCCTTCAGCAGGCCAGGACCGTCCTGCACCGTCACCACGGCCAGTTGGTCGGAGTCGTGCGAGCCGGTGGTTTCCTTGATGACGACAGGCGTGAAGCCGCTGCGTTCATCGAGCAGTCCGCGCATTTGTTCGTAGTAGATCTTTTCCTTGGCGTCGAGCGACATCGAATACGTCGCTTCGCCGGTCATCACGACAAACAGGGCAGGGTTGATGATGTGCGTACCTTCGCGCAGGATCTTGCGCTGCGGGCCTTTCTGGCCGCCGTTAGCGAGGAAGGCGCGTACGTCGCGGAAGTCGTCGATGCTCGAGTTGTCGGCCAGCGTCTGGCCGGCTGGCAGGTCGATGCCGTCGCGCGCGAAGACGTAGCCGATGGTGCCTTGGGTCACGGACACCATTGGATGGATGTGGACGCGGTACTGGAACGGCGCGAAGAAGTGGAAACCGCCTCGGCGGAGTTCAGGTTGCAGGCCTGCTTCGCCATTCAGCGCGAGCAGACCGCTTTGCACGGAGCCGGAAGGGCTCCAGAGTTTTTCAACGACCCCGATCCGGTCATTGGGGATGTATTTGATTACACCGGAGATCATTACCAACAGCAGAACAGCCAACAGAGTCGCTACAACTACGATAACCCCAAATAGGAGGCTTGACATACATACCTTTCGGTTGTGGATAAAGCTGGAAATACGAATGCGTCACGGCGACGCGACAGGCGCGCGAAAAGTCAGCGTCGCGGCGGTGCCGTAACGGGCAAAAGGGGAGCAGGGGAGTTGGCATAGGCCAGCGGGAGGAACTGCGGTTGCGCGTTGAGCGCTGGTGACACAAGGTCGAACACGATTTTTTGTTATTGCTCTTCAGTGAGTGCGTGAAATCATTCTGGCACATCTTGATAAAAATTAAAGATGCTGCACTGCGATTAGAACCGGCCCTCTAACGGCTACGTAGCATTACTGACCCACGAGTCAGCGCCGCAAATCATGTTAGAATGATCGTTCATTCTAAGTCTTTCGGGAAAAAAGATGAAAAACATGCACAAGAATTTCATGCTGCTGGGTGCCGCTGCCGCGGTAGCCGCAATGGTCGCCGGTTGCGGCGGCAAGCAGGCTGGTCCAGGCCAGGGCGGTGCCCAGCAGGCACCGGAAGTGGCAGTCTTCACCGTGGCGCCGCAAGCGCTGGCCATGAGCACCGAGCTGCCGGGCCGCACCGCTGCTTACCAGGTCGCCGAAGTGCGACCGCAGGTTGGGGGCTTGATCCAGAAGCGGCTGTTCACTGAAGGCGCGGACGTCAAGGCTGGCGTGCAGCTTTACCAGATCGATGCCGCAACCTACGAAGCGGCCTACAGCTCTGCCAAAGCCAACCTGGCAAAGGCTAAAGCCAACCTGGCCGCCGCCGCACCGAAAGTCGCCCGCTATAAAGAGCTGGTGGCGATTGAAGGCGTGAGCCGCCAGGACTACGACGATGCCGTTGCCGCCCACGAGCAGGCCAAGGCCGAAGTGGAAGCTGCACAAGCCGCCGTCGATTCGGCGCGTATCAATGTGGATTACACCAAGGTGGCGTCGCCGATTTCCGGCCGCATCAGCCGTTCCAATGTGACGCCAGGCGCGCTGGTGACTGCCGGACAGGCGACTGCCCTGACCACCGTGCAGCAACTCGATCCGATCTACGTCGACGTGACCCAATCCAGCGAAGAGCTGCTTCGCTTGAAGCGTGAGATGGATAGTGGCTCGCTCAAGAAATCCGATGGCCAGGCTGCGGTGACGCTGCTGCTGGCTGATGGCAGCAAGTACGCATTGCCGGGCAAGCTGCAGTTCTCCGACGTGAGTGTCGATCCAGGCACTGGCAACGTGACCTTGCGCGCACTGTTCCCGAACCCGAAGCATGACCTGCTGCCGGGCATGTTCGTGCGCGCCGTGCTGGAAACCGGCGTCAGCGAACAAGCCATCGCCGTGCCGCAAATGGGCGTGACCCGCAACCCGAAAGGCGAGGCGACTGCGCTGGTGTTGAACAAGGAAGGCAAGGTTGAACAGCGTGTTCTGCAGACCGGCGGCACCATTGGCGACAAATGGCTGGTGAAGTCCGGCCTGGTGGCTGGCGACCGCGTGATCGTTGAAGGCCTGCAGAAGGTCAAGCCTGGCGCGCCCGCTGTGGTCGCGAAGAATTCCACCGGTGCGGCTACTACCGCAGCTGCGGACAAGCCAGCCGTCGCGGCGCGCTAAGCGGAGGTTCCGAACATGTCCCGCTTCTTTATCAACCGCCCCATTTTCGCCTGGGTACTCGCCATCGTTGTGATGCTGGCGGGTGTGATGGCGATCAAGGGGCTGCCCATCTCGCAGTATCCAAGCATCGCGCCGCCGTCGATCTCCATCACCGGTTCCTATCCGGGCGCGTCGGCCAAGACGGTGGAAGACGCCGTCACCCAGATCATCGAACAGAAGATGAAGGGTATCGACGGTTTGCGCTATATGTCCTCGACCAGCGATTCGACCGGCGGCATCAACATCACGCTGACCTTCAACAGCGGCACCAATCCGGACATCGCACAGGTGCAGGTGCAGAACAAGCTGCAGCTGGCAACGCCGCTGCTGCCTAGTGCCGTGACCCAGCAAGGCCTGGTGGTGTCGAAAGCGACCCGCAACTTCCTGCTGGTGCTGGGCTTCGTCTCCGAAGACGGCAAGATGAAGCAGTCCGACCTGGGCGACTACGTGGCCGCCAATGTCATCGACCCGCTGAGCCGCGTGCAAGGCGTGGGCGACGTGACCCTGTTCGGCTCCCAGTACGCCATGCGTATCTGGCTCGACCCGCAGAAGCTGCAAGGCTTCCAGCTCACGCCAGCCGACGTGACGGCCGCCATCCAGGCGCAGAATGCCGAAGTCTCGGCCGGTGAACTGGGCGGCGCACCAGCCCTGCCGGACCAGCAACTGAACGCCACCGTGACGGCGCAAAGCCGCCTGCAGACGCCCGAGCAATTCGGCGCCATCCTGCTGAAAACCACGGCCAGCGGCGCCACTGTGCACCTGCGCGACGTGGCACGTATCGAACTGGGCAACGAGAACTACAACACGGTGGCGCGCTACAACGGCTCGCCAGCGGTCGGTGTGGCGATCAAGCTGGCTACCGGCGCCAATGCGCTGGATACGGCCGATGCGGTGAAGAAGAAGATCGAAGTGATGGGCAAGCAGTTCCCGCAAGGGATGAAGGCCGAGGTGGCATTCGACACCACGCCTTTCGTCAAGCTGTCCATTGAAGAAGTGGTCAAGACCCTGGTGGAAGCGGTGATCCTGGTGTTCATCGTGATGTACGTCTTCCTGCAGAACTTCCGCGCCACCCTGATTCCGACTTTCGCGGTGCCGGTTGTGCTGCTGGGTACTTTCGGCGTGCTGTTCTCGCTCGGCTACTCGATCAACACGCTGACCATGTTCGCGATGGTGCTGGCTATCGGCTTGCTGGTGGACGATGCCATCGTGGTGGTGGAGAACGTTGAACGCGTGATGACGGAAGAGGGCTTGTCGCCGAAAGAGGCGACCATCAAGTCCATGGGCCAGATTTCCGGCGCGCTGGTGGGTATTGCGATGGTGCTGTCCGCCGTGTTTGTGCCGATGGCCTTCTTTGGCGGTTCGACCGGCGTGATTTACCGCCAGTTCTCGGTGACCATCGTGTCGGCCATGGTGCTGTCGGTGCTGGTGGCAATGGTGTTCACACCGGCGCTGTGCGCGACCTTCCTGAAGCCTGGCTCCCACGTTTCCGAAAAAGGCTTCTTCGCCTGGTTCAACCGCAGCTTCGACCGCAGCAGCACCAAGTACCAGGGGTGGGTCGGCAAGATGATCGCACGCAGCGGCCGTTCGCTGCTGGTGTATGGCGCGCTGCTTGCGGTGCTGGCCGTGTCCTTCATGCGCCTGCCGACGTCCTTCCTGCCGGAAGAAGACCAGGGCGTTCTGTTCTCCATGGTGCAGCTGCCAACCGGCGCCACCCAGCAACGCACCGTGAAAGTGCTGGAAAAGCTGGAGCATCACTTCCTGGAAGATGAAAAGGCTTCCGTGGCTTCCGTGTTTACCGTAGCGGGCTTCAGCTTTGCCGGTAACGGCCAGAATGCCGGTCTCGCTTTTGTGCGGCTGAAAGACTGGTCCGAGCGCAAGAGCCCGGACCAGAAGGTGAAGGCGATTGCCGGCCGCGCCATGGGCGCTTTCTCGCAGATCCGCGAAGCGATGGTGTTTGCCTTTGCTCCGCCTGCCGTGATGGAACTCGGTAACGCCAGCGGCTTCGACCTGCAATTGCAGGACCAGGGCGGTGTCGGCCATGAAGCGCTGATGGCGTCGCGCAACCAGTTGCTGGGCATGGCCGCCAAGAACCCGCTGCTGATGGCTGTGCGTCCGAACGGCCAGGAAGATACGCCGCAATTCAAGCTGGATATCGACCAGCAGAAAGCCACTGCACTGGGTCTTTCCGTGGCCGACGTCAACCGCGTGTTGAGCGTTGGCTGGGGCTCGTCCTACGTGAACGACTTCGTTGACCGTGGCCGCGTCAAGCGCGTCTACCTGCAAGGTTCTCCGGAATCGCGCATGGCGCCGGAAGACCTGAACAAGTGGTTCGTGCGCAATGCGCAGGGCGAGATGGTGCCGTTCTCCGCCTTCGCCAGCGGCCGCTGGATCTACGCCTCGCCGCGCCTGGAACGCTATAACGGCGTGCCATCGATGAACGTGCAGGGTATGCCGGCACCGGGCGTCAGCTCCGGTGTCGCCATGGCCGAAATGGAAAAGCTGGTGGCACAACTGCCGGCCGGCATCGGCTTCGAGTGGACCGGCCTGTCGGTGGAAGAGCGCGACTCCGGCTCGCAGACTACGGTGCTGTACACCATCTCCGTGCTGATCGTGTTCCTGTGCCTGGCCGCGCTGTATGAAAGCTGGTCGGTGCCGTTCTCGGTGCTGCTGGTGGTGCCGCTCGGCGTGATCGGCACCGTGCTGGCGACCTGGGGCTTCCACCTGGCGAACGACGTGTACTTCCAGGTCGGCCTGCTGACCGTGGTCGGCCTGTCGGCGAAGAACGCGATCCTGATCGTGGAATTCGCCAAGGAACTGCAGGAAAAAGGCATCGAGCTGCGTGAAGCCACGCTGCAGGCAGTCAAGCTGCGCCTGCGCCCGATCCTGATGACGTCCATCGCCTTTGGCCTCGGCGTGCTGCCGCTGGCCATCGCCAGCGGCGCAGGTTCCGGCAGCCAGAACGCAATCGGCGTGGGCGTTTTGGGCGGCATGCTGACGGCTACTTTCCTCGGCATCTTCTTTGTGCCGGTGTTCTTCGTGGTAGTGCGCGCCTGGGTCGCCCGCAAGGCTTCCCCGTCCGCACCTTCCGCACCGGCCATCGCTTCGGAGGCGAACTGATATGAACAAGACTGTGATGACCCTTGCAGCGGCAGCCTTGCTGGCCGGCTGCAGCCTGGCGCCGACATACCAGCGCCCGGATTCGCCGGTAGCGGCGGCCTGGCCGCAGGGCGAAGCCTACAAGCCCGCCAACACTGCGGCCGATGCCAAGCCAGCCAGCGAGATCGCCTGGCAGGACTTCATCGGCGACCCGCAACTGCGTGAGGTCGTGGAGCTGGCGCTGAAGAACAACCGCGACCTGCGCGTGTCGGCGCTGAACATCGAAAAGGCGAGGGCGCAGTACGGCATCGACCGTTCCGCCCAACTGCCGAAGGTGAATGCGCAAGTGGGGCAGAGCGCCTCGCGCGCACCCGGCGGCGACATCAACCGCCAGTACACCGGCGGCCTGGCAATCCCGGCCTATGAGCTGGACCTGTTCGGCAAGCTTCGCAACGCCTCGGAGGCCGGCCTTCAAGCCTACCTCGGCACACAGGAAGCGCAGCGCGCCCAGCGCCTTAGCCTGGTGGCCGAAGTGGCCACCACCTGGCTTGGCCTGGCTGCCGACAAGGAGCGCCTGCTGCTGGCGCAGGATACGTTGAAAAGCCAGCAGATCACCTATGAGCTGAGCAAGCGCCGCTTCGAATCCGGCGCCACCTCGGGCCTCGACATGTACGAAGCACAAACCAGTGTCGAAGCTGCGCGCAACGACATGGCCCTGTACACCGCCCAGGTAGCGGCCGGCGAAAACGCGCTGGCCCTGCTGGTCGGTACCCAAGTGCCGGCGAGCCTGCTGCCGCAAGCCTTGCCGACCGCGGTCACTACGCTGGCCGAATTGCCGGAAGGCGTGCCGTCCTCCGTCCTGCTGCAACGGCCGGACGTGCTGGAAGCCGAGCATTCGCTGAAAGCCGCCAACGCCAATATCGGCGTGGCGCGCGCCGCCTTCCTCCCGAGCATCACGCTGACCGGGACGGCCGGTAGTGCCAGCAGCAGCCTTGGCAACCTGTTCAAGGCCGGTAGCGGCGCCTGGACCTTCCTGCCGCAACTGACGCTGCCGCTGTTCGACAGCGGCGCCAATAGCGCAAGGCTGGATATCGCCAAGGCGGACAACGGCATCGCCGTGGCGCGCTACGAAAAGGCGATCCAGTCAGCCTTCCGCGAAGTGGCGGATGCACTGGCGCAGCGCGGCACGCTGGACGAAAGGGTAGAGTCGCAAACCGCGCTGACCGAAGCGGCAAGCCGCAGCTACCGCATCCACGAAGCGCGCTACCAGAAAGGGGCTGAGTCTTACCTGAATGCCCTGGTGTCGCAGCGTGCCCTGTACGCTGCGCAGCAAAGCCTGATCAGCGTGCGACTGGCCAAGGCGACCAACCAGGTCACCTTGTACAAAGTACTCGGAGGCTGGGCTTAATCGGGGGGCTAGTCGATACCGGCGGGCGGCATCCACTCCATGATGTTGTAGATGCCGTCCACTGCCAGGATGTCGAAACCGCAACGCAGCAGCAGGCGCTGCGCCAGGCTCCCCAGTGGCACGTTGATCCGCACCGGCAGGCGCAGTCGCTCGCCCTGGGCCTGCAGGCTGCGCAGCAAGCCAAGGCCGATGCCGCGATTGCGGTATTCGGGCAGCAGGCAAATATCCAGGATACGCAGTTCGTCCGGACCGTAATCGACGTACAGGCGCCCGATCGGGCGTTCGCGATCCATGATCACGGCAAGGTCGGCGTTGGGGTATTGGGTTTCGTACCAGGTTTGCTGCGCCTTGAACTGCAGGCCTTGCAGCAGGGTTTCGGTGGCGAGGTCACAGCCCCCCATCCGAACTTCGGCGCTGCGCGTGCTGGAATACAGTTGCTGCATGAACGCCAGGTCGCCCGCTTCGGCGGGCCGCATCTCAATCGAGCGGGAAGTACGGGAGGGCATATCACTTTTTCCTTTAAGAATGAAGTAACTGCCTCGCCATCATAGCACGTTGTAATTTGACAAAGCTCATTACCTTGGCCATTGTTACGCCTTATGACTGAAAAACGCCACATCGACCCAGAGCGCGCCGCCAACCGCCGCCGCCAGGTGCTGGACGCCGCCGCCACCTGTTTCCGCCGCAGCGGATTCCACGGCGCGAGCATGTCTGAGATTTCCAAAGCGGCCGGCATGAGTGCCGGCCATATCTACAACTACTTTGCCAGCAAAGACGCCATCATCGCCGCCTTCGTGGAGGAGAACGAAACGCGGGTGCACGGGATCATCAGCGATATTGGCAGCCAGCCGGACCCGCTGCAGGCGATCATCGACGACATCGAGCAGAGTGTCCACAACAACCTCGACCCGGATTACTGGGCGCTGCCGCTGGAAATCGCGGCGGAAAGCGCCCGCAATCCCGCGATAGCCGCCCTGAGCCAGGATGCGGACCGCCGCATGTGCACAAGCCTGCTGGCGCTGCTGAAGGCCGGCCGCGAAAAGCATGGCCTGCCCGCCGACGATGTCACAGTCGAGGGGCGCATGCAGGCCGTGATTTGCCTGCACCAGGGTTTGCAACTGCGGGTGCTGAACTATCCCGACTTGCCGGTTCCGGAACTGGTAGCATCCTTCCGGATCGCCATGCGAGCGCTCCTGTTCACCTGAGGATTGAGAATGACTGATTTCGTATTCCCGCCGCACCAGGCTGCGGCACTGCACATTCACGGAACCGACGCACGGTTCCCGGTTCGCCGCGTCTACTGCGTCGGGCGCAATTACGCCGGCCACGCGCGTGAAATGGGTTCGGACCCTGACCGCGAACCGCCGTTCTTCTTCTGCAAACCGGGAGATGCGGCAGCCGTGGTGCCGGTAGCCCCGGGCAGCGTAGCCGAACTGCCATACCCGCCTCAAACGAGCAATTTCCACTTTGAGTGCGAACTGGTGGTGGCGATTGGCGCTGGCGGCAGTAACATTTCGGTCGGCGACGCGCCGAAGCATATCTTCGGTTACGCCGTGGGCCTGGATATGACGCGCCGCGACCTGCAAGGCAAAATGAAAGATGCCGGCCGGCCTTGGGAAATCGGCAAGGCCTTCGATTATTCCGCCCCGGTAGGGGAGTTGCGCCGCGCAGCCGACGCCCCCGGCGTTGAAAGCGCCGCCATTGCATTGGCACTCGACGGCACGGTGAAGCAATCGAGCAGCACAGGCCACATGATCTGGTCCGTCTCCGAAACCATCGCCAATCTGTCCACGCTGTTCCGCCTTGAACCCGGCGACCTGATTTTCACCGGCACCCCCGAAGGCGTCGGCGCAGTAGCGCGTGGCCAATCCCTCACCGCCAGCATCGAAGGCCTCCCCAGCCTCTCGGTGAAGTTCGTCTAATCCGAGGAACCAGAACAGGCGGGTCAGACCCTGCGGGTCTGACCCTGGTTTACCGGTTTCGACTGTGAGCTGACCACTGCCATCGCACCCGCAATCGCCCGCAGCCCTTCGAGCGCCCCCGCCGCAATCCCCACATCCGCCGCGCTCCCCACCGCAAACTCGCGTGGATTAATCCGCACCATCCTCCCACCCCGCTGCATCACAGCATGCCCAAAGTGCCGCACCGAAGGAATCGCCGTTCCCGCCCCCAGCTCGATCACCAGCGGCCTGCGCACCTTCTCCAGCCAAGCCTCCAGCCGCGCCGCCTGCATCTCGCTACGGCGCTCAATCCACCCCCAATCCCCAAACATCAGGATATTCGGCCGCGACAGCCCGCCGCAATCCAGGCAGCGGGGCGGCTCGTTGCGCAGCCTGCAAGCATCAGCATCCACCTCCGGCGCAAAACCATCCGCCGGCCAGATCTTGCCGCCACAAGGCTGCAGGCATTGCAGATGATGGATCGACCCATGGCACTCATAAATCGCGCGCGGATCGAACCCCGCCTTCTGGAACTGGCCATCCACATTACTGGTGAAAACAAAGCAGCCATGGTCCATCGCCTCGCCCCAGGCCTTGAGCAGCGCGAATCCTTCATGCGGCACAGTCTCACGATAGAGCTTCAGCCGATGACCGTAAAAGCCCCAGGCCAGCGCCGGATCCTCCTGGAACGTGCGCGGCGACGCCACACTGGTGAACTCCCTCCGCGCCCGCCCGAGGGCAGGGTAGGCCTTCCAGAAGCCTTCATTGCCACGAAAATCCGGCAAACCTGAATCCACGCCAATACCCGCACCGGCCGCGATCACCAGTCCATCGGATTGCGCAATGAGTTCGGCCGCCCGCGCGGCCAGCTGTGGTTCGATTGTCATTCGTATAGTTTGAGGTAACTTTGACAAAACCACAAATTGCTCTGATATAATCCGTGGCTCGAGTCGGGGCGTAGCGCAGCCTGGTAGCGTACCTGCATGGGGTGCAGGGGGTCGGAAGTTCGAATCTTCTCGCCCCGACCATTAGAATCATAGGGTTACAGTTTTCAGAACTGTAGCCCTTTTCTTTTTTTGGCGTCCTGTTCCGTCTTCATCTACTTGTCTCCGAGGTTGCTGCAAGTCTGGCAGATCATGCCAGGCGCAGGGGGGAAGGTGCGCCGCATCGCCTCCATCGGACTTCATTTGCTGCTGGTTGTGGCGCAACGCATGCTTGCAGTGTTAATCATCGACCATCCGGCGTCGAAGTTGTCTAATACCTGGGACCTATCCATCATTGTGCCCACCATGTCGCTGTACGGGGGCGGTTGCGCCGGATTGTATCTGCTGAGCCAGCAAATCAAGCCTCGCCGTTTGGATTGGTAAGCTTCAATGATGCTTGCCCCGTTCATGACCCCCTTCGTTATCGTCCTTCCTGGGCTTATCGGGGTGGCCGCCATGCTCGGGCCTTGCCGCGCGAGCGGGTTCCCGCTCTTCGGCACGCGCATGACCGGCAAATGAACCAGGTTGGGGAGCCTCGACGCGCATATGCTGCGGTGGCGCATGGCGTAATGCCGGCGCCTCATTAGCTTCGAATTGATGCCGCTCACGGGCGCGCCCCTCACGCTCCTGTGTTCTATCGGCCTGCGGCCTGTATTCGCGATGAGGGCCAGCCACAGCTTGCGCTTGGATCGGTGCTTTGTCTGCGTGCGACTGCCAATGCTGGCGTGCTTGCCTGTCATGTGGCGTATACCTGTAGTTTTGCTGCGTGAGTTGGCGGCGCTGGACGTCATCTGGGTAATTGGCCCGCGTGAAGCGTTGCTGGTAGCGCGGCAGCGGCGCCGGAGCTGGCGTGGCGGCGCGGTTCCAGTGCTGCCAACGTTGATGGCGACGCGACCAGTCCGGACCCCACACGCTATCCCAGCGTGGAGGCGCATTGATTGCCCATTCCCGGAACACGACGGGTGGATAGCCATAATAGCGCACGGGCACTCTCAGTATGAACAGGGGCACGCTGTCGATGGGTACGAAGTCCCAGGGGCCGTCATACCAGGGGCTGGCATACCAGCCATCGGGCACGTAGACCCAATACAGGCCGTCATAGAAGAAGTAGTTGGCGTGCAGGCGTGGCACGTAATACACCGGATAGCCAGGAATACGCCGCAGGGTTGGATAGGCCGGCACGTTAATGCCGATGTCGACGCTGACGGTGGCGCGCGCCGGCTGGGAAGTCAACACCGCCATCGCCAGCATGAGAAGGAATTTGAGCATGATGTCCCCCATTGGTGGAGCCGGGGCCAGCACGGCAAAACTTGCCTACAGGCTTGGAAGTCAGTCTGGCCCGACCATATTAATGCGTCCGTACGCTAGCGCACCCATAAGGCGGCGTCGATGCGGCCGTCGGGCAGGTAGATGGTGCATTGCGCTTTGGCTGCGATGGCGGAGTCGCGGATCACCTGCAGCTTAATCTGTGCCTGTTTAACCGCAGCGCTGGGCCACGCCCAGGTTAGCGATCGTTCGCAGCCACATTTCCTCCAGCTGGTCTTCGAAATCTTCTTCGAGTTTCTCGATCTCTTCGCACGCCTCCTCGCCGACCGTCGCATAGGGATCGCCGCCGGGATTCGCTGTCCACCAATTACTGTCCGGGGCTGCCGTCAGCAGCGGGGCTGCCAGTTTGCACAAGCTCTCCACCATCTCACTTAGCGCTGGATCGAATTTGCTCAGCACCGCCCTGGTATGTGCGATCTCGAGACCGGTGAAGTTATAGGGAACCGAGAGCATTCCGTCCCAGGCGATCGCGCCCTGCAGGAACCAGACGGTCTGGAAATAGTCCAGCGCGTCATACAGTTGTTGCAAGTCGTGCGGCAACACGCTGCCGTCCTGGTGTTCGTGAATGCGACTTTTTTCGGACCCCAGCACAGCCTCGATGGCCTCCTGCAGTTCGTTGAGGTTATCCGAAGAAAGGGAGTCGTAGCGTGGAAGTGTCCGCTGCAAGTCCTGCAAAATGGTGGTCAGGTTTTGTCGTGTCATGCGTGTTCCTGGCGTACTCCCCCGAAAGGCGGACTGCAGCTATCGGGGGACTGGCGCCAATCAGCGGCCTGGAGCGTTGATCGTAGCCGACTGGTTCTGGATCTGGCGTGCCAGTTCCTCTTTGTCGATGACGCGCGTGTTGGTGAAGGCGGGGGCGCTGGACTTGCGCGGGATGTGCGAGCCAGTCACCACGACGGCTTCTTCCTTGAGGCCCGGATCGGTTTCCTGTTTCGGCATGTCGGCGCAACCGGCCATGAGCAATGCGGACACCGCAGCAAAGATCACTTTCTTCATACTTATTCCTGTCTTGTGGATTGGGGAAAACCCGGAGCGCTCGCGCTCAAGGTGCACCTGCAAATCTAGCACGCCATTTGTCACATATTTGTATTTTTTAATAATATTTGTGTTTGTGACAATCTGCGAACTTCTTGCCGAAATGAAATGCTATATTCGCGGCGAGGAGCGCATTCGCTTCTTTTTTTTTTCGGCTGAGTGTCGATTTGAGGAAAGCTGGCGCGTCATAGGATTACAAACCCACCCTGTTAATCCATTTGGAGAAGCCAAAATGAACAAACAAATCTTCGTCAACCTGCCAGTCAAGAACCTGGAAAAATCGAAGGCATTTTTCGCTGCGCTGGGCTACACCTTCAATCCGCAGTTCACGGACGAAAACGCGGCCAGCATGGTGATCCATGACGGCAGTATCTATGCGATGCTGCTGGTCGAAGACTTCTTCCGTACCTTTACGGCGAAGCCGATCGCCAATGCGAAGGAAGCGACCGAGGTGCTGGTCTGCCTGTCGTGCGAAAGCCGGGAAGAGGTCGACGACCTGGTGCGCAAAGCCGTTGCGGCAGGCGGCAAAACGCCGCGTGAGCCGAAAGACTACGGCTTCATGTACGCGCATGGCTTCGAAGACCTGGATGGCCACATCTGGGAGCTGGTCTATATGGCACAGCAACCCCAGCAATAAGATTTCTTTCGCACTGTGACAATAGAATAGAATCCCGGCAAATTTCGACACTAAACTAATCAGTAGAAAAGTTTGCCGGAGGCTATCGTGTTGTCCTCATGGGTACGCTGGTTATTGATCGGAACCGTCGGGCTTGTGGTGTCGCTGTATGCCATGGATACCGTACGCGTGGCCTCAACGCTGCCAGTGCCGCCGCCCGCGCAGGCCAAGGAATCGCCGAAGAATGAGAGAAAGCCCGCAAATGCCATCGCCAAGGCGTCCCAAATGGACAAGGTGGCAGATGCGCTGGCGGGCAACTGATTCCAAATCTCACAGCGTCAAGCGATTTGACGCGTAAAATTTCATCATGTGCTTATAGAAATGTTGCTTCATGGTAAGTTACCATCGAGCCCGCGCGGGCCTCTTGCCCGCGCGTCGTTCGAAAGGTAACTATGTCCAAGCAAGACCAAGCTGTTTCCCTTCCCCGCAGGACTTTTTGTGCCGGCTCCCTTAGCTTGGTAGCAGCCGGTTCGCTCCATCTCAGCGGCTGTGGCGGCGGTGGTAGTGGTGCAGCACAGCCTGCGCCAGGTGGTGTGGCGTCCTCCGGCGCGCAATCAGCGCAGCCTTCGCCGCCCGCGCAATCCGGTCAGCCCGCGCAGCCGGCGCAACCAGCGCCGGGCCGCAGCTTCGTGCATCCCGGCCTGCTGCATACTGAAGAAGACTTTGCACGCATGCGCGCCAAGGTCGCGGCAGGCGCGCAACCCTGGCTGGACGGCTGGAACAAGCTGCTGCACACTGGCCACTCGAACCTGGATATCAGCCCCAAGCCCTTGCAGACCGTGGTCCGCGGCGGCGATGGCAGCAATTTCTGGCAGTTCTATACCGACGTGGCCCGCAGTTACCAACTGGCGTTGCGCTGGAAGGTGACCGGGGACACCGCTTATGCCGACAAGGCGGTGGAATTCCTGAATGCCTGGTCTTCCACGCTCACTTTAGTCACCGGCAATTCCGACCGCTTCCTGGCCGCCGGCATTTACGGCTACCAGTTCGCCAATGTCGGTGAAATCATGCGGACCTATTCCGGGTGGGCTGCCGCGGACTTCGCGCGCTTCCAGAACATGATGCTGACAGTGTTCTATCCAATGAACCATGAGTTCCTGGTAACGCATAACGGCTCCGAGATCACCAATTATTGGGCCAACTGGGACCTGTGCAACATGGCGTGCATGCTGGCCATTGGTGTGCTGTGCGACCGCCGGGACGTGTACGACGAAGCGGCGGCCTATTTCCTGACTGGCCGCGGCAACGGTTCCTCAAGCCAGTCCGTGCCCTTTGTCCATCCGGGCTATCTGGGCCAATGGGAGGAGAGTTCGCGCGACCAGGGACATAGCACGCTCGGCATCGGCCTCGCCGCCGCCTTTTGCGAAATGGCCTGGAACCAGGGCGACGATTTCTACGGCTACGACAACAATCGATTCCTTGCCGGCGCCGAATACGTGGCCAAGGCCAACCTGTCCGATGCCAGCGGCAACCGGTACTATCTCTCGATGCCTTTCGATACCCTCGTCAACAGGCAGGGGACGGGCACTGCCATCGCGGGAGGCCCCTTGCCGCATTTGCGCCCGATCTGGGAAATGATCCAAAACCATTACGTCAACCGGCTTGGGCTGGCTGCGCCATTCTGCATGCAGATGGCAGCCACGGTTGGTCCGGAAGGCGATGGCGGCGGCGGCGACCAGTTTGGCTTGGGAACGCTGACATTCAGCCGTGACCCGCTGGCAGCAAACGTGGCGCCGAGCGGCCTGACGGCGCGGCTGGTGGGGGGAAAGGTTGAACTGTCCTGGTGGGGAACCGCAAAGGCAAGCAGCTATACGCTCTTGCGCTCGGCCAGCGCCGGCGGACCATACACCACCGTTGCGACCGGCATCAGCGGCCTGCTGACCTATACCGACAGCGGCACGGCGCCTGGTGTCTATTACTACACGGTCACGGCGCAGACGTCCGCGGGCAATAGCGCACCATCGAACGTGGCGAGCGTCATGACGGCGGTCACGCCGCACACGATTCTGCAGTTCAGCGAGTCCCAGGGCACGACAGTTTCCGATTCCAGCGGCAATGCCCACCACGGCACGTTGATGAACGGAGCCCAATGGGCCCAAGGCAAGCTAGGCAATGCCGTCTCGCTTGACGGCGTCGACGATTACGTCGCGCTGCCGGCAAAGCTGGTGAATGACCTGGCCGATTTCACGATCGCGGCCTGGGTCTTCTGGGAGGGCGGCCGCAATTGGACGCGCATGTTCGATTTCGGATCGGGCCCCACCCATTACATGTTCCTGACGCCGCAGGCCGAAGATGGCAACATGCGCTTCGTCATCAACCTGATGAATGGCTGGGGTGACCAGGCGCTGACGACGGCGCCTTTGCCCACGGGACAATGGGTGCATGTGGCGGTGACCCTGTCGGGCAGCACGGGCACCCTGTACGTGAACGGCAACGCGGTGGCGACCAATACTGCGATGACCCATGCGCCGTTCCGCATGCGCAGCACGACGCAGAATTGGCTAGGCCGTTCGCAATTCCCGCGCGACCCATACTTCAAGGGGAAAATAGACGATTTCCGCATCTATAATGGTGCCCTGAGCGCGGCGCAAGTCGCCGCTTTGGCCACCTAGGAGGTTGAGCGATGCGCATTGCGGTGATGTCGGATATCCATGGAAACCTGTGGGCCCTGGATGCGGTACTGGCCGACATCGCGCGGCGCAATGTTGATGTGACGGTGAACCTGGGCGATATCCTGTCCGGCCCCTTGCTGCCGGCCGAAACGGCAGAGCGCTTGATGGCGCTGGGATTGCCGACGATTCGCGGCAACCACGAACGGCAAGTGCTGGAGCATGATCCGGCGCGCATGGGAGCCTCGGACTTGTGGGCGCACGAACACATCGCGCCCGCGCATCGCGAGTGGATCGCGTCGCTGCCCGCATCCCTGCGCTTGCAGGATGAGGTGCTGATGGTCCACGGCACCCCCGGTTCTGACCTGGTGTACTGGATGGAGAGCGTGGATCCTGCCGGGCAGCGTGCCGCCACGTACGCGGAAGTGCTGGAGCGCGCGGCTGACGTCCAGGCATCGCTGATCCTGTGCGGGCATACCCATGTGCCGCGTTCCGTCTTGCTCGATGACGGGAGGCTGGTCGTGAATCCGGGCAGCGTCGGCCTGCAGGCGTACGACGACGACATGCCTTACCCGCACAAGGCCGAGAATGGCTCGCCGCACGCGCGCTATGCCATTGTCGAGCGCATTGGCGGCGCCTGGGCGGTCGAACAATATGCGCTGGCTTATGACTGGAACGCCGCGGCGGAAGTGGCGCAGCGTCACGGCCGGCCGGAATGGGCCTTTGCCCTGCGCACCGGGCGTATGGCCTAGCCGGGCCGGTGGCTCACTTCGATCAGGATGCCGCCAGGAGCCTGGCACCAGAAGGCTAGACAGCCGTAGCTCACCGCCGGGGCGGGTGGCAGCGGCAGGCCAGCGTCGGCCAGGCGCTGGTAGGCGGCATGCACGGCATCGTCGGAGGGCTGCAGGAAGCCGATGTGAAAGCCTGATGGATAATCGACGCGGGACGCCGCCTGCTGCAGGATCAGCGCAAAACCATCTTCCCCGCGCAAAATCGCCATGCCTTCGGCGGGCGCATGCAGGCGTTCAAAGCCAAAACCACGCTGGAAATAGTCGACTGCCGCTTCCAGGTCTGTTACGGGCAAATCAATATGGTTAAGCTTCATTGTTGATCTCCGGTATTAATGGCATATTTCTATCCTAAGCTGGAAATGCCTTGGAGAGTGATATGCCGAAACGTGTACTGTGTGCTGCCCTTGCGCTCGCGTTGCCGTTGTGCTGCGCGGCGGCCGACCCGGATAGCTGGATCAGCACCGATCGTCCCGACTTTGTGGATTCGCCGGAGGTGGTCGGCCAAGGGCGCATCCAGTTGGAGACCGGCGTGCTGCAATCGAAAGAGTCGCGCAGCACACCCTTGCTGCTGCGCGTCGGCGTGGCGGACGACCTCGAACTGCGCCTGGAATCCGATGGCCGACTGACCGACCGCAGCGACCCGGCACGCACACGGGGCTGGGGCGATAGCGCCGTCAGCGTCAAATGGCAGGTGCGCGAGGGAGAGGGCGGGGCGCCCTCGGTCGGCCTGATCATGCAGGCAGATTTTGCAACGGGATCGCGCGAGTTCAAGGGCAATGGTACCCGCCCTTCATTCCGCGTGCCGATCGAATGGGAGCTGCCGCACGATCTGGAGCTGGGCGTCATGCCCGGTTACTACATGGACCGCGACGAACATGGACGCCATGTCGCCACCGGCCAGTTCGGTGTGACGCTGGCAAAGAACCTGGGCGAACGCGCCTATACCTTTGTCGAAGTGGCGACGCCACGCATCGCCCGCTCGCGCGACGGCGGCACCACCGCCAGTTTCGACTTCGGCGGCGGTTATTCGTTCACGCGCGACCTGCACGTCGATGCCGGCTTCATGGTCGGCCTGAACCGCCGCACGCCGGACCTGGCATTCACCGTTGGCCTGTCGGTGCGCCTGTGAAGAAGGGCATGCCAGGGCAAGTGGTGCTGGTGCTGCAAGGCGGCGGAGCGTTAGGTGCTTACCAGCTCGGGGTCTACCAGGCCATGCACGAAGCAGGCGTGGAGCCGGACTGGGTGATCGGCACGTCGATCGGCGCGCTGAATGGCGCCATCATCGCCGGCAATCCGCCTGACCAGCGCTTGCCGCGCCTGCGCGCCTTCTGGGAAGCGATGGAACGCCACGATATATTCGGCAGCCTGCCGCCGGCCTTCGCCAATGCACTCACGCTGGCGCAGGGCATTCCCGCCTTCTTCGATCCCAATCCGCTTGCCTGGTGGAATCCCGCCGCGCCGCTGGGCGTCGAGAATGCCTCCTTCTACCGCACCAACGCCTTGCGCGATACGCTGGAAGGCCTGGTCGACATGGACTACCTGAACGAACGCCACACGCGGCTGACTGTGGGCGCGGTGAATGCCCGCAACGGCGTGATGCGCTATTTCGACTCCCGCAAGGAAGCACTGGAACTTTCGCACGTGATTGCATCTGGCGCCATTCCGCCAGCCTTCCCGGCGGTACGTGTCGGCAGCGAGCCGTATTGGGATGGCGGCATCTATTCCAACACGCCAATCGAGGCGGTACTGGATGACGAGCCGCGCCACGACTCGGTGATTTTCTCGGTCCAGGTGTGGAATCCGGATGGCAGCGAGCCGCAAAGCGTGCTGGACGTGCTGGAGAAGCACAAGGAAATCCAGTACGCCAGCCGCGCCAGCCATATCGAGCAGCAGCGCAAGCTGCACCGCCTGCGGCGCGTGATCCGCGAGCTGGCGATGAAACTTCCGGAAGACGTGCGCGGCACACCGGAAGTGCGCGAGCTGGCGCTGTGGGGCTGCGGCACTTCGATGCACGTGGTGTTGCTGAAGGCGCCGCACTTGAGCTGCGAAGACCATACCAAAGACATCGACTTCTCGAGCGCTGGCATCAGCCAGCGCTGGCAAGCCGGCTACGCGGATGCGCAGCGGGCTTTCAAGGCAAGGCCGTGGGCCGCAGGAGCGGACACTTTCGAGGGGATTGCCATCCACGAACAATTCTAACTATCGGTTTCATAGGATTAATCAAATTTATTAATCGCTCGTGTCTCTTTAGAATGATTTCACCGATCACATGAAGGAGCCAGTAAATGAGCCAGACCCCGATTACCACCGCATCCGGCATTCCAGTCGTCGACAACCAGAACTCCCTGACTGCCGGTCCGCGTGGTCCCGTCCTGCTGCAGGACTTCCACCTGATTGAAAAGCTCCAGCATTTCAACCGCGAGCGCATCCCTGAGCGCGTTGTGCATGCCAAAGGTTCCGGCGCCTACGGCACCTTCACCGTCACCCACGACATCAGCAAATACACCAAGGCCAAGCTGTTCTCGGCCGTTGGCAAGCAGACCGAGACCTTCGTGCGCTTCTCCACCGTTGGCGGCGAGCGTGGCAGCGCCGATACCGAACGCGATCCGCGCGGTTTCGCGGTGCGTTTTTACACCGAGGAAGGCAACTGGGACCTGGTTGGCAATAACACCCCGATGTTCTTCATCAAGGACGGCATCAAGTTCCCTGACTTCATCCACACCCAGAAGCGCGACCCGCAAACCAACCTGAAATCGCCGACCATGATGTTCGATTTCTGGAGCAAGACACCGGAATCGCTGCACCAGGTGACGATGCTGTTCAGCGACCGCGGCACGCCGGACGGCTATCGTCATATGGACGGTTTCGGCAGCCACACTTTCAGCCTGATTAATGCTGCCGGCGAGCGCGTTTATGTGAAGTGGCACCTCAAGACGAAGCAGGGCATCAAAAACCTGAGCGCGGCCGAGGCGACGCGCCTGGCAGGCGCTGATCCGGACCATGCGCAGCGCGACCTGTTCAACGCCATCGCTTCGGGCGACTTCCCGCAGTGGGAGGTGAAGGTGCAGGTGGCGACCGACCAGCAACTGGCGGCGTGGGAGCAGCGTACCGGCTGGAATCCGTTTGACCTGACCAAGGTGTGGCCGCATGCGGACTTCCCGCTGATTCCTGTCGGCGTGCTGGAGCTGAACCGCAATCCGGTCAATTACCACGCGGAGGTGGAGCAGGCAGCGTTGTCGCCAGCTAATGTGGTGCCGGGCATGGGCTACTCGCCGGACAAGATGCTGCAGGCGCGCCTGTTCGCTTACCATGATGCTCAGTTGTACCGGGTGGGGACCAATCACCAGCATCTGCCGGTGAATGCGCCACGCTGTCCTTTCCATCACCAGCAACGCGACGGGGCGATGGCGGCGGGCTTTGGCGGCGCTGAGCAGAATTATGCAGCGACCGAGGCGGCGGGATCCAGTCCGCAGGGCATGGGGCATGGCGAGCCGGCGCTGGCGCTGAATGGCGGGGCGGGGCGTTACGATGGGCGGGGCAAGGAGGATGATTACACCCAGGCTGGCAACCTGTTCCGGCTGCTGCCGGAGCAGGAGAAGCTGAACCTGTTCGAGAATATTGCCGGGCCGTTGAGCCAGGTGAGCGATGAGATTATTCAGCGGCAGTTGGGGCATTTTGACAAGGCGGATGCGGCTTACGGTGCGGGCGTGCGGGCGGCGTTGAAGGCGCGCGGGCGGAATGTAGATTAAAACCGGTAAAGCAGCCGGATGGCCGTCCCGTCTGACCCGCAGGGTCAGACACCTTGGCCTGCGGCCGTCGCGTCATAGGTGCCTGACCCTGCGGGTCAGGCACCGTCCTACCGGTTTGGGTGTGTACAATAGTGGTTCCGATCAACCCAAGCCTCTGAACGGGACTGTAATGACCATCAAAATCAGCCAGAATTTCGACTCTGGCGCCATCGAAGTAGTCCGTGCCGACAACGCCGCGAACATCGAACTGAAACTCCGCAAGGACAACGCCGCCGATATCCACCAGTGGTTCCACTTCCGCCTGCAAGGCGCGCGTGGCGAAGCGGTGACGATGAAGTTCCTGAACGCCGGCGACGCTACCTACGCCAAAGGCTTCGAAGACTACAACGCTGCCGCCAGCTACGATGGCGAGAACTGGTTCCGCGTCCCGACTTCCTTCGATGGCCAGGTGATGACCATCAAGCACACGCCGCATAACGACAGCGTGTACTACGCTTACTTCGAGCCATACTCGTGGGAGCGCCACCTGCGCCTGCTGGGCGAAGTGGCCGAGAACCCGATCGCGCGTGTGCTGGATATCGGCTCCACCGTCGACGGCCGCGACATGAACCTGGTCGTCATCGGCGAGCCGGAAGCTGAAAAGAAAATCTGGTTCATCGCCCGCCAGCACCCAGGCGAATCGATGGCCGAGTGGTTCATCGAAGGCCTGGTTGACTCCCTGCTGGACGATGCCAATCCAATCGCGCGCAAGCTGCTGCAGCGCTGCTGCTTCTACATCGTGCCGAACATGAATCCGGACGGCTCGGTGCGTGGCAACCTGCGTACCAACGCGGCCGGTGCGAACCTGAACCGCGAATGGATGACACCTTCGCTGGAGCGCTCGCCCGAAGTCCTGTGCGTAAAACAGAAGATCCACGAAACCGGTGTCGACATGTTCTTCGACATTCACGGCGATGAGGCGCTGCCTTACAACTTCGTGGCCGGTAACGAAATGCTGGAGAACTTCACACCGGAACAGATGGCGCGCCAGAAGAACTTCATCGACCGCTACAAGAATGCGACTCCTGACTTCCAGGATGCGGTGGGCTATGCGCCGTCCAAGTACAAGGAAGACATGCTGACGCTGGCATCCAAGTACATCGGCCACCACTTCAAAGTGCTGTCGCTGACCCTGGAAATGCCGTTCAAGGATAACGCGGACCTGCCGGTGCCGACCGTCGGCTGGAACGGCGCGCGCAGCGCTGCGTTGGGCGCGGCGATCCTGCAGCCTATCTTGCTGTCGCTGGACGAGTAAGCTGCCCAGGCCATGGCTACTCCGGACGACAGCTTCCCCTGGGTGAAAGTGCTGTTGTTCTTCAACGTGGCCTTGCTGGCCTGGCTCTTCAACCCCTGGACGGACGATCCAGGGGCGCTTGCCTGGGCGATTCTCGCAATTGAACTCGCTTTTGCCACGTTCTGGCTGTTCCCCGTCTTCTTGTACCAGACCTTGGTCAAAGGCCGGCCCATGCGCGAGAGTTTCGAACGCGCGGCGAAGTCCCTGACGGAGATGTTGACCTACTTCTAAGCAATCCAATTCAAGAACTATGGGCGTCGAAATTGAACGTAAATTCCTGGTGGCAGGCGAGGGCTGGCGTGCGCAAGGCGAGCCGGTGCTGCTGCGCCAGGGCTACCTGTCTTCGCACGCCGAGCGCACCGTGCGCGTACGGATCGAGGGCGAGCGGGCGGTCCTGACCATCAAGAGCAAGAATGTCGGTGCGGCGCGCGGGGAGTGGGAGTATGAGATCCCCGTGGCCGAAGCCGCCGAGCTGCTGGACCGCTTGTGCGAGCGGCCGCTGATCGAGAAATACCGCCGCCGTATCCCCTACGGTGGCTTTGTGTGGGAAGTGGACGAGTTCCTCGGCGAAAATGCCGGCCTCGTCGTCGCCGAGATTGAATTGCCTGCGGAAGACACCGCTTTCGACAAGCCGGACTGGGCTGGCGAGGATGTTACCCACGACTTACGCTACCTCAATTCGCGCCTGATTAAGCAGCCTTTCAGCACTTGGAAGTGATACCCGTCCGGCGTATGCTGGATGTATGGACGAAGATCACAACTCCCGACTGGCGCGTATCGAAGCCATCCTGCCGACCTTGGCTACCAAAGCCGACCTGGAGGCCTTGCGCGCGGATATTTCACGCTGGACACTGGCGACAGTCATGGGCCTGTTCTTGGGCTTTTCCGGACTGATCATGGCGATGGGGAACTTGTTCTGGAAGATGCCTCCGCCTCAGGCGCTTGTGCAAGCTGCGCCAACAGCGCAATGCCAAGTGTGCCCGCCTTCCCAGCCGGCGGCAGCAACTCAAGAAAAAAGCCCGCGTTGACCGCGGGCTTTTCTTCTTAGTGGAAGTGCTCGGTGCCGGTGGCGGCGTCTTCCGGCATTTCTGCGTGGACCAGCTCGCCTGAAGGATCGGCGAAGAGGGGAGCACCGCAGTCGTCGCAGTATTCGGCGACATACTTCTCGCCCAGTTTCTTCACCTGCGATACGCCAGCGGCATTCAGGTGCTCGACGATTTCCTCGACCGGCGTGCGTGGCTTGAGCAGTTCGGCCATGCTGCCGGACAGGCCTTCAGCCGGCGTGCCTTCTTCATCTTCCTGGCCATATAGCGGCCACACGACACCGTACATCACGTCGCTGTCGGAACGGCGGGTGAAGGCGACGCGGTACTCGTCCACCTGTCCATCCGGCGCGGATTCGTCGCCGAAGCCGGCGATCACCGCGCGCAGGTCGGACGGTTCGCAAGCCAGCGAATGGGTCAGGTAATGCACGGCAGCGCGGATCGATACCGGGCGAATCAGCTTGTCGGCCTCGCGGCAGCCAGTGTAATAGGCCTCCGGCAGCAGCAGTTCGATGCCGCAGCCCGGCAGCAGGCGCGCCACGGTCGGCGTGGCCTGCGTGGTCCATGCGGCGAGCGCGTCGCGCCGTGCTTCGGCCTGTGCGGCATGATGCGCTGGCATCTGCCAGCGGAACATTGGGCCATTGTGCGGCGCCACCACGGCCACCATCAGGTAGCGGGTATCGGCCAGGAAGGGCGCGGTTTCGGCCTGCTTGGCCTCGGACTTGACGGCCTGGCCCTTCAGCGCGGCCTGCGCCAGCTTGTGTACTTTCGAGTAGGCCTCGGCGTGGGTGCGTGGCAGCTGGTCGATCGAGTACAAGGTGGACGACATCGCCATGTGCGTGCCGTCGGCCAGCAGGTGGGCGGAAAAGTGCGCCGACAGCGTATTCAGGATGTCCGACGGGATCTGGCCCGAGGCGATCGAGAAGCGTGTCCAGGCCAGCACCGGGGCGGCGACCAGCAGGATGTCGTATTCGCGCGATTCGCCGTCGACCTCCACCACGATGGTATCGGATTCGCTGACCGCTTCCACGCTGTCCATCAGGATGTCGTAGGCGGGCAGGTCCACGCTGAACAGTGCGTTCAGGGCCGAGTCGACAGTATCCTGATGTCCTGTGCGCAGCAGTTTGTGCAATTGGGCATCCAGCACCCGTTCCCAGTTACGCTCTTCAATGCGGCTGGCGGCCTGGCCCAGGGCTTGGGCGAGGGAGATAAGGCGCTGGCTGTCGGCAGATAATTTATGGGTTGAATCTTTGGATGGG
>Ga0209130_1000358_pt1 | contig 52094 bp, 38 predicted proteins | sample AraplaMF_Cvi_mLB_FD_184264 | JGI IMG/M metagenome (GOLD analysis project Ga0209130, IMG submission 184264) | Arabidopsis root microbial communities from the University of North Carolina, USA - plate scrape MF_Cvi_mLB (SPAdes) (version 2) | ecosystem: Host-associated > Plants > Roots > Endosphere... | reverse complement strand
CAGGTCATCTCCGAGGATCTCGGCATCAAGCTCGAGACCGTCACCCTCGACATGCTCGGCCGGGCCAAGAAGGTCGTCATCTCCAAGGAGGAGACGACGGTCGTCGACGGCGCCGGCGCCAAGAAGGACATCGAGGGCCGCACCAACCAGATCCGGGCGCAGATCGAGGAGACCACCTCGGACTACGACCGCGAGAAGCTGCAGGAACGCCTGGCCAAGCTGGCCGGCGGCGTCGCCATCATCCGCGTCGGCGGCGCCAGCGAGATCGAGGTGAAGGAGCGCAAGGACCGCGTCGACGACGCGATGCACGCCACCCGTGCCGCGGTCGCGGAGGGCATCGTCGCCGGCGGCGGCGTCACCCTGCTCTATGCCAGCCGTGTCATCGACACGCTGAAGCCGGAGAACACCGATCAGAAGGTCGGCATCGACATCGTCCGCCGCGCCCTGCAGGCACCGGTGCGGCAGATCGTCGAGAATTCCGGCTGCGACGGGTCGGTGGTGGTCGGCAAGCTGCTCGACAGCAAGGACCATAACTGGGGCTACGACGCCCAGAAGGGCGAGTACACCGCCATGATCAAGGCGGGCATCCTCGACCCGGCCAAGGTGGTGCGGGTCGCGCTGCAGAATGCCGCCTCGATCGCCGGCCTGCTGATCACCACCGAAGCGATGGTGGCCGCGCTGCCGGAGACGGCCGGCCCGGCGGCGCCGGATGCCGGCGGCATGGGCTACTGATCCGCCGGCCCATGACCGGCGGCAGCGCCGGTCATGGGCGACGGCCTCGCAGCGGCGTCAGGGCAGGATGCCGATGAACACCCGGCGGTAGGCGCCGATCAGATCCCCGGCAGAGGCGGCCGCGGCCCGGCTGAGCCGTTCCGCTCCGGCTTCGCCCTCCCGTTCGACCAGCCGCACCAGTTCCTCAAACCGGCGATGCGCGATCGTCGACGGATCGAGTCCGGCCCGGTCATGGGGCATGACGAAACCGGGCTCCGGCAACTCGCGGGCCAGGACCCGCAGCAGGTCGAGCAGCTTGGCGCCGGTGTCGACGCGGAGCCATCGGTCCTCGTCCCACACCGATATCGTCGGCCTGATCTCCATCTCCATCATGCATCCCATGTCTGTCCGGCGCGGCCGGTGGCGGCTGGAGCGGCGGTCAACCCTCCATCGCCCGCAACAGCGCTGCGATCTCGATCGTCGCGAGGGTCGAGAACGTGTCGGAGACCGCGTAGGGCAGGATGATCTGGTCGCCGTGCCGCATCGCCCCGCAGGTGTACACGACGTTGGGCACATAGCCTTCGCGTTCCGACGGCTCGGGCCGGACCAGCGGCTCGCGCGACCGGGCGAGGACCCTGGAGGGGTCGTCCTTGTCGAGGAGGACCGCCCCGATCGAATACCTCCGGACCGGGCCTACGCCATGGGTCAGCAGCAGCCAGCCTTCGTCGAGCTCGATCGGCGATCCGCAATTGCCGATCTGCACGAACTCCCACGGAAACCGAGGCCTCAGGATCGGCTGGCCGCCGTCCCAGACACGCACGTCGTCCGAACGGATCAGATAGAGGTTCTCGTTGTCCTGACGGCCGATCATGGCGTAGCGGCCGTCGAGCCGGCGGGGAAACAGGGCCATGCCCTTGTTGCCGGCGGCGTCCCCCTGCAGCGGGAACATCCGGAAGGTGACGAAGTCGGAGGTCTCGATCATCTCGGACCGGATTCCCAAGCCGCTATAGGCGGTGTAGGTGGCGCGGAACAGCTTGCGGCCGCCCTCGTCGAATTCGACGAAGCGGGCATCCTCGATGCCGTGCGCCTGGGAATCCGTGACGGGGAAGATCACCCTCTCGCTGATGTCCTCGTCCGGCAGGAAGACCAGCTCGACCTCGTCGCCGTGCGGGCCGGGCGTCCGCCGCTCCACTCCGGGAACGGAGGCGAGCCGGGCCGACGCGTCGATGGCCAGGCTGCCATCGGCCATGATCGAGCCCGACCGGAACGTCAGTGACGAGACATGCCCTTCACCGACGGCGCGAAGGCTGAGGATGAAACGGAGCCCGCCCTCCGGCGCGCCGGATTGGTCGGGATGGGGCACGATGCTGGGGTTGAACAGCGCCGCCGCCTCGAAAGCATATTCGAGCAGGAAGTAGGCACCGACCAGTTGGCGCTGCGTCTCGGTGAACCGGGCATGGGACGCGAAGGCGTCCTCCATGTCGTCCGCCCGGGCCTCGAACCGCTCCAGCAGTCGGCGGTGGCGGCCTTCGAAATTCGTCAGCACGTCGGCCAGCTGGCCGGCGGCCGCCTCGGACTCCAGCGCCAGCACCCGGTCGACGATGTGGTTGGCGCGGGACTTGTCGCCGGGATTGAGGTTCCGGGGTTCGGTCGCCGGCTTGAACGGCCGCACGACCACGCGGGCGGGATCCGGGCGCAGGTGGAGCGCCTGCCGGTTCAGGAAGGTGATTTGCGACAAGGCGTCCTCGGGCAGGTCAAGGGAAGGTCACACGCTCACGTCTCGGCCAGGCGCGGCACGAATTTCGACCTGCCATCCACGACATGCGCGATCTGGCGCATCTCGAGCTGGCTGAGAAGATAGGAGACGACCGACTCGCCGCCCTGGTTCTCGTTCACACGGTCGGGATGCAGGCCGTCGCGGCAGCCCCCGGTCTCCGGGTCGACCAGGGGCAGCGACAGGTCGTTGTCGCCGAAGAACCAGGCGAAGGCGTGCATCGCGTCGGCCCGCCATTCCGGGTCACCCTCCACGCGCCATGCCGCCAGGCAGGCGGAGACCGTCGCCGTGACCTCCAGGGGCTGCTGATCGAAGGGCTGCGGCGCCATCCGCTTGTCGCCGAAGCTGCTCGACCCGACCGGCCGGAACACGCCCGCCGATGTCGTCTGCAACGCCATCAGCCAGTGCAGAGTGCGCAGGCCCGCATCGACGAACTCCGCCGATCGGACGGCCAATCCGGTGACGATCAGGGCCTGCGGCAGCCTTGCATTGTCGTAGGCCAGCCCGTCCTCAAACCAGGTCCAGCCCGGGGTCTCGACGACGGCGAGGATCGACATCAGCCTTGCGGCCAGGGCGTGCCGGACACGTTCGGCACGGGTATCCTCGACGATCACGTCGCAATAGGCGTCGAGCCCGAGCAGGGTGAAAGCCCAGGCGCGGGGTGAGCCGAAGGCCTCGGCCGCGGGCAGCGTTTCGGCGAACAGCGCGGCAGCCCAACGCCGCCGCGATGCGCTGGCGTCGCTGCGAGCGCTTTCGCCCAGGGCCCAGAGCGCCCGGCCGTGGCTGTCCTCCGAACCGCTCTCCTCGAGCCAGCGCCGGTCGAAGCCCATGAAGTTGCGGAACCGCCGAGTGCCGGGATTCCAGGCATGCTGGAGGAAGGCTGCCAGCCGGGCCGTCAGGATCTCGGGCAGACGCGTCTCGCCGGGCTGATTGAGGGCGCAGGCCACCAGCAGCGCGCGGGCGTTGTCGTCGATGCAGTAACCGTGGGACCGGTCGGGCACCGAATGCACCGCATGCTGGAACAGCCCGGTGTCGTCGCACATCGCCAGGAAATGGCCAAGCTGCGTCGCCGGCGGCGCGAATCCGGGACTTACCGGCCTGCCCGGGTCGGGCCGCTCGACCACCCGGAACCGATGCCCCCGCCGCGCCCGCTCGAAGACGCCCCGGTATTGTTCCGCCGTGCGCGCCCAGGTCATCGACCGGCTGCTCGCATAGGCGCGCCGGCGCATCGCCTCGCGCCGGATGTCGTCGGTCAGCAGCCCTGCGACCGCGGCGCCGGTGGCCGCGGCGTCGCCGGACGGGACCAGGATGCCGCGCCCGTCGGCCAGCAACTCCCGGGCGTGCCAGTAGGGCGTCGAGACCACCGCCTTGCCGAGGCCGAAGCTATAGGCCAGGGTCCCCGACGTCATCTGCGCCTCGTCGAGATAGGGCGTGACATAGACGTCGCACATCGAGATGAACTCGAGCAGCGTGGCCAGATCGACGAACTGGTCGAGCAGCACGACATGCCCTTCGACGCCGCGATCCCGCGCCCGGGCAGCGAGGCTTTCGCGGTAGACCTCGCCCTGGTCGCGGACCAGATTGGGGTGTGTGGCGCCGAGCACGACATACACCGTGTCGGGCCGGCTCCGCAGGATGTCCGGCATAGCGTCGATCATGACCTCGATGCCCTTGTTGGGCGACAGGAGGCCGAAGGTCAGGATGACCGGCCGTCCGGCGAAGCCGAGCTTGGCCTTGGCCGCCGTGGGCTCGGTGAAGGCGACGTCGGGAATGCCGTGCAGGATGACGTCGATCTTTCCCGCCGGGACGCCATAGACCGTCCGCAGCAGGTCGCGGCCCTTCCTGGCCATGACGACGACCCGCGCCGATGCCTCGATGATCCGCCTCAGCACGTCCCGCTGCGCCGCCGTCGGCTCGGCCAGGACCGTGTGGAGCGTGGTCACGACCGGCATCGTCAGGCGCGACAGCAGAGCCATGACATGGCCGCCGGCCTCGCCGCCGAAGATGCCGAATTCGTGCTGCAGCGAGACGACGTCGAACTCGCCGGCATTGAGGATTTCGGCCGCCCGGACATAGTCCTCGATCCGGCCATCGGCGATCTCGACGCGGACGGCAGTCGGGTAGTCATAGGCCTGGCCATGATCTGTCATCGCCGCGATGCAGGTGTCTGCCACCGCCTCCGACACTGCGACCGCCTGCTGCAGATCGGTGGTGAAGGTCGCTATTCCGCAGCGGCGCGGGAGCGAGTTGCCGATGAAGGCCACACGGATCGGCTGGGTCACGGCAACACCTCCATCGGAACGGCCGCCTGCCCGTCGCGGCGCGGCGACGGCAGGGGTCCGGAAAAGATCGATCGACGCGCCAGGCCTCAGCCCTTCTTCTTGCTTTGACCGGCGCCCGGGGCGGCCGCCCGGCTCAGCAGGTTCATGGTCGCGCCGTGAACCACCGGCTTTGCCGCCTGCTTGGGTTTCCGGACTTCCCGATTGTTGCGTTTCTGTCCCTTAGCCATGAGAACTCCTCTGCACCTGCTGTGGCGGCGTGCGGTCGATGTTGAAGGAATGCGCCCGCGATCACCCTGGCGCGATCAGTCCACGGTCTTGAGATTGTCCGCGGTCTGCTTGCCGCTCCTCTGATCGGCGACGAGATCGAAGTTCAGCTTCTGGCCCTGGCTCAGGTTGCCGAGGCCGGAACGCTCGACGGCGGTGATGTGGACGAAGGCATCCTTGCCCCCGTCATCCGGCGTGATGAAGCCGAAGCCTCTCTGGGCGTCGAACCACTTGACGGTTCCCGTTGTCATGAATTCCTCATTTCACAAGCATCGCGTTTCGCAAGCATCGACCCGGCAGGCCCGCAGCTGTCGCGGGGGCCGGTATCGCGATCAGAATTTAGAGAATCCGGATCTCCGCCGCGCCCGATGGGCGCAAAGCCGAAATTCTATATCCGGAATTGATCCGCCAATCATGCACCATATTCATCGCGATACATAGAAAATACGATCATCCTCGCGCAAAAAATTTGTCGCCGAACTTGGCTACGGATATGCGCTATATTTTGGAATCACATCGATAAAAGCGAACTTAGAAATACATCTCCCGATCGGATTGGGATTTTTTATCGCAAGTCCTATTGGCCGACACCATATCAATAGCCATAACGCAGCGAATCTCGCCCCGAGGCTGGACTCGTCTGGCGCTTCCGCTCGGTCCGTCGCCCGTCGTCGGGGACTGCCGCGCGGTCCCGACACGCCGGTACAAGGAGACCACCATTGAAGATCGACAGCATGAGGCGGCTGGAGCGCGACGCCGAACTCGGCGACGCCGTGGCGCAGTTCAATCTTGGCATCGTCTACGGCAATCGCAGCGGTGAACCCGGCTATGCCGTCGAGAACAGGCGGGTGGATGCCATCCGGTGGCTGCTGCGCTCCGCGAACCAGGGCCTGCCGCGGGCGCAGAGCCGGCTGGCCGAAATCTATGCCGACGGTCCGGATGCGTCGAAGGACGCGGTCAAGGCGTGCGCATGGTTTCTCCTGGCGGCGGCAGGGCAGCCCGGCGCGCGCGGCCAGGATGCCCGATCGCGCTACGAACGGGCCGCCTCGCATCTGACCGCCACGCAGGTCGCGCAGGCACACCGCCGGGCAGCGCGCTGGAGGCCGAAGGTCGAGGCGGAGGAAACCCAGGGAGGGGCGACGAGCCTCGCGACGGTGTCGCAATGAAGGCTTGGCTCGTCCCACCCATCGTTATTCCGATCGGCCTCGCGGTGATGATCGTCATCTACGCCACGATCCGGGCCTTCACCTAGCCGCAGGCTCGGGCGACGATGAAGGAGCGCGAATAATGATGCGGACCAGCAGCAGGACCGTGACCTTCGGCCGGCCGTTCACCCTGAGCGGCATCGACGGACCGCAGCCGCCCGGGACCTACACGGTGGAGACGGACGAGGAGCGGCTCGATGACTCGTCGCCTCCCGCCTATCGGCGGATCGCGACGATGATCCGCCTCCTGGGCCGGCCCGGGAGCGGCGAGCAGGTCCAGGTCGTCACTGTGGATCCGGACGAGCTTGCCGCGGCTTTGCTGCAAGATGGCGCGCCGCCGGCCTCCTCTGCGAAAGCTGACCCTGCAGAGGAAACAGGCTTCGAGACCCGGCCGGGAGAACCGCCGGGGCCGCCTGCGCCGCGGCCGCTCGACCAGCTGCTGGGCGGTTGGCGATACTGGACGGCGACCAATCCCCGGGCGCCGGCCTGGATCGTGGCGATCGTAGCCGGCGTGCTGTTCGCCACTCTCATCGTGGCCTGGTGATCGGCTGATGGCGGGCGCCGCCGTCGGAACTGGTCAGCTTCGGGCGACGGCTGCGGCCGGGAAGCCGACCATCTGCTGCCGCTTCTCATCCCACAGCGCGAAGAACGGCGCGCGCAGGGCATCCCACAGGCCCAGGCTCGGCACGGCGTGCAACTCCCGGATCGCGGCGTGGCAGGCCTGCAGGCGGTAGTTGGGGATCCGTGGGTTGAGGTGGTGAATATGGTGGAAGCCGATATTGCCGGTGAACCACTGCAGGATCCGCGGCAGCTGCAGATAGGATGAGCCCTGCAGCGAGGCTGTGCCGAACGTCCAATCCCCGTTCCGCTGCCACAGCGTTTCCTCGAAGCGGTGCTGCACCGCGAACAACCAGACGCCGATGATCGACGCGATCACCATGATCGGCAGTTGGACCAGCAGCACGCGCTCGAATCCCAGGGCGAACCCCAGGCTGACGACGATGATGGCGATGCCGGCATTCGTGGCATGGACCGACAGCCGCTCCCCACGCCAGTCCTTCGGCGTGTCGAAGGGGACCCGGTATAGGATCAGAAAGACCAACGGCGGCAGCAGCAGCCCGGTGATCACCGGATGCCGGGTCAGCCGATACAGGAAGCGGCGACGCGGAGAGAGGGCTTGGTATTCCGCCACGGTCAGGCAGGTCGAATAGATGTCGGCCCCGCTTTCGCGCCGGTCGAGATTGTTCCAGACGGCGTGGTGCCCGGCGTGTGCGCGGCGCCAATTCGCGAAAGGCGTGAAGGTGATCAGGCTGCACAGGCGGCCGATCACCACGTTGGCACGGCGCGAGCCGAAAAACGAGGAGTGCCCGCAATCATGCTGAATGATGAAGAGGCGGACCGTGAAGCCGGCCCCGATCAAGGCCAGCCCGAGCGTCAGCCAGTACGACACGCCGAAGCTGGCATACATCGCCGCGCAGACCGCGAGGAAGCCGGCGAATGTCGAGATCAGCTGCCAAATCGCCCGCGGCAGGCTCGGCGTCCGGAAACGGGCAACCGCGGCCCGAAGCGAGGCATCGGCGGCGGCTTGGAGGCGTCCCTCTGTCGACATGGACTTCAGCTCGGTATCACTTTGCATGATCGTCCATGAAGTGCCCGGCCGAGCCGGGCGGCGTCGTCCGTAACAACCGTCGAGAACAGTGCAGGCAAAAACGGCGCCGCACAGCAACAGCGGTCAAACTTCGAAGAGTGCGGAAAGCCGGTTCGGAGCCCGATCACGGGCATCGAGGGCTGGCCGAACGGATCTCGGTCACCATTCTGATATAGGATTGACGGCGGCGATTCCAACCCGTCTGGGTCACAGTCAATAGAGGGCGGCGGTCACGATGCCGTTCAGCCCGCCTGCCGCACCAGGAACATCGGGCCGACGCGGATGCCGGTGCGGCCGTCATCGTCCCGGGCCGCCAGCTCCAGCGTCTCACCCTCGTAGAGGATCCCATGCATGCGCCAGCTGCCGTCCGGCAGCTGCTCGCAGTCATGGGTGCAGAAATACTCGATCAGGCATTTCAGCCTTCCGTCGGCATAGACCAGATGCGTCGGGTTGAAATCCGGGCCGTAGATTCCGAGATGCGGCGCCAGCTCGGCCGGCGCATCGGACTCGACGGTGTTGCGCCGGGTCCAGTCCTTGCCCTTCCAGCCGAGCACACCGTCGGCGCCGAAGGTCAGGTCGAGATGCGGATAATCCGCCCCCTCGCCATAGATCCGGCCGTCGATGGTGAAGGCGTCGCCGCCGCGCCATTTCAGCTCCAGCGGCACGCCCTCGCCCATCAGGTACAGCCGGCCGGCCTTCTCCCGCAGCTCCACGCTCTCGCTGCCGTCCGCCGCCTGGTAGACGCCCGGCATCGCCGTCAGATGGGCCGCGGTCAGGGGCGGTTGCTTGGCCGTCGGCATCGGCGGCCGGCCCATCCGGCGGGCAGCCAGGGCCAGCTGCAGCGCCCGCCGCGACAGGCGGGTGCCGATCTGGTTGGTGAAATCGAGCGTGCTGAAGGTCAGCGCCGCCAGCCCGGCCTGGGGCAGCGCCACGAACTGGGTGGCATAGCCGTAGACCGCGCCGCCATGGCCGATCGAGGTCCAGCCGTCGAGGTCACCGATGCCGAAGCCCAGGCCGTAGCCCTTGCTGCTGCTGTGGCCGGCCGCCGGCCGGCCCACAACCGTCCACATCTGCCTCAGGCCGGCGGGCGACACGACGGACTGCCCGTCCGGGGCGAAGCCGCCGCGCAGCATGCAGGACGCGAACTTCGCCATGTCCGGCGCGGTCGAGACGATGGCGCCGGCCGGCGACCCGCCGAGGTCGAACACCGGCGCCGGGAAGTCGCGGTCGACATCCCACATCCAGGCGGGAGCCAGCCGGTCGACCAGCCCCGGCGTGAGCGACGCGCTGCTCTCGGCCATGCCCAGCGGCTGGAAGATGTGGCGGGCGACATAGTCGGCATAGGTCATGCCGCTGACCCGCTCCAGCACGGCGCCGACCACGGCGATGGCGGCGTTGGAGTAGTGCACGATCCCGGCGCTGGGATCCTCCTTCAGCACCGAAGTCTTCAGCCCCTCGACCGTCACCGCCAGCCCCGGCCGCCGGTCGTCCAGGTAGTGGCCATCCTTCGGCTCGCGCACCAGGCCGGAGGTGTGGCTCATCAGCTTGCGCAGCGACACCTGCGCGCCATACGGGCCGCTCTCGCGCCCGGCGAAGGGGTTCGCGGGGTGAAAGCCGGGGATATAGGTCGAGACGTCGACGTCGATGTCCAGCAGCCCCTTCTCGGCCAGCTGCATGATGCCGATCGCCGTGAACATCTTGGTCAGCGAGCCGATGCGGAACAGCGAGTTTCCGTCCAGCCGGTGGCCGAGATCGGGCCGCACGACATGGCCGGTGGCCAACAGGCCGTCGCGGTCCGCGATGGCGTAGGAGATCGACGGAATCGCCTTGTCCGCGACCTCATGCGCGATGAATTCCTCCAGGCCGGCGGCCAGGGCACGGTCGTCCATTCGGTCGTCTCCTCTCAGGTCCGGAGGCGGGGGTCGAGGATGTCGCGCAGCGCGTCGCCCAGCAGGCTCCAGGACAGCACGAACAGGAAGATCGCGGCGCCGGGGAAGGCCAGCGTGTACCAGTAGCGGAACGGGCTGTCGCCGCGGCCGACGATCCAGTTGCGGGAATAGCTGATCAGCTGGCCCCAATCGGCATAGCCGGGCTCGACCCCGACGCCGAGGAAGCTGAGGGCGGAGGCGGTCAGCACCATCGACCCGGTCATCATCGTGGCCAGCACCAGCACCGGGAAGAAGGCGTTCGGCAGGATGTGCCGCAGCAGCAGCCGGGCGTCCCGGGTGCCGTAGGAGCGCGCGGCCTTGACGTAGTCCAGCTCCTTCACCCGCAGGATCTCGCTGCGGATGACGCGGGCGTAGTTCATCCAGCCGAAGGCGGTCAGCGCGATCGTCATCGGCACGATGCCCTTGCCCAAGAGCGTGGTCAGCACCATCGCCGCGATCAGGAACGGCACCGCCAGGAAGACGTCGACGATGCGCATCAGCACCTCGTCCACCATGCCGCCATAGAAAGCCGACACCGCCCCCACGACGACGCCGATCAGGGTCGAGATCAGGACGACGCCGAGGCCGATCTTGAAGGCGGTGCGGGTGCCCCAGACCAGGCCGTAATAGATGTCGAACTGTCCCTCGGTGGTGCCCAGCAGGGCGCGGGCGGAGGGCGGCTGCGGCGTGGCGCGGAAGCCGCTGCGCGGGATCTCGTAGGGCGAGGACTGGTATGGCTCGGGCGGCGCGATCACCGGCGCCAGCGCGGCGACGGCGACGAAGCCGATCAGGACCAGGATGCCCAGCAGCGACAGCGGGTTGCGCAGCAGATACCCGAAGATCCTCATGCCAGCCTCACCCGGGGGTCGAACAGGGGGTACAGCAGGTCCACCACCAGGTTGAGGACCACCAGAACCAGCGAGAAATAGAGGGCGAAGCCCAGCACGGCCGGGAAGTCCAGGTTGGCGGCCGCGTTCGCGGCGAACTGGCCGAGGCCGTGATAGTCGAAGATCGTTTCGGTGATGACGACGCCGCCCAGCATCGCCGCTACCTCCATCCCCGCGATCGTGACCACCGGCAATAGGGCGTTGCGCCGGGCGTGCCGGTTCTGCACCACCCGTTCGCTCATCCCCTTGGCGCGGGCGGTGCGGACATAGTCCTGGCGCAGCGCCTCCAGCATCGAGGTGCGCATGATCCGGGTCATCGAGGCCAGGCTGACATAGCAGAGCGTCACCACCGGCAGGATCAGGTGGCGCAGCGAGTCGAGGAAGATCGGCAGGTTGCCGTTCAAGAGCGCGTCGACCGTGTTCAGCCCGGTCCAGCGCTGGAAGCCGCCGCCCCCGACCTCCACCATCGCCCATTGGCTCAGCCGCCCCGGCGGGAACCAGCCCACCGACCCGTAGAACACCATCAGCATCAGCAAGCCGAACACGAAGGTGGGAAAGGACCAGCCCAGCACGGTGAACAGGCGGATGCCGTGGTCGACCGGCCGGTTCAGATGCACGCCGGCCCGGCTGCCCAGCCAGATCGCGCCCAGGACGACGGGCACGAAGGCGAAGATCACCAGCTCCAGCGTCGCCGGGAACAGCGAGACCAGCGCCTCGGCCACCGGCATCCGCGCCGTCTCCGACCAGCCGAGATTGCCCTGCAGGATGTTGCCGATCCAGCGGCCGTACTGCTCGTAGAACGGGTCGTTCAGGCCGTATTTCTCGATCAGCGCCGCGACCTGGGCAGCGCCGCCCTTCAGCGCGTCGGGGCTGCCGACATAGGTGATCACGCGCTGGGTGGGCGTCAGCATCATCTGCATCGCGAAGATCATCAAGGTCAGCGCGAAGAAGACGATCGGGACGAAGGACAGACGTCGGATCGCGTAGGCCAGCATAAGGTATCCCTGGCTGAAGGAAATCGGCGGATCACCGCCGATGCCGGACAGGCGGGTGGGCCGACCGCGCCGGCCAACCCGCCCGGCGGCGACGCCTATTGTTTTTCTGCCTTCGAGATGGGGTAGAAGTCCCAGGCGCCATACTCGATCATGTTGTGGACATAGCCGTCGACCCAGTCGCGGGTGACGATGTAGCCGTACTCCTCCCACAGGAACTGGGTGGTGGCGTATTCGTGGCTCATATCCTGCAGCTTGGCGTAGAGCTTCTCGCGCTCCGCCGGGTCGACCGTCGTCCAGGCCTGCTTCAGGAGGGGGTCGAACTTGTCGCGCATCAGCTGGCGATAGCCTTCGCCGACCATGCCCCCGACCAGGCCGGTGCTGGACAGGTAGTAGGTCGCGGCCCCGAGCGGCCCGCCCGGATCGGAATAGTCGGGCCCCCAGCCCATGATCGCCATCGGTGCGCTGGGGTCGGCGCCGCCATAGACCTTGTCGGCGAAGGTGGCGGCCTGCAACTGCTGGATCTTCAGCCGGAACTTCGGATTGATGCGGGCGAGGTTCTGCTGCAGGAGCGACAGCGCCGAATGGTACGCGCTGTTGCCTTCGGTCATGTAGGCGGTCAGCTCGAAGCCGTTCTCCCAGACCTGGCCGCCCCAGGCCTTCTTGAAGTGCTCCGCCGCCTTCTCGGGGTCATAGGTATAGACCGGGCTGTCCGGCCGGTAGCCCATGATGCCGCGCACAGTGGGGCCCCGCAGCTGCACGGTCTTGCCCAGCAGCACGTCGTCCAGCAGCAGCTGGTAGTCCTGGGCGTAGTTGAAGCCCTGGCGCACATCGATGTCGCTGAAAAAGTCGGGCGGGATGCCCTTGCCATCCAGCTTGCCGCTGCCGATCGCCGGGTTGTCGACGGCGCTGACCGGCCAGATGTAGAAGATCGAGCGGCCGAACACCTGGGGCAGGCCCTGGGTCACCTTGATGCCGGGCTTCTCTCCCACCTCGTCGAGGAACTCTACCGGCGTCGTCACCACATCGGCGTCGCCGGCCTCGAGCTGCAGCAGGCGCGTGGTCCATTCGGGCACGGACCGCAGCACGACGCGCTCCAGCTTGGCCGGCCCCTGCCAGTAGCCGTTGAACCGCTTCATGGTGATCTTCTTCTGGGACCGGTCCCAGTCCTCGACCATGAAGGGGCCGCTGCCGTTCTCGACCTCGAACAGCTTGTCCTCGCCCAGCTCGGGCTTGTGGAACTGCTTCCAGGTGCCGGCGGTGCCGTCCCAGTCGCCCTGGTCGCGGGTCCATTCCTCATCGAGGATCGAGGTGGCGAAGGGCAGCGCCATGATGCCCAACGTGGCCGGGAACGGCGCGTCCAGCACGATCGTCACCCGGTCGCCGTCGACCTTGATCTTGTCGGACAGCGCGTCATGCACCTTGGCCAGGCCGGCGGCATCGACCTCGGCGAAGGTCTTCACCTCGGCCAGGTCCATGGCCCAGGCCTCGATGTTCGGATACTTGCCGGCGGTGATCATCTCGGTCACCGCATTGGCCATCCAGCTGTCGCCCTGCAGGATGGCACGCATCAGCGAATACTTGACGTCCTGGGCCGTCAGCTCGCCATAGCCGGGGACGATCGCCGCCTTCTCCTGGTCGGTCAGCTCGTCATAGAGCTTCCAGGCGATGGCACCGTCGGCGCCCTTCACCCCGACCTTGTGGGTATGGACCCCCTTGCGGATCGGGAAGGTGTAGCTGATCGATCCGTTCTCGCCCGGCTTGATCAGCCCGTTCTCCAATGACGGCACCTCGGTCGACAGGGCCGGCACGAATTCCGAGATCTCGCTGCCCTTGTAGTTCAACAGCCGCATATGGGTGTTGATCGAGACATAGGTGTTCGGGGTGTCGGCCATATAGGCCGGGTCCAGCGTGCGGATGTCGCTGGTCCACAGATAGACCAGGGTGCCGGGGTTCTTCAGCTCGGCCTGCGCCGCGCCGGACAGGGCCAGCAAGGCGATGCCAAGGCTGGGGCCGATCCAACTCTTCATCGAGAAGCCTCCTGTTGAGGGGCGTTGTCGCCCTTTATGCAGTCGCCTGGAACGGCGATCTGCCGGCAGTGTGTCTTAGGCCTGACGATAAGACCATACCGAATACGCCCAAATTTTCCCCATCCGGAAAACCTTTAGCGTATTGGAATATAACCCCAGGTCATGGCCCTCTTAGGCCTCCGCGCGCACGAAATGCCGGTCAGACACCTGCTGCATCGGCAGGAACACCGGTTCGAAATCGGGTGGCCGCACGGCGCTCGGGATCTCGTCCGCCAGCAGCAGGCGGTTCTCCGGCCGCTCGCGCGGATCGGCGACGGGGACGGAGGACAGCAGCTTGCGGGTGTAGCTGTGCCGCGGGTTGCCGAAGACCTCACGCCGGCTGCCGATCTCGACGATCTGGCCGAGATACATCACCGCGACGCGGTGGGCCATCCGCTCCACCACCGCCATGTCGTGCGAGATGAACAGGACGGAGATCCCGGTCTCCGCCTGCAGATCCATCAGCAGGTTGATGACCTGGGCCTGGATGGTGACGTCGAGCGACGCCACCGCCTCGTCCGCGATCACCAGCTTCGGCCGGGTGCTGAGCGCCCGGGCGATGCAAATGCGCTGGCGCTGGCCGCCGGAGAAGGCATGCGGGTGGCGCCGCGCATGCTCGGGCGTCAGCCCTACCCGCTGCAGCAGCCCGGCGACGCGCGCCTGGATTTCGGCCCGCGACAGGCCGCCATGGACCAGCATCGGGTCGGCGATCGCCTGCCCCACGGTCATGCGCGGGTTGAGCGAGCTGAAGGGGTCCTGGAACACCATCTGCACCTGGCGGCGCAGGGCCTGGATCTCGCGCGCCGGCTGGCCCAGCGTCTCACGGCCCTCGAACCGGATCGAGCCGGACACCGGCCGGTCCAGCTGCAGGATGCTGCGGCCGATGGTGGACTTACCGCAGCCGCTTTCCCCGACCAGGGCCAGCGTCTCGCCCGGGAAGATCTCGAACGACACGTTCTCGACCGCATGGACGCGGCCGGTCACCTTGCCGAAGACGCCGGAGTGCAGGTCGAAGCGGGTGGTCAGCTTCTCGACCGCCAGAACCGGGGTCATGCCGGCACTGCCTCGACGCCCACGGCGTCGCGCGTTTCGGCCAGGGCGTCGCCCGTCTCGACCAGCGGGAAGCGCTCGGGCTCGTCCTTGTCGGCCATGCTGCCCAGGCGCGGCACCGCGGCCAGCAACGCGCGGGTATAGGCGTGCAGCGGCGTCTCGAACACCTCGTAGACCGTCCCGGTCTCCACGATCTCCCCCTTCAGCATGACGCAGATGCGGTCCGCCATCTCGGCCACCACGCCCATGTCGTGGGTGATGAACAGCACCGACATGCCGATCTCGCGCTGCAGCGCCCGCACCAGGTCCAGGATCTGGGCCTGGATGGTGACGTCCAGCGCCGTGGTCGGCTCGTCCAGGATCATCAGCGACGGACGGCAGCACAGCGCCATGGCGATCATCACCCGCTGGCGCATGCCGCCCGACAGCTGGTGCGGATATTGGTCCAGCCGCTTCTCCGCCTCCGGCACCCGCACCAGCTTCAGCGCGTTCAGCGCGATCGCGCGCGCCTCCGCCGCGCTCTTGCCCTGGTGCCGCATGATCGCCTCGGCGATCTGGAAGCCGATGCTGAACACCGGGTTCAGGCTGGCCATCGGGTCCTGGAACACCATCGAGATGTCGGAGCCCCGGACATTCTGCATCCGCTTCTGCGGCAGCCGGGCCAGGTCGGCCACCTCTCCCCCGCGGAGGCGCATGCGGACCGACCCGCCGGCCAGCCTGGCGCCGTCATATTCGGCCAGCCGCATGATGGTCATCGCGGTGACCGACTTGCCGCTGCCCGATTCCCCGACCAGCGCCAGCGTTTCGCCCCGGCCGATGTGGAACGAGACGCCCTTCACCGCACGCAGGGTCTCGCCCCCGCCCAGCGAGAACGTCACCTGGAGGTTCTCGACCTCGAGCACGCGATCGTCCTGCATGGCGCCTCCGATGCTGGGACAAGAAGAAATTTCCTATACGCTAAAAAATACCGTATGCAACAATGGTCTCCGTCACAAGCACCAATGACACGCCGGGAGGAAGGAATGCGTCTCTACATTTCCGCCGATATCGAAGGCATCGTCGGCGTGGTCACCCGCGATCATACGGGCCCCGAGAGCTTCGAGTACGAGCGGGCACGCGACTGGATGACCGACACGGTGGTCGCCGCCTGCGAGGCCGCGCAGGAAGCCGGGGCGACCGAGATCGTGATCAGCGATTCCCACGGCAATGGCGAGAGCCTGAAGATCGAGAAGCTGCCGGAGAGCGTGCAGCTGGTGCGCAGTTGGCCGCGGCCCTTGACCATGATGCAGGGCATCGAGGTCGGGGCGTTCGCCGGCGCGCTGCTGATCGGTTACCACGCCGGCGGCAGCAACCCCTCCGGAGTGCTGGCGCACACGCTGACCGGCGGCTTCCAGGAGGTGCGGGTCAACGGTCAGGTGCTGAACGAAGCCGGGCTGAACGCCGCCATCGCCGGCCATTACGGCGTGCCGGTGATCTACGCCTCCGGCGACGACGTGGCGACCGCCGAGATCCGCGACATCCTCGGCGACATCGAGACGACGACGGTGAAATGGGCGTATGGAACGCGCTCCGCCCGCACCCTGATGCCGGCGGCGGCCCATAAGGCGGTGCGGGACGGGGTAAAGCGGTCGATCGCCCGCATCGGCGAAGCCAGGCCGTTCCGGCTGAAGGGCCCCCTCGCGCTCGAGATCCGCTTCCGCGACCGCCAGAAGGTCGAGCACCTGACCTATCTACGCTTCATCACCCAGGTCGACACCCACACCATCCGCTACGAGGCGGAGGATGCGGTCGACATGTCGAAATTCCTGATGTTCCTGCTCGGCTGAATCGACACGGCCACGATGCCGCCTCGGCGTGCCCGGCCTCGTGGCCGGGCACCGCCCGGTCAGATCGTGAACAGCGAGCGCAGCGTTCCCTCGAGGTCGGGATCGGGGCTGGAGCAGACGGCCAGCACTGTGGCGTCGCCTTCGCCCACCGAGATGTAGGCATGGCCCATGGTGCTGTCGATGTAGATGCTGCCGCCCTTCTCCAGCCGCACCGGCGCGTAGTGGTCGGTGTGCACCTCGATCGCGCCTTCCAGGACGTAGATGAACTCCTCGCCCGAATGGCGGATCAGCGGGCCGAAATCGGCGATGTCGCGGGTCTTCACCCGGCCGATCTCCGGCACCATCCGCTTCCGCTGCAGCTCGGTGCAGAGATACAGGTAGTCGTAATTCTGGGTGATCTGCGGCAGCCCCTCTCCCGGCTGGCTGATCGACCGCCGGGCCAGGGCCGCACCAGATCCCGCCGGCGGCGCCAGCAGCTCGGCCAGGTTGATGCCCAGCCCTTCGCTGATCTGCAGCAGCTTGTCATAGGTCAGCGACATCTGGTCGTTCTCGACCTTCGACAGGGTCGAGACCGCGACCCCGGTCCGCTTGTTGACGTCCTGCAGCGTCCAGCCGTGCCGGCGCCGCAGCGCCTTCAGGCATTCCCCGAGCTTGGGCTGATTGGAGGACATGCGCGGACCCGGCCGATGGTTGGTCGATCACCCTATGTCGAGTGCCGGTCTTATCGCAAGAACCACGAATTTTCTTATACGATAAACTGTTTGACATAAACACTATAGGTCCGCAGTCTTCGGCCGAAAGGGAGGCTGGGGATGGGCGTCGTCGACATCGCCGTGATCGGGGGAGGCATCGCCGGCGCGTCGCTGGCCCGCGCCGCCGCAGATAGCAGCCGGGTGCTACTGCTGGAGCGCGAGAGCCAGCCCGGCTATCACTCCAGCGGCCGGTCCGCCGCCCTGTTCTCGGAAACCTACGGCAACGCCGTGGTGCGCGCGCTGTCGACCGGCAGCCGCGATTTCCTGCGCGCCCCGCCCGAGGATTTCGCCGGTTTCGTCCTGACCCGCCCGCGCGGCGCCATGCATGTCGGCCGGCCGGGCCAGGAGGACGCAATCCGCGGCCGGGCGGAGGCGCTGGCCGCCCTGGTGCCGAGCGTGAGCGAGCTCGACGCCGCCGATGCCACGGCCCGGTTCCCGGTGCTGCAGCCGCAGCGCGTCGGCGGCGCGGTGTTCGAACCGGAGGCGCTGGACCTCGACACCAACGGCATGTTGCAGGGGTCACTCCGCGGCCTGCGCCGGCGCGGCGGCGAGGTCCGCACCGGGGCCGAGGTCACGGCGTTGGCGAAGCTGCCGGGCGGCGGCTGGCGGATCGAGACCACGGCCGGCGCGGTCGAGGCCGGCATCGTGGTCAACGCCGCCGGATCCTGGGCCGACGCGATCGCCGCCCTGGCCGGGGTCGCGCCGGTCGGGCTGGTGCCGAAGCGGCGCACCGCCTTCCTGTTCGACACGCCGGGCCATGACGTCGATGGCTGGCCGATGGTCGTCGACCTGGACGAGACCTTCTACATCAAGCCGGATGCCGGCAAGCTGCTGGGCTCCCCCGCCGACGAGACGCCGAGCCCGCCCTGCGACGCGCAGCCGGAGGAGATCGACGTCGCCGTCGCGGTCGACCGGATCGAAGCCGCGACCACGCTGCAGATCCGGCGCCTGACCCATCGCTGGGCCGGGCTGCGCAGCTTCGTCGCCGACAAGACGCCGGTGCTGGGCTTCGACCCGGAGGCGCCGGGCTTCTTCTGGTGCGCCGGCCAGGGCGGCTATGGTTTCCAGACCGCGCCGGCGATGGCCCGGCTGGGGGCGGCGCTGCTGCGCGGCGACCCGGTGCCCGAGGATCTCGCCCGGCTGGGCGTCGCCGCCGCCGCCCTTGCCCCCGGCCGGTTCCGCGCCGGTCCCGAACCGATGGAGCCGCACCCGTGAAGATCTTCATCGCCGCCCTGATCACCGAGACCAACACCTTCTCGCCGCTGCCGACCGGCGCCGCCGGCTTCTACGCGCCGGAGACCTACAGGCGGCGCGACGCCAGCCTGGACGGTACAGCGGCCGAGACGATCTGCCAGAAGACCTGGCGCCGCCTGGCCGAGCGCGACGGGCACGAGGTGGTCGAGAGTGTCACCGCCATCGCCCAGCCGGCGGGAACGACCATCCGGTCGCTCTACGAGAGCCTGCGCGACGACATCCTGGAGGATCTGCGGCAGGCCGGGCCGGTCGATATCGTGCTGCTGCTGATGCATGGCGCGATGGTGGCGGACGGCTACGACGATTGCGAGGGCGACACGGCCGCACGGGTGCGCGCCATCGTCGGCCCGGATGTGCCGGTCGGCATGGAGCTGGACCTGCACTGCCACCTGACCGACCGGATGGTCGAGGCCTGCACCGCGATCATCGGCTTCAAGGAATACCCGCACACCGACATGGAGCCGCGGGCGATCGAGCTGTACGGGATGTGCCTGCGCGCCCGCCGCGGCGAGATCCGGCCGGTGATGGCGCTGCACGACTGCCGCATGATCGGCATGTGGCGCACGCCGGTCGAGCCGATGCGCGGCTTCGTCGACCGCATGCAGGCGCTGGAGGGGCGCAACGGCATCCTGTCGGTCACCTTCGGCCACGGCTTCCCCTGGGGCGATGTCGAGGATGTCGGCGCCCGGATGCTGGTGGTCGCCGACGGCGACCGCGACCGCGCCCGCCGGGTGGCCGAGGATCTGAGCCGGGAGATCTGGGACCTGCGCCACGCCACGGCGACACCGCACGACACGGTGGACGAGGCGCTGGACCATGCCCTGGCGGCGCCGCGCGGCCCGGTGGTGCTGGCCGATGTGGCCGACAATGCCGGCGGCGGCGCGCCCGGCGACAGCACCTTCATCCTGCGCCGGATCATCGACCGCGGCATCGGCAACGTGGTCAGCGGCTGCTACTGGGACCCGCAGGCGGTGGCGCTGTGCGAGGAGGCCGGCGAAGGTGCCGTCTTCGACCTGCGCATCGGCGGCAAATGCGGCCCGGCCTCGGGCGACCCGGTCGACCTGCGCATCACCGTCAAGCGGGTGCTGCCGGAGCTGCACCAGACCGGGCTGAGCGAGGATTGGGCGCCGCTGGGCCGCGGCGTCTGGGTGCAGGCGGCCAACGAGGTCGACCTGGTCCTGGTGACGCTGCGCAGCCAGACCTTCGCCCCCGACGCCTTCACCGCCTTCGGCATCGACCCGTCGCGCAAGGCGATCGTGGTGGTAAAGTCGACCCAGCATTTCCATGCCGGCTTCGCCCCGATCGCGGCCGAGATCCGTTACGTCACCACGCCGGGGGCGATCCCGCCCAGCTTCGGCGACATTCCCTACACCAAGCGCCGCCTGCCGTTCTGGCCGCGCGTGGAGAACCCCTTCGCCTGACATTCGGGAGGACGCCATGAGCCACGACAGCCCCCTGCCCCAGGACCTCGGCCCCCGGATCGATTCGCTGTTCGCGCGCTGGGCCCGGCCGGATTCACCCGGCGCCGCGGTCAGCGTCACCCGGCATGGGCGCGAGATCCATCGTGGCTGCTACGGCATGGCCGACCTGGCCCATGCCGTGCCGATCGACGAGCGCACCGTGATCCGCATCGGGTCGCAGACCAAGCAGTTCACCGTGCTGCTGGCGCTGATGCTGGAGGCCGAGGGCAAGTTGTCGATGGAGGACGACGTCCGCCGCCACCTGCCCTGGCTGCCGGAATATCCCGAGACGGTGACGCTGCGCCACCTGGCGGCCAATGTCGGCGGCCTGCGGGATTTCCTGGAGATCATGATGCTCGGCGGGCTGGACATCGGCGCGCCGTCCACCCGGGCCGGGGCGCGGCGGATCATCGCCGGCCACAAGGCCGTGAACTTCCGGCCGGACACCGACCTGATCTACTGCAACACCGGCTTCTTCCTGCTGTCGGAGATCGTCGAGCAGGTCTCCGGCAAGAGCTTCAACGACCTGCTGGAGGAGCGGATCACCGGCCCGCTGGGCATGCGCGACACCCGGCTGATGCGCTGGGATGCCGAGATCCTGCCGCGGCTGGCCGACCATCACACCCACGGGCCCGACGGCGGCTGGCACAAGGCGCAATGGGGCGTGGTGCTGGGCGGCGAAGGCGGCATGGTCTCGACGCTGGAGGACATGAAGCTCTGGCTGGCCAATCTCGACGCGCCGAAGGTCGGCACGCCGGCGATGTTCGCCCGGATGTCGTCGCCCGGCGCGGTGATCGACGGCATCCCGTCGCCCTATGGCCTGGGCCTCGTCGCCTGCCGCTATCGGGGCCTGTCCAGCATCGGCCATGGCGGCGGCGTCGCCGGCGGCCGGTCGGAATCGGTGCGCTTCCCGGAGGCCGGGATCGGCATCGTCATCCTCGGCAACACCGACGACATGGGCCCGTTCTCGCTGGCCCGCCGGATCCTGGACCTGGTGCTGGGCCACGAGCCTGGCCCGCCGCGCGCCGCCGGCGCCACCGAGCGGTTGGCCCGCGCCGCCGGGCTGTACCGGGCCGAGGACGGCGACGACGTGTTCGGCATCGCCGTGAAGGACGGCGCGCCGGTGGTGGTCAGCAACATGGGCGGCGGCCTGCCGATCGAGCAGGTCGGCGACGACAGCTTCATGCCCGAGCGGGGCATCGTGCCGCTGGAGTTCACGCCGCGCGACGACGGCGACATCGACACAAGCTGGTTCGGCCGCCCGCGGCGCTTCCGCCGCCTGTCCGGCACCGCCCTGCCGACAGCGCCGGGCCTGGCCGGCCGCTACGCCGACGCCGCCACCGGCTTCAACGCAGAGATCGGCGAGGAGGATGGCGAGACGGTGCTGCGCCTGCGCACGCCCTACGGCGCGTGGGAAGCAGTGCTGGAGGCCCGCGCTTCGGACCTGCATCTGGCGCTGCTGCGGCAGGCCCTCGCCGACATCCCGCCCCCGGCGGTCGAAGCCGGCGGCTGGCTGTTCACGGTCCGCCTCGTGGCCGACGGCATCGTGCTGAACGACGACCGCACCAAGCATCTGCGCCTGGCCCGCGTGCCTTGATCCTTACACGACGAAATCGAAGCGGCCGAACCTGCCATCCTGCACCTCGGTGATGGCGAGGAGCAGACGCTCGTCGAACAGTGAATCACGCCTGTTGCCGGACTCGCCGGGGAAGAACAGTTGCGTGGTCAGGATCGATCCGCCGGCCCGCTGCACCTTGAAATGATAGTGCCGCGTGCGGCCCGGATAGAGGGCCGGCACGATGGTGGCGAACCACCACCGGCCGCCGTCATCGGTGAACTGGTGGCCGCGGCACCGGTATCCGGCGTTGTCGTACTCTCCGGCCGCGTCGGCGTGCCAGATCTGCACCAGCGCCTTGGGGACGGGTCGGCAATCGGCATCCAGCACAAGACCGGCGACGGTGATCCTGTCGCCGGACGGGGCGTTCGCAGCCAGGTCCCGCGTCAAGGGAGCGTCGGGCTTGAAGAAGGGCCCTTCCGAGCTCGCCGGCGTGGCCTCCGCATCGTTGCCGCAGGCCGGCGTCGGCACCAGCCGCGCCGGCGGCGATTGCGCCCCGGCGCGAGCACCGGCGATGAACGGCAGGGCGGATGCGGACAGAAATGCCGCGAGGACGGTCCGACGCGTCGGCTGCACCATGCTCCACCTCTTCCAGCAGGCCCTTCAGAAGATGGGCATGCCGGAGGCGCCGGGGAAGGCGGCGACCGCGGAATGCGCTCACCCGGTCAGGAACCGGCCGGGATCCCGGTAACCCGGATGTCGTTGCTGGACAGCGCGCCCTCATGCACCAGCAGGCCGATGCCGCCGTCGCGCAGCGCCTCCTGCGACCCGTCGCGCGCCGTGAGGACGACGTCGCCGATCCGGCAGGTGACGCGGTCACCCTCCGCCTCGACCACCACGTCGTAGCTTCGCTCCAGCGCCCAGGCGAAGGCGGTCTCCGCCAGGACCGTCCGAGTGTCGTCACGCTGCCGCACGATCCGCAGCATGCCGTCGCGCGACAGCAGCGCCGCATAGTAGCGGCGCAGGCCCTGGACCCGGACGGCGATGCCGGCCTCACGGCCGAGATGGATCATCACGTCGGCGGCGACCCGGTAGTCGGTCCATTGCCGGGTGCCGTGGATGATGATGCCCTCGCCGCGGTCCTGCGAGATCCGGAACGACGGCGGGAACCGCTTGGAGAAGAAGCTGACGCCGTTGACCCAGGCCTGGCGCCAGAAATCGCCGGTCTCGGCCGGCCGGCGGAGATGCAGGTCCGGCGCGCCGCCGAAGCGCAGATGATCCAGGATCACCGCGCCGTCGGCACGGCGGCCGGCGGCGGTGACGACCAGGCCCGCCTCGGCGATCGGCTGGCCCCCGAGATCGGGAATGACCCAGGACAAGGTGGCATCGCGACCGGGCGGGAGCAGGGTCGGCGCGCCGTCGATCGTCCGCAGCGTGTCCTCGGCGGTGTAGACCTTGAGGCGCAGCGCCACGGTGACGTCGCCGGTGTTCCCGGGATCGGCCGAGACTTGGGCCGACAGAGTCTGGCCGGGATAGAGCAGCGGCGTCGCCACCAGCTCGTAGGTCCGCATGTTGGCGACCTCGGGCGGGCTGAAGGTCGGCGTCGTCGCCGCGGCGGCCTGGCCGGGGCCGAGGCCGCGATAGCGCAGCGCCAGGGCACGCCCCCCAGGCACCACGATGTTCTCGAGATCGAGCCGCTCGGCCAGGCCATGGCCGCTCTCGGGCCGGAAGCCCTGGACGCTGCCGGGCAGCGAGAAGTGGAACTGGGCGCCGTCCTTGGGCTTGGCGATGTCGGGCCCGCCGGCCAGACGGCTGCCCAGCCCGGCGAGCTGATAGGCGACGCGGACGGCGTCGTTGATGGCGTTGCCGCCATCGGCCGAGGAGATCAGCATGCGGTCGGCCAGCGGCCCGCGCCAATCCGGGCCGGCCTCGATCCCCTCGAGGCCGTGCATGATGCCGATCAGGCAGCCGACATTGCCGGCGTTGCAGTCGGTATCCCAGCCCGAGGTGTTGACGATCATCTGGGCGCGCTGGAAGTCGTCCGGCGCGTACAGCACCGCCATGATCATCAATGCGTGGTTGGGCACGACATGGCAGTTGCCGGGGTATTTGTCGTAGCCGTAGCGCTCCTCGATCCGCTGCCTTGTATCGTGCCAGTCCGGATGCTCGCGGTGCCAGGCACGGATATCGGCGATCAGCTTCGCGATCAGGCTGTCCTGCGGGATCGCGGCCAGGCCGGTGTCGATCAGATGGTCGATATCGGCGGAGACGAAGGCCTCGGCCTCCATCGCCGCCCACAGCACGGCCGCATGCACGGATTCGCCGTCATGGCTGACCTTGCCGGCCTGTTCGGCCAGGCGGGCGGCGAGCGCCGGCTGGCCGGGCGCCACCATGGCCCAGCCGTCGATGAAGATCTGCGCGCCGATCTGCTCCGCCACCGTCACGCCGTTCTCGGCGATCGATCCGCTGGCCGGGGCGGCCACGCCGCGCTTCAGGTTCAGCCAGGCGGTGTGCTCAGTCGAGTTGCCGTTGCCGCCCCACCACAGCACCGAGCGGTGCTCGACCAGGTAGTTCAGCCAGGCCTTGCCGATCGCCTCGGCCGAGAGGTCCGTCGTCACCCCGTAATCCTCGAGCGCGCGGACGAAGGTGAAGGTGCCGGCGACGTCGTCGTCGGTGACCACCAGCGGCACGTCCAGCCGGTCGTGCACATAGTATTCGATCGGGCCGAGCTCCTGCATGATCCGCTGGTAGGTCCAGCCCTCGAAGGGCCGGCCGACATAGACGCCGATCAGCTTGCCGAGCACGCCGGCATAGACGCGCTCGAGATAGTCGTTGGGGAGGGCGGCTGTGCTCATGAGAGGACTTCCGATGGGGTTGCGATGTGTGGCGGTCAGCCCTTGACCGAGCCGCCGGCCATGCCTTCGATGAAGCGGCGCTGCAGCACCAGGAACAGGACGACGATCGGCAGCACGACGATCAGCGCCGCGGCCATGATCTCGCCCCAGTCGGAGCTGTACTGACCGGACAGCAGGAAGAACGAGACCACGGCGGTCAGCTTGTCCTGGCGCTGCAGGAAGGTCGTGGCGATCAGGAACTCGTTCCAGGAATAGAGGCCGATGATCAGCGCCACGGTGACGATGCCGGGCGAGACCATCGGCAGCATCACCCGGGTGAAGACCTGCCAATGCGAGGCCCCGTCGACCGTCGCCGCCTCCTCGATCTCGCGCGGCACGGCCTGAAAATAGGTGTGCAGCAGCATGATCGCGAACGGGCTGTAGATCGCGGTGTAGACCAGCGACACGGCGAACACGTTGTTGATCAGGCCGAGCTTGGCGAAGCCGAAATACAGCGGGAACAGGAACAGCTGGATCGGCGCGGTGACCGACCCCAGCAGGTAGAAGGTCACCAGCTTCCAGTGCCGGATCTTGCGCCGCGCCAGCGCATAGGCCGCGGCGGAGCCGGTGGTGCAGACCAGCAGGATGGTCAGCCCGGTCAGCAGCGCCGAGTTGGCGAAGGTCTGGCTGAAGCGCGCATCCTTCCAGGCGCGGGCGAAGTTGTCCCAGCGGATCGTGTGCGGCAGCGCCAGCGGGTTCAGCACGATCTCCGGCGCCGATTTCAGCGCGTTCAGCAGCAGGAGCGCGATCGGGAACAGGGCGGTGAACGCCCCGATGCCGAGCACGACATAGCTGACGGTCAGGGTGCTGCGGCTTTCGACCAGCCTCACGGCGTCCCGTCCTTCGCCTGCAGGCGGATGTAGAAGAAGGTGGCGACCAGGCCGAAGGCGCTGATCACGAGGGCGGCCGCCGCGGCCTGGCCGACATTCAGGTCGTAGAACGCCTTGCGGTAGGCCAGGGTCGACAGCACCTCGCTGGAGAAGGCCGGCCCGCCCTGGGTCAGGATGTAGACGAAATCGAACACCAGGAACGACCAGATCACCGTCATGATCATCATCAGGGTGATGGTCGGGCGGATCGCCGGCAGCAGCACGTAGCGCATCATCTGGAAGAACTTCGCGCCCTCGAGGCGCGCCGCCTCGATCTGCTCCTGCGGCACCTGGCGCAGGGCGGCGAAGAAGATGACGCACAGGAAGCCCCACCAGTGCCACAGATCGACGGTGGCGACGCCGAACAGCGCGCGGGAGGGCTGCGCCAGGGGGTTGGTGACCGGCAGGCCGGTCTTCTGCAGCAGGCCGAACACGCCGGTGACCGGGCTGTAGATCATGCCCTGCCAGATCCGCGCCGTGATCGCCGTGGCGATGATCACCGGCAGGAAGTAGATCACCTGGAAGAAGGTGCTGCCGCGCCGCGCCACCAGCAGCATGGCGGCGGCCAGGAGGCCCATGGCGATCGGCACCACCAGGAAGATCCCGGTCCAGATCAGGTTGTTCAGCAGGGCCGACCAGAACACGCCGTCCGCGGCCAGGGCCTCGAAATTGCCCAGGCCGATGAACACCGGCGCCGTGATCCCGTCCCAGCTGAAGAACGCCAGGGCGATCGTCAGCAGCGCCGGCACCAGGATCACGGCGAAATTGATGACCAGGGTCGGGACGAGATAGAGCCACATCGCGGCGTGCCCCCCGGGTCTCAGCGGGCCGGGACGGCCGGGACCTTGCCCTGCGCCTTCTCCTGCTTGAAGGTCTGGTCCAGCTTCTCCAGGAACTGGGCAGTGGTGATCCGGCCCAGCCACACCTCCTCCACCCCGCTGACCAGATAGGTGTCGGTGGCCGGCGGCAGGAAGGTCCAGGTGGTGTAGCCGTACTGGCCGGCGGCGACCGAGGCCGCCAGCGTCTTCATCGTGTCGGTGTAGAGCGGCAGCACGTCGGCGCTCATCTTGACCTTGGACAGGTCCTTCAGCGGCGTGTTCCATTCGCCCTGCCAGACCGAGTTGATCTCGCCGTAGAAATCGTCGCTGAACACCCGGTCGATCACGGCCGCAGCACCATCCGGGTTCTGCGAGGTGGCGGCGATCGAGAAGGTGGAGCCGATGCCCAGCGCGTAGATCGGATAGGGCACGCCGTCGGCGCTGGGGAAGCCGGCGAAGGCGGGCACGGCATTGGCGGCCGGGAAATATCGCGGGACGTTCTGGAAGTTCCAGGTCCCCGTCGGCGCCATGCCGGCCTGGCCGGTCGCGACCTGGGCGAAGGCCTGCTCGCCGGTCAGCGAGAAGTAGTTCGGCCCGAAATATCCCGCCTGCCACCACTTGTTCAGAGTGTCGATCGACCGGACGAAGGGCTCGGCGGTCCATGGGATCTCGCCGGTCAGCGCCTTGTAGACGTTGTCCGGCCCGGCGATCGAGTTGAACACCATCGAGACATAGTGCTCGTTCGCCGGGCGCCAGTCGGCATTGCCGGCCGCGAACGGCACCAGCCCCTTGGCCTTCATCGCCTCGGCCAGGGTCTCCAGCTCGGCGATCGTCTTCGGCGGCTGCCAGCCATTCTGGTCGAACAGCGTCTTGTTGTAGAACAGGCCGAGGGTCTCGTAGGTCTTCGGCAGGGCGTACAGCTTGCCGTTGTACTGGCCGAGCTGCAGGAACAGCGGCAGCAGGCGGTCGTTCCAGCCCAGCTTGGCCGCGTAGTCGTCGAGCGGCAACAGCTGCCCGGCCTGGGCCATCGCGGCGACGTAGCTGGGGCCGGCGGTGTAGACGATGTCCGGCCCGGCGCCGGACAGGAGCGCGACGCGCAGCTGCTTGTCCAGCTCGGTCCCCCGGATGTCGACCGACAGCTCCTGGTCCGGATGGGCGGCGTTGAACGGCTCGACCAGCATCGACTGCAGCAGGTCGCGGTTCTCCGGCGTGATGGTCTCGTACCACCAGGAGATCGGCTTGCGGTCCTGGGCCGGCGCCGGCGCGGCGGACAGCGTGGCGGCGAGGAAGCCGGCGACCACGGCGAGACATTTCAGCTGAGACATGTGCTCCTCCCTGGAATTCTTGGCCTGGAACTCTTGGCCTGGTGGGCTCGACCTCAGGTGGATGCGCGCTCGATCAGGCGGAACGGCATCGACCGGCTGGTGCCCGGCGCCCCGGTGCCCTGGCGCAGCCGGTCAAGCAGCGCCTCGGCTGCGGCCGTGCCGAGCTCGTACTGGAATTGCGAGACGGTGGTCAGCGCGGGCGTGACGTGCCGCGCGGCGAAGATGTCGTCGAAGCCGGCCACGGCGAGGTCGCCGGGGATGGACAAGCCTGCTTCCCGCGCGGCCGTCATGGCGCCGATCGCCATCAGGTCGTTGGCGGCGAAGATGGCGTCCGGCCGGTCCGACAGCGCCAGCAGGCTGCGGGCGGCGCGATAGCCCCCCTCCTCCGTGAACTCCTGGTCGGCGACGATGATCGGGGTCCCGCCGGCCGCGGCCAGCGCGGATTCGTAGCCGTGGCGGCGGCCATCCTGCGGGCCGCCGATGCCGGCGACCATGGCGATGCGGCGATAGCCGCGGCCGAGCAGGTAGCGGGTGACCTCGGCCGCCGCGGCGGCGTTGTCGACATAGAGGTTGTCGACCGGCAGCCAGCCGCCCGATTTGGGCCTGGATTCGATGCGGACCACGCCGATCTCGGCGTCGGTCAGCGGCTTGAACTCGGTGGCGCGCAGCGTGAAGAACACGCCGACCACGCCGTCGACCCGCCCCTCCAGGCACCATTGGATGAAGCGCTGCTCGCGATCCGCCGCCCCGTCGGTGTTCACGGTGATGACGTCATAGCCGGCATCGTCGGCGACCGCCTGCAGCCCGCGCAGCAGCGACGGGTAGAACGGGTTGGCGATGTCCGGCACGACGCAGGCGATGGTCATGGTCCGGTTCGTCTTCAGCGCCTGGGCCCAGCGGTTGGGCACGTAGCCGAGCTCGCGCACCGCCTTCTGCACCCGCTCCCAGGTCTCGGTCGGGATCGACGGCGACGACGCCCCGCTAAGGACCATCGAGACGGTCGCCTGCGACACGCCGGCCTGTCGGGCGACATCTCGCTGGGTCACGCGGCGGGATCGCGGGGAGTCCATGCAGGCTCTCTGATACGTATTAGTGATACGTATCAGAGAGCCTGCGAAGCGTCAACGCTCGCGTGATCGAAGGACGGCGCACCTCAGCACGGACTCAAGGATAGGAGACCGGTGCATGATTCCGGCAATCCGCCACACCGCTCCGGCCGATCCCGTGTTGACAAAGACCCTGCGCAAAATATGCTTCTGCAAATAATTTGCGACCAAGAGGTCGCCGGCGGAGGAACGCCATGGCCGAGCGCTCATTTGCCCGGGAAGTCGAGGATCTGAAGCTCGGAGACGGCGACCTCTTCCGGGGCGAAGGGATCCTCGCGATCACCAAGGCGCTGCTGCAGTCCGGCGTCGCCTATGTCGGCGGCTATCAGGGGTCGCCGATCTCCCATCTCATGGACGTGCTGTCGGACGCCCGGGACGTGATGGAGGAACTCGGCGTCCATTTCGAGACCTCCGCCTCGGAGGCTGCGGCGGCGGCGATGCTGTCGGCGTCGGTGATGTACCCGCTGCGCGGCGCCGTGACCTGGAAGTCCACCGCCGGCACCAATGTCGCCGCCGACGCGCTGTCGAACCTGGCTTCGGGCGGGGTCACCGGCGGCACGCTCGTCATCATCGGCGAGGATTACGGCGAAGGCTCCTCGATCATGCAGGAGCGGAGCCACGCCTATGCGATGAAGTCGCAGATCTGGCTGCTGGACCCACGCCCGAACCTGCCGTCGATCGTGCAGGCGGTGGAGGCCGGCTTCGAGCTGTCCGAAGCCACCCACACCCCGGTCATGCTGCAGGTCCGCATCCGCACCTGCCATGTCCATGGCCAGTTCACCGCCAGGGACAACAAGCGCCCGGCCTTCACCCTGAAGCAGGCAATGGAGAACCCGGTCCGCGACACCAGCCGGATCGTGCTGCCGCCCGCCTCCTTCCTGCACGAGAAGGAGAAGATCGAGCAGCGCTGGCCCGCGGCGGTCGAGTTCATCAAGGCGCGCAGGCTGAACGAGACCTTCGGCCCGGCGGAGGGCGATGTCGGCATCGTCGTCCTGGGCGGGCTCTACAACTCGCTGATCCGCTCGCTGCAGCTGCTCGGCCTGGCCGACATCTACGGGCATTCCCTCGTCCCGATCCATGTGCTCAACGTCGCCTATCCCCTGATCGACGACGAGCTCGCGGCGTTCTGCGCGTCGAAGCACGCGGTGCTGATGGTCGAGGAAGGGTCGCCCGACTATATCGAGCAGTCGCTCAACACCATCCTGAAGCGCCGCGACATCCGGACCAGGGTCGCCGGCAAGGATGTGCTGCCGATGGGCGGCGAATACACCGCGCCGGTGCTGATGAAGGGGCTATCGGCGTTCTTCGAGGCCCATGCGCCGGTGCTGCTCGGCAACCGGCCGCCGCTGCCGGACGCCTCGGCGGTGCTGGCCGAGCCGCGAGTCAAGGCACTGGCCGAGGTGGTGCCGCCGCGCCCGGCCGGCTTCTGCACCGGCTGCCCGGAGCGGCCGATCTTCGCCGCGCTCAAGCTGACCGAGAAGGAGCTCGGGGCCCATCACGTCTCGGCCGATATCGGCTGCCACCTGTTCTCGATCCTGCCGCCCTTCAACATCGGCGCCACGACGATGGGCTACGGCCTGGGCCCGGCCTCGGCCTCGGCCTTCAATGTCAAGGCGGAGAAGCGGGCGATCTCGGTGATGGGCGATGGCGGCTTCTGGCACAACGGCCTCGCCTCCTCGATCGGCAACGCCGTGTTCAACAAGCATGACGGCGTGATCCTGATCGTCGACAACTACTATTCCGCCGCGACCGGCGGCCAGGACATCCCGTCCTCCCGCGCCGACAACCCGCGGCGCCAGACCAACAATGCGATCACCGACGCGGTCCGCGGCATCGGCGCCAAATGGGTGCGCCAGATCGACCGCACCTACGACGTCGCCCGCCTGCGCGACACCTTCCGCGAGGCGCTGACCACGGCCGAGCCCGGGCCGAAGATCATCGTCGCCTCCTCCGAATGCATGCTGAACAAGCAGCGCCGGGTCCGGCCGCTGCTGGCGAAGGCGGTGAAGGACGGGCGGCGCGTGGTGAAGCAGCGCTTCGGCGTCGACGAGGATGTCTGCACCGGCGACCATGCCTGCATCCGCCTGTCGGGCTGCCCATCCCTGTCGGTCAAGCACACCGACGATCCGCTGAAGGACGACCCGGTCGCCGCCATCGACCAGTCCTGCGTCGGCTGCGGCAATTGCGGCGAGGTCTCCGAGGCCGCGATCCTGTGCCCGTCCTTCTACCGGGCCGACATCATCCAGAACCCGAGCCGGGCCGACCGGCTGCTGGCGCGGCTGCGCGGGGCGGTCATCGGCTGGCTGCAGCGCCGCCGCGAGAGCCGCCGCATCGCCTTCGCCGAATGAGCTCCATGATGCCGCCGGACCGTTCGCTGCTGTCCCAGGACCGGCCGCTGGCCATCGCCATCCTGGCCATGGGCGGCCAGGGCGGCGGGGTGCTGGCCGACTGGATCGTTGCACTGGCCGAGGCCAATGGCTGGGCCGCCCAGTCGACCTCGGTGCCGGGCGTGGCGCAGCGCACCGGCGCGACCATCTACTACATCGAGATGATCGCCGCGAGGCCGGGGGCCACGCCGGTCTTGGCCTTGATGCCGACGCCGGGCGACGTCGATGTGGTGATGGCGGCCGAGCTGATGGAAGCCGGCCGCGCGGTGCTGCGCGGCCTGGTCACGCCCGACCGCACCACGCTGATCGCGTCGACCCACCGGTCCTTCGCCGTGGTCGAGAAGGAGAAGCCGGGCGACGGCACCGGCGATCCCGCGGCCGTCGTCGACGCGACGGATTTCGCCGCGAAGCGCACGATCGCCTTCGACATGGAGGCCATGGCCGGCCGCAACGGCAGCATGATCTCGGCCGCCATGTTCGGCGCCCTGGCCGGGGCCGGGGTTCTGCCGTTCCCGAGGGACGCGTTCGAGGCGACGATCCGCGCCGGCGGCCGCGGCGTGGAGCCCAGCGTCGCCGCCTTCCGCGCTGCCTGCGACCGGGCCGCGGTGCCCGGGACCGAGGCAGTCGCCCGCACGCCCGGAAAGCGCTTCGACGCATTGCCGGAGACCGCGGGGCACCCCGCGCTCGACCGCCTGGTCGGGCGCATCGCGCAGGAGTTTCCGGCGGCCGCCCACCCGATGCTGTTCGCCGGCGTGAAGCGTCTGACCGACTTCCAGGACCCGGCCTATGCGGACGAGTATCTGACGCTGCTGGCCCGGCTGCACGCCGAGGACCAGGCGCGAGGCGGCTCCGGCAAGGGCTTCGCCTTCACCCTCGCGGCGGCGAAGCATGTGGCGGTCGCCATGGCCTATGACGACGTCATCCGCGTCGCCGACCTGAAGGTCCGGTCGCGCCGGTTCGAACGCGTGCGCCGCGAGGTCGGCGCCGGCCCGGACCAGATCGTCTATGCGACGGAATACATGCATCCGCGCACGGAAGAGGTCTGTGGCACGCTGCCGAGGGCGCTCGGCGCCTGGATCGAGGCGCGGCCGGCGCTGTTCGCGCGGCTCGACCGCCTGGTCAGCCGCGGCCGGCGCGTGCGCACCGGCACGGTGTTCTGGTTCCTCGGGCTGCAGGCGGTATCGGGGCTGCGACGGGTGCGCCGCGGCACGCTGCGCCATGCGCGCGAGACGGCGCATCGCGACGCCTGGCTGGCCACCGCGCTGGACGTGCTGCGGCTGAACTACGACCTGGCGGTCGAGGTCCTGGAATGCCGGCGGCTGGTGAAGGGCTATTCCGACACCCATGCCCGCGGCGAGTCGAAGTTCGAGCGGGTGCTGTCCGGCCTGCCCCTGCTGGTCGGCCGCGACGACGGCGCAGCCTGGCTGCGCCGGCTGCGGCAGGCGGCCCTGGCCGACGAGCACGGCGCCACCCTCGACGGCGCGCTGAAGACGATCGCGACGCTGTGACCGAAGAGGCGGCCACCGTCGCTAAACGATCGGCCCGAACTGTTTCCCCGTCATGGCGAGCCCCGAAAGGGGCGTGGCCATCCAGTTGCACCACCCTCTGGATGGCCACGTCGCTTCGCTCCTCGCCATGACGATGAGGGCTAGAGAGGCGATCTCAAAGGCCGCCGTTATCAGATGTCGTGCTTGCGGATGTTGCGCAGGATCTTGTGCAGGGTGGCGACGAAGGCGACGTATTCGTCGCCGTCGACGCCTTCGAACATCTGCGTCAACAGCCCGTACATGGTGGGCCACACCGCGTCGAAGACGGCCCGGCCCTCCTCGGTGATGGCGATGTCGCGGACCCGCATGTCCTCGGCCCGCGGCTGCCGGCGGATATAGCCCTGCTCCTCCAGCGCATCGAGCGTGCGGCTCATCGTCGACTGCTCGGTGACCGCATAGACCGACAGCTCGTTGATCGTCAGCGTCGAGGAGATGCCGAGGATGGCGAGCGCGCGCATCTTGGTGGTGGTCATGTCGTGCGCCTTCAGCGCGTCGGACATGTTGGCGTTCCAGCGCGCCATCACCCGGTTCATCAGATAGGGTGCGAACTGGTTGAGGCCGATCTCGCCGAGCGTCGGGCGCGTGTCGCCCTGCTCCAGCCGGCGCAGCACTGTTCCGGCAAATCTGTCGGTCATCGCACTCCCACCTGCTTGCAGTCTTGCGAGGCCGGCCCCTACCCTGCCCGTGGCACCAGCGCAAGGGCGCGCACCGGCGACCCGGTGCCGCCGACGAATTTCAGCGGCGCCGCGATCAGCACCGCCCCCTTCGGCGGCAGCTGGTCGAGATGGCACAGGCTGGCCAGACCGTAGCGGTTGGCCTTGTGCAGCAGGTTGTGGGCCGGGAATGGCGGAGTCATGCCGCCGGCCGATCCGGCATCGGTGCCGACCGTCTCGGAGCCCCAGCCGAGGATGCCCTTCGACAGCAGATACTCGATCGCCTCTGCCGTCGGGCCCGGCGAGTGCGGGCCGTTCTGGTCGACGTTGAGGAAGGTCTCCGACGAGCCGTTGCGCTTGTACCAGTCGGTGCGCAGCACGACCCAGGACCCGGCCTCGATCGCGCCGTGCTCGGCCTCCCAGGCCTTGATGCTGTCGACCGTCAGCAGATAGTCGGGGTCGGCGGCTGTTTCCGCCGAGCGGTCGATCACGTTGACCGGCGCGACGAAGCTCTTCGGCGGGATGCGGTCGGTGGTGTTGTCGGGATGGTCCCGGCCGGTGATCCAGTGGACCGGGGCATCGAAATGGGTGCCGGTGTGCTCGCCGAGCTCAAGCCAGTTCCAGGCCCAGAACGGGCCGTTCTCGTCGTATCGCGAGATGGCGTGGACCTTCACCGCCGGCGTGTTCTTGCCGATCTGGGGCGGCAGCTGGATCACCGGCGTCTCCGGCCCGAGCGGCGCGGTGAGGTCGACCACCCTGATCGAGCCGTCGAGCAATGAAGACGCCAGGCCGGCGAGACTATCGGTTGCCATCATGACCTCCCGTTTGGTTCCGTCCGGTCGACCCGGTTCGTCATCCCGAAACCTTAGGTCAGAATATCTGCAATCACAACTATCTGGCTTGGTGTTCCAGTACACCGGCCCGGGAGAAGCATGGAATCGCATAGGAGAAGCTTCAGGCCTAAAACAATCCGGTTGATTGGGACTACCCTCCGTGATCACATAGCGCGGCCAACGAGGCGGCGTTTCAGCCTGCCCGCCCAGCGAGCGGACGGCCCTCGGCCGGAACAGCGCCAGCCTCTTCAGCGATGAAAAGCAAATAAGTCCCGCGATGCGGGACGGCAGAGGAGGCACGCATGATGAAATTCTTCGGGACGCTGAGCATCCTGGTTGCGGCCGGACTTGCGGCCGCATCGCCGGCGCTGGCCGAGACCATCACGGTCGGGGCCTATCCGGCCAATCCGCCGTGGGAATACAAGACCGACAGCGGCGCCTTCGAGGGCTTCGAGGTCGATGTCGCCAAGGAGGTGGCCAAGCGCATCGGCGTCGATGTCGAATTCCAGGACCTCGGCTTCCAGGCGCTGTTCGCCGCCACCAGCTCCAGCCGCATCGATTTCGCCATCTCCTCGATCTCGGTGACCAATGAGCGGCTGCAGAACCAGGCCTTCACCCAGCCCTACTACGACAGCGACGGCACCATCGTCGGCAAGGCGGATTCGCCGATCCATTCGCTCGACGACCTGAAGGGCAAGACCATCGGCGTGATCTCGGGATCGACCGGCGAGGCCTTCGCCAAGGCGAATGGCGAGAAGCTCGGCTTCGCCGAGGTCAAGAGCTACAACGCGCAGCAGGACCTGCTGCTGGAGGTGCAGAACGGCCGCATCGACGGCGGCGCCGGCGAGCTGGCCGGGTTCCAATACGCGATCAAGCAGATGCCGGCGCTGAAGATCCTGGTCCGCATCCCGACCGGCGAGCGCTTCGCCATGATGACGCGCAAGAACCATCCGCTGCTGGCGAAGGCGAACGACGCGATCAGCGCGATGAAGACCGATGGCACCCTGGCCGCGATCCACAAGACATGGTTCGGGGTCGATCCGGAGCCCGGCAGCAGCACGGTGACGCCGGGGCCGATCCCGCAGGCCCAGTGACAGCCGAATCCGGGCCGGGCGCAGCGCCCGGCCCTTCCGCCGCGCCACCCGGTCCGGACCATGGAACTGATCGACACCTTCTTCAACGGGCCGGTGCTGGTTCGCGCCTTCCCGATCCTTCTGCGCGGCCTGGGCAACACCATCCTCCTGGGCTGCGCCAGCATCGTCCTCGGCACGCTGGCCGGGCTGCTGGTGTGCCTAGTCCGGCTCTACGCGCCGCGGCCGCTGCGGCTGCTGGCGATCTTCTATATCGACGTGTTCCGGGCGCTGCCGATCCTGGTGCTGCTGATCCTGATCTACTACGCCCTGCCCTTCATTGGCATCCGGCTGTCCTCCTTCGTCTCAGCCACCCTCGCCTTGTCGATGGTGCTGGCGGCCTTCACCGCCGAGGTCTGCCGCGCCGGCATCGAGAGCATCCCGCGCGGGCAGTTCGAGGCGTCCTCCGCGCTGGGCCTGCCGTTCTGGCTGGCGATGCGCAAGGTCATCCTGCCGCAGGCGATCCGCGTCATCATCCCGCCGCTGACCAGCAACTGCGTGTCGGTGTTCAAGGACACGGCCCTGGCCTCGGTCGTCGCCATGCCGGACCTGCTGAAGCAGGCCACCGACGCCCAGGCGCAGATGGCCAACCCGACGCCGCTGATCGGCGCCGCCATCATCTATCTCGCCTTCCTCTGGCCCTTGGTCCGGCTGATCGGCCATCTCGAAACCCGCGCCAAGCGCCGCGCCGCCCGGTCCTGACCGCGCCCTATCCACGGAGATCATCGTGACCCCCATGCCAGCAGACGCCTTCCCGATCGAGGCGGTGCGAGCCCAGTTCCCGGCCCTGCAGAAGGAGAAGGCCGGCGACTTCATCTTCCTCGACAATGCCGGCGGCGCGCAGATCCCGCAGAGCGTGCTGAACGCCGTCACCCGCCACCTGGTCGACCACAACGTCCAGCGCGGCGGCCGCTACGACAAGAGCCGCGCCGTCGACCGCGCCGTCGCCGAGGCGCGGGAGAGCGTCGGGCTGCTGGTCAACGCCTATGACCCGGCCGAGATCTGCTTCGGCATGAACGCCACCTCCTTCATCCGGCTGGTCAGCCTCGGCATCGGCCAGATGCTGGGCGAACGCGACGAGATCGTGGTCACCGACATGGACCACGATGCCAACATCGCCACCTGGCTGGCGCTGGAGAGCGCCGGGGCGAAGTTCGCCTGGTGGCGAATGCGCGAGGACGGCACCCTGCATGTCGAGGATCTGGTGCCGTTGCTGTCGTCGCGCACGCGGCTGGTGGCCTGCACCGCCACCGCCCATTCGATCGGCACCATCGTCGACATTGCCGCGGTGTCGCGGGCGGCGCAGGCGGTCGGGGCCGAGGTCTTCGTCGACTGCGTCCATTTCGGCCCGCACGGGCTGATCGACGTGCAGGCCTGGGGTTGCGACTACCTGGTCTGCTCCGGCTACAAGAACTTCTCGCCGCATATGGGCTTCCTGTGGGGCCGGTTCGACGCGCTGAAGCGCCTGCCGACCTTCCGCGAGGACTTCATCCCGGACGAGCCGCCCTACAAGATCGAGGCCGGCACCTTCGTCTATGAGAACGTTGCCGGCATGGATGCCTCGGTTCGCTATCTCGAAGCCCTCGGCCACGGCTTCACCGGCCCGTCGACCGGGTCGCGCCGCGGTGACATCGTCGCGGCCATGGCCGCGATCCGGGCGTATGAGGCCGAGCTGTCGCGCGAGATGCTGCGTCAGCTGAAGGCGTGCGGCGCCACGATCTACGGCATCGCCGACGAGGCCCGGGTGGACGGGCGCGTGCCGACAATCTGCTTCAACATCCCCGGCCGCTCACCCCAGGCGATCGCCGATGCGATGTCCGACGCCGGCATCGGCATCCGCGACGGCCACATGTACGCGCCGCGGCTGATGCAGCGGCTGGGCCTGCCGATGGCGACGGGCGCGCTGCGCGCCTCGATGGTCCATTACAACACGATCGGCGAGGTGCGGCGCTTCGGCGAAGAGCTGGCCGCCGCTCTGCGCCGGACCGGCTGATCGGTCTCGATAGCCGGCATGAAGCACATCGTGGTGTCACCGGACGGTGATGGGCACCTCGTGGATCGCGTTGCGCGCCCCCTCAGGCGGCTGTGCTGCCCCATTGGGCCGCATCCCATCCGGATACCCGGGCACGACGACCATGATCGTCCGCTTGAGGCCAAGCGTCTCCAAGGTACCGTCAACGACTTTGGCTGCATCCCCCTCCGGCGACGCCGCGACATGGTGGCAGGCCGGATATCGTTCCGGCGTCACCTCCGCACGGTCATTCGCCCAGATCTAATAGGTGGGCGCCCTAGCCTGACCACAGCCGACCCAACTCAGATTTTCGGCTCCATGCCCCTGTCAAATGCAATTCGGCTTACTCGTTTGATTTTCTCTGATTTTTCATGCCCAGATTTTTCAAAACATTCCACATTCCACTTAGAGGCGGCCCCGCCTCGATTTCGATTGAATGCTCATCTCCCGAAAAAGTCTTCAAAACCAAATGATTCATCTTATCCTTGGTTTGGCCTCGTCTCTTCATCTCAAGAAAATTTACACTCGCATCGCGTATGTCGTCGATCTTCACGCTCCGCTCTGCGATGCCCGAGCGCCAGATCAGCCTATCTGTCGTGAGCAGGATCCAATGATTGCTAGCAAGAATGCCACCAATCACCGGGATTTCCATTTTCCCCAACTCCATCTTGGATACGATCTCTCTCTTCTTTTCATCTTCAAGATTTTCAAATAGAGAAATATGATAACCGTCTCCACCCTTCCGGATAAAGACGCTACAAATATAACTTCTCATTTCCTCTGGCTTATCGACGCTCATGGCACGAGACTTTCAAGAAGGAAATTGTCTCCTTGCTTCACAAGTTTAAAGCCGAACCTCTCTGCCATTGCCGGCCTCATGAACCTCTGCAGTTGCGGGTTTATTATGGCCACCGCAGATATGCTTATCCGGGAGGCGCCGGCGGCGGCGGCCTCCTCCTTTAACGCCTGCACGAGAGGCGGAATGCCACGAGCGTTCGCCGTCGCTTCCAAAAGGAAGATATCAGTCTCCCACGTATCTCCAACAAGACGAGAGGATCCATAGACGTCATATCCAGCCAGTGATCTTTGTGTTGCCGATTGAAGCAACTCATCATCCGTCGGAATCCTACGCGAGTATTCCGCGAGACCATTGGGGTCAGTCCCTGTTGTCGGCGCCCGGACGTATCCATTGGGCCGAAGCCCACCGAGGAGCCCGATCGGGTCCGGCGAAAGATACTGACCGATTTCAGGATCGTAAACCCGGAAACGGTTGTAGTGCAGGCCGGTCTCCGGATCCTGCCACTGTCCGGGAAAGCGGATCGGGCAATCGGTCTCAGTCTCGGGGAGCGACGAGACGTTGTCGTTGATCGCGCCCCAGGTGTCATGCACCGCCGCCCAGGCCAATCGGCCATCCGCCGTCACTAGCTCGCGCGGCGTGCCGATCTGGTCGGCCACCACATACCAGATGCGTTCGCCCTGCCGCTTCGCCAGCGGCACGGGCGAACCCGGCGCATAGGTCCAGACCACGGCCTGCGACGGGTCGGGTGCGCCGGCGTCATCCACCGGCATCTCCTCCACCACCACGTCGCCATCCCAGAGATAGCGGGTGCCGCCCCCCTTCGCCCGGCGCTTCTCGATCCGTCGATCCAGCGCATCGTAGCGATAGAACCAGCGCCCATGCCCTGGCGTCTCCACCCCGATCAGGCGGTCGCGATCATCCCAATGAAATCGCCAGAGCTGCGGCCGGAAACCATCGCGGGATCGGTGCTTCTCAACCAGCCGGCCGCGCTGGTCCCAGACGTAGCGGGCCTGCCCGGTCGCACCGACGGCGCCACCGGGCAGCACCATCCAACCCTCTCCCGGTCGCCAAGACGCGATCGGGCGCATGGTTTCGCCATCGTCCTCGATCGACTCCGACGACAGCCGCTGGCGTCCGGCCAGGTTCCAGGCCGCATCATAGGCATAGGCTTCGACGTGCCGGCTGCCCTGGGGCCGGCCCGGCGCCGCCTGCACGATCTGGCCCTTGCCGTCATAGGTATAGCGCAGCGTGGGCCAGCGCGAATCCTCGATCGCCACAGGATTGGAGGCGCGGTCGTAGCGCCAGCGACGGTCTACCAGCACCCCGCCGGCCGGGAGCAGTTCCACACCTCCGGCCGCCGCGACCTGTTGGCTGACGATCCGGCCCAGGGGATCCCAGCTCTGATGGAGAGAAAAGCCGCGCCGATCGCTTCGCGTCGTTTCCCGCCCCAGGAGGTCGTGTCCGAAGGTCAGGTCCCCGCCGGGGCCGAGATCGATCGCGGCCAACAGACCCGACGGATCGTAGGCGAGGCGGGTCGCTGCCCCTGGCGTTTCGAGCTCGACCCGATTGCCTGCTCCGTCGTAGCGGGATCGGATCGCGACGCCGTCCTGGAACTCTGCGACCACGCGACCCAGCGCATCATGCTCGCGGGCAAGGATGTGGCCACCAAGGCTCGCCTCCACCAGGAGGCCGCGCGCGTCGTAAGCAAGGCGACGTGTTCCCTCGTCCGTGACCTCCTCGACCACCCGACCAGCCGGATCATGGACGTAACGACGGATCGTCCCGCCCGGCTCGATCCGCTCCACCACGCGGCCGGCCGCATCATGCCGATAGCCATAGGCCCGGCTGCCGAAATCCGTCTCCTCGATCAGCCGGCCGGCGCGATCGTAGACGAGATTCGTGCGCTCACCCTTCGGATTGACGATGGTCGTCAGGCGCCGGTTGCCGTCGTATTCGTAGCGATAGCGCCCCCCTTCGGCGTCGACCACCTCGCGCAGCAGGTCGAAGGCGCCGTAGGCATAGCGTGTGACGTGGCCCTCGCCGTTTTGGAACCGGACGAGGTTGCGTTCGCTGTCGTAGTCGGCGGTGACCTTCGTGCCGTCGGCCAGCACCGCTTCGCGCAGGTTTCCGCTGACGTCATAGGTAAAGCGGGTGACCCCTCCGAGTGGATCGCGCCGGGAAAGGACGCGGCCCAGACGGTCGCGGACCACCGTGCTGTGCCCGCCGCCGGGACCGATCACCCCGACGACGCGCCCGAACGCGTCATACTCCAACCGGACCATGGTCACCGGCGCATCGGGGCCGGCGGTCGTGGTGACGGCCTGAATCAGCCCCTTCTCGTCATACTGGTATCCGGTCGTGCCACCGAGCGGGTCGACGATCCGGACCGGGTTGCCGTTGTCGTCGCAGGTCTCCGTCCAACGATTCCCTGCCGGATCGACGAAGCCGGCCGGCCGGCCCCGGCCGTCGAACAGAAGGATCTCCCGGGCACCGTCGGGATGACGGATCTCGGTCCGATTGCCGAAGCCGTCATAGCCGTATTCGGTCCGGTACCCGAGCTCGTCGACATAGGCGAGAAGCTCGCCGCGCTCGGTCCATTCCTGGCGGGCGACGCCGCCTTCGGCGTCGATCCGCTCGATCACCTGCCCCCGCTCGTCGCAGCGGAAGGTGGTGACCGCGCCGTTGGCGCCGATGTGCCGGCTCAGGCGCTCGGCGTCGTCGTATTCGTAGCTGTCGTAGAACAGATCATCCGCGGCCCGGGTCGCCACCACCCGGCCGGACTCGTCATAGTCGATCTCGCTCCAGGTCCGCAGGCTGTCGGCCCAGCGGGTGACCCGGCCCTCCGCGTCGCTGCGGTAGTGGAAGATGCCGCCGGACAGGCTGTCGACGAACTCGAGATGGCCGCGCGCATCATAGCCGTAGCGCGCCAGGGTCAAGGGCTGCATGTCCTGGCCGGTGGGGTCGGACAGCAGGTGCACCGCCAGGATGCGGCCTTCCGCATCGGTCTCGACCGACAGCTCATGGCCGTCGGTGTGGCGGACGGAGTGCAGGCGGTCCTGATCGTCCCGCTCGAAGTCGATGCGGTTGCCGTGCCGGTCGCCGAGCCCGGTGATCGGCGACGGCCCGTCCTTCGGTGTCGCGAAGGTCCGGAACGACCCGTCGACGATGTCGACGATCCGGGTCTCTCCGCCATGGGTCTCGAGCCGCAGCCGGGGCAGCAGCGGATTCGTGCCGATGCCCCGGCGGCCCGGCCAGGGGAATGCGAATTCAGCGCTGTCGTCGCGGATCCAGATGACCGCATCCCGCCCGGGGTCGCGGATCAGGTGCTGGCTCCAGCTGTTGTACCAGCGCCGCCCGAGCGCGCCCTGGACGTCGCAGCCGGAGCGGTGGACGCGCGTCAGCTCGAGCGGCAGGACGCCGGGGATCTCGATGTCGCAGCGGCAGTCGACCCAATCGCCGGTCGCCATGTCGACGGGATCGCCGAACAGCTTCCGGATGCGGTCCCGGGCGGCGGCGCCGACGCCCCGCACGCCCGCCTTGAGGTTGTCGACGACGCGGGCGACCCGCGGCAGCTTCGCCACGCCCTTCGAGACGCCCCCGGCGAGCTTGGCGAGGCCCTTGAACGCGCCCTTCATCGCCGCGCCCATGGCCATCGCCATCAGCGACGGCATCGGCACGCCGCCGATGATGACGTTCGGGCTCGCCGTCACCGTGGTGCCGATCGGCACGCCCAGCGGCGGATCGCTCGGCCCGACCTTGAACGACGAGAACACGCAGTGCTTGGTGATGTCGACGCCGATCCGCGCCGCCCGCATCCCCTCGATCCAGACCGAGGAGGAGCCGAGGAAGATCTCGAACATCGGGAAATAGCCGCCGCACCAGATCCCCAGCCCCATGTCGAGGCAGCGCCCCGCCGGCATGCCGTTGATCAGCACCGTGCTGGCCCCCGACAGGAACGGGATCGGGATTACCGGGCCGAAGCTCGGCAGCGGAATCGGCGGCGCCGGCGGGATCAGGTTCGGCGGGTGGGTGTGGGCGTGCGGCAGGCCGATGGCGAAGTCGAGGATGCGCACCGCCGGCAGGGCCGGGAACGGAATCGCCGAGAACGGGATCGAGATCAGCTGCTCGGCCGAGGTCAGCGCGCCGAACACGGCGCCGGTCGTGGCCAGGGCGCCGTCGGCGTCCTTGACCGCCTTCAGGGCCTCGACCAGGCTGCCGGCCTGCATCTTCATGGCGCCCGGGACATCGCCGACCGGGGTCGAGCCGATATGGCTCAGATCCATCGAGCTGGTCGCGCCCTGCTGGCCGAAGCCCTCGCCGGTGTGGGTCCAGACGTCCAGCGGGTTGGGCCCGCCGGCCGGCGACTGGGCCGTGTGCGCCGCGTTGCCGCCGCGGGTGATGACCCCGCCGACGACGCTCGGATCAAGCGCCATGGCCGCTATGCCCCAGCTGGTCCAGCTTGGCGCGGATATCGGCGCGGCCGGCCTCCCGCACATCCTGCAGCGCCGGGTTGGTGATGCCTTCGTACAGGCCCTCGGCATAGCGCCAGACCCGGGCGGCCTCGTCCGGCCGGCCCAGCTCCCGATGCATCGCCGCGAGGTTGTCGCAGACGAAGGCCTCGCCCGGCCGGTTGCCCTGCGCCCGGAAGAACCGGCTGCCGACGCGCAGTGCCTCGAAGGCCTGGTCGAAATTGCCGAGGCGGTGCAGCGCGACGCCGAGATTGGTGTAGGCCATCGGCGCCAGCTCGTTCAGCTGATGCGCGACGCAGAGGTCGCAGGCCCGCAGGAAGGCCTCCGCCGCCTCCTCCGCCCGCTGCTCCGCCAGCAGCGTGTTGCCGAGGCCATAGGCGCCGATCGCCTGCTCCAGCGGCTGGTCCGCCGCCTCCGCGGCCTCGAGCTGCTGCCGCTGCAGCGCTTCGGCCCGCAGATAGTCCCGGTTCGAGAAGGCGAAGCCGGCGGCCATCATCAGGGCGCGGCGACGGTCCGCCGGGGATGCGGCGGGCTGCTCCAGCGTGGCGTTCACCCGCCGCTCCATCTCCTCCGGCGAGCACCAGAAGACCTGGCGGCTCACGCCGGGACGATCCGCCTCGATGGCGCTGAGGAAGGGGTCGCCACGGCCGTGGAGGACGATGAATTTCAGCCTCGGGCTTGCGACCTTGTCCGCCAGGAAGGCGATCGACCGGGTGAAGCCGTCCCGATCCTCGACGGCCTCGGGATCGATCAGGAAGACGAGGCTGCCGACCGCCTCCGGCAGGGCATCGGCGAGGCCTTCCGCGCGCCGCAGGAACCGCCATGGCGCGGACGGGCCGGCCTCGTCCTCGAGCCCGATGCCGGCTTCGGCCAGGGCCTCCGCATGCTGCTCGATCTGCGCGTCCAGGCCGTCCAGCAGGCCGCCGAACCAGCCGGCCGGATCGCGGAAGGGCTCGCGATGCGCGATCAGCAGGTGGCGGAAATCCTCCTGCTCATCCAGCCCGCCCAGCATCCGGAGCAGGACCCCGCGCATCTCCGGGTCGACGAGGACGATGCGGACCACCGGACCCGGTTCGTCCATGAAGTCCTCGAGCTGGTCCAACTGCTCGGAGAAGAACGCCGTCAGGGGCATGCCGGGATTCCGTCACCGGCTGGCCGGTCGGACCCGCGGCAGCCGCCGCGTGACCTCGTCGAAGGCAGCCTCGGCAGCCTTGTCGGGCAGCTCGGGGGGGGCGGCAGGGCCGAGCGTCGGGTCCGGCACGGCGGGTTTCTTTGCCGGCCGATCCGTCATCGCGGCCGCCGGATCGGCCGGCAGGTCCGGGCGACGCCGGGCAGCCCCTTCGACGGCGGTCCTGGCCTGTGTCGCGCCGGCCGGATCCGCCGGCGCCTGCGGCACGGTCGCGGCCGGCGCCTGCGGCAACGCGGCCGCCGACGGCAATCCGGCGAACCGGGCGATCCTGGCGGGCGGAACCGTGGGAAACGGAACCAGATCGGGGGCCGTGGGCAGCGCGGCCCCCGTCAGCTCGGTCAACCCGACGGGCAGGGACCCGGCCCCGTTCAGCGCCGCCGTGGGATCGGCGGCGGACGGCGCGGCCGGATGCTCCATCAGCGGCCGGACCGACTTGTTGGTGGCCTGATGGAGCGTCATGTCCTTCATGCCCTGGGCCGCCGCCATGGCGGGCGCCGAAATCCTGGACCCGGCAAACACCATCTGCATTCTCCCTTTCGCCATGCACCGGTCAGTTCAGCCGGATCAGCGGGCCTTTTTGCGAGATGCCTTCGCCGTTCATCTCCAGGGTCGAGCCGGCGGCCTGCTTCTTGATGCTGTTGCGGCCGCCGGTGACGACGCCGTCCTTGTCGATCGAGACGAAGTTGTCGTCGGCCTGCCACGCCTGGACCACGGCGTTGGAATGGATGCTGACGCCGTCGCCGCTCATATGGATCTGGTGGGCGCCCTCGCCGGCCGCGTCCTGGGTCACCGTCTTGCCCTTGGTGTAGACGCCGTCCTTGTCGATCGAGACGAAATTGGCGGCCTCGCCCTGCACCGCCTGGACCTTCGCGGTCGAGCGGATCTGGACGCCGGCGTCGCTCAGTTGGATCGCGTGGCCGCTGCCGTAGGAGATGGTGATGCCGGTCGCATCCATCCGGATCATGCTGCCCAAATGCTGCAGTACGATGTCCGCCGGCGTCATCGTGCTCTGCGACGCCTGCACCGTCGTCATGTGCAGCGTCTGGGCCGCCGCCGTATAGGCGTTGCCGACGGTCAGCAGCTTGTTGCTGTTGACGATCTCGCTGGCGTCCTTCTGGGCGTGCAGGAAGACCTCCTCGGCGCCGGCCTGGTCCTCGAAGCTCAGCTCGTTGAAGCCGGCGCCACCGGGGCTCGATGCGGTCTTCAGCGATGTCCGGGTCCGGTTCGCGGGCAGCGACAGCGGCGGCATCTGGTCGGTGTTCGGCACCACGCCCACCACCATCGGCTTGTCGGGGTCGCCCTCGACATAGGCGACCAGGACCTCCATGCCGACGCGCGGGATGGTCTGGGCGCCCCAGTTGCGCCCCGCCCAGGGCTGCGACACGCGCAGCCAGCAGCTGTCGCCGTCGTCGCCCTTGGCGTAGCGGTCCCACGGAAACCGGACCTTGACCCGGCCATACTGGTCGGTGTGGATCTCCTCCCCCGGCGGGCCGACGACGATGGCCGTCTGGATGCCGTCGATCCGCGGCCGCGGCGTCCGTTGCGCGGGCGTGTAGCGCACGGTGGCGGGAATGGCGGTGAAGCGGCTGGCGTAGCCGGGCGGCGCCCCGCCGCCGCCGGCATAGGTCGTGTCCTGCGCCGCGTGATGGACCGCGACGACGGCATAGTCCGCATTCTCGGCCGCGGCCGGATGCCCGTACAGGGTGAACTTTTGGCCCGGCCGGACGCGGCGGTTGCGGCTATCGGCCTCGACGACCTCGAACCGCGCCTCATGGGCCTCGATCCTGCGCCGGGTGGCCTGGTCCGCCTGGTCGTGGTCGGTGAAGCGGCCGCCCCATCGATAGAGCTCGAAGAGCTGGTTCGCCTTGACCGGCGCGAGCGAGGGCTGGCCCTGCATCTGCGGCGCCCGCGGCGCCTCGAAGTTCCAGTCGGCCTCGGCCAGCCGTCCCGGCAGGAAGCTGAAGCGTCGGGTCCAGGCCGTGACGTTGTTCAGGTCGAGGTCGGTCGTGGCGTAGCGGAGCTCCGGCTCGTCGCCCGGCGTCCAGGCATGGGCCCCGTCCGCGACCACCAGCACATGCCGCCCCTGTCCTCCGTCTTCGCCGGGCTCGTGCCGGAACCACCAGGCCCAGCCCTCCTCCTCCAGCAGGCGGAAGATGAAATCCAGGTCGGTCTCGTTGTATTGGACGCAATATTCGCGCACCGCCTTCGCGCCGATCACCGGCCCGAAATCGTAGTCGCGGATCTTCGCCTCCGCGAAGATGATCTCGAGGATCTGCTGCGTCGTCTTGTGCTGGAAGATGCGGCAGTCGGAGGTGTGCCCGAACAGCCAGAGCCAGGGATGGGCGGTTACGGTATAGGCGCGCATGCCGTCGCCCAGCATGGGGCCGGCTTCGAGCGCCCCGACCACGCCGGACCATTCCCGCCTGCCGCCGCCCGGCAGTTCCAGCGTCCAGGAGACCGGCAGGCCGACCATCTCCGCCGGGGTCACATCCTGGCGTTTCGAACGGACGCGGAGCCGGAACGAGAACAGGGCGCAGAGATCCTCCTCGCCATCCATCCCCTCGAGTAGGAAGACATCCTGGCCGATCGGCGTCTCGATGGCCAGAAGACGCCCCGTTTGCGTCAATGTTCCGACATAATCATAGAGCGCCATCGAACGCTTCCATTCAAGACACGGGAGCCCGCTTCCTTGACAGAATCGAACATAACAAATCGCAGCGGCAGTTTCCAGCCGCCGGCTAGGAAAATTTTTTTATCCAATAGGGAATGGGTATTATTTTTCGATACTAGTAAAACGTAAATCTCCTCAATCAGATTGTACTGATACACATATAATCGATTATATATTATTGAGATCTGACGAGTTCACTAAACCAGTTCGGACAGATGAAGCGCTTCGATTTACGCTGATAGGATCATAGTCATGGATCTGACAGGTCCCGGCCGATCGCGACCCTGGGTCGTGATCGCATGATCGGCGCGAAGCCGGGCCGCAGGGTGTCGACCCTGCGGCCCGGTCGCCTGCCACCATCTCGCCGTCAGAAATGATAGGCGGCCCTTGCGCTGGCGGACTGGCTGAGGAAGGAGCCGCCGACATCGGCGGTGTACTCCCCCTTCAGCTCGAAGCCGCCGGCCCGGAACAGCTGCACCCCGACATCGATCCGGCCCAAGACCTCCGGCGAGTCGATCTGGTCGCTGAAGGTCCCGTTCGCCGAGGACGCACCGACGAAGCTGGAATGGATCGTCCGCGTGTTGTCCGGCTGGTAGCTCATGCCGAAGGCGACATAGGCCCGCAGCGCCGTCTCCGGATCCAGGTCCAGCCGGCCGCCGAACTCCACCATCGGCGACAGCGCCACCCCGGTCCTGCTGCTGCCCTGCACATCGAGGGCATAGAGATCGTCGCCCTTCTCCTTGAAGCCGGGCAGGTCGGTGTAGACCACGTCGAGGTCGCCATAGGGGCGGATGTACCAATCCTGGAAGGCGAACTCGTAGGCGGCGCGCAGCCGGCCGCCCGCCAGGAAGATGCTGGGGTCGCTCTTCAGCGTCTCGCTGGCGATGCCGGGGATGTCGACCCGCCGGTCGGTGTGGAACGAGCCGCCGGCGAAGGCGACGGAGCCTGCGAACTGCCACGGCCCCATGACCCGCTTGACCGTGACCGAGCCGTCATAGGTGTCGCCGTTGCCGGAGGAGCCGCCTTCCATCGTCGCCCAGCTCTGGCCGAAGCCGAAGGAGGCGCCGAGATACCAGTCCGGCGCGATCTCGTGCTGCGCGCCGATCCGGTAGGTGGTGCCCGAGACGTAGTAGCCCTGGGTGTCGCTGGTCGAGGACTGGTCGGTCCAGCGTCCGGTGACCTTGGCCCAGGCGCAGTTGTCCTCGCCCAGCAGCACGGTGTCGTCGATGAAGACCGGGCAGCTCATCGCCGCCCCCAGGATGGTGCCGGCCGAATTGGCCAGGGCGATGGACTGGGCATGCGCCGCCTTGCTGGACCACGCATCGAGCGCCGCCTTGTAGTCGCTGCGGTCGTTGATCGTCGACAGCTCGGCGAAGCGGGTGGCGAAGGCCTTGTCGCCGTTGTCCCAGGCCCGGCCGTAATAGCCGGCCAGCGAGGACTGGCTGTCGTTCAGGGACACGCTGCCGGGCTTGAAGTCCGGGCGCGGCGCCAGCGTCAGGGTGTTGCCCGACTGCGCCGTGTCCCAATGGAACAGGAGCGAGTCCAGCCCGTCGGCGGTAGAGGTGAGGTGCCCCGCGGTCACCACCGGCAGCGCGCCGGGCAGCAGCGTCAGCGCCGTCGGCACGATCTTGCCGTCCAGCGTCGCCATGCCGTCGACCTGGAGATGGCCGGCCGTCTTGTTCAGGGAGTCGACGGTCACGCCCAGCCGGCCCTCACCGGTCTGGATGAAGTCCCCGGTGACATGGGTGCTGCGCAGCTCGCCCGGCATGCCGAGATTGACGGTGCCGCGGTTGACGACGTCGCCCTGGACGTCGGCGCCGGCGTTGTAGATGCCCCCCGGGTTGTTGTTCAGCGTGAAGCTCCTCGCACCTTCCTGGACGAGGGAAGCGGCCTGGACGAGGGGGGCGGCGTCGACGGGGTTGCCATCGACGGGGATGTTGCCCATGAGCGAACCCGTGATCGAGCCGCTGTTGTCGACAGTGACCTTGCCCTGCGACGCCCGGATCGCCACGGTGCTCGAGCCGGCGTTCGGCGACGAGATCGAACCGCCCGAGGACACCTTGACCGTGTTGGTGGATGTCAGGCCGTCGATCTGGATGCCGCTGCCGATGCCGCCACCGCCATACACCTCTCCCGAGACGTTCACGTTGATCGACCCGCCCGCGCCGTAGCCCGCGCTTTGCGCGAAGACACCGATCCCGTTCGCGCCCTGGCCCGAAGCCGAGCCGCCCACGTTGACCGTGACGTCGCCGCCCGCGCAGCCCTTGGAGCACGAGCCCGTGCCCTGCAGGGGGGCGCCGGCGTAGATCTGGTTGCCGTTGAGGATCAGCCCGCCACCGCCGCCGACGCTCTGCGCGAACACCCCGATCGACCCGCCGGTGTTGGCGTTGATCTTGCTGCCGGGGGCGAGCGTCACGGTCACGGCGCCGCCGTTGCCGGACGCCGGCCTCGTCTGCAACGTGTCCGTGGTGCTGCCCGTGGCCAGGTTCGGGGTGTTGTCGTAGTTGCCGACGAGGCGGACGACACCGCCACCACCGCCGATCGACTGCGCGGCAATGCCGAAGGCGGCGTTGCTCCAGGTGACGATCTCGCTGCCGCCGCTCAGGTTGACATTGACCGTGCCGCCATTGCCGCTGCCCTCACCGCCGATCTGGATGGTCGGGGACGCCACGGTCGGCGTGGCGCTGACCATGCCGCCGCCGCCGCCGATGCTCTGCGCCAGGATGCCGAAGGAACCGTTGCCATTCGTCGTGATCGGAACCGATCCGCCGTCCGAATCGAAGGTCACCGTGTTGCCGTTGCCGCTGGCATTGCTTCCGCCGCCCGCCGCCAGAGTCAGCGACCCGGTCTGGGACGGGGTCCCGTTGCTGGTCCACCAGGAGGAGCCGGCGCCGCCGAGGCCGCCGCCACCGCCGATCGACTGCAGCACCACGCCGTCGGCCCCGGCGCCATAGGTGACGATCGAGGCGCCGTCGCCGCTCGGGACCCCGAAGTCCACGGTACCGGCGCCGCCGCCGCCGCCGTCGGTCTGGTTGCAGTAGTCGTTCCCGAGAGCGCAGTCGACGCTGTTGCCGCTGCCGCTGCCGCCCACCGAGATCAGGCCCGTCGCACTGTCGGATCCGTCGCCGGCGATGCCGCCGCCGCCGCCGATGCTCTGGCCGATCACGCCGGCCGCGCCGAACCCTGCCGTGCTGACGGACGAGCCCTGCTGCAGTTCGACGGTCACGTCTCCACCGGTGCCGCCGGGGCCTCCGGTCCCGCCCAGGGCGTAGTCCAGGTTGATCGTGACCTCGGAGGTTCCACCCGTGCCGCTGGCCACGGCGCTGCCGCCCTTGCCGCCGCCGCCGCCGACCGACTGCGCGATGATGCCACTGGCCCAATCCCCCAGGGTCGAGATCGGCGCCGCAACGGTGGTCGAGACGGCCCCCCCGTTGCCGCCTTCTCCGCCCGATCCGCCGATCGCGACGGACAGGGTCAGGTCGTATTGCGGGCCCTGGGGGTTCTCCTTGAAATAATTGTTGATGTCGCTTTGCCACTCGCGCCCGTTGAGCGCCCTGATGAAGGGATTGTCGCCCGACGCATCGGACCCGGCCGAGCCGCTCAACCCGCCGCCGCCGCCGATCGATTGCGCCAGGATGCCGACCGCGTCGCCGCCCCGGGTCGCGATCGGCGATTGGGAGTTGACCGTCACCGTCTCGCCATCCCCGCCCCCGGCGCCGGTCGTGCCCATCGTGATCGAGAGGCCGGGCTTGAGGTTCGAGTTGAGGTTGTTGGGCTTGAAGCTCTGGGCAACGCTCAGCGAGCCGGCCTGGGAGGTGCCGCCGCCGCCGCCGATCGACTGCGCCACGATGCCGAGGGCGGAGGAGCCGAAGGTCGCGATGCTGCTGCCGGCGTAGGTGTCGACCGTGACCGCGCCGCCATCGCCGCCGCTGCCGCCTTGCGCCCCCGTCGCGAAGCTGAAGGACGTGCTGTTGCCGGTGCCGTAATCCTGCGTGGTGCCGCCGCCGGCCCCGGCATTGCCGCCGCCGCCGCCGATCGACTGAGCCACGACCGCGTCGGCGAAATCGCCATAGGTGGTGACGGAGGTCGCGGCGCTGCCGCCGGGGTCGGCCTGGGGGCCTTTCGACGTCACCGTGCCGCCGAGCGCCACCTGCACCGTGCCGCCATTGCCGCCCGCCCCGCCGGTGGCGCCCATCGTAAACGCGACCTGCCCGGCCGGCGCGTCCTGGCTGTCGGGCACCGAATTGGGAAAGCCGATGGTCGAGGCGCTCGCGGAGGAGTCGCCGCCGGCGCCGCCGCCGCCGCCGACGCTCTGCACCAGCGCGCCGATCGAGCCCTGGCCGTAGGTGGTGAGGGTGCTGCCGTTCGACAGCGAGAACTGGGCGGCCCCGCCGTCGCCGCCGCCTTCGCCCTTGCCGCCCACCCCGACCGCGACGGAGAGCGAAGCCTGAGAGCCTTCCCCCGTCACCGGGACCGAGATCGCAATCGACTGCGCCATCGCCGTGCCGCCGAGACCGCCGCCGCCGCCGATGCTCTGGACCAGGACCCCGAAGGAATCGACCGGCAGGCCGTTGCAGGGCGATGATTGCCCCTGCGGCTGGGACGGGGTCTGGTTGCACGGCACCGGCAGGGTGCTGCCCGAGCCGTTGACCAGGATCGAGTTCTGGCCCGTCGAGACCGTGGTGCCGTCCAGGGTGACGTCGACCGAACCGCCATTGGCACCCGACCCGCCATTGCCGCCCAGCGAGACCGAGGTGTCGATCCCCGGGCCGATGGAGCCGGAGAAGGCCGCCCCCCCGGTGCCGCCGCCGCCGCCGATCGATTGGGCCACGAGGCCGACCGAGTGCGAACCGGCGGTGGTGATCGTCGCCCCGGTGGCGTTGAGGTTGACGGTTCCGCCCGTGCTACCCTTGCCTGCGGTGCCGCCGATGGCGACCGATGTGAACAGTCCGTTGCTGGCGGCATTGCCGCCATTGCCGCCGCCGCCGCCGATCGACTGCATGATGACCCCCGCGGCGAGGTCGCCGGTGGTGCTGATGGTCGTGCCCTGATTCAGCGTGGCCGTGACCGTCCCGCCCAGGGTTGCCGCCCCCTGGCTCGGATCGGTGGCACTGCCGCCGGTGCCGCCGATCGACACGGCGATTCCCGATGCGCCGCCGCCATCGCCGCCGCCGCCGCCGATCGACTGCCCCAGCACGCCGACCGCGGAGATGCCGCTGGTGCTGATGCTGCCGCCATTGGCAGTGAAATCGACCGTCCCGCCGGCGGTGCCGAAGGCGCCGCCGCCGCCGACATTCTTGATCACGCCGCTGCCGCTGCCGCCGGCGCCGCCCCCGCCGCCGATCGACTGCAGCAGGATGCCATGCGCATTCGATCCAGCCGTGGTGATCGACCCGGTGTTGGTGACCTCGACCTCGCCGGACGTGCCGCCCTCGGCGCCGGCGCCGCCCCCGGCATGGGCGGTTCCCCACGCCGCGCCGCCGTCTCCGCCACCCCCGGCCAGCGACTGGGCGATGATGCCGCGGGCGTTCGCGCCGGCGGTGCTGATCGTGCCGTTGTTGACGACCTGAACCAGGCCGGAATTACCGCCGGTGCCGCCCGAGCCGCCTTTTGAGACGGTGCCATTCGCATCCTGGCCCGCCGCGCCGGCCGCGCCGCCGAGGCTCTGCGCCAGGATGCCGATGGAATCGGCTCCCGTCGTCTGGATGCTGGATGCACTGTCGAGGGGGACCGTCA
>Ga0209130_1000356_pt1 | contig 52269 bp, 51 predicted proteins | sample AraplaMF_Cvi_mLB_FD_184264 | JGI IMG/M metagenome (GOLD analysis project Ga0209130, IMG submission 184264) | Arabidopsis root microbial communities from the University of North Carolina, USA - plate scrape MF_Cvi_mLB (SPAdes) (version 2) | ecosystem: Host-associated > Plants > Roots > Endosphere... | reverse complement strand
CGCTGTCGTGACTATAGCCATCGGCTATGGCGATTATTCTTGCCGCGGCCAGACGGCGCATGCAGCCTCAACCACATGAACGACAAGCCACTTGCCGAACGCCTTGCCGAGCTGCGCCAGTGGCTCGCGCGCGAGCGCCCACAGATCGCGCAGGCCTATGACCGCATGGTCGAGCACCTCGCGCGAAGCGGTGCCGGGGCCGGGGCCTTGCGAGCCGGCGATGCGATGCCGGCCTTCGGCCTGACCGCGGCCGATGGCCGCTTCATCACCTCGGCCGAGCTTCTCTCCACCGGGCCGCTCGTGCTCAGCTTCTATCGCGGCGCCTGGTGTTCCTATTGCCAGACCGAGTTGACGGCCTTGCGCGACGCCCATGACGCGATCGTCGCGCAGGGCGGGCGCGTCGCCGTGGTCTCCGGCGAGATCGGCGGCCGCGGCGTGGCCGTCGCGCGCCAGCACGGCTTGCCGTTCGACGTGCTCAGCGATGTCGACCTCGGCCTGGCCCTGGCGTTCGGGCTCGTCATCTCGGTGCCTGCCGAGGTCCGCGAAATCTACGAGCATCTCGGCTACGATCTGGCGCAGATCAACGGCAACCCGTCCTGGTTCCTGCCGATTCCGGCAACCTACGTGGTGTCGCGCGATGGCGGCATCGCAGCGGCCTTCGTCGAGCCGGATTTCCGCTACCGGATGGACCCGGCCGAGATCCTGGCGACGCTTGCGCGACTCAAAGCGGCGACAGCCTGACCGCGCAGTCCCAATCCCGGGCACGCGCGAGGCGCAGGCAGGCCTCCGTCGCGGTCTGGAAGGGGCGGCCGGCGACCACCGCCACGGCGACGCTGCGCGCCGGTGCGGTCTCCACGAAGGGGCGCATGACCAGCCCATCGATCAGCGGGACGCTCGCCGGCAGCACGCCGAGGCCGAAGCCGGACCGGACCAGCCGCTGCAATTCGTCGGTGCCCTGCACGCGGTGGCGAAAGCGCACGGCGATATCCTTGCTGGCGCAGATGAATTTGAAGCGCTCGTGATCGGCACAGTCGAGCTGCTCGATCATCTCCGTCCCGACGAGATCGTCGAGCGCGATGCCGGTCTTGCGGGCAAGCGGATGGCTCTGCGGCAGCACGAGCCGGCTGCCCTCCCGGAACAGCGACCAGCTACGCATCCGCTCGGGCAGCTCGACCGCGTCACTCAAGAAGATCAGATCGAAATCCCCCTCCAGCGCACGGGCGACGAGATCCCGGTGCGGCAGCCTCACGAGCGTGAGCTCAAAACCGTTGAGGCAGGTGTTGAGGCTTTCGAGCAGGCCCGTGAGTACCGCCGCGGAGATCGTCTCGAGGATGCCGAGGCGCAAATGCGCCATGTCGCCTTTGCTGACGCCGCGCGCCAGCTCCTTGGCGGCCTGTGCTGCGACATAGGTGCGCTCCAGATGCGGCAGCATGAGCCGGCCGAGCTCGGTCAGATGCGTGTTCTGCCGCTCGCGATGCAGGAGCAACCCGCCGAGCTCGTCCTCGAGCTTCTGGATGGCGCGCGTCAGCGAGGGTTGGGCGACATGGCATTGCTCGGCCGCGCGCGTGAAGTTCAAACTGCGCGCGACCGCCAGGAAATAGCGGATCTGATGCATTTCCATGCCGATGCCCCCGGATGGCAGGCCTCGCCGCGCTGCTCAGCGGCGACCAAGCGCCATTGGCTGGATATTCGCGGGCGCGGGCGGTTCGGTTACAGGCGGTTGCCGAAATTAGGCGTCTTGCCGATGCTCCTGCGTACCGGCATCGCGACCGAGCGTCGCCGCGAGCCCGGCCGCCGCACATAGCGCTAGGCCGATGGCGAGCACGGTCGCTCCCCAGTCGAAGTGCTGGAAGACCTGGCCCAGGACGACGCTGCCGACGAGGCCGCCGAGGAAATAACTCGCGAGATAGAGCCCGCTCGCCGCGCCGCGTTCGCGTTGGGCCGTCCGGCCGACATGGCCGGTCGCGATCGCCTGGGCAGCGAAGGTGCCGACCGCGAATAGGACGAGCCCGCCGAGCACGGCCGCCAGGGATGGCAGCAGCAGCAACGGCAGCCCCGCGAGCGCGACGCCCAGGCTCGCCAGCAGACCTCGCCGCGTCCCGAGGCGCGACGCCAGCCCGCCTGCCAGGAGCGTGGTCGCGACCGACGGCGCGAAGACGAAATAGACGAAGCCGATCTCCATCATCCCGAGCGCCAGGGGTGGTGCGGCTAGGACGAGGTTCACATAGGTGAACAGGCCGATGAAGGCGAAGAGGATCAGGAAGCCGATCGCGAAGCTTGCGCGCAGCTGCGGATCGGCAAGATGCAGCCACAAAGCCCCGCCGGCGGGAGCCGTGGACGCTGCCATCGGCGACGCGCGCCGCACGGTGGCATGCACGAGCGCAGCGCCCGCCAGATTGAGTGCGGCGAAAACGTAGAAGGTAGTGGGCAGCCCGAACCGGTCGGCGACAGAGGCCGACAACAGCCGTCCGGCAAAATTGCTGGCGACGTTGCCAGCGATATAGGCCGCGAAGGCCGCCGCAGCGTCACTGGCCGAATAGTGTTCGCCGAGATGCGCCAGCATCAATGTGAAGGCCGCGGCCATGAAGACGCCCTGCAGCACGCGCAAGCCGGTGAAGGTCGGAAGATCCGGCGCGCCAGCCAGCAGCGCGGTCGGTATCGCGAGCAGGACGAGGCTGATCGTGATGCCGCGGCGGCGATCGATCGAGGCGCTCAGATAGGAGGTGGCGAGGCTCGACAGGGCCATGCCGATGGTGCTCGCATTGACCGCGACACCCATCGCGCCGGGGCTCGCGCCATAATGCCGGATCAGCGAGGGCAGGATCGCCTGCATGGCGAACAGATCGACCAGCGTCAGGAAGGCGGTCAGCGCGATCACCGTGGTTCGCAGCCAGGAGCGCGAGCTCGATACCGGCATCGCCATGGCGGCAGCCGGAGCGGATTCGCTTCGCATCATTCCAGTCCTTGGAAAGCAGCCGTGCTGATCCCGGCTCAGTTCGGGTTTTCCTCGGTGGTGTAGAGAGCGCCGACCCGCCAGCCATCGGCCGTGCGCACGCACAGCACGTTGACGAGGAACGCGATCCTTCGCGGGTCGGCTCTGGAGCCCAATGTCAGCCTCAGCGGCTGGAAGAGCACCGCGCTGACCGGGCTGACCTCGACGACCCGCGCTCGCTCACGATCCGGCGTCACCTCCCAGACGTCGGAGCGCTGGAAGGCGCTCATGCGCTCGATCATCCGGTCTGCGCCCCAGAACGCCTTGCCGTCGCTGACCCAGACGAAATTCGGCGAATCCCACATCAGCGCACGCACCGCCTTGGTATCGCGCGCGTTCTGGGCAGCGACGAAGCGCTCGTAGAGCGACGTCACCGCACGTTCCGTCTCGGTCTCGGCCGCGACGGGCGCAGCGAAGGACAGGGCGACCAGGGCGATGAAGACCTTCGTCATCATGATGACCTCCGACATGGCGTGGTTTGGATCGGATCGCCGGATGGCGGGCGGCGAAGGCCAGCCCGCATCCGCTGATCCGGGTTACATGTCGGGATCGTCGAGCATGTCAGGCGGAACGATGTCGGAGGAGAGCAGGACGACCTCCTTACCCGACTTGTTCTCCCACCAATGGGCGTGGCCGGGCCCGAATTCGGGCGTCCACTCACCGGTCCGATGGGTGATCGGAACTGAACAGAAGGCGCTGTGCTCGATGATCTCGCCGGAGGCGACGTAGACGATCGATGGGCGGTCGTCATGGCGGTGGAAGGGCACGATGCCGTTGACCGCGACGGTCAGGCGACGCGTGCGCAAGCGCAGATCGCCGAGATTGCGCCAGCCGGTGACGTTCACGACCGCGAGCGTTTCGCGCCGGATGCCGACATCGGGGGCATCCTCGACCGTGCGCGGCTGCTTCAACTGCTTGTCGGCCGGGCAAGTGCCGGCCTGCGCTGCGCCGACGCCGTGGATGAGTGCGGCGGCGCAGGCGGCACCCGCCAGCAGGTTGCGAATGGCGGAACCGTATCGTCTCGACATGACCGTCTCCTTCCTGATCGTCGCGCAATGTCGCGACCCGGAAGGCAGCATCCCGGAGAGACGGGCTCAGCTGAAATATCCGCTTTCTCTGGTTTCGATAGCCGAAAGCTATTTCACCTGCCTCTCCATCGCGGACGATGATCATCCTCGCAGCAGCGTCTCGGGCAGCCGCATACCCAACCTGCCACTGAGGCCAGCTGCTTCCTGAGCAGAGTGTCTGCACGGGTCCGTGAAGCGAGTTGAACGCCGCTTGATCGGTCCGCCAGCGAACTCCCTGAAGAGCGCCCCTCACCGGCGCGGCACTGGAGCAGCTTATGACTTACGCCACGCATCACGACCTCTCCGGCGATCGCATCACCGTCTCCAGCGATGCCGCACGCCTCGCCTGGAACGACACGCTCGAAGCGCTGCTGGCCCATGCCGCGGCGACGCCCGATCATCTCGCCCGCACGCTCGCCGCCGACCCCGATTTCGCTTTGGCCCATGCCGCCAAGGGGCTGATGCTGCTCTCCCTGGCACGGGCCGAGCTCATCGCCCCCGCACGCGATTGCCTGGCGAGGGCGCGGGCAGCGGCGCTCCTGCGGCCGGTGACGCGGCGCGAGACGATGGTCGTCGAAGCCCTGGCGCTCTGGCTCGACGACGCCCCGCGCCGGGCGGCCGAGCGGCTGGAGGCGATCCTCTTCGCCCACCCCTTCGACGTGCTGGCGCTCAAGCTCTCGCACGGCATCCGCTTCATGCTCGGCGACCAGGCGCAGATGCTCGCGACCCTGCACCGTGTCGCACCGGGCTTCGGCGAGAGCCATCCGCTCGCCGGCTTCGTCCATGGCTGCCATGCCTTCGCGCTCGAGGAGCGAGGCTTTTATGCGCAGGCCGAGCAGGCCGGCCGCCGCGCCGTGGCCTTGAGCCCGCGCGACGCCTGGGGCCGCCATGCCGTCGCCCATGTGCTGGAGATGACCGGCCGCGTCGACGAGGGCATCGCCTGGCTCGGCGACAGCCGCAACGTCGCCCATGCCAACAATCTGCGCTTCCACATCGTCTGGCATCTCGCCTTGTTCCGGCTGGAGCGCGGCGAGACCGGCGAGGTGTTGCGCCTCTATGACGAGGAGATCCGGGCCGAGCCGACCGACGACTATCGCGACATCGCCAACGGCGCCTCGCTGCTGGCGCGGCTCGACTATGCCGGCGTCGATGTCGGGCAGCGCTGGGAGGAACTCGCGGCCAGGGCGCAGGGGCGCATCCATGACGGGCGCCTCGTCTTCGCCGACCTGCACTATGCCCTGTCGCTGCTCGGCGCCGGCCATGCCGACGGGGCCGAGGCCATCGCCCGCAGCCTGATCGACGATGCCAAGGTCCATCCCAGCGGCGAGCGGCGCGCTGCCGCGCGCAACGGTGCGCTCGCCGCCTTCGGGCTGATCGCCTTCCACGAAGGCGACTATGACGAGGCGACCCGCCTGCTCGGCGCCGCGCGCAGCGGCCTCATCGCCATCGGCGGCAGCCATGCCCAGCGCGACCTGTTCGAGCAGGCCTATGCCGAGAGCCTGATCCGCTCCGGCAATCACGACCGGGCCGCGGTGGTCCTGCTCGAGCGCCTGGCACGGCGCAAGGGTCACAACCGCTTCGCCAGCCGCCGGCTCGAAAAGCTCGGGCGGCTCGGCAAGACCGCGAGCGGCCTCGTCGCCACGCTCGCCGTCGCCTCCACCCCGCTCGCCATCGCCCACTGACCCCCTGGAAAGGACGCTCGCCATGACCACCGCAACCATGAGCCAAAGCTTCGCGCCAGTCGCGGACATCGAGGCATTGCCGAGAAGCAGACGTTATCGATAGCCGGCCCAAGTTCTGGCGCGACCCGTCTCGGACACTTGAAAGATCTACTTACGGCCACCTGGCTGTGGTTGCACGAGCCCAGCCCGGTAGCCGCGCTTGAACCTGTTTCAAAACCTGACCGCGAGGTTCGCCTTGAAGGCGTGATCCTGGGCGTCCTGAGCAAGCTGTCCGGCATCGAGCAGTAGCGGCGGGGCCTTGGCGGCGTCGAAGGGGAGGCCAGCCACTCCTTCCCAGAGATGGATTTTCCATTCTGATATCTCAAAAGAGAATTGTGAGATGTCAGTTATGGCGTAACATGGCGTCATGTTCGATCGCACGCCCTGGCCTTCTGACCCGCTCGACGCGAAGGCGGCACCGCCCAGCCCGGCCTCGCTCACCGAAGTGGCGCTGCAGCGCATTCATCGCGCCGTCATTGCCTGCGAACTCGCCCCTGGTTCGATGATCCACGAGGCCACCCTGGCGGAGCATTTCCGGCTGGGGCGTGCCGCTGTCCGCGTCGCCCTCACCCGGCTCGAAGCCGCTGGTCTCGTGCAGCGGCAGGCGCGGCAGGGCTGGCAGGTTACGCCACTGGACGGCCTCCACGTCGCCGCGTTGATCCTGGCGCGGCGGCAGCTCGAGCCAGGCCTCGCCCGTCGCTCGTTGTCGGCTGAGAAGGTGCGGGGAATGCGTCCCCTGGTCGCCGTGATCGACGCCGCGGCGGGACGGCAGGAACCTGCCGTCGTCGCAACCGCCCGCGCTGCGGAGCGTCGCATTCGCGATATGCTTGCAGCGCCTTCCGGGGCGCTGGCGCAACGTTGGTTCGCAGAACTCGCCGACCATGTCTCGCGGACGGTGCGGGCGTTGGAGATCGCCGGGCAATCGCTGGCGCCCGCTGACCTCGGCCCGCTGATCGAAGCTTTGGCCTCAGGCGATGCCGTCTCCGCCGAAAGCCTGATTCATGCGGAGATCGACCGGTTCGAGATCGCCGTCGCTCGCGCCATGCTCACATTCACGCCTCAAAACCATCCAGCGCGGCGGCGGCGCCAGAAGCCACTGCCTCCGAGTCCGAGGGCAGTTCTCCCAGCGACAGAACGGAAAGAATAGTGATGCGCAGGTCGCTCCCTCGGCTCGTTGCCGCCATCCTCGCCGTCGCGACACCCGCCTTCGCCGGCGCAGACCGCTTCGTCGTCGACCTCGCGGCAGAACCCTCGACGCTCGATCCTCAGCTCCAGTGGAATCCGGACAGCTATTACGTCTACCGCAACATCTTCGACAATCTCGTCACGCGCGACGACAAGGGGGAGATCGTCCCGCAGATCGCCACGGCCTGGCGCAGCCTGTCCGAGACGGAGGTCGCCTTCACCTTGCGGCCGGACGTGACGTTTCATGATGGCTCGAAACTCACGGCCGACGATGTCGCCTTCAGTATCGCGCGCATCACCGACAGGAGCTTCGCCAGCCCGCAGCGAGGCCAGTTCGACAAGATCGTGCAGGCGATCCCGCTGTCGCCGACCGAAATCAAGCTCGTCACCAACGGGCCGTATCCAGCGCTGCTGGCCCAGCTCGTGAAGCTCTCCATCGTGCCGAAGAAGGTCGTCGAGGCGGTCGGCAAGGATGCCTTCAACCTGAAGCCGATCGGCAGCGGCCCCTACAAGTTCGAAGCCTGGCAACGCGGTGTCGCCGTCACGCTGACACGCAACGAGGCCTATTGGGGCGCCAAGGGATCCTTCCAGACCGCACTCTTTCGTGCGGTGCCCGACAGTGCGACGCGCCTCGCCAACCTGCAGGCCGGCAGCGCCGATCTCGTGGTCGGCCTCGACAGCGACCAGCTCGCCCAGCTCAAGTCCTCGCAGCGCGCCAAGCCGCTGATGGCTCTGACCGAACGGCTCGCCTATCTGCGGCTGAACCCGAACCGCCCGCCCTTCGACAATCCGAAGATCCGTGAGGCCGTGGCGCGAGCCGTCGACAAGCAAGGCATCATCGACGGCATCCTCGGCGGGCAGGAGAAGCCGATCGCGCAGATGCTGACGCCGGCCCATTTCGGCTGGGCCGAGGGCATCGAGGGGCCGGTCCATGATCCGGCCCGTGCCAGGGCGCTGGTCGCCGAGGCGGGGGCGGCTGCCAAGGTCACGATCCCGCTCACGACCGCGCCCTTCTTCGACCAGCGCGTCGTTCAGGTGATCCAGCAGCAGCTGCGCGATGTCGGGCTCGACGTGACGATCGAGCTGATCGATACGCCGAGTTTCCTGCAGCGCACCCAGCGCGGCCCCGTCGATGCGCCGGTGCTGGCGATCAGCCGTTCGTCATGCGCCTGCCAGGATGCGGACGGTGCCCTCTACGAACTTTTTCATGCCGGCAGCGGTTGGACGATCGTCGAGAACAAGGAGGTCGACGGCCTTCTCGATCGCGCACGGGCCACGCTCGATCCGGCTTCGCGCCTGGCCGACTACCGCAAGGTGCACGAGATCATCGCCGCGACGCTGCCGGTCGTTCCGCTCTACCAGACCGTCGCCGGATATGGCGCGGCCAAGCCGGTGCAGTTCACACCGACGCCGAACGAGAGCCTCTTCCTGAACCGGATCCGCTGGACCGACTGAACGCAGACGCAAAAGGGAGGCTGAGATGGGAAGAAAACGGCATTGGTGCACCCGCACGCTCGTCGTCGCCATGCTGGTCCTGGGGGCCGCCGACGCCCAGGCCGGCCGCGACCGCTTCACCGTCGATCTTTCGGGCGAGCCGTCCTCGCTCGACCCGCATCTGCAATGGAATCCCGACAGCTACTACGTCTACCGCAACATCTTCGACAATCTGGTCACGCGCGACGACAAGGGTGAGATCGCCCCGCAGATCGCCACGGCCTGGCGCCAGCTCTCGGACACGCAGATCGAGTTCACGATCCGCGACGACGTCACCTTCCATGACGGCTCGAAGCTGACGCCGCAGGATGTCGCCTTCTCCGTCAAGCGCATCACCGACAAGGCCTTCGGCAGCCCTCAGCTCGGCCAGTTCGACAAGATCGTCGAGGCGGCCGCAAGCGGCCCGCATACGGTGACGCTGACGACGTCCGGCCCATACCCCGCCTTGCTCGCCCAGCTGGTGAAGCTGTCGATCGTTCCCAAGGCCGCGGTCGAGGCGGTGGGCAAGGATGCCTTCAACCTGAAGCCGGTAGGCAGCGGCCCCTACAAGTTCGAATCCTGGCAACGCGGCATCGCCGTCACGCTGACCCGCAACGACGCCTATTGGGGCACCAAGGGGCCTTTCCAGACCGCGCTCTTCCGGGCCGTTCCCGACGGCGCGACGCGCCTCGCCAATCTGCAAGCCGGCACGGCCGACCTCGCCGTCGTGCTGGACAGCGACCAGGCCGGCCAGCTCAAGTCCTCGCAGCGCGCCAAGCCGCTGACGGCCCTGACCGAACGCGTCGCCTATCTGCGGCTCAACACCACCAAGCCGCCCTTCGACAACCCGAAGGTTCGGCAGGCCGTCGCCCATGCCATCGACAAGGACGGTCTCACCGAGGGCATCCTCGGCGGCTACGACAAGCCGGTGCCGGAGCTGTTGACGCCGGTCGCCTTCGGCTGGGCGGATGATGTCAAGGCACTGCCCTACGACCCTGCCCGCGCCAAGGCCCTCGTCGCCGAAGCGGGCGCGGCCGTCAGGACGGAGGTCGAGCTCGCGACCGCGCCGGTTTTCGACCAGCGCATCGTCCAGGCGATCCAGCAGCAGCTCACCGATATCGGGCTGAACGTGAAGATCGCGACCTCGGACATGGCGAGCTATCTGCGCCGCGCCCAGTCCGGCCCGGACACGATTCCCTCGCTCAGCTTCGGTCGCTGGTCCTGCGCCTGCCAGGATGCGGACGGCGTGCTCTTTCCGTTGCTGCACCGCTCGAGCGGCTGGGCCGCCTATCGCAATGACGAGACCGACAAGCTGCTCGAGGCAGCGCGCCAGGCGCTCGATCCGGCCAGGCGCCAGGCCAGCTACAAGGCGATCCACGACATCGTCGCGAAGGATGTCCCGGTCGTGCCGCTCTACCAATCCTCGGCGATCTACGGCGCGACACGCAGCCTCCAATGGCAACCCACGCCGAACGAGAGCCTGTTCCTGAACCGCATGCGCTGGACCGACTGAAGGGATGGCGACCTTCCTCCTCCGGCGCGGCGGGCAGGCGCTCGTGACGCTCTTCGGCGTGGCGACGCTGATCTTCTTCGTCCAGCGCCTGACGGGGGACCCGACCTTTCTCCTGGTGCCGGAGACCGCGACGGCGGCCGATATCGAGACCCTGCGCCATGCGCTCGGCTTCGACCGGCCCCTGATCGTCCAGTATCTGGATTTCCTGGGGCATCTCCTACGCTTCGACCTCGGCCAGTCCGTCGTCCAGCGCGTGCCGGTGACGACCATCATGGCCTCGCGCATGCCCTACACGCTGATGCTGGCAGGCGGAGCGTTGGTCATCGCCTGCGGCATCGGAATCCCGGTGGGCGTCCTGCTGGCGCTGTTCCGGGACAGTACTGCCGCCAGGATCGCGGCCGGTCTCGTTCTCGCCGCCCAGAGCATGCCGACCTTCTGGAGCGGCATCCTCCTGATCCTGCTGTTCGCCGTGACGCTCGGCTGGCTGCCGCCCTCCTCGACCGGCGGCTTCGCCAATCTCGTCATGCCGTCGATCGCACTCGGGCTGCTGTCGATGGCGACCTTTGCCCGCATCACCAGGGCAGCGCTGATCGACGAGCTCTCGCGCGACTATGTCCGTACGGCGCGTGCGCGCGGCGTCGGCCCGGCCCGGCTGCTGCTGCGCCATATCGCCCGCAATGCCGCCATTCCGGTGATCACGGTCGCGGCGCTGGAAATCTCCAACCTCCTGGCCGGCGCGGTGATCGTCGAGACGGTCTTCGCCTGGCCGGGCATCGGCCAGGTCACGGTCCAGGCCATCCTCGCGCGCGACTTCCTCGTCGTCCAAGGCGTCGTGATGCTGGGTGGGGTCGTCACGGTCGCGCTCAACCTGATCTCGGATGTGCTCTACAGCGTCATCGACCCGCGCATCGCGCTGGAGGGCGGCCGGTGAGCGCCGTCGCCATCCGGCCTGTCCGCCGTTTCCCGCTGCGGCGCTGGTGGCCGCTGGGCGTGCTGGCGCTGTTCATCCTCATCGCGACCTTCGCCCCGCTGCTCGCGCCCTATGACCCGAATACGCAGAATCTCGTCGGGCGCCTCAAGCCGCCCGGCACGGTCTCGCGCAGCTTCCACTACTGGCTCGGCTCCGACGAGCTCGGCCGTGACCTCCTGAGTCGCGTGATCTTCGGCGCGCGGGTCTCGCTGCTGGTCGCGGTGCTCTCCGTGCTGCTCTCCGGCGTGGTCGGCACCGCGCTCGGCATGCTGGCCGGCTATCGCAGGGGCTGGGTCGAGACCGTGCTGATGCGCCTCGTCGATGTTTTCCTGTCCATTCCCGCCGTCCTGCTCGCCATCATCACGGTCGCGGTGCTGGGTCCAGGCCTCGTCAACGTCGTGCTCGTCCTGGCTCTGACACGCTGGCCACGCTACGCCCGCGTCGCCCACGGCCAGACGCTGGTCATGTCCGGCATGGCCTATGTCGAGAACGCGGTGCTCGCCGGTGCCGGCGGGGCGCGCATCCTGTTTCGCCATATCCTGCCCAATATCGCCGGTGCGCTCATCGTGGTCGCGACCCTCGAATTCGGGCTGATGATCCTGTTCGAGGCCGGCCTCTCCTTCCTTGGCCTCGGCGTCCAGCCACCGACCGCGAGCTGGGGCGCCATGCTCTCGACCGGCCGCAACTACGTCGCCACCGCCTGGTGGGTGGCGACGCTTCCGGGCCTGTGCCTGTTCGCGCTGGTTCTGGCCGTCAACCTCGCCGGCGACGCCCTGCGTGACCGGCTCGACCCCCGCTTCGAATGAGGACCGCCATGACGATGTTCCACGATCTCAAGGGCAAGCGCGCGCTCGTCACCGGCGCCGGCGGCGTCATGGGGCGCTGGATCGCCGAGAGCCTCGCCGGGGCCGGCGTGACCCTCGCGTTGACCGATGCCGGCGACCTGACGGCGATGGCGAAGGATCTTCCCCTCGGCGAGGGCGGCTTCACCCACGCCACCGACCTGACGGACGAGAATTCGATCCGCTCGCTCGTCGAGGCCGTCGGCGAGCGCTGGGGCGCTGTCGACATCCTGGTCAACAATGCCGGGATCTATCCGAGCGGCTTCCTGCTGGACACCACGACGGCCGAGTTCGACCGCATCTTCTCCGTCAATCTGCGCGCGCCCTTCCTTCTGACCCGCGATATCGCGACGCAAATGGTGAAGGCAGGCCGGCGCGGCTCGATCATCAACATCTCCTCGGGCGCCTCCCGGAAGATGCGCCGTACCGTCGTGCCCTACTGCACCTCCAAGACCGCACTCGACCGGCTGACCAAGGGCTTCGCGCTGGAGCTCGCCGAATACGGCATCCGGGTGAACGCGCTGGAGCCCGGTTTCGCGGCAGGCAGCAAGGTCAGCCCGCTGACCGAAGCCCATATCAGCAACACCGTCGCGCAGATCCCGCTCGGACGCGCCTCCTCGCGCGAGGATGTCGGCAACGGCCTGCTCTATCTCGCCAGCGATGCGTCGGCCTATGTCACCGGCGCGACGCTGACGATCGACGGCGGCAATTCGGCCGGTACGCTCGCGGTGCATCAAGACAAGAAGCACGCGCTATGAGCCCGCCCTTTCCCCGCTACGCTTGGCCGGCGGGACGCGGCAGCGCCTTTTGCTTCTCGGTCGATGTCGATGCGGAGAGCCCCTATCTCTGGGGACTGCCGGACGGGCCTGCCCCATCCGTCCTCGGCCAGATGGAGCAGCGCCTCTTCGGCCCGCGCACCGGCCTCTGGCGCCTGCTCGACCTGCTGCGGCGCTATGAGATCAAGGGCAGCTTCTTCGTCCCCGGCCTCGTCGCTCGGAACCACCCTTCCCTGCTTCCGGCCATCGCGGAGGCGGGCCACGAGATCGGGCTGCACGGCTATTTCCATGAGATCGTCGCCGACACGCCGACGGTCGAATTCGTTCGCGCGCTCGACGAGTCGCTGGCGCTGTTCAAGGCGCAGGCCGGCGTGGTGCCGCAGGGCTTCCGCTCACCGGCCTGGGAGATGACCCCGGAGATGCTCGCCGAACTCGCGGCGCGCGGCCTATATGATTCCTCGCTGATGGGCTTCGACCACCCGTACACGATCGACGGCGTCACCGAGGTGCCCGTGCAATGGGCGGTGGACGACGCGATCTACTTCAAGTTCACCGGCGGTGGTGCCGATCGCTGGCATCCGGCCGCCCAGAACGGTGTGCTCGACGCCTGGCTCGACGAATGGTCCGTGCTCGCCCGCGAGGGCGGGCTGCTGATGCTGACCGTCCATGACTGGATTTCCGGCCGCGCCGGGCGCATCCGCATGCTGGAACGCCTGCTCGACACCGTCACGGCGACGCCGGATGTCTGGATCGCCACCGTCGGCGAGGTGGCCGCTCATCACGCCGCTTCGCCCAACCGTGACCACTTCGCCGTCGCCTCGCGAACACCGGAGCCGAGCGCCCCGCGGCGTTTCAAGGGCGCTCCCTAATGCAGACTTTCTCGGTCCATCGCCCGGCCGTGCGCTCCCGCCATGGGCTCGTCGCGGCGCAGAATCGGCATGCGGCGGAAGCCGGAGCAGCCGTGCTGAAGCGTGGCGGCAACGCCATCGACGCCGCCATCACGACGGCATTGACCCTCAGCATCGTCGAGCCCTGGCTGTCGGGCGTTGGCGGCGGCGGCTTCCTCATTCGCGCCGACGGACGCTCCGGCGCGATCGACACGCTCGATTTCGGAGTGCGTTCCGCCGCCGGGCTCGATCCGGCGGACTATCCCCTGGTCGAGGGGGCGGTCGGCAACTGGTTTCAATGGCCGGCGGTGAAGGCCGATCGGAACATCACCGGTTTCGGTGCGATCTGCGTGCCCGGTGCCGTGGCGGGCTTTGCGGCCGCGCTCGAGCGCTATGGCACGATCTCGTTCGCCGAAGCCGTGCAGCCGGCGATCGAGCATGCCCGGCGCGGGCTGGAGATCGACTGGTTCGCCGCCTTGTGTATCGCTCTCGAATCCACCTCGCTCGCGCGGGACCCGGCGAGCGCCGACATGCTGCTGGACGATGGCGCAGCGCCGCGAGCCGGCGGTCTAACGGGCAAGCGTCACAAGCCGATGCCGCGCAAGGCGGAGATGCTGGAGCGGCTGGCGGCGGCTGGTCCGCGCGACTTCTACGACGGCGAGACGGCGCAGCGCATCGCGACCGATCTGCAGGCGGGCGGCTCACCGATCCGCGCCTCCGACCTTGCCGCCTATGACGTGACCTGGCGAGCGCCCTTGCGTGGGCGCTATCGCGATTTCGATGTCGCGGCCATGCCGGGACTGTCGGCCGGGCCGAGCTGGCTCGCGGCGGCGCAGCGTCTCGAAGGCGGGCCGCTTGGACCGGACACATCGCCGGCCGACGCAGCCCTGCTCTATGCGCGCGCCATTCGGGAGACCTATGCGGAACGCCTGACGAGCATGGGCCATGCGGCGGGACATGCGAGCTGCACCTCTCATGTCAGCGTCGTCGACCGCGACGGAACGATGGTCGCGCTCACCAACACGCTACTCTCCCGCTTCGGCGCGCAGGTGACATTGCCGTCGGTCCAGCTGCTGATGAACAACGGCATGATGTGGTTCGACCCACGCCCGGGGCAGCCCAACAGCATCGCCGCCGGCGCCAAGCCGCTCGCCAATATGTGTCCGCTGATCCTGAGCCGGCGCGGCAGGCCGGAGCTGGCGATCGGAGCCGCGGGCGGCCGGACCATCTTTCCGACCGTACTGCAGCTCGTTTCCGGGCTCGCCGATTTCGGGCTGTCTCTCGAGCAGGCCTTCCATCGCCCCCGCATCGATGCCTCGACGCCGCTGATCAAGATCGATGCCAGGGCCGAAGCGGAAACGGCCGCCACGGTCGGCCGCGAATTTCCCATCGAGATCGTCGAGGACGCGCTCTATCCCGTGCACTTTTCCATTCCGACCGCCGTGCAGCGCGATGGCGATCGAGGCTTCGTCGGGATGACGCACCCCAACCACCCATGGGCTGCGACTGTCGCACCATAGTCGGCCAGCGTCGCCAACGGATGTTACGTCACTGCCGACACGCGAGCATTCAAAGCGCCGGCCGCGCCCATATTGTGCCTGATCAATCGGGCCGGTCGAGCTTAGGCGCTGACCGGGCCAAATTCCCGGCAGTCGCGCCAGAATTTGTAGCGCACTACGCGCATCATTGCGCGGCCGTCAGGATGATCTCGACCCTGATGCCCGGATCGGCCATTTCGACCACGCCGCAGCAACGGGCCGGAGCGTTATCGGGATCGATCCAGCGGTCCCAGACCGCGTTCATCCCGGCATAGTCGGCCATGTCCTTGAGCCAGATCGTGGCGCTGAGGACCTTGCGTCGGTCGCTGCCGCCTTCGGCCAGCAGCTTGTCGATCCGGGTGAGCGCTTCCTGGGTCTGCTGGCCGATGTCGCCGCTGAAATCGTCAGCGACCTGGCCGGCGAAATGCAGCGTGCCGTTATGGACGACGACGCGGCTGCGGCGGCCGTTTGAATCGATGCGGCGGATCTCGGTCGTCGACACGGCCATCCTCATTCGGGTTTTTCAATGCCCGCCGGCAGGATTGCCGGCGGCACATGACTGGTGATCTCGGGCAGCGGCCCGCGATAGGCTTCGATCTCGACGAGGCAGGAATGGGCGCTCGGCCCCTGCCCCAGACGCGACGTGCCGCGATCCGGCGTCAGCACGTTCGGGTTGCCGTGCTTGTCGAGCGTTCCAGGCCGGCCGGGCTCGAACGGGTCGAACCAGGCGCCGGTCGAGAGCTGGACCACGCCGGGCCGCAGTGCGTCCGAGACGCGCAGACCCGCGAGGCAGGCGCCCCGATCGTTGAAGATCCTGACGACGTCGCCATCCTTCAGGCCGCGGCTCGCGGCGTCCTGCGGATGCATGCGCACCGGCTCGCGCCCGGCAATCTTGCTGTCGCGGGCGTGGCTGCCATGGTCGTACTGGCTGTGCAGCTTGGTCACCGGCTGGTTCGAGATCAGATGGAGCGGAAAGCGCTCCGCCGCCTCCGCACCCAGCCATTCCTGCGAGGGCAGCCAGGCGGCGTGGCCGAGGCAATCGGCGTAGCCGAAGCCGGCGATCCGCTCGGAGAAGAGCTCGATCAGCCCTGACGGCGTCGCGAGGCGATGGGCCTGCGAGTCGTCGCGGAAGTCGGCCAGCAGCGGCTTCACCACCTCCGGCTCCGGCAGAAGCGTCACGCCCTGGCGCCAGAAGCTGTCGAAATCGGGGATGTCGAGATTGGCCGCGGCGATACGCTGGCGCGCCAGCCCGTAGAGCTGGCGCAGCCAGCTCTCCTCGTCGCGCCCTTCGGTGAAGGCCTCCTCGGCGCCGAGCCGGGCGGCGAGGCCGGAGAAGATCGCGTAGTCGTCGCGGGCTTCGCCGGCCGGCTCGACCGCCTTGTGCGAGGCGGCCAGCATCAGGTCGCGATTGGCGCAGACGATGTCGTTGCGCTCGAGCTGGGTGGTGACGGGCAGGACGATGTCGGCGTGGCGGGCGGTCGCGGTCCACCAGGGCTCGTGCACGATGATCGTCTGCGGCCGCTGCCAGGCCTGGACCAGGCGGTTCAGGTCCTGATGGTGGTGGAAGGGGTTGCCGCCGGCCCAGTAGACCAGCTTGATGTCGGGATAATTCCGGCGCTCGCCGTTGAAATCATAGGTGCCGCCGGGATCGAGCAGCATGTCGGCGATGCGCGCGACCGGGATGAAGTCGGCGACCGAATTGTCACCCTGCGACAGCGACGGCCAGGTGATCTCCTGCGCCGCATTGCCGACGCCGTTGACCGAGCCGTAACCGAAACCGAAGCCGCCGCCGGCTAAGCCGATCTGGCCGAGCATGGCGGCGAGCGTGATCGCCATCCAATAGGGCTGCTCGCCATGATCGGCCCGCTGCAGCGACCAGGACATCATGATGAAGGTCCGCTTCGCCGCCATCCTGCGGGCCAGCGCGCGGATCTCGTCGGCTGGGATCTCACAGAGAGCCGCGGCCCAGTCCGCCGTCTTGGGCGTGCCGTCCGTAGCGCCAGTCAGATAGGCCGCGACCTTGTCGAAGCCGGTCGTGCAGCGCGCCAGGAAATCGCGGTCGTGCAGGCCTTCGCTCAGCAAAGTGTGGCAGAGGCCGAGCATCAGCGCGACGTCGGATTGCGGGCGCGGCGCCCACCATTTCGCGCCCGCCTCCAGCGCGGTGTCGTCGCGGATCGGGCTGATCGAGACCAGCTCGGCGCCCTGATCGCGGCAGGCCAGGATGCCATCGCGCAACGCGTGGCGGCTGAGCCCGCCGGAAGAGACCTGCGCATTCTTCGGCGAGGCGCCGCCGAACATCACGATCAGCTCGGCATGGCCGGCCAGCAGCCGCCAGGGTGTATGGCCGCTGGCCAGGCCCCTGCGATCGCCGATCACATGCGGCAGGATCGTGTCGGCGGCGGCGAAGGAGTAGTTCTGGACCGAGCGCGTATAGCCGCCGATCGTATTGAGGAAACGGTGGATCTGGCTCTGTGCGTGGTGGAAGCGGCCGGCGCTGGCCCAGCCATAGGAGCCGCCATAGATCGCGCCATTGCCATGATGGCTGCGGACCCGGTCGAGTTCGCCTGCGACCAGCCCCAGCGCCTCGTCCCAGCTCACCTCGACGAAGGGCTCGCCGCCACGCCCCTCCCCGCCGGCGGCATGGCCGCGCTCCAGGAAGGAGCGCCGTACCGCCGGCCGCAAGATCCGAGCCGGAGCGGTACGCGCTTCCAGCATCGCCGAGGCGATCGGCGATGGATCGGGATCGGCCTCGAACGGGTCGAGCGCGACGGGGCTCCCCGCTTCCATCCGCACGCGATAAGTGCCCCAATGCGTCGCCAGCGTCTGTCGTTCGGGCTGCGGCAGCATCTCGTCCTCCCGAGTCCTAGAGCCGCGCTGCGGTGGGCGCGACGACCGCACTCGTCTGCTGAGCTTCGAGCAGGTCGAGCGCCCGCCAGGCGCTGGAGAAATGTTCGACCAGCAGCCGCCCGAGCAGCGCGCCGTCGCGCTTGTCGAGCGCCTCGATGATCGCCTCGTGCTGGTTGCTGACGAAGGTCCAGTCCTTCTGCTGCATGATCGCGAGATAGCGCACGCGGTGCAGGCGCAGATTGAGCTGGCCGTGCACCTCGATCAGCGAGGCATTGCGCGAGGCCGCGATGATGCGCAGGTGGAAAGCCTGGTTGGCGCGGAAATAGGCGAGCTTGTCGCGTCGCTCGAAGGCGCCGACCATCTCCTGGTGCCAACGGTGGACGGCGTCGATATCATCCTGCACCGCGCGCTCGCAGGCCATCTGGCCGGCCAGGCCTTCCAGCGTCGAGTAGACCCGCAGCAGGTCGCGCAGCTCCGCCACGCTCGGATTGACGACGGTCGCGCCGCGATTGGGATGCAGGTCGACGAGCCGCTCGACCGCCAGGATCTTGAGGGCGTCGCGCAAGGGCGTGCGCGACACGGCGAGTTCCAGTGACAGAGGCTGCTCGCGGACCCGTTCGCCCGGCTTCAGCTCGTCATGGATGATCAGCTCGCGCAAATGAGCAGCGATCTGCTGGGGCAGCGGCTGCGCTGCGACCCGTCGCACCGAGGCTTCCAGCATCGGCAAGCTGAACGGTACCGTCACGCTTCCCCCTCCATTCCCGCGCCGCTCCCGACATCCGCGATTCCCCGCCAGATCATAGCCACTCTCCAGGCAACCGGGAGTTGTCCGCCTGAACGGACGATCCGTTCGGTACGGAGAAATTTTTTCCGAAAATTACGCGTCAAAGAGAATTGACGACACGAAACTTAGCTGTCTTGATTATTGTATGCAATCGACAAAGCGGGGACACGTCAAGTCCGACGTTCCGCCCCTTGGCTCCGGTCGATGCATGTCCGGCATGGCGGCTGCGCTCGGGGGCAACGAACGATGCGGCGGATAGAGGGAATTCCTGGCGTCCTTCTCGGGCTGTGGTCGGTGGCCGCGGTGCTGGTCCACCTCTGGTTCGCCGGCACCGGCTATCCCGAGCCGCTGGAGCTCGCAGCGATCCATCTGGCGCTGTTCGTGCCGCCGGTCTTCCTGCTCTTTCCGGCGACACAGCATTCGCCGAAGGACCGGCCGAGCCTCCTAGACCTCGTGCTGGCGGTCTGCGCCTTCGTGCCGAACGTCTACATCTACCTGAACCAGGAGCAGATTTACGAGCGCACCAGCTTCATCGATCCGCTGACGCCGGTGCAGTACCTGCTCGGCACGGTGATGGTCGTGACTGTCGTCGAGGCGACGCGCCGCTCGATCTCCTACACGCTCGCTGGCCTCGTCGTCGCGGTGATCGGCTACATGGCGATCTGCCACCTCCTGCCCGGCGCCTGGTATTATCGCGAGCTCACCTTCGCCCATATCACCGAGATCAACTTCCTCTCGGTCGGCAGCGGTCTCTACGGCTCGCTGACGGTGATGAGCGCGACCATCGTCGCCTCCTTCCTGATCTTCGGCTCGCTGATGCAGGCGAGCGGCATGAGCCGGCTCTTCGGCAATTTCGGCGCCCTCACCGGCGGCCGCTTCACCGGCGGGCCGGCCAAGGTCGCAGTGATCTCCTCGGCTCTGTTCGGCACGATGAGCGGCTCTTCCGTCGCCAATGTCGTGGTCACCGGCTCGATGTCGATCCCGCTGATGAAGCGGCTCGGCTTCCGGCCGGTCTTCGCCGCCGGCATCGAGGCGGCGGCGAGCGTCGGCGGGCCGCTGGTACCGCCGGTGATGGGCGCGGCCGCCTTCATCATGTCGGAGATGATCGCCGTGCCCTATTCGGCGATCATCGTCGCGGCGGCGATGGGCGCGGCGCTCTACTACGTCAACATCCTCGCCGCCGTTCATTACGAGTCGAAGAAGCTCGGCATCGGCGCGATCCCGCGCCACATGCTGCCCAGCCTGTCCGACCTCGCGCGCGACGCCCATCTCGTCCTGCCGCTGGCGCTGCTGGTGACGATGATGATGATGCGGTTCTCGCCCTATCTCGCTGCTTTCTGGGGGACGATCGCGACGGTCGCGGTCGCGGCACTGCGCGGCCATACTCGCATGGGACCGCGCGCGCTCTTCATCGCGCTGCGCGACGGTGGCTTCCTGATCTCGATGATCGCGGTCGCCGTCACTTCGGCCGGCATCATCACGGCAGCGCTGACCGCGACCGGCCTGCTGCTCGCCTTCACCGGCATGATCAAGGCGGCGGCCGGCGGTTCGCTGCTGTTGCTGGCGCTGCTGATCGCCGGCACCTGCCTCTTCCTCGGCGTCGGTATCCCGACGACGCCAGCCTATATCATCACCGCCGCGATCGGCGCGCCATTGATCGCCGAGCACGGCGTGCCGCTGATCGCGATCCACCTCTTCATCTTCTACTTCGCCGTCCTCGCCGATGCCTCGCCACCGGTCGCGCCCGTGGCCGATGCGGCGGCGACCATCGCCGGCGCCCCTCCGATGACGACCGGCTGGTATGCCTGCCGCTTCGCGCTCGGCGGCTTCGTCACCGGCATGGCCTATATCTACGAGCCCGGCCTGATCCTCGAGGGCTCGCTGTTCGGCATCGTCTCGACGGCGATCGCGCTGTCGACGGGCCTCGTCCTGATCTCGGCCGGCCTCGTCGGCTACACTTGGGGGCCGCTACCGGCCTGGCTGCGCCTCGCCTATGTCACCGCCGGCAGCCTGTGCTCGCTCGCCTATGTCGTGCCGGTCTGGCAACGCGGGCTCGCCGGCATCGCCCTGGTCGGCGCCACCATCCTGATGAGCCGCATCGCGACCGCGCGCGGCACTGCGCCCGAGCTCAAGCCGGCGCTGGTCAGCCATGCCGAAGGAGAACTGCGTTGAACGAACGGAAGAAGACCTATTACGGGGTGAGCGTCGGCATCCTGATGGTGCGCTCCTATTTCGAGCGCTTCCTCGGCGATATCGGCCATGCCGGCACCTGGGATTTCCCGGTGCAGTACCGTATCGTCCATGACGCGATCCCGGCGCGGATGACCGATCTGCACAATGTCGACCTGCTCGACAAGTTCAAGGCGGCAGCGCAGGAGCTGATCGACGCCGGCGTCGACGGCATCACCACCACCTGCGGCTTCCTCTCGATCTACCAGCGCGAGCTCGCCGAGTTCTGCTCCGTGCCGGTCGCGACCAGCGCCCTGCTGCAAGTGCCGATGGTCGAGCGCCTGATCCCGGCTTCGAAGCGCGTCGGCGTGCTCACCTACAACGCGGCCTCGCTGAACGGACGCTACTTCGAGGGTGTCGGCGTCGCCGCCGATACGCCGGTCGTCGGCATGCCCGCCGACAGCGAGTTCGTGCGCTCGATCCGCGACGGCGACAACAGCGTGCCGTTCTCGACACTGCGGGCCGAGGTGCTGGAGGCCGCCGGCCACCTGCTGCGCGAGAACCCGAACATCGGCGCGATCGTCTCCGAATGCACCAATCTCACCCCGTACAGCGCCGATATCGTCGAAAAGTTCGGCGTGCCGGTCTATGACGCGGTGTCGCTGGTGAACTGGTTCCATGCCGGATTGCGGCCGCGCCGCTTCCGGCAGGACGAGCGCTGAGACGCGCCGTGGCGGCGGGGTCCGAGATCGCGATCATCGGAGGCGGGCTCGTCGGCGCCGCGATCGGGCTCGGGCTCGTGCGCGGCGGGTCGAGCGTCGCGCTCTATGACGAGGGCGATGTCGCGCACCGCGCCGCCCGTGGCAATCTCGGCAATGTCTGGGTGCAGGGCAAAGGGCTGGCGAGCCCGCCGTATGCCGACCTCACCCGCCGTGCCGCTTTGGCCTGGTGCGACTTCGCCGCTGAGCTGAGTGGCGAGACCGGCATCGACCTGCGCTTCCGGCAGGATGGCGCCTTCTTCTGCTGCTTCACGCCCGAGGAACTCGACAAGCGCGCCGGCCAGCTCGAGGCTGCCGAAGCACGCTCGCAGATCCCGAGCGGCTATGCGCGTGCGAGCCTGTCCGACATGCGGACCGATTTCCCTATGCTCGGCGACGGCGTCGCGGGCGCGACCTTCTGCAAGCTCGACGGCATGGTCGATCCGCTGCGCCTGCTGCGCGCCCTGCTCGCCGCTTTCCAGACGCGCGGTGGCCGCTATCTGCCCCGCGCGCGCGTCGAGACCATCACGGCGGAAGCCGGCGGCTTTCGCATCGCCTCCGCCACTGGCGAGAGCCATGCCGACCGGCTGGTGCTGGCGGCCGGGCTCGGCAATGCGCGGCTGGCGCCGCAGCTCGGACTGGAGGCGCCGGTGCGGCCGGTGCGAGGCCAGATCCTGATCACCGAGAAATTGCGCCCGTTCATGCCGCGCGGCATCAGCTTCATCCGCCAGACAGCCGATGGCGGGCTGATCTGCGGCGAATCCTCGGAAGAGGCCGGCTTCGAGGAAGCGACGACGCGCAACATCCTGCAGGACACGGCGCGGCGCGCCACCACCGTCTTCCCTTTCCTTCACGATATCCGGGCCGTACGCGCCTGGGGTGCGCTACGCGTGATGAGCCCGGACGGGCAGCCGATCTACCAGCGCTCGGCCAGCTATCCCCAGGCCTTCCTGACCTCGGTCCATAGCGGGGTGACGCTTGCCCCCTTCCATGCCGGCCCGCTCGCCGATGCCATCCGCAGCGGCGCTCTGCCCGACGATATCGCCCTGCCCTTCTCCCCGGCCCGCTTCCATGTTCAAGCAACTCGCGCCGCCTGACCGGCCTCTGGTCGGCATCGTCCTCGCCGGCCGCGCGGTCAGCGCGCCCGAGGGCGAGACGCTGGCGGCCGTAATGCTGCGCGAAGGCTTCGGGCCGTTCCGCACGACGCCTGCCAGCGGACGCGAGCGCGCCGCCTATTGCATGATGGGCGTCTGCTTCGACTGCCTCGTCACCATCGATGGCCGGCCGAACCGCCAGGCCTGCCAGGAGCGGGTCCGCGCCGGCATCTCCGTCGAGCCGCAGCAGGGCGCCGCCCTCCTGCCTGCAAGCGGGAGCCAGCCATGAACGGGCAGGTCGATCTCGCCATCATCGGCGCGGGGCCGGCCGGCATGGCCGCCGCGATCACGGCGCGCCGGCATGGGCTCTCCGTCGCTGTTATCGACGAGCAGCCGGCGCCGGGCGGGCAGATCTTCCGCGCCGTCACCGAGCCGGCGCCGCTGCCGACCGCCGTGCTCGGCCCCGACTACCATGCCGGACGGACGCTGGCGGAGCGCTTCCTCGCCTGCGGCGCCGACTACCGGCCAGGCTCAATGGTCTGGCAGGAGGAGAAGGGCACGCTCGACCTCACCGGCCCGGACGGACCACAGAGCCTCCAGGCGAAGCGCATCATCGTCGCGGGTGGAGCGATGGAGCGGCCCTTCCCGGTTCCCGGCTGGACGCTGCCGGGCGTGATGACGGCGGGCGCGGCCCAGATCCTGCTGAAGACCGCGGCCAGCGCCGCACCCGGCGCCGTCTTCGCCGGCAGCGGGCCGCTGATCTACCTCATAGTCGCGCAATATGCCCGCGCCGGCGTGCCGGTCGCCGCCTTGCTCGACACGGCGCCGCGCGGTGCACGGCTGAAGGCGCTGCGGCATCTGCCGGGCGCGCTGATGGCACCGTCCTATCTGCGCAAAGGCCTCGGCCTGCTGGCGGAGATCAGGCGCGCCGGCATCAAGGTCGTCCGCCATGTCGAGGCGCTGCGGATCGACGGCGAGAGCGCCGTCCGCAGCATCGGCTGGCAGGCTGGCGGCGCGCGTGGTGAGATCGCGACCGGGACCGTCTTCCTGCACCAGGGCGTCATCCCCAACGTCAATCTCGCCATGGCGCTGGGCTGCCGCCATGTCTTCGACGAGAGCCAGCGCTGCTGGCGGCCGGAGCGCGATCGCTGGGGCCGCTCGAGCCGCGACGACATCCTGATCGCCGGCGATGCCGGCGGCATCCTCGGCGCGGCCTGCGCCGAGCTCAGCGGCGAGATCGCGGCGCTCGCAGCTTGCGCTGATCTCGGCCGCCTCCCGGCAGACGAGGCCGAGCGCGCCGCCGCTCCCGCCTTCGCCAGGCTGCGCCGCGAAAGCGCGATCCGCCCCCTCCTCGAAGCGCTCTACCGGCCGGCACCGCAATTCCTCGCGCCAGGCGACGACGACACGCTCGTCTGCCGATGCGAGGAGGTGTCGCGCGGGGCGATCGCTGCCGCCGTCGCCGAGCAATGCCAGGGGCCGAACCAGCTCAAGGCCTTCACACGCGCCGGGATGGGGCCCTGCCAGGGGCGGATGTGCGGCCACAGCCTCGGCGAGACGATGGCCGTCCTGACCGGCCGCTCGCCGGCCGAGATCGGCTACCTGCGCATCCGCATGCCGGTGAAACCGGTGACGTTCGGCGACATCGCCGGGTCAGTCGAGCAAGGGAGTAACGCAGCATGAGCAGCAGGCCGAAACCGGTCTCCTATGAGGAGGCCTCACCCGAAGCAAAGGCCGTGATCGACGACATCAAGCGCAGCCGCAACCTGCCTGATGTCAACGACTTCTGGAAATATCTCGCACGCGATCCCAAGACGCTGAAGCGGACCTGGGAGAGCATCAAGGAGGTGATGGCGCCCGGCGCGCTCGATCCGCTGACCAAGGAGCTGGTCTATCTCGCGGTCAGCGTCACCAACAACTGCACCTATTGCATCGCCAGCCATACCGCCGCCGCCCGCAAGGCCGGGATGAGCGAGGCGATGTTCGCCGAGCTCGTCGCGGTGATCGGCATGGCCAACGAGACCAACCGGCTGGTCACCGCCTATCGCGTCCCGGTCGACCCGGCGTTTGACTGAGCGGCGCCATGAGCAAGGACATCCAGGCCCGCCTCGCCGCGATCGGGACGCCGACCCTGTCGAGCCAGCTGATCAAGCACGGCCTGCGCCAAAGCTATCTCTCCGGCCCGCGCCGATTGGTCGGCGACAGTGCACTCTGCGGCCCGGCCTTCACCATTCGCTTCGTGCCGGCGCGCGACGACAAGGCCGTGCCGGCGAGCTATGGCTGGCCCGGCGCCCTGCCGGCCGCGATCGACGCGGCTCCGCCCGGCAGCGTCGTCGTCATCGACGCGCGCGGCAACCCCGCCGCCGGCACGGTCGGCGACATCTTCGCCGATCGCCTCAGGCTCAACGGCGTCCAGGCGATCGTCAGCGACGGCGTCGTACGCGACCTGCCGGGACTGCGCCAGGTCGGCTTGCCGGTCTGGGCGAGCGGCACCGCCTCACCGCCCTCGATCGGCGGGCTCAGCTTCGCCGGCTGGGGCGAGCCGATCGGCTGCGGCGACGCCGCGATCTGGCCCGGCGATCTCATCGTCGCCGACGAGGACGGCGTCCTCGTCGTCCCGCCCGAACTCGCCGAGGTGATCGCCACCGGAGGCGAGAAGCAGAACCGCTTCGAACTCTGGGTGCAGAAGCGCGTCGCCGCCGGCGCGCAGCTCGTCGGGCTCTACCCCGCCGACGAGAAGACGCTCGCCGCGTTCGAAGCAGAAGACGCCGCCCGAACCGCCTGAACCACAACCCTCACCATGATCGGAGCCTCACGGATGTCACGCCTTCTCCCGCGTCTCTCACTGCTGGCGCTCTTCGGCGCCATGCTCGCCGCGCCCTTGCCGGCCGCGGCCCAGAGCAAGAACCTCGAATGGACCTCCGGCTCGCCGGGCGGCGCCTGGTTCACCCAGACAACCGGCGTTTCGACACTGGTGATGGAGGCGACGCCTGGGGTCAACATCCGCATCGTTCCCGGCGGCGGCAAGGACAATCCCAGCCGCATCCAGGCCGGCCTCAGCCAGATCGGCATGGGCATCGACTTCCTCAGCGCCGCCGCGCTGAAGGGCGAGGAGCCCTACAAGCAGAAGCACGACAAGCTGCGCACGCTCGGCTCGACCGGTGTCGACGTCTATTTCATGGTCTATGTGCCGGTGGAGGATAAGCGCTCGCTCGCCGAGATCCTCGCCGATCCCAAGCTCACCATCGGCGTCACCTCGGCCGCGACCTCCGAGCACCTCACCCTGCAGCGGGCGCTCGAGCATTACGGCAATTCCTTCGCCAAGATCCGCGCAGGCGGCGGCAAGGTCGTGATTTCGGCCTATGGCGAATTGATCCAGGGCTTCAATGACAACCAGTTCAACGTGCTCTGGACGGCGGGGGAGATTCCCTCCGGCCTAGCCAGCCAGATTGTCGACGGCCGACGCAAGGTCAAGTTCGTCTCCTTCCCGGCCGATCTGCAGAATGCACTGACGGAGAAGTACGGCTACTCGAAGGGTACGATAGCGGCAGGCACCTTCCCGGAGCTGCAGAGCGGAGACATCTCTGTCTCCTCGATGGGCAACATCTATCTGGTCTCCTCTGAGCTCCCGGACGACTTCGTCTATGCGATGACCAAGGCGATCATCGTCAGCAAGCCGCGCCTGGCGAACATCTACCAGGCCATGGGCCGCTACGACCCCGCGACCGCCTGGAAGACGCAGCCAGTGCCGCTGCATCCGGGCGCCGAGAAGGCCTTCCGCGAGGCCGGCTTCCTGAAATAGCTCGCCATCGCAGGTCCACAACTCGCTCAGGCTATCGGGACGGAGGCGGGTGCAAACTCCGGTACAGCAATTGCGCACCGCTACTGGAGCCTTCTGCGCCAGCTCCGTCCCATCGTGCGCGGTCGAAATGCGCCATCACTCGAGCGCAGCTTCCTGCCGCCGAGCTTCGTTGCCTGCTCTGGCGAACTCGGCCTTTCCTCCCCGGAACCTGCTCGCCTGTTACCGGGTCGGACAATGCAACCAGAAGCTGGCTTCCGCCATCAGGCCGCGGCGAGTTCGCGTGTCGCGAAATCGCCCTTGTCGAGGCGCGCGACGAGCGCCGCGAGCTCGGCCGTCTCGGCTTCGCTGAGGTCGGTCAGCGGCGCCCGCACCGGGCCGGAATCGCGGCCGATCACCTTCATGCCCGCCTTGATCATCGAGACGGCATAGCCCCGCTTGCGGTTGCGGATCGCGATCAATGGCAGGATGAAGTCGCGCAGGCCGGCCTGGACGGTCGCCCGGTCGCGCCGGCGCACGGCGGCGTAGAACTTGGTCGAGAACTGCGGGACGAAGTTGAACACCGCCGAGGAATAGGTGGTCACGCCCATTTCGAGATAGGGCAGCGCGAAGGTCTCGGCCGTCGGCAGGCCGCCGACATAGGTCAGCCGGTCGCCCATTTTCAGATGGATGCGCGTCATCAGCTCGATGTCGCCGACGCCGTCCTTGAAGCCGACGAGATTGGGGTTGCGCTCGCAGAGCTTCGCCAGCGTCTCCTCGGTCAGGATGGCGTTGTCGCGGTTGTAGACGATCACACCGAGCGAAGTCGCCTTGCAGACGGCGTCGATATGGGCGGCGAGCCCGTCCTGCTCGGAGAAGACGAGATAGGGCGGCAGCAGCAGGACGCCGTCGGCGCCTGCGCTTTCGACCTCTTTGGCAAGCTCACAGGCGATCTGCGTGCCATGGCCGACGCCGGCCAGCACCGGCACCCGTCCAGCCGTGGCGGAGACGGCTGTCGCGACGACCTTGACCACTTCCTGCGGCGACAGCGAGAAGAACTCGCCCGTGCCGCCAGCCGCGAAGAGGCCGGCGACCTCATAGCCGCAGAGCCAGTCGAGATTGGAGCGATAGCGCGCCTCGTCGAAGGTGTTGGCGGGCGTGAACGGCGTCACCGGGAAGGACAGCAGGCCGTCGCCGATCCGCTTGGCCATCTCCTGCGGCGTGAACTTGCTCATGATCTCGATCCCTCGCTGGCGATGCCGCAGCAGTAGAGCAAGATCGATGCGCGTTCGGACCAATCACTGGATCGATCGATCCAATCGTTGAATTGTTTCGCCGGTCTCGGCGATCTCCCGCGCCAGCGCCGTGACGATCGGCACCAGCGGGTTGTCGTTGTCGTCGCGGCTGACGAAGAAGAGCTCGGCCGGGCGATGGCGCGGCAGGTCGAGCGGGCGCAGGGCGACGCCGCTGAAATGCAGGTTGACCGCCGTTTCCGGCACCAGCGCGACCCCGACGCCGGAATGGACCATGGCGAGCATCGAATGGATCTGCGCGAGATGCTGGACATAGTTCGGCACCAGGCCGGCGCGCGAGAACAACTCCACGAGGAGATCGTGGAAATAGCGCGCCTCATAGGGCGCGTACATGATGAAGGGCTCGCCGGCGAGATCGGGCAGCGCCACGCTCTCTCCCCGCGCCAAGGCGTGGCCGGCGGGGACGGCGGCGATCAGCGGCTCGGCCATTACCCGGAAGGCGCTGAGGTTGCGGCGTGGGATCGGCGGGCGCAGCAGGCCGATATCGATCTCGCCCGAGTCGAGCCGCTTCAACTGGTCGCCGCTGACCATCTCCTTCAGCGCGACCTCGACATCCGGCAATTCGCGCCGACAGGCGGCGACGAGTCTGGGCACATAGGAATAGGCCGAGGTCGCGGTGAAGCCGATATTGATCGAGCCCGCCTTGCCGTTGGCGACGCGCTTGGCGAGCAGAGCGGCGCTCTCGGCGAGCTTGAGCAGCCGGCGCGCCTCGGCGAGGAAGCTCTGGCCGGCCGGGGTCAGCTTCACCGTGCGGTTGCTGCGCTCGAGCAGCACCACATCGAGCACCCGCTCGAGGATTTGGATCTGCCGGCTGAGCGGCGGCTGGGTCATGTTCAGCCGCGCCGCGGCGCGGCCGAAATGCAGTTCTTCCGCGACGGCGACGAAGCAGCGCAGCTGGCTCAGCTCGAACATGTCCCGCCTCCCGCGCGGCCTCTTATGTGCAGCCGCAGCGTCGGGCCGGCATCAGTTCTGGATGGTGATCCCGGCCTTTTCAATGATGTCCTTGAACTTGGCGAGCTCTGCGACCGACTTCGCCTTGGCCTCGGCGCCGGTCGAGGGCGTCGCCGCCGCCCCGAGTTCCTCGAAGCGCGAGACGACGCCGGAATCCTTCAGGATCGCCTGCATCTCGCCGGTGAGGCTGTCGCAGATCTCCTTCGGCGTGCCTTTCGGCGCGAGGAAGCCGTTCCAGGAGCTGATGTCGAAGCCCGGCAACGTCTCCGCCAATGGCGGGATCTCGGGCGCGATCCTGGCCCGGTCGACCGTGGTGACGGCAAGGCCGCGCAGCGCTCCGGCCTTGTAGTGCGGATAAGGCGAGGTGAAGTTGTCGAAGGAGAGCTTGACGTTGCCGGCAACGACGTCCTGCACCAGCGCCGCCGAGGATCGATAGGTGACGTGCTGCATCTTGACCCCGGCGAGCTGCATGAAGAGTTCGCCGCAGAGATGGATCGAGGTGCCGATGCCCGAGGAGCCGAAATTCTCCTTGCCCGGATTGGCCTTGAGATAGGCGATCAGCTCGGGAACCGTCTTCGCCGGCAGGGAAGGGTGGATGCAGAGGAAGTTCGGCTGCGAGGACGACAGCGACAGGAACTCGAAATCCTCGATCGCCCTGAAGGGGATCTTGTCCTTGTAGAGATTGGGATTGATCCCGTGCGTCGAGACCGTGGTCATGCCGATCGTGTAGCCATCGGGCGTGGCATGGGCGAGGGCAGCGACGCCGGTGTTGCCGCCGGCGCCCGCCCGGTTTTCGATGACGAAGGCCTTGCCGAGCCGCTGCTGCAGCTTCTCGCAGATGATCCGGCCGATCACGTCGGTGGTGCCGCCGGCGCCGAACGGGATGATCACCGTGACCGGCTTTGCCGGATAGCTCTGGGCGAAGCCCGGCCGCGCGATGAAGGGCGTTGCGAGCGCGCCGCCCGCGAGTCCGAGCGCTCCTCGGCGCGTGATCGATTGGGTCATGCTGGTCCTCCCCGAGATGATGCGCGGCTTCTGCCGTCTGCAACCGAAGATTAGGGGGATGGCCGGCGCCGGCAAGGCTTCCGGCGCTATCGCGCAATCCAAAAACGGTATCGTTCCATTGCCAAACTAATTCATTGCGGCATCGTGCCTGACCTATCCTCCGCGCTTCAAGGCAGCACCGAGACTGCCTGCCAGCAGGTGCCGGCCAGGCTCGGCCAGGCCGCTTCCGGAGGAAAGAGCGACCATGCCCAGATCTTCGTTCCGCCCCTCGTCAATCCTCGCGAAGGGGCTCCTGCTCGCCGCCCTCGCAGGCTTCGGCCTCGCAGCAGGGCCCGCCGTGGCCCAGAACTTCGAACGGCCGGTGCGCATCATCGTCCCCTTCGCGCCGGGCGGCACCTCGGACATCCTCGCCCGCCTGATCGGGCCGAAGCTCTCGGCCGCGATCGGCCAGCCTGTCGTGATCGAGAACAAGCCCGGCGCGGCCGGCAATCTCGGTGCCGACACGGTCGCCAAGGCTCCTGCCGACGGACACACCTTGCTGCTCATGGATGTCGGCTCGCTGGCGACCGCGCCGAGCCTGTTCTCCGACCTGACCTATGATCCGGCCAAGGACCTCGCGCCGGTCAGCATGGTGATGTTCGGCCCTTACGTCCTCGCCGTGCATGAATCGGTTCCGGCCAAGACCGCCCAGGAGCTCGTCGCCTACGCCAAGGCGCATCCGGGCAAGCTCGCCGTCGCCAATTCCGGCGTCGGGGCGGCCAACCACATCACCGCGGTCTCGATGGCGAAGGAACTCGGCATCACCTGGAAGAACGTGCCCTACAAGGGCGGAGCAGCCGCTTCGCGCGCCGTCGTCTCCGGCGAGAGCGGCGTCATCATCAACGGCTCGACGGCAACATTGCCCTTCGTCGCCAACAAGCAGCTCGTCGGGCTCGCCGTCACCGGCGAGGAGCGCATCACCGGTATCCCGACCTTCAAGGAAGCCGGCTTGCCCGGCGGCGACGCCGGCACCTGGCAGGGCATCCTGACCACGGCCAAGACCCCGCCGGCGGTGGTCGCGCGCCTCAATGCCGAGATCGGCAAGATCCTGCAGGACACGGAGATCAAGGCCAAGATCGCCGAGCAGGGCGGCGTGGTGAAGCCGGGCTCGCCGGCGGAGTTCGCCGACTGGCTGAAGAGCGCCACCGAGCGCTGGGGCGGCATCATCCGCGAAGCCGGCATCAAGGGCACGAACTGACGGTGGTGCGGCCGATGACCCGGCTCAGGCTCGACTGGCAGGATGTTCTGCTGGGCGTCTTCCTCGTCACCGTGGCGGCGGGCGCGCTCTACGCCACCCGCACCCTGACGGTCGGCCATGCCGCCGATATGGGGCCAGGCTACATGCCGCGTGTCGTTTCGCTCGCTCTGCTCGGCTTCGGCCTGTTCTTCCTGGGACGCAGCATCAGAGGCGTGGCCGTGACCATCGAAGCGGTACGTTTGCGGCCGCTGATCGCCGTGCTGGCGGCGGTCGGCGTCTTCGCGCTGACGGCGGAGCGGCTCGGCCTCGCCATCGCCTCGGTCCTGACCGTTCTGCTGGCGGGACTCGCTACCCGCGAGACGCGACCGCTGGAGAGCATGGGCTTTGCGCTGCTGCTTTCGGCCCTGGCCGCGCTGCTCTTCATCAAGGTCCTGGCCCTGCCGGTTCCGCTCTGGCCCCGCTGAGCACGCCATGGAACTCTTCGACAATCTGCTGATCGGTCTCTCGACGGCGCTGGAGCTCAAGAATCTCGGCTTCTGCCTGATCGGCGTGCTGATCGGCACCGCGATCGGGGTGCTGCCCGGGATCGGGCCGATCCCGACGATCGCCCTGCTGCTGCCGTTCACCTTCGGCATGGCGCCAGCGGGCGCGATGATCATGCTCGCCGGCATCTTCTACGGCGCGCAATATGGTGGCTCGACCACGGCGATCCTGGTCAATGTCCCCGGCGAGACCTCCTCGGTCGTGACCTGCCTCGACGGGCACCAGATGGCCCGGCAAGGCAAAGCCGGGCTGGCGCTTGCGATCGCCGCGCTGTCTTCCTTCTTCGCCGGCACGGTCGCAACCGTCGTCATTGCCCTGCTCAGCGTCCCACTGGCGGCGCTGGCGCTGAAATTCACCGCGGTCGAGTATTTCAGCCTGCTGGTGCTCGGGCTGATCGCCGCAGTGGTGCTGGCGCATGGCTCGGTCGCGCGCTCGCTCTCGATGGTGCTGCTCGGCCTGCTGCTCGGGCTCGTCGGCATCGACGTCAGCTCGGGCGCGGCGCGCATGACCTTCGGCATCCCCGAACTGTCGGACGGGCTCGACTTCGTGCCGGTCGCGATGGGGATGTTCGGGCTCGCCGAGATCATCGCCAATCTCGAGCGCCCGGCCGAGCGGCATGTCGTCCACCAGACGGTACGGGGGCTCATCCCGAGCTGGGCCGACCTCAAGCAGGCTTTTCCCGCAATGGTCCGCGGCACGGCGCTGGGCTCGGCACTCGGCGTGCTGCCTGGCGGCGGTGCAGCGCTGCCGCCCTTCTCCTCCTATGCGCTGGAGAAGAAGCTGGCCAAGGATCCGTCGCGCTTCGGCCATGGCGCGATCGAGGGCGTCGCCGGGCCGGAGGCGGCCAACAATGCCGGCGCGCAGACCAGCTTCATCCCGCTGCTGACCCTCGGCATTCCCGCCAATGCGCTGATGGCGCTGATGATCGGCGCACTGATGATGCAGGGCATCCAGCCCGGCCCGCAGATCATGAAGGAGCAGCCACAGCTGGTCTGGGGCGTGATCGCCTCGATGTGGGTCGGCAACCTGATGCTGCTGGTGATCAACTTGCCGCTGATCGGCTTGTGGGTCTCGATGCTGCGGATCCCCTACCGGCTGCTGTTCCCGGCGATCGTGCTGTTCTGCTGCATCGGCACCTATGGCATCGCCAACAGCCTGTTCAACGTCTGGCTGATGCTGGGCTGCGCCGCAGTCGGCTACTTCTTCATCAAGGTCGGGGTCGAGCCGGCGCCGCTGCTCCTCGGACTGGTCCTCGGGCCACAAATGGAAGAGTATTTCCGCCGCGCGATGCTGCTCTCCGACGGAGATTTCTCGGTCTTCCTGACGCGCCCGATCAGCGCCGGCCTGCTCGCCGTCGTCGCGCTGCTGCTCCTGGCCTTGCTTTCACCAATCGTTGTCAGAGGGCGAAAACAGGCCCTGGCGGAGTAGCGCCATTTCCGGTCATCGGGTGACAGCGCGCAAGCGGATATCCGCATGTGGTAAGACAGTGTCGCAGGGCTTGCTTCAAATCGGCGCGAACAAACTGCTGCTGATGGACTCCATTTTGCGGATTCCGGCGAGTTTCATGCAGTTTTCGCCAAGTGAAGCACTGCGCTCGTAGCCGAGTGCGTTGGCAGAAGAGCTGAACTTGGCAAAGATATCCGCATCGGACAACGGGCGATCCTTGTCGCCGCGCGCGGTCGTGGCGTCGGACTCCGCGATCTGACCCGACTTCAGGACGATACGCAGGCGCGCCAATCTCTCCGCTGGAAAGCGTCGAGAGAATTCGGAGTTTTCGATAAGCCTGATGCGGCGCAGGACATCGCGAACCGCAGGATCGCCCAAACCGTGGGTGTCGATCTCCTCCGCGCCGAGCCGCCCGCGAACGAGATAGGCCGCCAGCGGGAAGCCGATCGCGTATTGCGCCGCCTCGGTCGTGGCGGGCAATTGTACTCCAAGGCGTACCGCCTCGTGGAAGGTCTCGACCTCGACGCGCTCGATATCGGCGGCTGTGAGCGCATGCTCGGACAGGAGAAGGCTCGCGGCCTCGATCGCCGGCTGGGCCCAGCGACAGACCGGCCATGGCTTGAAATACTGGTCAAGGATCAGCCAGCGCTCGCCGAGATCGGCCCAGATCGCCGCCTGCTCCGGCGCCTCCATGGTGATCGCCGGCGCGCCGGTGAAGCCGTCCTTCGCCAGATAGGCGGCGCTGACGCCAGCGAGTGCGCCCCAGCCCGAGCCGTCCTTGACCATGGTTGGATGGTCGATGCAGCGCATCATCTGGCTGCGCGGACCGTGATATTCGGCGATGCCCAGCGCATGGCGAGTGCGCTCGCGGTCGAGCCCGAGCAGGCGGGCGGCGATGGCGGCGCAGCCGAGCGCGTTCCAGGCGCCGGAAGTATGGTAGTCGCAAGCGCTGGCGTGCAGCGCGATTCCCGCGCGCGTCGCGATCTCGTAGCCGAGGACGAGGCAGGTCAGCAGCGCCTCGCCGCCCAGACCACCATCCTCGAGCAATCCCTCGGCATCGGCGACCGCCAGCAGCGCCGGCAGGATCGCGACGCCGGCATGGCCTTTGGTCAGGGCGTGACCGTCATGAGCGTCGAAGGAATCGATCGTCGTCGCCGCTGCGAAGGCCGCGCCGGCGGCACTCACCCGGCGCCCGTCGAAGAGCAGGCGCGCGCCCTTTCGCCCGGCGCCGAGATGGTCGACCGCAAAATCATGTGCAATGCGCGAGAGTTCGGTCTGCCGCCCGCTGATGGCGACGCCGACGAGATCGAGCAGGCAACGGCGGGCCTGGTGAGCGACCTCGGGCGGCAATTGCGAGAACGTCAGCTCATGAATGAAGTCGATCGGGCCGTTCATGCGCTGATGCTTTCGCTGTTCGAGATCAGATCGCGCAGCAGGGCGCCGACCAAAGCAGGGTCGCTGTCGCGGGCGGTCGGCAGGCGGCGGCGCGCCGCTTCGCCATCGGCCTGCGACAGCTCCGCGACGATGAGCTCGGGGCCAGCTCCCGCTCGCGCCAGCTCATGGCCCGACGCATCGAGAATGCGTGATCCACCCCAGAACGTCGCGCCGCCGCGCGTGCCGCAATGATTGGCGAACAAGGTCGGCAGGCCGTAGGTCATCGCGGTATGAGCGAGATTGATCGCCCAGCCACGCGGATTGTCGAAGCCGTCTCCGACCGCGCCCAGCGCCGAGGCTGCCGGCAGCAGCAGCAAGCTGGCGCCGCCGAGCGCGGCGAGCCAGGGTAGCGCCGGGTTCCAGGCATCGGCGCAGATCAGCGTGGCGGCACGCCAGCCCGAGGCCGGCTCGATAGACGCGAGATTGCGGCCGCGGGTATAGACGCGGTCCTCGCGCAAGGCGCCGTAGCCCGGCAGGTTGAGCTTGCGATGGATCGCGAGCAGCCTGCCGTCGCGGAAGAGGCCCTGGCTGTTGAAGAAGCGGCCCCGCTCGTCGCGCTCGATGAAGCCGGCCGAGACCGTGATGCCGTCCGCGGCGTCGGCGAGGCGCATGAGCGCTTCGGCATTCGGCGTCTGGGCCAGAGCCTCGCAATCGGGCGCAGCGAGGTAGTCGGTCAGCGACAGCTCGGGAAAGAGCAGCAGCTCTGCGCCCTCCCCGCGCGCCCTCGCGATGGCGTCGAGATGCGCAGCGAGATTTGCGGAGAGATCGGCCGGCTCGCACAGGACCTGGGCGACCGCGACCTTCAGCGACGACATGGAAGCCTCACAGGGTAGCCGGAGGCGCAATGCACCTCCGGCCTGGTCAGGACAGGATCAGACCAGCGACTGCGCCTTGAGGAAGCCGGCGGCGACCTCCTCGATGCTCTTCTTGTCGACATCGACCGAGGCGTTGAGCTTGGCCATGGTCAGGTCGTCGAGCTTTGCCGAAAGGCCGTTCAGCAGCTCGGCCAGCTTCGGGTTCTTGTCGAGCGTCTCTTTGCGGACGACCGGCGTCATCGCATAGGTCGGGAAATAGCCCTTGGTGTCGGTCAGGATGACGAAATCGAAGGCCGGGACGCGCCCATCGGTGGCGAAGACGAGGCCGACATCGACTTGGGCATCGCGCAACGCCTGGTAGATCAGGCCAGTGTCCATGCGCACCACGTTCTCGCGGCCGAAATCGAAGCCATAGGTCTTCTGCAGCGGTGCGAGCCCGTCGGGGCGGGCGTAGAACTCGGCATTGCAGCCCAGCTTCAGGGCCTGGCCGCCCTTCAGCTTGGTGGCGAGGTCGTCGAGCGTCTTGACGCCCTTGGCCTCGGCGTCCTTCTTGCGCATGGCGAGCGCATAGGTGTTGTTCGCCTTGGACGGGTTCAGCCAGACGAGACCCTTGGCGGCGTCGAGTTCCTTGACCTTGGCGTAGGTCGCGGCCGCATCCATCTTGTCGGCGACCTTGTTGAAGGTGATCAGCGAGGTGCCGGTGTACTCCCAGTAGAGGTCGATCTGCCCGGCTTCCTGAGCCTGACGCAGCGGTGCGGTGCCGAGGCCCGCACGCTTGTCGACGGTGAAACCCTTGGCCTTGAGCAACTGCGTCGTCATCTCCGACATGATCTGCTGCTCGGTGAAGTTCTTGCCGCCGACGACGATGGTCTGCGCCTGGGCGGCGAGCGGCAGGGCGGCGAAGGCCAAGGCGGCGGAAGCAAACGTCAGGAAACTGCGCTTGTGCATGGTCGTACTCCCCTTTTTCTGGTTGAACGGACCGCTGCTCAGCGCAGCGGGTTGACGCCTTTCGGGACCAGCCAGAACTGGATCTGGCCGATCAGGAAATCGACGAGCACGGCGAGCAGCGCCGTCGGGATCGCGCCCGCCAGCAGCATGCTCGGCTCCATCAGGTCGATGCCGGTGAAGATCAGTTCGCCAAGGCCGCCGCCGCCGATCAGGAAGGCCAGCGGCACCGTGCCGATATTGATGGCGAAGGCGGTGCGCACGCCGGCGAGGATGACGAAGACCGCGTTGGGCAGTTCGACCCGCCGCAGGATCTGGCCGGGCGTCATGCCCATGCCGCGCGCCGCCTCGATCAGATGCTGCGGTACCGAGCGCAGGCCTGCGATGGTGTTGAGTACGATCGGCAGCAGCGTCAGTACGAACAGCGCGAAGATGGCGGGCGGCGAGCCGATGCCGAGGAAGGACATCGCGATCGCGAGCAGAGCGAGCGTCGGGATGGTGGTGCCGAGATTGACGATCTGCGTCACCGCATCGGCGAACATCTCGAAACGCGGCCGCGTCAGCAGGATACCGAGCGGGATGCCGACGGCGAGCGCGATGGCGCCCGATATCGCAGCGAGGGCGAGATGCTGGCGGATGAGATAGGTCACGTCCTGCGCATGGCCGAGGATGGCGGGGATGGTGCCGCGCGCCTGCAGCCAGGCGCCAAGTGCGAAGGCGCCGAAGACGACGAGCCAGCGAAGCGTCCCTGCCAGGCCAGCGCGCGCCATCTCAGCTTTCCCGATAGGTCGCGCCGAGCACCTGGGTGATGCTCTTCTGGGTGACATAGCCCTTGTAGAAGCCGTCATCGTCGACGCAGGCGAGCCAGGTCACACCATGGGTGAACATCTGCGAGACGGCGGTGCGCAGGTCGTCGCGGATATTGACGACGCCGGGCAGCGGCTCCTGGTGTTCGCCGACCGTCCCCTTGCGCTCGCGCGCCTCCTCCAGCCGCACCACGCCGCGGGCCCGGCCGCGCGGCCCGACCATCACGATCGAGACATGGCCGTGCTCCTCCATCAGCCTGACGGCGGTGTCGAGCGTGTCCTCGGCGCGCACGCACGGCGGCTGCGCCATCATCGCGTCGGTGACCTTGATCAGCCGCAGCCGCTTCAAGGTCCGGTCGGAGCCGACGAATTCCGAGACGAAAGCGTCGATCGGATGGGCGAGGATATTGTCGGGCGTGTCGTACTGGATCAGCTTGCCGTCGCGGAAGATCGCGATCCGGCTCGCCATCTTCACGGCCTCGTCGATGTCGTGGCTGACGAAGACGATGGTCTTCTTCAGCTCCGCCTGAAGCTTCATGAACTCGTCCTGGATCACCTCGCGGTTGATCGGATCGATCGCGCCGAAGGGCTCGTCCATCAGCAGCACCGGTGGATCGGCGGCGAGCGCGCGCACCACGCCGACGCGCTGCTGCTGGCCGCCGGAGAGCTGCTTGGGATAGCGCTTCAGGAAGACAGAGGGGTCGAGATTGACCATGTCGAGCAATTCGGCGGCGCGCTTGCGCGACTTTGCCGCCGGCCAGCCGAGCAGGTCCGGCACGACGCAGATGTTCTCCTCGATCGTCATGTTGGGGAACAGGCCGATCTGCTGGATCACGTAGCCGATCGAGCGCCGCAGCGTGACCTCGTCGACACCGGCCGTATCCTTGCCATCGACATAAATCCTGCCCGAGGTCGGCGGGATCAGCCGGTTGATCATCTTCATCGTCGTGGTCTTGCCGCAGCCCGACGGGCCGAGCAGGACGCAGACGGCGCCGGCCGGCACCTCCATGTCGATGCGGTCGACGGCGACCATCGTGCCGAAATGCTTGGAGACCTGATCGAGGCGGATCATTTCAGCTTCAATCCCGGCGAGGTGAGCAGGCGCTGCGCGAAGAGCAGGCCGTAATCGGCGATGATCGCGAGCAGGCTGACGGCGAGCGCGCCGGTCAGGAGCTGGCGGATGTCGGTCTGCGAGATGCCGCGCGAGATGAAGGTGCCGAGCCCGCCAGCGCCGATATAGGTCGCGATCGCCGCGATCGCGATGTTCAGCACCACCGCGCTGCGGACCCCGTTCAGGATCACCGGCAGCGCCAGCGGCAGCTCGACGCGGCGCAGCCGCTCCAGCGTGGTCATGCCCATGCCGCGCGCCGCCTCGCGCAAAGCCGGGTCGACATTCATGATCGCCGTATAGGTGTTCCGGATGATCGGCAGCTGCGCGTAGAGGATCAGCGCGATCACCGCCGGCAGGTAGCCGATGCCGTGGCCGATGGTCGAGAGCAGCGGGATCAGGATGCCGAACAGTGCGATCGAGGGGATCGTGATGATGATCGAGGCGATGTAGAGGACGAGGTCCGCCGCGCGCTGGCTCTGGGTGATGGCGATGCCGGTCGGCACTCCCGTCAGGATCGCGACGCCCACGGAGACGGCGACGAGCGAGACATGCTCGAGCATGCGCTGTCCGATCACCGGAAGGTTCGCCATGATGAAGGCGATCGTGTCCACTGCCGTTCCCCGCCGACGGTTATCCGTCTTGCGGTGAAAGTGTCGATCAGAACCGTTCCAGCCTCGGGCCGGGAAAGCGACATCGCATGTCGCGCTTGCGACCTGCCGTGCTCAGGCTGTCGAAGCCGCCACCGCCTCGTCGGTGACAGGCCGCCCGCGCAGCTGGCTCGGCCGCACGCCCTGCAGCTTCTTGAACCAGTGGGCGAAATGCGAGGTCGAGGTGAAGCCGGCCGCGATCGCGACCTCCAGCACCGGACGGTCGGAATAAAGCAGCAGCTCCCGCGCCCGGTCGATCCGCAAAGAGAGGTAGTAGCGTGCCGGCGAGGTCTGCAGATAGCGCAGGAACAGCCGCTCGAGCTGACGCGGGCTCATACCGACCTTCTCGGCGATGTCGGCGATCGAGATCGTGTCCTCGACATGGCGCTGCATCAGCCTGACGGCGCTGCGCACCGCCGGCGGCAGGCTCGACATCCGCTCCAGCCGGCCACCGCTCTGGTTGTCGCGCTCGTCGCGGATGCGGTCATGGTGGAACTGGTTGGCGACGCGGCGGGCGAGATCGGCGCCATGGCGCTCGGTGATCAGGTGCAGCATCAGATCCATCGCCGCCGAGCCGCCCGAGCAGGTCAAGCGGTCACGGTCGATCTCGTAGAGCTTGTCGGTGCAGACGAGATGGGGAAACTCCTCCTGGAAGGCGGGGCGGTTCTCCCAGTGGATCGTCGAGCGATAGCCGTCGAGCAGGCCGGCGCGCGCCAAGAGATAGGTACCGGTCGAGAGCGAGCCGACGCGCACGCCGCTGCGCACCGCCTTGCGCAGGACGGCGAGATAGCGCCGCTCGTCGACCGACTGGATGCGCAGGCCGCCGCAGACGAGGAAGTAATGTGAGCCGGGCAAGGCGGTCTCGGCCGCTTCGGCCGGGATCGGGATGCCGTTCGAAGCGGCGAGGACGCCGCCGTCGAGGCTCGCCAACCGCCAGCGCCAGGCCTCGCGATCGACCAGCCGGTTGAGCGAGCGCAGCGGCTCGATCGCCGAGGCGACGCTCATCATCGAGAAGCCCTCGACGAGCAGCAGCGTGACGATCTGGGTGCCGGCCGGCGCCTCGTTCATGCCTTGGCCTCCTGCCCTGATGATCGGACTTGGAACCGATCCAAGGAAAGCGGATTTCCGACATTGTTGCAATGAAAGCGACATCCCCTCGTCGCAAAGCTTGCCGGTGAGGTCGGAATGCTCCGGCCTCCCGGCACTGCGACGGCGCAAGATCACGGTCATCCTCCGCAGGGGCCTCAGCCGATGATCGATCGCGACCGCATCCGTCAGCTCCTCGCCGAGCGACGCGAGGGCTGTAGCCTGCCGCAGGCCTTCTATGTCGATCCAGCGATGCACGAGACCGACATCAAGGCCGTGTTCGAGACCGACTGGCTGTTCGCCTGCAATGCCTGCGAGATCAGGAAGCCGGGCGACTACCTGACGCTGACCATCGGCGAGAACCCGGTGGTCGTGCTGCGCGACCGGGACGGACAGGTCCGCGCCTTCCACAACAGCTGCCGCCATCGCGGCTCGCGCATCTGCGGCCATGAGAAGGGCCGCGCCAACCGGCTCGTCTGCCCCTATCACCAATGGGTCTACGAGCTCGACGGCTCACTGCTCAACGCCCGCCAGATGCCAGCCGATTTCGACCGCTCGGCCCATGGGCTGAAGCCCGTCCATGTCGAGGTGATCTGCGGCATGGTCTATATCTGCCTCGCCGACGATCCGCCCGACCTCTCGCGCTATCGCGAGGCGGTGACGCCCTATATCGCGCCGCATATGCCGGAGCGGACCAAGGTCGCCTTCGAGATGACCCTGATCGAGGATGCCAACTGGAAGCTCGTCATCGAGAACAACCGCGAGTGCTATCACTGCGCCGGCAACCATCCGGAACTCCTAGTGACGCTGGTCGAGTTCGCGCTGCCGGACGATCCGCGCGGGCCGGCCGAGTTCAAGGGGCTGATGGACCGCAAGACGGCGAAATGGGATGGCCTCGGCCTGCCGCATCTGCCGGTCGATGGCGGGCAGGAGTTCCGCTGCATCCGCCTGCCGTTCCATGAGGGGGCGTTGTCGTTCACCATGGATGGCAGCCCGGCCTGCAACAAGCTGCTCGCCGACTTCACCGAGCCCGATCTCGGCTCGGTCCGGATGTTCCGGGTCCCGAACAACTGGAACCACTTCCTCGCCGACCACATCCTGCATTTCCGGGTGCTGCCGCTCTCGCAGGACAGGACCGCGGTGCGCACGACCTGGCTGGTGCACGAGGACGCGGTCGAGGGCGTCGATTACGACATCGAGCGGCTGACCGAGGTCTGGATCGCGACCAATGCGCAGGACGCCGAGCTCGCGGCGGTGAATCATGCCGGCATCCGCTCGATGGGCTACCAGCCCGGCCCCTACGCCCCGTCCGAGTTCATGCTGACCAATTTCACCAACTGGTACGCCGGCAAGATGGCGGCCTATGCCGGTGAGCCCGCGCCGTTCAGGATCGCCGCCGAATGAGCCTGGACAGCCTCGAAGCGCCGGCTGCTGCTGCTGTATCTACAGCCGATCTGCTGCAGCTCACCGTCGCCGAGATCCGCGACGAGACGCATGACGTGAAGACCTTCGTCTTCCGGCCGGAAGGTGGCGCTCCACGCTACCAGGCCGGCCAGTCGATGACGCTGAAGCTCGCGATCGGCGGCGAGACGCTGTTCCGCACCTTCTCGCTCGCCTCGGCGCCGGATGCCTCCGGCACGATCGCGATGACCATCAAGGCGCATGCCAAGGGCCGCGTCACCCGCTGGCTGCACGATGAGCTCGTGGTCGGTGCGCAGCTCGAAGGTCGCCCGCCGAAGGGGCGCTTCACCATCGACGCGCGCGTAACCGACAGGATCGCTTTGGTCTCGGCCGGCTCGGGTGCGAGCCCGCTGATGGCGATGCTGCGCCATCTCGCTGCGACCGCACCGGAGACCGACGTACATTGGCTCCATGCGGCCCGCACGCCGCGCGACATTCTCTTCGCCCGCGAGCTCGCCGATTTGCAGGCGCGGATGCCGAATCTCAAGGTCGCGATGCTCGCCAGCCGGCCCGAGCCCGGCTGGTTCGGCTTCGCCGGCCGGCTCGGGCGGCGGCTGGTCTCGGTCGCGCTGCCGGATTATGGCCGCCGCGAAGTCTTCTGCTGCGGCCCCGCCGGCTTCATGGAAGAGGCCCGGCTGATCCACGCGGCCGAGGGCGGCGCGCGCGAGCTCTTCCATGTCGAGCATTTCGGCGCCGTCGCACCTGTGGCTCCGCCGTCGGTACCGGTCGATGCGCCAACCAGAGACTATACGGTCAGGCTCGGCGACAAGCAGTTCACCGCCCAGCCGGGCGAGACGCTGCTGCAGGCGGCGACGCGCCAGACCATCGTCATCCCCTGCGGCTGCGCCTCGGGAATGTGCGGCACCTGCCGGGTCAGCCTCGTCGAAGGCTCGGTCGAGATGCGGCACGAAGGCGGGATCTCGCCCGAGGAGGAGGCGCAGGGCTACATCCTCGCCTGTTCCTCGCGCCCGCGCTCGGATGTTACGATCGCGCTGTAGATCAGCGAGCGCCTATGGACGATCGCGGGGAACCCCTCTCCTTCCAGGAGACAGCATGCGATCTCCATCCGACAGTCGCGCATCTGGCCTGCGCTTGCCGAGCGTGTAGGATCGCGTTCGGCTGGAGACGTTTGATGTTCCCGAGCGTGTTCGACGCCTTCAAGATCGGGATCGGGCCGTCCTCGTCGCATACGATGGGGCCGACGCCGTCGGCGGCTCGCATTTCATGCCCCTCGACAATTGCATCGAGGCGCTGCGCCAGATCGGCGAGGCCATGAACGGGCGCTTCAAGGAAAACAGCCTCGGCGGCCTCGCCGTCAACCGGCCAGGGTGCTGAGCGAAATCTTTTGCAAATTTCGCCGGACGTAGCGGGCGGATGCCGGGCTGCGATCGTCCGGCCAGGAGGGGTATCGATGAAGATCGCTGTGATGGGGGCCGGCGCCGTCGGCTGCTACTACGGTGCCATGCTGGCGCGGGCCGGTCATGCGGTCACGCTCATCGCGCGGCCGCAGCATGTGAAGGCGATCCGGGACCGCGGCCTCGTCCTGGAAACAGCGGCCTTCACCGAGGCGCTTGCGGTCACGGCAGCGGCCGACCCTTCCGGCGTGAGCGGTGCGGACATCGTCCTGTTCTGCGTCAAATCGGGCGATACCGCTGCGGCGGGCCGGGAAATGGCTCCTCATCTCGAAGCCGGCGCCACGATTCTCAGCCTGCAGAACGGCGTCGACAATGCCGAACGCCTGCAGCAAGTCCTGGCAAGGCCGGTGATCCCGACCGCCGTCTATGTCGCGACCGAGATGCCACGGCCGGGACATGTCCGGCATCATGGCCGCGGCGAGTTGGTCATCGGCCCCGGCGAAGCGAGCCCGGCGCTCGCCGAGATGTTCGGGTTGGCCGGGGTCAAGGCCGAGATCTCCGACCACGTCATCGAGGACCTCTGGACCAAGCTGATCGTGAACTGCGCCTACAATGCGCTCTCGGCCATCCCCCAGCTCCCTTACGGACGGATGATACGCGTGGACGGCATCCCCGCCGCCATGAAGGACATCGTCGAGGAGTGCCTCGCCGTGGCGCGCGCCTGCGATGTGCGGATCGAGGACGGTCTGCTCACGAAGGTGCTCGGCCTCGCCGCCACCATGCCCGATCAGCTCTCCTCGACTGCACAGGACCTCGCCAGGGGCAAGTGCACCGAGATCGACCATCTCAACGGCTACATCGTCCGGACCGGCGAAAGGCTCGGCATCGCGACGCCGGCAAACCGCCTGCTGACGGTGGTCGTCAAGCTGATGGAAGCGCGCGCTTCGGACTGAAGAGCGCGCCCGGATCGCTCATTCGGGAAGGTTGTTCCAGTAGTCCCTCATTTCCTGCTGGCGCTCCTGGTCCGGCAGAACGCCCTCCTCGCCATAGAGAGTTGCGGCACCCCGGATCTGTGCCTCGGTGATGTCGGTGCGGTAGCCCTCGAGCTCCTTGTCATAGGCGAGCTTTTCCCATGGCAGCGTCAGATGATGGCTGCCGATGCCGAGGAATCCCCCGAACGTCACGTCGACGAAGGAAACGCGGCCACTGACCTTCTCGATCAGCAACCGCTTGATGGTGCCGATCCGTTCGTGCTTGCGGTCGAAGACGGCGGTCCCTTCGACGCGATCGCTTTCGATGATCAGATGCGATGCCGCCGATTGCTTGGCAGGCCCCCAGAGATAAAAGCCGTTCTCGATGAGGCCGGCCGCCACGACCGCCCGGCTGATGGCGAGGGTCCATTCGTCGTTCGGTCGGATCTGCCGCGCCAGCCTCCACGGCCCGAGATCCGCGGGCAGGTTGGCTCCGGCTGGTTCTTCGGCAAAGCCGCGCAGGTCGGGGGAGTTCACCGCCTGGAACAGGTAATAGGTTCTCATCAGCGCCTCCCTTGACCGGATCGAGAGCCTCCAGCTCGCCCGTCACGAACCGGCGACGAAGAACGCCAGCCGGGTGAAGAGCGTGTAGTTCGATTCAAAGACCATGATGCCGACGAAGACCAGGAGCGCGAGCGGCGGAGTGAGGATCGCATAGGCCAGGGCCAATCGCTCCCAGGCCATGTGCATGAAGACCGCGACGATCAGGCCTGCCTTCAGCATCATGAAGATCAGGATCAGCGACCAGCGCAGGTAACCGACAAGGCCGAAATAATCGACCAGGTAGGAGCAGGCGCTGAGGATGAACAGCCAGCCCCAGACCACGAGATAGAGCTTGATCGGATGCTGCTGGGTGTCGGTATGAGCAGGAGCCTGTGCCATGTCGATCCCTCACCAGAGATAGAACAGCGCGAAGATGAACACCCAGACGAGATCGACGAAGTGCCAGTAGAGGCCGGTGATCTCGACGATCTCGTAGCGCCCCTTCCGGCTCGTGAAGAAGCCGTGCCTCTCCTGGTCGAAATCGCCGCGCCAGACCTTGCGGGCGATGATGATCAGGAAGATCACGCCGATCGTGACATGGGTGCCGTGGAAGCCGGTGATCATGAAGAAGCTGGAGCCGAACTGCTCCGCGCCCCAGGGATTGCCCCATGGCCGGACGCCTTCCGCGATCAGCTTCGACCATTCGAAGGCCTGCATGCCGACGAAGGTCGCGCCGAGCAGCGCTGTCAGCAGCATCAGGATCGCGGTCTTCGCACGATCGCGGCGATAGCCGAAATTGACCGCCATCGCCATCGTGCCGCTGCTGCTGATCAGGACGAAGGTCATGATGGCGATCAGGATCAACGGGATGTGATGGCCGCCGATCTCGAGTGCGAAGACCTCGCTCGGATTGGGCCAGGGCACGGTCGTCGACATCCTCACCGTCATGTAGGAGATGAGGAAGGACCCGAAGATGAAGGTGTCGCTGAGCAGGAAGATCCACATCATGGCCTTCCCCCAGGAGACGTTCTTGAAGGCCCGCTGATCGGACGACCAATCCGCCACGATCCCCTGCCAGCCGGGCGCGCGGCCGACCTTGGCAGGTGCGGTGTTCGGCGCGAGCTCGTTCATCGGCCTCTCCTCGCTAGCTCAGCAATCCGCGGCAGATCGCGACGAGATCGTCGGTCCAGCGCATCAGCAGGCTGAACAGGACGAGCCAGACCAGCAGCAGGAAATGCCAGTAGATGGCACAGAGCTCGACGCCGACGGTCAGTTCGCCCATCGCCGTCGCGGCGATGTCCCTCGGGGCGGCGAACGCTCTGGTCGAGATTCGGCAGAGCGCCACGAGCCCGCCCAGCATGTGCGCGCCATGGATCGCCGTGACCAGATAGAAGAAGGCGCTGGCGGGGTTGGCGGCGGCGAAATAGCCGGCGGCGGCGAGCTCGCGCCAGGCCAGCATCTGGGCCGTGAGGAAGGCGAGCGAGCACATCCCGGCGGCAAGCAGGCTGGAGCGGAGATGGCCGAGCTCGTCGCAGCGCGCCGCGATCACCGCCATGTGCAGGGCAAGGCTCGCGAGCATCAGCAGCCCGGTGCTGAACCAGAGCACGGCCGGCATCGGCAGCGCGCGCCAGTCCGGCATCCCCATGCGCATCGCATAGGCGCTGACGAGCAGCGCGAAGAGCGAGCCGGCGACAACGAGGAAAGTGCCGAGGCCGAGCTTCGCGGTCGTCGGCGAAGACGGCTCCGGGGCCTCGCCGATCACACCGACTTCGAGCCAGGGCTTGGCCGTCAGCCGTTGGCGCGAGAGCCACCAGCCAGCGAAGGCTGCCAAGACCGCCAGGAAGACGAGGACCACGCCCATCGCGGCATCTCCTCAAGCGCCCCGCGGAACCGGCGGCTGGTTCTGCGGCAGGAAATCCTGTGCGGCGCCGGGCACGCTGTAGTCATAGGCCCAGCGGTAGACGACCGGCAGGCTCTTGCCCCAGTTGCCATGCGGCGGCGGCGTCTGCGGCGTCTGCCATTCCAGCGTGGTCGCGTGCCAGGGATTGCCGCCGGCCTCCCGGCCGTGCCTGAGGCTCCAGACAAGATTGAACAGGAAGACGAGCTGGGCTGCGCCGACGGTCAGGGCGACGACCGAGATGAAGGCGTTCAGCGTCGCCACCGAAGGCGGGATGAAGGCCATCGCGCCGATCTCGTGATAGCGGCGTGGCACCCCCATCAGCCCGATATAGTGCATCGGGAAGAAGATCAGATAGGCCCCGAGGAAGGTCACCCAGAAATGGAGCTTGCCGAGCGTATCGTCGAGCATCCGGCAGCTGACCTTGGGATACCAGTGATAGATCGCGCCGAAGATCACCATGATCGGCGCGACGCCCATCACCATGTGGAAATGGGCGACGACGAACATCGTGTCGGAGAGCGGCACGTCGACGACGACATTGCCGAGGAACAAGCCGGTGAGCCCGCCATTGACGAAGGTGACGATGAAGCCGAGCGCAAACAGCATCGGCACGGTGAAATGGATGTCGCCGCGCCAGAGCGTCAGCACCCAGTTATAGACCTTGATCGCGGTCGGGATGGCGATGATCAGCGTCGTGGTGGCGAAGAAGAAGCCGAACGCCGGGTGCATGCCGCTGACATACATGTGGTGCGCCCAGACGACGAAGCTGAGCGCGCCGATCGCCACCAGCGCCCAGACCATCATCCGGTAGCCGAAGATGTTCTTGCGCGCATGGGTGCTGATCAGGTCGGAGACGATGCCGAAGGCCGGCAGCGCGACGATGTAGACCTCGGGATGCCCGAAGAACCAGAACAGGTGCTGGAACAGGATCGGGCTGCCGCCCTTGTGGGCCAGCCGCTCTCCCATCGTGACGATGGCCGGCATGAAGAAGCTCGTGCCGATCAGCCGGTCGAGCAGCATCATCACGGCGCCGACGAAGAGCGCGGGAAAGGCGAGCAGCGCCATCACGGTCGCGGTGAAGATGCCCCAGATCGTAAGCGGCATGCGCATCAGCGTCATGCCCCGGGTGCGCCCCTGCAGCACCGTCACCACGTAGTTCAGGCCGCCCATGGTGAAGCCGACGATGAACAGGATCAGCGAGACGAGCATCACGATGATGCCCCATTGCTGGCCGGGCGTGTTGGCGAGGATCGCCTGCGGCGGATAGAGGGTCCAGCCCGCCCCCGTCGGTCCGCCCGGCAGGAAGAAGCCGGCGACGAGCACCAGCACGGCGAGCAGATAAATCCAGAAGCTCAGCATGTTGACATAGGGGAACACCATGTCCCGCGCGCCGAGCATCAACGGGATCAGGTAGTTGCCGAAGCCGCCGAGGAACAGGGCGGTCAGCAGATAGATCACCATGATCATCCCGTGCATGGTGATGAACTGGTAGTAGCGATCCGGGTCGATGAAGGAGAACACGCCGGGGAAGCCGAGCTGCAACCGCATCAGCCAGGACAGCACGAGAGCGACCAGGCCGATCGACAGCGCCACCGTCGAATACTGAATGGCGATGATCTTGGCGTCCTGGGAGAAGACATATGTCGTGATCCAGCTCTTCGGGTGATAGAGCTCGACATCCTCGACCTCGGCCGCCGACAGCGGTCCGGCGGCGCCGTGCGTCACGTCGACCATTGGACCATCTCCTACTCCTCGCAGGACGAAATCCCCTGTTCCGGGGCTCGCCCCGTATCCATCCCGGGCTCCTCGCCTAGTTCTTCGCCTCGTTCCTGGCCTGCGTCCTCGCGGGCGCCTGAAGCTGGGCGAAGGTCTTCTGCTGCTGCAGCCAGGCCTGGTACTGGCCCTCGGGCTCGACCACGACATTGCCGCGCATGAAGGTGTGGCCGGTGCCGCAGAGCTCGGCGCACAGCACATCGAAGGTGCCGGCCAGCGTCGGCGTGAACCAGTAATAGGTGACGCTGCCGGGGATCATGTCCATCTTGGCGCGGAACTCCGGCACGTAAAAATCGTGCACGACATCGACCGCGCGCAGCAGCATCTTGACCGGCTTGCCGAGCTGGAGATGGAGATTGTCGCCCTGGATCACGACGTCGTCCTGCCCGTTCGGATCCTTCGGATCGACGCCGAGCGGGTTCTCCGGGGTGATATGCGCGATATCGGAGGCGCCGAGCTTGCCGTCCGCGCCCGGCAGCCGGTAGGCCCATTGCCATTGCTGGCCGATCACCTCGACCGTGGCGGCATCCTTCGGCACCGTGACGAACTGGTGCCAGACGACGAGGCCGGGCGCGAGCATGGCGGCGACGCCGACGCCGGTGCCGATCGCGAGCCACCATTCGAGCCGCTTGTTCTCCGGTTCGTAGGCAGCGCGGTTGCCCTCCCGGTGACGGAACCGGAAGAGGCAATAGGCCATGAACAGCACGACGGCGGCGAAAACGAAGCCGGTGATCCAGAAGGTGATGATGATGGTGTCGTCGATATAGTGCCAGTTGGAGGCGATCGGCGTCCACCACCACGGGCTCAGGAAGTGGAACACCACTGAGCCGATCACCACCAGAGCCAGGACGATTGCGACACCCATCCCTCTTCATCCTTGCCGAGGGCGGCACGAACAGGAACCAGGTCAAAAGCCAAGCTATGCCGCAGCGCGGTCACGCACCGCGGCGCTACGCCGACAAACTCACTTTCGCCGCGGAAAGCGTGGCACGGCCCGACGCCGAGCGAGCCCGCGGCCTGAAGCGAACGAGGCGGGTGAGATCGAAAGCGCGCGGCAACCGCAGGGCGCGTGCTCTGCCGAGCACGTCGTAAGGCTTGAAGTCTTGCTTCCTGCTCGCCATCGCCGAACCTTTGGTCCGCCTGGACGACCACGCGCCAGCATTTGGCGCACAAACCCTCAGCCGGACCGAATGGCATTCGAGCCAGCGATCCAAGTTGCCCTCATGTTGTCGCTCTGCACGAGCGAGTTGTCAATCGAACCAACCTCGAATCCCGGCTTCGACGCGGCCAGAATCAGAGATCGTCCCCGCTATTTCTTCTTACCGTCAGCATCGAACTGCTTGAGGAAAGCGACGATGTCGTCGATCTCCTGGTCCGATTTGAGACCTGGGAATACCATCTTTGTATTCGGGATCTTGGCCTGCGGTCCCTTGATGTAATCTCGGAACGTGGGCTCGTCCCATGTGATGCCGGAGTTCTTGTTGGCGGGTGAATAGGAGTAACCCTCGATCGAACCCGCCGATCGGCCGAGAAGGCCGTTCAGCTTCGGCCCGACAGCGTTCCGGGCCGTCTCCCCGATCTGGTGGCAGGCACGGCATCTCTGGAAAATCTTCTCACCCGCGGCGGGATCGCCGATCGCGCTGGCGGGATGGGACAAGGCTGCGAGCATCAGGGAGGCCAGCAAGATCCGGCGCCGCATCGAAGGCTCTCCTTCGAATTCGGAGGCGACCTGTCCGCCGGCGGGCGGCCGAGCCGCACAACCTCTCGCATCACATCTACACCATTGCCGCCCCCTCTCCAATCCGGGACGGAAGAACGTGACCTATGTTGTAGCCAGCCCCAGGCTGCCAGCCCCCCTGCGATCGCCTTATTTTGCCACAATGGCACGATTCCTGATTGCGATGAGGCCGGACCACCTCAAGGGAACGTCTGCAAGGCATGGTGCCCAATCTGCGGATCCTTATCGTCGACGCGAACCAGGTTCGCGCTTCGATCATCGAAGACGGCCTGCGCGAAGCAGGCTACGAGCAGCTCGTTCGCCTGTCCGCGACGACAGGACTGGTCGCCGCCATCGAAGCCCACGACCCCGATGTCGTGATCATCGACCTCGAAGACCCGAGCCGCGATGCGCTGGCGGACATGTTCCTCGTCAGCCGGCATGTGCGGCGACCGATCACCATGTTCGTCGACCAGTCCGACTCCGCCTCGATCGAGGCGGCGGTCGAGGCAGGCGTCTCCGCCTATATCGTCGACGGGCTGAAGAAGGAGCGGATGCAGGCCATCCTGCAGACCTGCATCAGCCGCTTCAATGCCTTCCGGAAGCTGCGCGAAGAGCTCGAGGAAGCGCGCTCCCAGCTCGACGACCGCAAGACGATCGACCGCGCCAAGGGCATCGTCATGCGTCTGAAAGGCCTCTCCGAAGACGAGGCCTACGCGCTGATGCGCCGTACCGCGATGAACGAGAAGCGCAAGCTCGTCGACATCGCCCGCTCTCTCATCACCACCGCGGAGATGCTCAAATGACGACGCTGCACCTGCGGGTCGGCTTCATGCCGCTGGTCGATGCGGCGTTGCTGGTCGCGGCCGCCGACAGCGGCATCGCCGAGGGCCATGGCCTCGCACTCGAACTCGTGCGCGACGTCTCCTGGTCGAACCTGCGCGACCGCCTGCACGTCCGGCTCCTCGACGCCGCCCACATGCTGGCGCCGGCAGCGATCGCCTCGACACTCGGGATCGGCGGCGTCACTGCGCCGATGGCGGCGCCGCTGATACTGAACCTCAACGGCAATGCGCTGACCATCTCGGCGCGCCACTTCGAGGACATGGCGCGCCTGGCAAAGGGAGACCTGGCAGACCCGTTGGTCTCGGCTCGAGCGTTCGCCGAGCTCGCTCGGGCGCGCAAGGCCGCCGGCCGGCCTCCCCTCGCCTTCGCCACGGTCTTCGGCTTCTCCTGTCATACCTATCTGCTGCGCGACTGGATGGCGCTCGGGGGCCTGAGCCTCGGCGACGACGTCCGGCTCGCGATCGTGCCGCCGGTGCACACGGTCGAGGCGCTGGCCAATGGCGAGGTCGACGGCTTCTGTGCCGGCGCGCCCTGGAACACCCTGGCGGTGCAGGCCGGAGCCGGCGTGATCCTGCATTGCGGCGTCGACCTCATCGCCGACTGCCCGGAAAAGGTGCTGGCCTGGCGCGCCGACGATATCGAACGCCGCGACGAGGCTGTCATGCGCCTGAACGCGGCGCTCAGTGAAGCGAGCCGCTGGGTTTCGGACGAAACGAACTGGCCGAGCCTCGCCCGGCTGCTCGCGGCGCCGGATCGCCTTGCCGCTCCGGCAGCCTTGATCGAGGCGATCCTGCGGGGCGAGATCATTCAAGGCGGCGGGCGCCCGCCCCGCAACATTCCGTCCTATATCCGCTTCGATGCCGCCGCGATCCGACCCGACCCTACTCAAGCCGACTTTTTGCTCGCCGCAATGGCACGGGCGGGGCAGGTCGTGGTCACGCCGGAATTGAGGGAGCGGGCCCGGACGGTCTTCGCGCCGCTCACCACGGAAGCTTAGCTGAAATTTTGGGCATGACTAAATATTGAGCAAATGCAGCGGATTTGTGCGCCGCACAAAAGCCGCAAGAGAGCGCCCCTCAATGCACGATTCTACAGCAAATTGAAATAATTCAAATAGTTGCTGTCCGCGCATCAGTTGGCACGGTCCTTGTAACGCTCGTCTCGACCGCGGCCAACGCTGCCCGCGCGCAAGTTCGAAATCGGAACGCACAGCAACGCCGCTGTCGAAGGGAGCCCGGCAGGGCGCTTTCGCGCGGCGTTTTCGTTTTCGCGGACACCCCAACTGCGCCGCTCACGAGAGGGATCGATGACGAAGACCGTTCAGAGCAGGGCCCTGGCCCTTCCGGTTAAGCCGAGCCGACGCGACTTTCTCAACCTGACCGGGGCGGCCGCCGTCGCCGCTGCCGCCAAGCTGAGCTTTCCGAGCGGCGCCTTTGCGCAAACTGCGGGCCCAGAGATCAAGGGCACCCGCCTCGGCTATATCGCCCTCACCGATGCCGCTCCGCTGATCATCGCCAAGGAGAAGGGCCTCTTCGCCAAATACGGCCTGCCCGACATGGACATCGCCAAGCAGGCCTCCTGGGGCGCGACGCGCGACAACATGGCGCTCGGTTTCAAGAACAACGGCATCGACGGCGGCCACATCCTGCGGCCGAAGACGCATCTCTATTCGACCGGCAAGGTCATGCAGAACGGCCAGCCGCTGCCGATGTACACGCTGCTCAATCTGAACCAGGACGGGCAGGCGATCTCGGTCTCCAACGAATACAAGGATCTCAACGTCCAGAAGGACGCTTCGCCATTGAAGCAGGCCTTCGAGCGCAAGAAGGCCGCGGGCAAGGAATTGACCGCCGCGATGACCTTCCCGGGCGGCACCCACGATCTCTGGATCCGATACTGGCTCGCCGCCGGCGGCATCGACCCCGACAGCGAGATCAAGGTGATCGTCGTGCCGCCGCCGCAGATGGTGGCGA
>Ga0209130_1000355_pt1 | contig 52430 bp, 52 predicted proteins | sample AraplaMF_Cvi_mLB_FD_184264 | JGI IMG/M metagenome (GOLD analysis project Ga0209130, IMG submission 184264) | Arabidopsis root microbial communities from the University of North Carolina, USA - plate scrape MF_Cvi_mLB (SPAdes) (version 2) | ecosystem: Host-associated > Plants > Roots > Endosphere... | reverse complement strand
TTGTTTTTAACAGCGTTCATATTTTTCCAAATTGATTCTTCTTGGAATTCTTTTAGACGCTGAGAACCGTCACCAGTTGTAAATACGAATAAGTAATCTGGATTGTAATCGATTAAAGCTTCTTTTTGTACTTGTACTAATGGTTTATCAGTTGGTGTACCTTTAACTGCTGGTAACTTTAAGTCATTAAAGATTACACTACCGTAACCGTAGTCACCGTATACGCGGAAAGCATTTGGATATGCAGCCATTTTCATGAATGTTGCATCACCAGTTTTAGCGATGATTTTGTCATGTAATTTGCTTGCTTTTTCATCATACTGTTTGAACCATTCTTTTGTTTCTTTCTCTTTACCGAAGATTTGACCTACTTCTTCGAATTTTGGACGCCATTGGTCTAATGGAGTTTTTAACATAACTGTTGGTGCAATTTTAGATAATTGATCATAAATCTTTTCTTGACGATTGTTTACAAGAATTAAGTCTGGTTTTGCAGCAGCTACTGCTTCGATGTTAATTTTATCGCCCCAAGCAGAACCTACTGGTTTCACGCCTTCTAATTTCTTTGCAATATGTCCATCAATTTTTTCTTGTGTTGTATTTGCAGTAATAATCGGTTTCATACCGAAAATTAATAATTCTTCTGTTGAACCACTAAGGTCAGCAATTTTCTTTGGATTTGCAGGAATTTTAATTTCCCCTTTTGCATGTTGTACAGTGCGCTCTTCAGTTTTCGCATCCTTCGCATCTGCTTTCTTTTCTTCTTCTTTGTTAGAACAAGCTGCAAATAGTACAGAAGTAACAACTAGTACCATTGCTAATAGTGACATTTTAAAATTCTTCATATTCCCACTCCTTCTAGCTGTATTTCTCTTATAATTTGCATGTAACTATAAGAAACGAAAACAACATTTAATTAATATATATTTATTAACTGTTGTTTATAGCCCGTTCTAACGGGCGTTCAACTTCCCATCCATGGGTAAGAAGCTCAACGTCCATTAGAACTCCCCCTCTCACCTCTTTAAGAGGGAGAAATCCTATTAATTACGCTTTTTTACGCAATTGATTATTAATCATCGCTAAATCGTATGTTAAACAAATTGGTTTACAGTTTACTGGACATGGAACGATTTGAGCTTCGATTTCAAATACATTTCGAAGCGTTTCACTTGTCATGACTTCATCTGGCGTTCCTTGTTTCATTAACTTCCCAGCTTTTAATGCAATCATATGATCAGAGAAACGAGAAGCATGATTTAAATCGTGAATAACCATAACAATCGTTCTGCCTTCTTCTTTGTTTAACTTCTTCAGTAAGTTTAATACCTCAAGTTGATGAGCCATATCTAAGTATGTTGTTGGTTCATCTAACACAAGTAAATCTGTTCCTTGTGCAAGAGCCATCGCAATCCATACACGTTGACGCTGCCCACCTGATAAAGCCTCTGCTGGACGATTTGCAAACTCAGTCATTCCAGTCACTTCAAGTGCCCAATGAATGTAGCGATAATCTTCTTCTTTCAATGTTCCAAATCCTTTTTGATGAGGAAAACGTCCATATGAAACAAGTTCAAACACAGTAAGGCCTGTTGGCACTTCTGCAGTTTGTGGTAAAATCGCCATTTTCTTTGCGATTTCTTTCGTTGGCTGTTTCTCAATTGCTTTTCCATCAAGATAAACAGTACCTCGTTTTGCTTTCAAAATACGAGAAGCCGTTTTTAATAATGTGGATTTCCCACAACCGTTTGGTCCAATAATCGTTGTAATTTGTCCTTCCGGAATTTCAACTGTTAATCCATCTATAATTAACCCTTCATTATAGCCAACAGATACCGCATCAACTGCTAAAGTTGCCATACAAAAAGCCTCCCTTTATTTTGTCCTCATAAGTAAATATATGAAATATGGTGCGCCAATTACAGAAATAACAAGACCGACCGGTATCTCTGAAGTTGGTAACACACTTCTTGAAATTACATCTGCAAATAAAAGTAAGAACGTTCCTATTAATGCAGCCGTTGGTAACATAATTTGATGCTTACCGCCAACGAGGCGCCTCGCTAAATGCGGAGCCATTAAACCGATAAAACCGATTCCGCCCGCAACAGCAACAGATGCACCTGCTAAACAAACTGCAATAAATAATAATTTCCGTCTTTCCTTTTCTACGTTTACACCAAGCCCAACTGCTGTAGAGTCGCCTAAATTCATTACATTTAATATGTGCGCTTTACTAATAGCTAGTGGTAAGAAAATAACCATCCATGGGAGCACACTTAGTACGAACTTCCAATCTGTTCCCCATAAACTTCCTGCCAACCAAATCGTTGCAAAACGGAAGTCGTTCGATGTCATCTTCATAGAAAAAATTAAACTAACCGCACCAAAGCCGGCTGCAACAGCGATACCAACAAGAATTAATCGAGTTGATGAAACGCCGTCTTTCCATGCTAGTAAATAAATAATAACCGCTGCCAATATCGCTCCAACTAGCGCAAAGAATGGAAGGATAAATACAGATAAAAGTGTACCTGTTCCAACTTTCCCGAAGAAAAAGTAGACGAATACAACAACTGTTAATCCCGCTCCAGCGTTAATACCGATAATACCTGGATCAGCAAGTGGGTTTCGTGATAACCCTTGCAAAATTGCACCTGACATAGCTAATGCAGAACCAACTAATATGGCAATAACCATACGTGGCATACGAAATTCAAATAAAATAACAGATTGATCTTCTGCACCTAATCCAACCAATGACTTTAATACATCTATTGGAGGAATTTTAAATGTTCCTGTATTTAAACTTATTAAAAATACAGCAACAATTAATCCTACTAAAATCGTTAAAATAGAAATGTTCTTTTTTGTTAAGACGCTCGTCCTCACATCTTTCCTCTCCCTTCATTACGTGCTAAGTAGAGGAAGAATGGCACCCCAATTAGCGCTGTAATTGCTCCAATTGGCGTTTCAAATGGTGGATTAATAACGCGAGATAACATATCTGCACATTCAATTAGCAATCCACCTAAGACCGCAGAACATGGAATAACCCATCTATAATCTGAGCCGACAAGGAAACGAGTCATATGCGGAATTACAAGTCCAACAAATCCAACTGATCCTGCCATAGAAACCGCAGAACCTGTTAATACAAGAACAAGTACTGTTCCTATAAATTTAATTAATGTCGTATTTTGACCAAGTCCAATCGCAATTTCTTCACCAAAGCTTAAAATTGTGATATATCTCGACATCATAATTGCTATAATGAGACAAACAAGACCAATTGGTACTAACATATTAATACTTTGCCATTTCACTCCGGCAACGCCGCCTGCATTCCACATACTTACCTCTTGGGCAAGGTTGAAATACAATGCAATTCCAGATGAAATTGCCCCTAATAAAGCACTAATTGCTGCACCTGCTAAAGCTAATTTCACAGGCGTTAATCCACCTGGTGAAGAAGACCCAATACCATATACAATGCTCGCTCCAAACGCAGCTCCAATAAAAGATGCGATAACAAACATTAAATAAGGTGAATTAGGGAAAAATGCATACATAATTGCAATCCCAAATACAGCTCCATCTGTAATTCCCATTAACGATGGTGATGCAAGTGGATTTCGCGTCATACCTTGCATAATTGCACCTGATACCGCTAAAAAGGCACCTGCAACTACGCCCCCTATTGCTCTAGGCATGCGTAATTCTTGAATTACGTTATGGTGCGTTATGGAACCATCAAACTGAAATACAGCTTGCCAAACGGTCTTTAAACTAATATCTGCTGCACCAAACGAAATAGAAACTGCCATACTTAAAGCTAACAAAATTGTGCCTGCTATTAAAATAATAGAAGCAACGAGCGGTCTGCTCTTAATCTCTTTAACATTCACATCTTGCTGTTCTATACTCCTTGCGCTCGCTTCCATCCCTCAACCATCCTAACCAACAACATATATTTAATAAAATGAAATTTATTCTCAAATAATAATAAAAAAATTAGGTGAATTGACCTTTTTCCTGATAATGATTCTCAGAATCAGACACTTTCTATTCTACCTACCACGTCAAAAGACTGTCAACCATTATTTTGAAATACGAATTCATACAAAACGCTATCTTATGGACATAAAAAAAGAAGAGTAATCTGTTCACTCTTCTTTTTCTTACTTATTTAACTTTGCTTCAATTTTTACGATTAATTCGTCTTCTGTTGGAGCCGCAACTGGACGATTATTTACAAACGCGAATGATTTTTTACGACCAGGGCCACAGTAAGACTGACATGCAACCTCAATCGTTGCACATGAATCTACTTTTTTTAACTTCGGAATCAACGTTTTAACGTTCGTTGCCTGACAATCATCACACACACGAAATTCGTTTCCCATTATATATAACACTTCCTCTATTTTAAACTTTTCACAAGTACATTTTAAAATAAACACTAAATGGTATTTTACCGCTCTTTGAAGCTTGTTGCAAGTCTCCGGGCATGGCTCTATTCCTATATAAGGCTACATATTATTTATATTTTCTCCTTCAAAAGCTTCCACCATTCATAGCAAAAATTTCTTCTCTTCATCGAAATCTACCATATTTTTAAAAGCTTTGTATAAAAGCTTTTTTTTTTGCCCATTATAAAAATAGGAAGTTCATAAAAAGAAAGGGAGTTGAATCTATGAAAGTAAGACAAGATGCTTGGACAGACGAGGACGATTTATTACTTGCTGAAACGGTGCTTCGCCATGTTCGAGAAGGAAGTACTCAATTAAATGCATTTGAAGAAGTAGGAGATCAGTTAAACCGCACATCCGCTGCTTGTGGTTTCCGCTGGAACGCTGTCGTTCGTTATAGTTATGAGCAGGCTCTTCAACTAGCAAAAAAACACCGTAAAGATAAAATGCGTGCTGCGAGCGGTGAACAAGCGAAAAAACGTTTACTTTATACACCAACAGCCTCAGGATCAATAACTGATTACGAGGAACTAATGCCAAACGAAACAGCTGTCCAATATAAAGAAGCTAGTCCATATCAAGAACCGACTGTTCCTACTTCAAAAAGTTCAATAACAATGCAAGATGTTATTTACTTTTTACAAACAGTTGGATCTTCAAATATAAAAGTAACAGCTCTTGAAAACGAGAATACGAGATTGAAACAAGAAATTAAAGCGCAAATACTCCGAAATGAAGAACTAGAGAAGAAACTAGAAAAATTAGAGCAACAATCTCATACTGTACAAGAAGATTACGAAACACTTATGAATATCATGAACCGCGCTCGCAAATTGGCAGTAATGGATGATGAGGAACGCTCACAAACATCTTTCCGAATGGATCGAAATGGTAATTTAGAAAAAATTGCAGAATAAAAAGGATGCAGGCAATGCGTCCTTTTTATTCTTTCACTTTATATCCGAGAAAACCCCTCATTTTTTGCTATAATAGAGATTGTCATTTTAAAGATAAGGGGTTAGTTATATGAGCAATTCCCGTTCAATTTTATCTCAGCCAGAGTGGCGTATTGTAGATCAGTCTAGTTTAGGACCGACATTCCATGCCTTGCAATCATTCGCAATGGATGACACATTATGCACAAGTATTGGGAATGGCGCATCCGCTGCAACAATGCGTTCTTGGGTTCATCACAATACAATCGTTCTCGGCATTCAAGATTCACGCCTACCACACTTAGAAGAAGGTATTTCCTTTTTAAAAGAAAACAACTTCAATGTTATCGTTCGTAATTCCGGTGGACTTGCGGTCGTACTTGATGAAGGTGTGTTAAACGTATCACTTTTATTCCAAGAAACAGAAAAAGGTATCGATATTGATCTTGGATACGATACAATGTGGCATTTAATTAAGGAAATGTTAAACGATTACGACGTTACAATCGAGGCAAAAGAAATTGTTGGTTCTTATTGTCCTGGTAGCTATGATTTAAGTATTCGCGACCAAAAATTCGCAGGTATTTCTCAGCGCCGTATTCGCGGTGGGGTTGCTGTACAAATTTACTTATGTGCTACAGGAAGCGGATCGGAACGCGCTGCGCTTGTTCGCGACTTTTACAATGTAGCAATTCAAGGCGAAGAAACACGCTTCACGTACCCTGAAATTGTACCGAGTACGATGGCCTCACTCTCAGAATTACTTGGTGAAACAATTACAGTACAAAATTTAATGATGCGTCTTTTAAAAACATTACAGCAATTCGCTCCAAAGTTAACACCATCTCAATTAACAATAGATGAGATTCCTTTATATGAGACGAATTTGCAACGTATTATTGATCGTAATAATAAAGCACTTGGTTTAGAAAAATAAAAAAGACCACCCGCATTTCAAAAGAAATAGGGTGGTCTTTTTTCATATTAATTCATTATAGAATTAAAGTGCTTGAGCTGCTGTAATTAAAGCTAACTTGTACACTTCTTCTTCGTTACATCCACGAGATAGGTCATTTACAGGCATGTTTAAACCTTGTAAGATTGGTCCTACTGCTTCGAAGTTACCTAAGCGTTGAGCGATTTTGTAGCCGATATTACCAGCTTCTAGGCTTGGGAATACGAATACGTTAGCATCACCTTTAATTGTAGAACCTGGAGCTTTCTTCTCAGCTACAGATGGTACGAATGCAGCATCGAATTGGAATTCTCCATCTAAAGTTAATTCAGGAGCCATTTCTTTCGCAATGCGAGTTGCTTCCACAACTTTTTCTGTTTCTGGAGATTTCGCAGAACCTTTTGTAGAGAAGCTTAACATAGCAACGCGTGGGTCAATGCCGAATAGTTCAGCAGTTTTCGCACTTTCGATACCAATTTCAGCTAAATCTTGGCTGTTTGGTGCAATGTTAATTGCGCAATCAGCGAATACATACTTCTCTTCTTCACGTACCATGATGAATACGCCTGAAGTTTTTGTAACGCCTGGTTTTGTTTTAATAATTTGAAGTGCTGGACGAACTGTATCAGCTGTAGAGTGAGCTGCACCACTTACTAAACCTTGTGCTTTGCCCATGTATACAAGCATTGTACCGAAGTAGTTTTCGTCTTTAAGGATTTTGCGAGCATCTTCTTCTGTTGCTTTACCTTTACGGCGTTCAACGAAAGTTGCTACCATTGCATCCATTTCTTCGTATGTAGCTGGGTCGTAAATATCAACGCCCGCTAATGTTAAGTTCATGCTAGCAGCTTTCGCGCTAATTTCTTCTTTATTACCAACTAAGATTGGTTTTACTAACTCTTCTTTTGCTAAACGCTCTGCAGCGCCTAAAATTCTTTCATCAGTTCCTTCAGGAAGTACGATAGAAATGCCTTTTCCTTGAACTTTTTCTTTTACTGTTGTAAATAAGTTGCTCACGAATAAACCCTCCTACATATGTTAAAAAAACTCTATCTTTAAGAATACTGCTTTTCCTCTATATTTTAAACTTATAGCTCCCAAAAAATAGATAAAATAAAAATGATTATATTTTCATAAAATTCAGCCGAAAAATAAAGCCTACTTAATCCTTATTTTCTCCCGTTTTTGAGTAAATATAAATGTGACAATTTTATGCGCCGAAACTTTATGTAGATGTTTTTAACCCTATATATGCTATAGTTAACGTGTAAAATATCATTAACTGAGGTGAATAGAATGAGTGAAGCAACAACAACGTTAGATGGCTGGTATTGTTTACATGATTTACGTTCTATTGATTGGGCAGCATGGAAAACATTATCTAGTGACGAACGCGGACAAGCTGTGTCTGAATTTTTAAATGTCATTGAAAAATGGAACGAAGTAGCTGCTGCGAAAAAAGGCAGTCACGCAATGTATACAGTTGTTGGCCAAAAAGCAGATATTATGCTTATGATCTTACGTCCAACAATGGAAGAATTAAATGAAATTGAGACAGAATTAAATAAAACAACATTAGCTGAATATTTAGTTCCCGCATACTCTTACGTATCTGTTGTTGAACTAAGCAACTACCTTCCAGCTGATGAAGATCCATACCAAAATCCACAAATCTTAGCTCGCTTATATCCTGAGTTACCAAAAGCAAATCATATTTGCTTCTATCCAATGGACAAGCGTCGCCAAGGTGATGACAACTGGTACATGCTTCCTATGGAAGAACGTAAAAAAATGATGTACAGTCACAGTAAAATCGGTCGCCAATACGCAGGGAAAGTACGCCAAGTAATTTCAGGATCAGTCGGATTCGACGATTTTGAGTGGGGCGTAACATTATTCGCTGACGATGTTCTTCAATTTAAGAAGCTTATATATGAAATGCGCTTCGATGAAGTAAGTGCTCGTTACGGTGAATTCGGTACATTCTTCGTTGGGAACATTTTACCAGACGAAAAAGTAGAGAAATTTTTACACATATAATAATAAAAAAGGAACGACTTTCGTTCCTTTTTTATTATCCTCTATATTTACCCACCAAAAACTTCTTTTCTCTGCAAATTTGAACAAAAATCGACAAATTCTTTTCAAATTTCTTGTAAGATTGTAACCTTTTTACATCCGAATTTATGCTAAAATGGTACGAGCTATATGCTAATAACGATGCGAAGGTGATAATGTATATGAAGAAAATCTTGTCTATCTTACTAGTGTTTCTATTGTCAATTTCTTCCTTAGGAGTAACAACATCCCATGCAGAAGAAAAAATACATATAGAGGCAGCTGCTGCACTTCTATTTGATGCAGATACAGGAAAAATACTGCATGAACAAAATCCAGATGAATTACTAGCTATCGCTAGTATGTCAAAATTAATTGTTGTTTATGCCGTATTAGAAGCAATTAAAGAAGGAAAAATCACTTGGGATACGAAAGTAAACATTTCTGATTACGCTTATGAAGTTTCACGTAATAATGAATTCTCTAACGTACCGTTCGAAAAGGGACGCCAATATACTGTGAGAGAATTATATCATTCTATCGTTATCTTCTCTGCGAATGGATCTAGTATTGCTTTAGCAGAATTACTTGCAGGCAGTGAGAAAAACTTCTTAAATCTTGCAAATGAACATGCAAAAAAACTAGGGTTAAAGAAATATAAATTTGTAAACGCTACTGGGTTGAATAACGCTGATTTAAAAGGGAAACATCCTGAAGGGACTGATCCGAATGGAGAAAACTCTATGTCAGCTCGCGATATGGGTATTCTTTCAAAAACAATTATTACAAAGTATCCAGAAATGCTAGAGGATACAAAACAAAGATTTAGAAACTTCCCAGATAATCATCCAGTTCCAATTCGTATGGAAAATTGGAACTGGATGTTACCAGGTGCTGCTTTCTCTTATGAAGGAGCGGATGGTTTAAAAACAGGAAGTTCTGATACCGCTGGATATGGATTCACTATTACAGCAAAACGCGGTGATTTACGCCTTATTTCAGTTATTATTAAAACGAAATCAATGGACGAACGTTTCACAGAATCTCGCGCATTAATTGAATACGGGTTTCATAACTTCGAAAAACAGAAATTAAAAATAGATAAAAATAACAAAATTTCTGTAGTAAAAGGAAAAGAAGACTACGTAACAGTTGTACCAGAAAAAGAAGTGACAGTAGTTACTGCAAAAGGTAGCAAAGCACCTTACAAAATTTCTACTGAAGCGGATAAATCACTCGCTGAAGATGGACATTTAGTTGCTCCTATTAAGAAAGATGCAAAGGTCGGTTCCATCGTTTTAGAACCAACTGATAAATACGGATTTTTAGATGGAAATAAAAGTATGAAAGTTGCTGCAAAAACGACAGAAGAAGTAGAAAAAGCAAATTGGTTCGTATTAACAATGCGTTCCGTTGGTGATTTCTTCTCAAATTTATGGTCTAAAATGTTCTAATGAAAAAGCTAGCCCACGCTAGCTTTTTTTCTTTCCCCCTCTAAATGTAAAACTTCGTTTGGTTGTCATATCTGAGTCCTTTTTCTCATACGTATGAACTAGTAATTGTTCCACACTTCATCTAGAAATAACCTCTTTCCAAAAGGTATTCCAAAAAGAGAGGTGACACATAATGGGTGTTATTGCTTATAACGAGGAAGATGTAAAGTTATTAGCTAGACTGATGCGTGCTGAAGCCGAAGGAGAAGGGCAACAAGGAATGTTGATGGTCGGAAACGTTGGGGTAAATCGGGTCCGCGGAAATTGTTTAGATTTTAAAAAAATACGTAATTTACGTCAAATGGTTTATCAAAATCCTGGTGGTTTTGAGGCAACGCAAAAAGGGTATTTTTATCAACGAGCAAGGGAACAAGATATCGCCTTAGCAAGACGAACCATTCAAGGGCAACGTTTTTGGCCTGCCAACTTTTCCTTATGGTTTTTTAGACCTGAAGGCCCTTGCCCACCAACTTGGTATGACCAACAAAATTCTGGCCGCTTTAAAAAACACTGTTTCTTCCAACCATCTGGTGAGGATTGTCCTGGCGTATATTAAGGAATGAAAATGAGGAGGGATTTTTGAATGGCACAGCAACAAAACCCATACTACGGAACAGGTTTTTATCAACCATCTGGAACTTATGTGCAACCGCAACAAATGACTCCTGGGCAACAGCAACAGCAACAAGCGATGCAACAACAAGTTGCTCAGGCTCAGCTTGCAGTTTCTCAAGGGATGTTACCACTAGAGCAATCGTATATCGAAAACATCCTTCGTTTAAACAAGGGTAAGCCAGCTACAGTTGTAATGACTTATGAACGTGGTAGTTCGCTTGGTACACAATCTTATACAGGGATCATCGAGGCAGCTGGCCGTGATCATATCGTTATTAGTGAACCGAAATCCGGAAAACGCTACTTGCTACTAATGATTTACTTAGATTATGTAGAATTCCCAGGAGAAATTACGTATTTACCTAGTCAACAAGCAACTTATCCTCCAAGACCATAAAAAAAGCTGGCTCCTGCCAGCTTTTGTTTTTTATAATCCTTTTACAACTGCAGTTCCTGCTAGAATCCAAGCCACAATAAATGCCACACCACCAAGAGGTGTAATTGGGCCAAAGAACTTAATACCTGTCGTACTTAATGCATACAAACTGCCTGAGAACATAATAATCCCAGCTACCATTAGCCAACCAGCAGTAGTTAAAAGTGATGATTGAATCTTATCCATCAATAAAGCTACTACAAATAGTCCACCCGCATGAAACATTTGATATGTAACGCCTGTTTTCCAAACTTCTAACATTTTTGCAGAAATTTTATTTTCTAAACCGTGTGCTCCAAAGGCTCCTAACGCAACAGATAGCCCCGCTGCAATACAACCTAGTAAAAAGAAAATTTTCATCTTAATTCCCCTTTTTTACTTTTATCATAAGCAATTTTTTCATATAAGCCAAACGATTTTGCTTTTAAAAATCCAATAAAGAGTTACCGTTTGCATCATCTTCTTTTATATATACTGGCTCTCCAGAAATCGGCATAACTGGTTGAACTGTTGTCATAGGCTGAGATCCGATTATTTGTGATTGAACTTGTGGCTCTCTATACGTATGCGATTCAACTTGTTCATCTAATAATAAATCACATAATGCTCGCACAACTAATAAATGTTCTTTAGACTTTTGCCCTTCACTACTTTTTGCCTTTGCAATTTCATTCGCCATTTTATTTAAAACCTTGTCGCTAGATATTTGCATTCCTTATCACCTCGTACTTTGTAATTCTTTCTCAAATTGCCCCAGTTTCTGTACTGAACCAAATACTATTATCATATCACGTTCTTGCAGTTTTTCCTGCCCCGTTGGATTATGAATAATATTTCCATTCCTTAAAATAGCTAAAATTGTTACATCAAACTGATTTCTTACATCGCTCTCTAATAATGATTTACCAACTAATATAGAATCTTTGCCAACTAAAATTTCTTCAATGACAAATGACTGTTCTACTCCATATAAAACTGTATCAATATAATTAACTGTTAATGGATTCGCAATACCTTTTGCAATATGAATTCCTGCCATACTAGACGGATTAATAACCTTATTCGCGCCAGCACGCCGTAACTTCTCTTCTGTTTCTGGCTTTTCAGCTCTTGCTACAATTTTAATTGCATCGTTCAATCCTCTTGCTGTTAATGTAATAAATACATTTTCAGCATCATTTGCTACGATAGCAACTAGACCAGCCGCCTTTGAAATTCCTGCGTTATGTAATACGTGATCTTCCGTTGCATCTCCATTTACATATAAAAGCTTTTCCTGCTCGAATATACTTTCATCTTTATCCACAACGACAAATGGAATTTTCTTCTCCTGTAATTCATGTACAACTTGAAGTCCTACTCTACCACACCCACATACTATAATATGATTTTGTAACTGTGCTATTTGTTTATCCATCTTCTTCCTCCGCACTGCATGAAATAAATTCCCTTCAATAATCATAGCTGCTACTACCCCTATTGCATACGTAACAATACCGACGCCAACAGGGATAATAAGAAGTGCAAATAATTTCCCCGCCTGCGTTACAGGAACGGCATCTCCGTATCCAACAGTTAATACAGTAATCATTGTCATCCAAAATGCTTGAAATAAACTAATCTCTTCAATTGTCATAAATCCTAATGTTCCTAGAAGTACAACAGAGGTCATACATATAACTGCTATCCATAATTGCTTGCGTGCATTCATATCGTGTTTCAACTCTTTTCTCTATCTACATTCTTTGCCAGTGGAAATGAAATACGTATATACTAGATACGTAATCTATGAAAGAGGTTGATATAATGAAGATATTTCTTTCCGCCTTACAATGGGCACTATTTATTTTAGCTGGAAGCCTTATTGTACCAATTAGTGTCGCAACTAGTTATGGTCTCGATGGTGCTGAAGCTATCGCATTTGTACAAAGAACATTATTTGTTCTTGGCTTTGCCGGCCTACTGCAAGCTATATTTGGTCATAAACTTCCTATTCAAGAAGGTCCTGCAGGCCTTTGGTGGGGAATTTTCTCCCTTTATGCAAGTTTAGGTGTCGTATTATTTGGATCAAGCAATGAAACGCTTAAAGTTCTTCAGTACGCTTTCCTATTAAGTGGAATTATTTGTATTATTCTTAGTGTGTTTGGACTTATCGATAAACTAGTTCGTTACTTTACACCGACAGTAATTGGAACATATTTATTCCTTCTTGTCGCACAACTTAGTGGCTCCTTCTTAAAAGGCATGTTTGGTCTTGATGGACAACATACAGAAGTACAGGCTAACGTATTTATTCTTTCACTCATTGTTATTTTACTATCTTTTTTCATTATGAAGCTACCTATTATTGGACAATATTCCGTTCTTTTCAGTATCGTCTTCGGCTGGATATTATTCGCATGCTTCGGATTATCTAATCCAGTAACACCTGTGACAGATATAATTCGTCTTCCATCTCTATTTGTTTTCGGCATGCCTCGCATTGAATGGAACATGGCAATTACAGTAATTTTCGTCACACTACTACTTCTAACAAATATGTTAGCAAGTATTCGCGTTGTACAAAAGGTTGTTTCTAAGTATGAAGAAGATGCCGCTCCAAATCGTTTCAAACAAGCTGGCATTATAACAGGAATAAATCAATTACTAGGCGGCCTATTTTCAGCCATTGGTCCTGTTGCCATTTCTGGATCAGCAGGATTTATCGCAACGACAAATATTTATAAACGCCTTCCATTTATGTTAGGGTCAAGCTTTATCATTCTTGTTAGTATATTCCCAAAGATTACTTCATTCTTTGCAGCAATCCCCGTTGCAGTTGGGTATGCTGCGATTTATCCTGTATTTGCAAGCATGATTGGTCTCGCTTTTCGCGAATATAACACTGTACAAAATAAAGAACAATTATTTAAAGTAGCAGGTCTTTCAATATTTACAGGAGTGGGAGTTATGTTCATTCCGGCAGGAGCATTTTCTACGCTACCACCATTTTTAGCATCATTTTTAAGTAACGGTCTCGTTCTTGGGTCTGTTATGGCTATTTTGCTGGAAATACTATTTTCGCGTTCGAACGAAAAGCAACTATCGTAAATTGGAAAACTTCCATTATTGCACTCTACCTTTAGAGTTGTTACGATAATGATAAATTATCATGGGCAACACGCTCATGATAATTTATACTAACAATGCAGAACCTTTCTTATCTTCATGCAAAGAGGTTCGATGTCTTACTATATATATTCCCCAATATCTTCATAAAAATTTATTTCTATTCCAACAAAGAAAGGAATTTTCTATATGACTTATAAAATGATTGTTTTAGATTTAGATGATACTTTATTACGCGATGACCATACCATTTCACCTCGTACGAAAGAGGCTTTAATGACAGCACAAGAGCAGGGGGTCAAGGTCGTACTTGCTTCAGGGCGTCCAACGTTTGGTATGCGCAACGTCGCAAAAGAACTTCGTTTAGAAGAATACGGCAGCTTCATTCTATCTTTTAACGGCGCAAAAATTATTAACTGTAAAACAAATGAAGAAATCTTTAGTAGTACGCTATCTCCTGAAATCGTTCACAACCTATTTGAAATTAGTAAAACTGAAGGTGTATGGATTCATACTTATATTGGCGATGATATCGTAACAGAAGAAAATAATCCATACACTGAAATTGAAGGCGAAATTACTGGTATGCCAATTGTTGTAGTAGATGATTTTAAAGCCGCTGTAACAGAGCCTGTAGTAAAAGTATTAATGAATAAAGAAGCTGAACGTCTTGTTGAAGTAGAAAAGAAACTACAAAAACAACTAGAAGGCCAATTAAGCGTTATGCGTTCAAAACCTTTCTTCTTAGAATTTACTGAATATGGTGTTACAAAAGGAACAAGTCTAAACCAACTAATCCAAAAACTTGGTATTAAGCGTGAAGAAGTTATCGCAATGGGTGATAGCTATAACGACCAAACAATGATTGAATTTGCTGGTCTTGGCGTTGCAATGGGCAATGCACCAGATGATATTAAAGAAATTGCGAACTACGTGACAGACACAAATATGAACGATGGTGTTGCAAAAGTTGTAGAGAAATTCGTTTTAAAAACGGAAGTACTTGTTTAATATTTTCATTCATAAAACCTATTTGAAGTCAAATACTTCAAATAGGTTTTTATTTAAATTACAACGCTTTTGTGACTATATTTTGAACTTTGCACTATTCTCGTAGTGTAAACTTTCTTTTTGTATATAATGGAACAAAATAGACTATTTTATTTTGAAAAAGAATACAAATTTACTATAAACAAGCATTCATTAAAGGAGGCTACTTCATGTTATCTACACCAATCGGACGATTACGAGCAATCGGACTAGTCGAGGGGATTTCTTTCCTATTACTATTATTTGTAGCAATGCCGTTAAAATATTTCGCAGGATTTGCAACAGCTGTTAAAATTACAGGTATGGCTCATGGCGTTTTATTTATTCTATTCATATTTGCAGTAATTCAAGTAACAATCGTACATCGCAAATCAATTTTATGGGCACTTGGTGCACTTGTTTCATCAGTTATCCCATTCGGTACTTTTGTACTAGATGCAAAATTAAAAAATGAACAATAATAGTAAAAAGGTAGTTAACAATTGTTAGCTACCTTTTTTGCGTTCATATATTCGGAATTTGCCAATCGATTTCTTTTTCATCCATGTTAGATAGAATCTCATTTACTTTAGAGTATGGCTTACTACCAAAGAAACCTCGTCTTGCTGATAATGGACTTGGATGTACAGATTCAATAATATGGTGATTCGTATTCGTAATTAACTTTTTCTTCGCCTGCGCGTGACGTCCCCACAGTATGAAAATAACTGGCTTTTCACGTTCATTTAATAGCTCAATTACGCGATCTGTGAAATGCTCCCATCCTTTTCCTTTATGAGAGTTTGCTTCACCTTGTCGAACTGTTAATACAGTATTTAATAATAAAACTCCTTGCTCCGCCCACTTTACTAAATAACCGTTATTCGGAATTTCATAACCATATTCATCTCGAAGTTCTTTATACATATTTAACAATGACGGCGGTGTTTTAATACCAGGTTGTACAGAAAAGCTTAAACCATGCGCCTGATTCGGTCCATGATATGGATCTTGTCCTAAAATAACAACCTTTGTATTTTCATAACTTGTATACTGAAGAGCGTTAAAAATATCTTCTACCTTTGGATAAATCACATGCTCCTCATACTCTTCTTTTAAAAAGTTAGCTAAATCTTGATAGTATTCTTTCTCAAATTCTGGCCCCAGTAATGGTCCCCAATCATTCTGCAAAATGTTTTCCATACTTTCACTTCCTGTCCAATTAATTCACCATATCCTGCCTTGTAAATACTACAAACGAAATAATAAGGGAAACAACTGCCCAAACAGTTAAATTCATTAAAGAAAATCCCATCGATAAACCTTGTAATGCAGGTAATTTTCCTGATAAATAATCCGTTAACGTTAAGTTCACACTAAAAATATATTTCGCACCTTCCCAAGATGTTGCAAATGAGCTTAAAATGCCTCCTGCAATTAATGCGGCTAGCATAACGCCCATACCAGCTGGTGTATTACGAATTAAAACAGAGACCATAAATGATATAGTTCCGACAACGATAGCGACAAACCAAGCTAATCCATACGCCATTAAGATGTATTGCCACTGCGGAATAAGATGTACAAAATTCGTATTTAATGTCTCCTTATCAATGACGAATCCTGTTAAAACAGGCAAGTTCCATCCAGAGTATCCAAATACAAGCCCGGATAATACGTAAGCAAACAAACCTACAAGAAGCAGTATGAGTGAAATGAAAAATAACATCGTCACGTACTTACTAAGAAGTATTTTCCAGCGCCGGATCGGCCGCGTAAGTAACATCTTCATCGTCCCATCACTTCGTTCTCCTGAAACAATATCAATAGCGACAATCATTACAAGAAGCGGAATAAATAATGTAATTCCTTGCTCAATAAATGCCCTTACAAAAGTCGGTGCGCCCGGCGCCATCGGGTTAATATCATGATCTAAATAATATTGTTGTTGCTCCACTCTTACCTTTAGCCAATCACGCCATTCTTCTGGCAATCTAGAGTTGTTCAAACGGTTCTGTGAATCAACAATTTGTTGTTGTAATGAAACTTTCCAATCCGTTGTACCGAGCCTTTTTTGCGTCGTTTCTATTTCACGATACTGAGCATACACGAAAAGTGGGATCAAGATTGCTAAAATAAGCATGACAACAAAAATACGTTTCTTACGATAAATTTTCTCCGATTCATTTAAAACTAGATTCGCAAATTCACGCATGCTGCTCACCCCTTGTGAGTTCAATAAATAAATCTTCTAGCGTAAATACCAGTTCCTTAACGCTATGCACATCTATCCCATTTTCTACAAAGAGTTTATTCCAACTACTTATAGATGCAATATCCATGCGGCATAGTAATCGGTCATCTTCTATACTCACTTCCCTTACTTCCTCAGCCAATTCAAGCATATTTTTCGCCTTAGAGATCGGTGTAACAATCCATTCTACACGATCACTTGCTGTTTTAATTAACTCTTCAACCTTGGCAACTGTTATCATTTTTCCTTTATGAATAATAGCAACACGATCGCATATCATTTGTACTTCACTTAGCAAGTGACTTGAAATAAACACACTCATATTTTCTTCTTTCACAAGCTTATGTATAAATTCCCTAAGTTCTCTAATTCCAGCTGGATCTAAACCATTTGTTGGCTCATCTAATATGAGCAATTTGGGATTTCCAAGAAGCGCCTGGGCAATTCCAAGGCGCTGTTTCATACCGAGTGAGTATGTTTTTACCTTGTCGTGAATTCTTTCATCCAAATGAACCATTTGAGCAATTTCAAGAATACGTTCATCTGATATACCACCTAGCATACGAGCAAATTGTTTTAAATTTTCCCATCCAGTTAAATATGTATACAGTTCTGGGTTTTCAACGATACTCCCTATTTGACGCATCGCTTCTCTGAAATTTTCCTTAATAGAATAACCACCTATAGAAATCGTACCTTCTGTTTCTTTAATCAATCCAACTAACATTCGAATTGTAGTCGTTTTTCCGGCACCATTTGGCCCTAGGAAGCCAAACACTTCCCCTTGTTTTACATCGAAGGAAATATTCTCTACAATTGTCTTCTTTCCAATTACCTTCTTCACGTCTCGTACAGAAAGTATCGTCGTCATTTTACCCCTCCTTGTTCTAGTTTTAATTTACTCACAACATTTTGAACTAATCGGTCCGCCATATATGTATACCCTACTTCATTCGGATGGAAATGATCGGAGTATAATAAATCTTTTCCACGGTTTTGGAATAAATCAAATGTCGGTGTAATATACACATTTTTATTATTTATCGCCAATTTTTCTAAAGATGCATTCCAATCTACAACAATGTTTGAAGACCCTTTTAAATCTTCTACATCTTCAAAAGGATTATATAAACCTAGCCAAAAAATTGGGCTGTCTGTATTTAACTTACGAATTTCTTCTATTATTTTCTTCGCTTCATTTTGGAACGTCGCTGTATCAGGACGGTATGTTTCTAAATCTATCTTTCCAAGCGATTCCCAGCCTGGAAATAAATCATTTCCTCCAATTGTTAAAACGATTACATCCGCTTGCTTAATTGAATATTGAGCGCCACTACTCTCAATTTGTTTTAATAAGTCAGGCATTTTCGCACCACTAACAGCTAAGTTTGTTAATGCAACCTTTTGCTTATAATCTTTTTGTAAATCCTCTTTCATACGCCCAATATAGCCAATTCCTTCTTTATCACCAACACCGCGTGTTAATGAATCACCTAAACTAACGACTTGCAATGTTCCGGTTTTCTTTTTCTCTTTTGCTACTACATCCGTTTTCTTAATTAAACTTGAAGCTTTCGGATTTAATACATCATTTACACCTGAAACAAAGCCATATGCAAATAAACAGAAAGATGCAATTGTAATGAGTAGAGTTACTTTTACTACTTTTGATCTCATATCAAAACCCCTTTTAGCCCTCATAGATTGTCCATAATTATACCAAACGCAATTTTGAAAAGCGATTTTCACACCTTATCTATTATGTTGTTTCCCTTTGTACTAATTCTGGCAATAACTCCACGTGCTTTACATCTATTTGCTCTTCATTAATCTTTTCATATAATAATTCAAATGCCTTCACACCAACATTTTTACTACAATATGAAATCGTCGTAATGCCTAAAATGTCTGCCACATCTTGATCATCACAACCGATAATCGTAATATCTTCTGGAATACGAATTCCTTGTTTTTTCGCCTCCGTTACCATTCCCGCTGCAATATGGTTGCAAGATACAAGAAACGCAGTTGGTTTTACTGACATAGAGGCCCATTCCCTAATTACATTACGTCCATCTTCCACCGTAAAACAGCCTTTAAACTTCCAGGCCTCTATCGGTGTTACAGCCATCTGTTGAAGCGAATCTTCATATGCTTGTTTTCTCCTTTGGCTATTAATGCTATTACTTCTTCCAATGCAATACCCAATACTTGTATGGCCCGCATCTATTAAGCTCTTCATACCGCGCGAAAACACTTTATAATAATCAATATGCACACTCGAAATTAAATTCGAATCTATTTCTTCACACATAACAATTGGACCAAATTTCGTATATTCTTCAAGCTTTTCCTTACTATTTGCCCGCGAACATATAATAACCCCATCAAGCTTTTTCATTTTTAACATATTCAAAATTTCTAATTCTCTTTCCTCACTATAATTCGTCTGACAAAGCATCATATTATAATTATTTTTTGCTGTTTCCTTTGATATTCCCTCGATAATAGCGCTATAATATTGATCATTTACGTGCGGCAATAAAACACCAATGACATTCGTTTTTCCTTTCACTAAATGAATTGCATTCACATTTTGCGTATAATTCAATTCTTCTATAATTGCTAAAATTTCTTTTCGTTTCTGTTCATTCACATATGGATGATTATTCAGTACACGTGAAACAGTTGAAACAGACACCCCAGCAAGTTCAGCAATCTTTCTTATATTTGTCATCTCTTTTTCCCCTTCTCACAAAAATTCTCCCTTGACCTGGTAAGCTTTCCACAATATATCCTTTCCTAGCAAATACATTTTGAAAGGATATACAACTATGCTTCGATTCAAATTAGAATATATATTTTTCATTGGTGGTTTACTCATTCTCGCCATCGGCATTAATATGATGACGACAATTACTTCCTTTGGACTTAGCCCTTATGATTCCTTCTTTATTGCACTATATCAAAATTTCGGCATAAGTATCGGTTTTTGGATTTTCATGATTAACTTTGTTTTTACCCTAATCGTACTCTTTTGGGACAAAAAACAAATTACAATCGGCACAATTGTAACGATGATTCTTATTTCTCTTTTTGTTGATTGGGTTGGTTCTATTACGACTATTATGGACGCTATCCGCTCTCTTCCAAAATATATAACACTTATTTGCGGAAATCTATTCGTCGGAGCCGGAATTGGTCTTTACGTCTCTACTAACCTTTGCGCAGCACCTCAAGAGGCTTTCGTTTTAACTGTTGCTGAGAAAAAGAAGTGGACATTTAGAAGAACAGAAATTTCATTAGCTTTTTTATTTTTAACATTAAGCTTCTTATTAGATGGGCCAATCTATTTTGGAACAATTATCTTATCCTTTACAACAGGTTGGATTATTCAAGCATTTATTCAAGTTGGTACGCAGATTTTAAATAGAAAAAAACCTATTAAGCAAGCCGCTTAATAGGTTTTTTCATTTTATGATAAGAGATACTACTTAGCATCTCCTTCAATTCGATAGTTTGCTTTCAAACAATCTATTTCTTCATACGATTGCAATGTATGTAGAATGTACTCGTAATCCGCAAGAGAAGCACGATGCGTTACAATTACAATTTCTGCTTTCCCTTTCTCTTCAAGCGGCATTTGAATAATCTTTTCAAAGCTAACACCACGCTCAGAGAACAATGATGTAATTTTTGCAAATACACCAATTTCGTCTTTTACATGAAGTCTTAAAAACTTTTTCACAACAATTTCATCTGGCTCTTTTAATACTTTTTCATACTGAGGAGATACCGCACTATTTCCGTTTACACCTAACCTAATATTTTGCATTACAGCAACTAGATCTGACACAACAGCTGTCGCTGTCGGTAAGCTTCCTGCTCCCGGTCCATAAAACATCGTTTCTCCTACCGCTTCACCATACACATAGACAGCATTATATTCATTTTGTACTGCCGCAAGAGGATGTGTATTTGGAAGTAACGTTGGTTCAACTGTAACCTCTAATTTTTCACCATCTCGCTTTGCAAGACCAATTAATTTAATTGTATAACCTAAGCTCTTACTATATTCAATATCTTCTGCTGTAATAGAAGTAATTCCCTTTACCTTCACATCTCCAAGCTCTACATTTGTAGAGAAACCGAGAGTAGCCAAAATCGTCATTTTCCTTGCTGCATCTAAACCTTCTACGTCTGATGTTGGATCTGCTTCTGCAAATCCAAGCTGCTGAGCTTCTTTTAACACGTCGTTATATGCTCTCCCTTCATCTGACATTTTCGTCAAAATAAAATTTGTCGTTCCATTTACAATTCCCATTACTTTCGTAATAAGATCTGAAGAAAGTCCTTCTACGATGCTTCGTAAAATCGGAATTCCTCCGGCTACACTTGCTTCATAAAACAGATCAGCTTTATTATCCTTTGCTACCGCCAATAATTCCGCTCCGTGTAACGCCATTAAATCTTTATTTGCAGTCACAACGTGCTTCCCACTTTGTAAAGCTTGTAAAATATATGCTTTTGCATCATCAATGCCACCCATTACTTCGATGACAACATCAATATTAGGATTATCTAAAATTTCATTCGCATCTTGTGTTAATAGAGTAGAAGATACTTCGACCTCCCTCTCCTTCTCAATGTTTTGCACCAACACTTTCGTTACTTTCACTGGACAACCTACTTGGTGTATGAGTCGTTCTTGATGATCTGTAATAATACGAACTACACCGCTACCAACTGTCCCAAGACCTAATAAACCAACTTGAATTTCTTTCATAATACTGTCCACCCCTCAAAAATTGTGTTTAGATGAAATTATATGAGTAAAAAATCTGAAAAACAATGTATTTTGAAAATTCGGAAAAATAAAGATTAATCTTTACAAAGAAAACGTTGCCACGTGTTACACAATCTTTTTTTACAATACATAAGGGGTTTCTTGATACACGTAATAATTCAACCAATTAGAGAATAATAAATTCCCATGACTCCTCCACCTAACAAGCGGTTTCTCATTTGGATTATTATGCTTAAAATAATTTTTTGGCACATCAATATTTAACCCTTTTTGACGATCTCGTTCGTATTCTTCTTTTAACGTATCACAACTATATTCGCTATGACCGAGTGCGAAAACTTGCCTTCCCTCTTGCCCAATAACAAGGTGAACACCAGCTTCTTCAGAGTTTGCTAACAATGTTAATTCTTTTACCCTTCTAATATCACTCTCTCGTACTTCTGTATGACGAGAGTGCGGGGCAAAAAACAACTCATCAAAGCCTTGTAACAATTTCACATGTTGTTCAAGGACCTCATGTTCAAATACACCAAACATTTTTTCCTTAAGAGGATACTTTGGAACGCCATAATGATGATACAAACCAGCCTGTGCCCCCCAGCAAATATGAAGCGTAGATGTTACATTCGTTTTTGAATACTCCATAATACTTTTAAGCTCTTCCCAATAATCTACTTCTTCAAAAGAAAGAGTTTCAACTGGTGCTCCTGTAATAATGAGCCCATCAAATCTTTCATTTTCAATATCACGAAACGTTTTATAAAAGCTTGTTAAATGGTCCTGCGCTACATTACGGGACAGATGTGATTCCATATGAAGCAAATGAACATCTAATTGCAACGGTGTATTTCCAATTAATCGAAGTAATTGTGCCTCTGTGTCTTGCTTCGTTGGCATTAAATTTAATATGGCAATTTTCAATGCCCGGATATCTTGTGTTTCTGCTCGTTCCTTCGTCATTACAAAAATATTTTCTTTTTGCAATACTTTACGAGCTGGTAAATCTTTATCAATTATGATCGGCATGTTGTTTGCCTCCGATTAATGCCGCTTCTAAATCTGCAATAATATCAGAAACATCTTCTATACCAACCGATAAACGAATTAAATCAGATGTAACACCAGCTAAACGCTGATCTTCAGCACTTAATTGTCTATGCGTCGTACTAGCAGGATGTATAACACAAGTTCTTGCATCAGCTACATGCGTTACGAGAGTCGCTAGTTTTACATTTGCGATAAATTCTTTTGCTGCTTCTAATCCACCTTTAATACCGAAAGTTAAAACTCCACTAGCACCTTTTTTCAAATACTTTTGTGCTAACGAGTAATTTTCATTACTATCTAACCCCGGATAATTCACCCATTCAATACGTTCATGGTTAGCAAGCCACTTGGCAACTGCGAGAGCATTTTCGCTATGACGTTCCATTCGTAAATGCAGTGTTTCTAAGCCAATATTGCTAATATACGCATTGAATGGGCTCATACAGTTTCCATAGTCTCTTAATAATTGAACGCGCGCTTTCACAATATAAGCTGCCGCTCCAAAATTTTGTACATAACTTACGCCGTGATAACTCGGATCAGGTTCGACAAGCTCAGGATATTTTCCATTTGTCCAATCAAAGTTTCCTCCGTCAATTACAATGCCACCTAAAGAGCTTGCATGACCATCAATATATTTCGTCGTAGAATGAACAATAATATTTGCTCCATGTTCGAACGCTTGGCATAAATAAGGAGTCGCTAATGTATTATCAACGATAAAAGGTACTTCTAATTCTTTTGCTGCCGCTGAAAGTTCTTTGAAATTCAAAACGTTCATTGCTGGATTTCCTAACGATTCTGCATAAACGAGTTTTGTCTTATCATTAGCAAGTGCCGCAATTTCATCTGCTGTTAAATTTGGATTAAAGAACGTAACATCAATGCCCAGCTTACGTAAACTTACTCCAAATAAATTAAATGTTCCCCCGTAAACTGTTGAAGAACAAAGAAGATGATCTCCACTACTACAAATATTTAAAACTGCCAGCATAATGGCCGCCTGCCCAGAAGCTGTCGCAACAGCCCCCACACCGCCTTCTAAATCTGATAACTTTTGCTCAAATGCAGCTAAAGTAGGATTTCCAATACGCGTATATATATATCCTTCTGCCTCTAAATTAAATAGTGCCGCTAAATCATCCGAGGTATCGTATTTATACGTTGTACTTTGATAAAGTGGCAAAACACGCGGTTCACCATTCTTTGGCGTATAGCCACCTTGCACACAAATTGTTCCTTTTCCCCATGATTCTCCCATCTCTCATTCTCCTTTCTTTTATACAAAATAAAAAACTGCCCCTTTCCTGAAAACAAGAAAGGAGCAGTTTGAAAACACGCTCTAAAGGCTCTTTCTTATCTCTCAGGATTATTACCTGCAGGATTTGGCACAATTCCGTTATACGGCTGTTGCCAAGGTTTCATCGGGCCTGTCCCTCCACCTTTTCTTGATAAGACTATGCAATTACCGTTGATTTTATAGCAATAATTTCCTGATGTCAATTGTTTTTTCTGAATGTTCTAAATCAAATTCGTGAACTTTAATATAGACAACAAAAGAAATATATTCCATATTCATTTAAAAAAGACCTTTTAAAAACCTCGATCAATATATAGAATTAAATAAGTAGTTTAAGCGTATAGGTTCAAGATTCTCAAGAGACTCCATTATATTGAATAAGCCAGCCTCTCAAAAAGATACTATATATATTCAATTCATTTCACACTAGCATATTTAATCCTTTCTACATTAAAATTTACATAACGGAGGTATAACATGAAAAATAAAAAGGACATGCACTATATACTCGTCCTATATGGCATTCTTTTAGGCTCTATAGTAGGGGCTACAGTTTGGTTATTTTTAGTTACGCTAAATATCGGAATCCACTTTATTTGGGGATATTTACCTAACGCTTTCTCTTCTCCTCCTTATTACACTCTTTGTGTAACAATCATCGGCGGTATCCTCGTTGGTTTAACACAAAAATACTTCGGTACATATCCACGTCTTATGCCAGAAGTAATGGGTGAATATAAAAAAACAGGTAGAATTGAATACCGTTTTGTACATAAAGCTACTTTAACTGCGCTTATTGTTTTAATATTTGGAGCTAGTCTAGGTCCAGAGGCCGCACTTGTTGGAATTATCGGTGGACTTTGTACATGGGTAGGGGATCGCTTTAACTTCGCTTTAAAGGGAATGAACGAACTAACAGAAGTTGGAATTGGTGCCACTTTAAGCGTCATTTTTAACGCTCCATTATTCGGTTATTTAGCTCCGAATGAAAATGAGGGTGAACAAATTAATGGGTTTTCTAAAAGAAAAAAAGCAATTGTATATCTAACTACTACTTTTGCTGGTTTTTCCGTTTATTTATTGCTTAGTAAACTCGATAATCGTGGATCTTTTATTGTTGATTTTGGGGAAGGATCTCTTTCAATCAATGAATGGATCGCCTTTCTCCCTCTTGCTTGTATCGGTGCTATCGTCGGTTTCCTTTATTTTAAAGTAGAATTTACATTAGAGAAAATTATCCATCCTTTCCGCGAATACAAACTAACACTTGGAATTATAGGTGGGGTTTTATTAGGAATTGCGGGGACTTTTCTCCCATACACACTATTTTCTGGGGAACATCAATTAAAAGATTTAGTTGTTGAATGGAGCCATTTATCTTTTTGGGTATTACTTCTTTCAGGAGTTTTAAAATTATGTATTACCGCCGTTTGTTTAAATACAGGTTGGCGCGGTGGGCATATCTTCCCAATTATATTTGCTGGATCAAGTATCGGATTCGCGATGGCTTCCATTCTTCCTATAGATCCAATAGCATCTGTGGCCATCGTAACAACAGCAATCTCAAGCTATGCATTACGAAAGCCAATAGCTATAACCTTGTTATTACTTATGTTTTTCCCGCTCAATTTACTATTACCAATGCTTGGAGCGGCAGCGATTGGTAATGCATTTCCACTTCCTAAAAACAACGAAGCTACAAATGAATAAAAATAGACAGTAGGGACAAAAGTTCCACTGCCTATTTTTATCCCGCTATTTGTGGGCAGTAAGACTCTCACCTCAAAATCCGGCGAGTGCGAGGGAGTTAGGTGGGAGATAACTGCCCGTAAAAGTCCGATTGGTGAAGGCTAATAATCAGTGGGGGATGGACAAAACCCCCACTGATTAAAGTTTCACTTTATTACACACGCTGCTTTAATAGCGCGTATAACTCTTCAAAACTATGCACTTCATATGTTGGCACAATCTCGCTATTATTTGGTTTCTTTTCTGGATTAAACCAACAAGTATCAATTCCCGCTACATATCCACCTTTAATATCGGCACTTAACGAATCCCCAATAATGAGCCCTTCTTCAAAAGCAAAATTAGGAATCCTTTCAAAAACATAATCAAAATACTCTTTCAGCGGCTTTTGGAATCCCGTATCTTCAGAAACAAAAATATCTTTAAAAAATGAATGTAATCCTGCATTACGTAAACGTTTATCTTGCGTCTTAGAAATACCGTTTGTCACTATATATAAATCATACTCACTTTGAATTTGATTTATAAATTCAAATGCACCTTGCATGAGTTGGTTTCCTTCTTCTAAGTAGCTACGATAATTATTTTCGAATAATATCCCATCTACTTCTTCCCCGTACTCTTTAAACAAAATCGAAAATCGTGTATTTACGACTTCATCACGGTTTATTTCACCTTCTTCAAAAGCATCCCACAGGCTTTTATTAACTTTTTTATACTGCGCTTCAACCTCGCTAGTTAAAGGAATCCCTTTCTCTTCAAAGAGCATACGTAACGCCACTTTCTCCGCCTTCTGAAAATCTAACAATGTATCATCTACATCAAATAGCAATGCTTTATATTTTTTCATAAACCCCTCACACTCTCTTTTCTACAAAAACAAATTTACATAAATCGTATCATTCTTCCTTGTAAAAATAATAGGAGATATCTCATACTATAAACAGGGGTGAAAATATGAAAATCAGTAAAAATGAGAAAGAAATTTATCAATACATGCAAATTCATCAATTCCATACTCTTTTTTCCTTTCATGTCTTACCATATGTAGAACTACATTCTTTTCAAAAGAAAGAGATGATATGTAAGGAGGGAATCGACCTCCCTTATCTCTATTACTTAATTTCCGGGAAAGCAAAAATATATATGAGCCATAAAAATGGGAAAGTCTCTTTAATTAATTTTATTCAAGCACCTTCATTCATTGGGGAATTAGGATTAATTGGCGTAGAATCTGTTACGAAAGGGGTTGAGGTGATTGAAGATTGCATTTGCTTAGCGCTTCCTCTTAAAGATTGTCAGCATCTTTTATTGCAAGATGATACCTTTCTACAGAAACTATGCAAATTTATTGGAGAAAAAACAATTACCCGAACAGAAAATTACGCCAAAAACTATAGTTATCCGTTTGAAAACCGATTAGCTGCGTTTATTCTATTAACGGAACAAAATAATTGCTATACCGAAAAACATACTGAGGCCTCAGAATACTTAAACGTCAGTTACCGCCATCTTTTATATGTATTAAACCAGTTTTGCCAGCAAAATTATTTAAAAAAAGAAGGCCGAACATATTATATACAAGATCGAAATCAATTAGAAAAACTTGCTGACGAGCTGAAAATATAAAAAAACAGCATTAACATAAAAGTTAATGCTGTTTTTTGAGTGGCGATTATAATTTCAATTAAAATTTGCTTGCTACTTTAGCTGCTTCTTCAAGACCTGCAGTAATGATTTCTTCTGCTTTATCTGGAAATTGGTTATGTCCCTCGATAACTACCGTTTCCATGTTTTTTGCACCGAAGAAGCCCATCATGCTTGCTACATATTTAACAGCCATTTCAACTTCCGCCGCTGGGCCTTCAGAGTATACGCCGCCGCGTGCATTTAATAATGCAATTTTCTTATCTCCGATTAGGCCAACTGGACCTTCTGGTGTATATTTAAACGTTTTACCTGCACGGTTTAAATAATCAATATACGTGTGTAGTACTGCTGGAATCGTTAAGTTCCATAATGGGAAACCGAAAACAACTTTATCAGCTTCTAAGAATTGATTTAAATACTTATCAGCAACTGCTACTACTTTTGCTTCTTCTTCTGTTAAATCAAATCCTCTGCTTGCTTTGAATGTACCATTAATCATGTCTACGCCTACATATGGTAATTCTTCTTTATATAAATCAAGTTCTACTACTGTATCATTTGGATGTGCTTCTTTATAGTTTGCTAAAAATGCCTCGTATAATTTCACACTTACTGCTTGTTCCGCTGGGCGGTTATTTGCTTTTACAAATAAAACTGTTGCCATGATTCTTTTCCTCCTACTATTCACTCTTATGTTGTTATATATTACTTACGAAAAAGGGTTTCTCCCTTGTAATTGTTGTTGCTTACAAATACATTTTATCTTTATATCAAGACAATTTCGTCCTCACATAGACGTATTTTTCCATAAAAAAAGTCCACCTTCTAAAGGCGAACTCAGTCTTACGACTTTAGTCTTATACAATTCCATTTTTCACTGCATATAATGCTGCTTGTGTGCGATCTGATAAATGTAACTTACTCAAAATACTACTCACATGAGCTTTTACCGTTTTTTCCGTAATAACTAAAACAGAGGCGATTTCTTTATTACTCATCCCTTTCGCTAATAGCTGCAATACTTCATTTTCTCTTGCTGTTAGCACATCCACTTGAATAGAAGGTTCTTCTTCCTTTTCTTCCACAGGTAATGTTTGAGAGAGAAGAGCATTTGCTATATCCGGGTGTAATTGAATATTTCCTTTATATGCGCTTCGAATAGCTTCAACAAGCTGATCCGGTTCTACATCTTTTAAAATATAACCACTCGCTCCAGCTTTCAATGCCGGCAATACATGAGCCTGATCAGAAAAACTAGTTAAGACAATTACTTTCACGTTTGGATATTCTTTTTTAATACAAGCTGTCGCCTCAATCCCATCCATCTCAGGCATATATAAATCCATTAGTACAACATCGGGATTTGTTTCTCCTACTTTCACTAACGCTTCTTTTCCATTATTGGCTTCCCCAACTAATTCAAAATCTTCCTGTGTACTTAGAAAAAACGCTAATCCTTTTAAAACGACTGTGTGATCATCAACTAACAATACTTTTATTTTCACAAACTTCCCTCATTTTCACATCATAATGGTACATTTACTTTTACACTTGTTCTTTTCTTATCACTTACAATTTTAATTGTTCCACCAACTAATTCTACTCTTTCACGCATCGTAGTCATACCAAGTGATTTCTTCTCTTTTATATCCTTTTCTTCAAAGCCGTTTCCTTGATCGATTATTTCTAATGATACATTTTTCTCCGTCACCTTGAAATAAATCGTCGCTTCTCGTACATTCGCATGCTTACTTACGTTATTTAAAGATTCTTGTCCAATTCGCCATAGCGCTTCCTCTACTACGCGTGGCAAATCACGAACACCAGTAACCTGTTCCCGAATTTTCAATCCCAAACTTTCGCCATATTGCTTTAGAGCTGGTAATAACCCTTTCTCTAATCCTGCCGGACGAAGCTGCCAAATCAAGGTCCTCATTTCTTTCAAAGCACCTTGCGCCAGTTCACGCATTTCATACAAAGAACTATCTACCTTTTCATTTCGGCCTTTTAAAACAGCTTCAGCACCCTTCGTCATAAAAGTTAATGAAAATAATTTTTGTGATACAGAGTCATGCAAATCTCTAGCTAAACGATTACGTTCCTCCATTCGTACAAGCTCTCGGCGTTTTTCATTTAACCTTAAGTTTTCTATCATTAATGATATATGATTTGCTAAAGCCTGTACTACATCTATCGTATTTATATCAAATTCTCCATTATTAGAACTTACACTTAATACGCCAAATATATGATTTTGAATATGTATCGGAATGGCAATAACTGCACTATTAGGATGTGCTATATTACTAACCTGACTCTTTAATAAAACAGGTTCTTCTTTTTCCAGCGCTTCCTGTGCTGCTAACTTCAAATCTTCTTGCAGCTCATCCATCTTATAAGAAGCCCTTACAGCAAGTTCATTTTCTTCTCTAATGAAGAATACAACTTGCTCCCATAGAAATAATTTCCCTATTTGTTCTACAATCCCCTCTGGCAATGCATTAAATTTATGAATCGCTCTTAAGGTTTGAATAAAACGCTCCAATTTCACATAATAATGCGCTCTTCGCTTTTCATTTTCATATAGTTTTGCCCGCTTTAAAGCCGTTCCAATTTGGAAAGAAACGGATTGGAGTAGTACTAATTCTTCTTCCGAAAAATGTGTTTTACCTGGACTTGCTACATTTAATACGCCAAACTTTTCTCCTCCAGCTTTTAAAGGAACCGTAGCATGATGAAGAATTCCTTCCGTATCTCCCCAATTATATTCAATTGCATTATTAATTCTTTTACATTCAATAATATTAACTGCTCGTTTTAATTTTCCATCTACAAATCCTCGTAAACACCAACACTCACCTTCACACATCGGGCGTTTATTTTCATATGTAAGTGCCTCTGGTAATTGGTAATCGATTAACTTCGTATACTTCCCATTTTCATCCGCAAGAAAAATCCATCCTGTCGTTAAACCTGTTACACTTAGTAATTTTTCTAGGACCGCTTGCAATACATGATAGGTATCATTTGAGGTATTCAACGTTTCTGCAATCTCTTTTAATATAACTAATTCATTTGTACGATTCTCTTGAAACATAATTCGTCTCCTGCATACAAGATTTTAAATAGTACTTAACATAAATCATCTACTTTTCACTTTGTACTTATTCGTAACATTGATATAATAGTGAAAACATAGTTTTCATTATATCACTTGAGGGGGCTTTCATAATGACATTAAATAAGGCACTTACAATCGCGGGTTCTGACACAAGTGGCGGTGCTGGTATACAAGCAGATTTAAAAACATTCCAAGAACTTGGCGTATATGGAATGACATCTCTTACGACAATCGTAACGATGGACCCACATAACGGTTGGGCACATAACGTATTCCCAATCGCGGCTTCTACATTAAAACCACAATTAGAAACAACAATTGAAGGTGTTGGCGTAGATGCTTTAAAAACAGGTATGCTTGGATCAGTAGAAATTATCGAAATGGTTGCGGAAACAATTGAAAAGCACAATTTCAAAAATGTAGTAGTTGATCCTGTTATGGTATGTAAAGGGGCCGATGAAGCGTTACACCCTGAAACAAACGACTGCTTACGTGACGTTCTTGTTCCAAAGGCACTAGTTGTAACGCCAAACTTATTTGAAGCGTATCAATTAAGTGGTGTGAAAATTAATTCTCTTGAGGACATGAAAGAAGCTGCAAAGAAAATCCATGCTTTAGGTGCTAAATACGTACTAATTAAAGGTGGTAGCAAACTAGGTACAGAAACTGCTATTGATGTATTATATGACGGTGACACATTCGATCTTCTAGAATCAGAAAAGATTGATACGACAAATACACACGGTGCAGGTTGTACATATTCTGCTGCAATTACAGCAGAACTTGCAAAAGGAAAAACTGTAAAAGAAGCGGTAAAAACTGCAAAAGAATTCATCACAGCTGCAATTCGTCATTCATTCAAAATTAACGAGTATGTAGGACCAACACATCACGGTGCATACCGCAAATTCGTTGCACAGAAAGAGCTTGTCTAATAATAAATTAAAAAACATACTAAAACCGACAGAGCATTCATTGCTCTGTCGGTTTTAGTATGTTTTGCAAAAATGTTTTAAATTACTCCTCGAATTCCTATGATGCTGAACTAACTTGGTTTCTACCATTTCTTTTTGAATAATATAATGCATCATCCGCTGCTTGAATAAATTGCTCAGGTGATTTTTTATACTCTGAAATCCCAACAGAAACTGTAATTTTAATTTTTGTTCCGTTTTTCAGTTGGAATGAATGCTTTTCAACAGCTAGTCGAATTTGTTCCCCTATACGAGTTCTAAATGCTAATCCCTTTTTCGGTATCAACAAGGCAAATTCTTCGCCACCCTTTCGAAAAACCAAATTAGAGAATGGTCCATTCGCTAACAAAATACGCTCTACTTGTTTTAACACTTCATCCCCAGCAGGATGACCGTATGTATCATTTACATACTTAAAGTGATCAATATCGATAAGTAATAAACAGAGTGAATTATTTTTCATATACTTGTTATCAATATGACGATTCATCTCTAAATCAAATTGCCTTACATTTCCTAGATTCGTTAATGCATCTATTGTTGCTTAATGCTTCATCGTTTGAAATAATTCATTTGATTGCAATACGTAACTTGTACTTACAAATGTGATGTATGCCGCTACAATACAGCAAACTAAATATAATGAAACTACATACATATCCTTAAATAAAATATAAAGTGGCAGTATTAAAATAGACAAACTGCACACATTGAACCATATCCATTTTGTAAATATAGAAATTTTCATTCGCCAAATAAGGGTAATGCCAATCCCTATTGCCACGATAGTATAGCAAGCCAATTCAGAGGCTAAAGAATACTCAGTAAAAAGCACCCGCGTTATTAAAATGATCATAACTGTCATACTACTAGCTATTGGGCCACCAATTATAACTGCCAAAATAACTGCTAAATAACGTAAATCCAACATAATATCTTCAATATGTACACCAAAATGCATCAATAATATACCCAATATTCCAGTTAAAATACCGACCAAACATTTCTGCCAAAAAGAGAACCCTTCTTTTAACGGCTTATCTCTTAAAAGCTGAGCACCTACAAAGATAAAGGAAAGAATGATTGTCATATTTACAAATAGATCTCTGAACATAAAATAATCTCCCTACTTTTTCTTTTCCATCTATCTCTTTCCATATGCTATTGTATTACGGAATCCCTATAATTCCCAATATCTTTTATTTTACTGTTCCACGTGGAACAGTAAAATAAAAGAGGAGACGAAATTTCGTCTCCTCCATTAGCAACATCGTGATATCTTTCCGCCTTTTGCATTAAATCTAGCTTCTTGTGCCTCAGCAAAAAATTGCTTTTGACATAGAATTTTCTCTTCTGGATGATGCGCTTTCATATGATTTACATACGTTTCATAACTTGGAACTCCAACAAGCAAACTAATAAATTGCTTTCTCTTTCTCCATACGTTCCGTAAACTTTTAAGCATAGTTCCTCGACTCACTTTCATCTCTAGGAATATATGGCGCCTCTTTTAGCGGCATCGGCTTATTTCTTAATACTTGGATCCAAATTCGAAGTGCAGAAATTAATACAGCGATTACAACTATCATAAAAATCCCACAAAGTGCCGCATCAATATAGTCATTAAAAATAATTTGTTTCATTTGCGCAACGTTTTTAGCTGGAGCTAATACCTTCCCGTCATCTAATGCTCCCTGGAATACTTTCGCATGTGATAGAAATCCTATTTTAGGATTTTCATGAAATAGCTTTTGATAACCAGCTGTCATTGTTACAATAAGCAATCCGACAGTTGGAATAAGTGTCACCCAAACATATGCTTTTTTCCCCATTTTGAACAAAATTGTCGTTCCAAGTAATAATGCAATACCTGCTAACATTTGGTTTGCAATACCAAAAAGTGGCCATAGCGTATTAATTCCGCCAAGAGGATCTACCACCCCTTGATATAAAAAGTACCCCCACCCTAGTACACATAGTGTTGTAGCTATCACATTTGCTAATGTAGAATCTGTTTTCGCAAACGGCTTATATACATGTCCTAAAATGTCTTGAATCATAAATCGCCCTACACGTGTTCCAGCATCAATCGTCGTTAAAATAAATAGTGCTTCAAAAAGAATCGCAAAATGGTACCAAAATGCCATCATCGCTGTTCCGCCCATTACTTGTGAAAATATATACGCCATACCAATTGCTAATGTTGGTGCGCCACCTGTACGTGATAAAATGGTCTGTTCTCCGACATTAACAGCAAGTTCTTTTAATTCATTCGGTGTAATAGCAAATCCCCATGAGGAAATAACTTGAGCTGCTTGTGATACATCAGTCCCAATTAGTGCTGCTGGGCTATTAATTGCAAAATAAGTTCCTGGTGTTAATACACAAGCTGCAATCATAGCCATCGCCGCTACAAACGACTCCATCAACATCGCTCCATAACCGATTGGCCTTGCATGGCCTTCTTCCTCAATCATTTTCGGTGTCGTACCTGATGAAACGAGAGCGTGGAATCCAGACACAGCACCGCAAGCTATTGTAATAAATAAGAACGGGAATAAATTTCCAGAGAAAACAGGTCCTGTTCCATCAATAAATTGAGATACTGCCGGCATCTTTAAATCTGGAGCTACAACTAAAATGCCAATTGCTAATCCAAGTATCGTTCCTATTTTTAAAAATGTACTTAAATAATCTCGTGGTGCAAGAAGCATCCAAACTGGTAATGCTGATGCAATAAATCCATATACGATAAGCATAATAGCAATTGTCTCACCACTAAAAGTAAACATACTTGCAAGCGTCGGATTTTCTGCTACATATTGTCCTCCAACAAGAGATAAAACTAGTAAAATAATACCAATTACTGATCCTTCTCCTACACGTCCTGGCCTAATGTAACGCATATAAACTCCCATTAAAATAGCAATTGGAATCGTTGCTGCGATTGTAAACATTCCCCACGGACTTCCAACGAGCGCTTTCACGACTACTAAAGCTAATACCGCTAATAAAATTATCATAATACCTAAAATACCAATCATCGCAATTAATCCTGTAACAGGACCAATCTCATCTTTAATCATTTCTCCTAATGATTTACCGTTACGTCTCATTGAAGCAAATAAAATTACAAAATCTTGTACAGCTCCAGCAATAACTACTCCAACGATAATCCAAATTGTCCCGGGTAAATAGCCCATCTGCGCCGCCAAAATTGGACCTACTAAAGGACCTGCCCCTGCAATCGCTGCAAAGTGATGGCCAAATAAAACCCATTTATTTGTCGGAACATAATCCTTCCCATCATTTAATGTATGAGCAGGTGTTTGCCTATTATTATCTAGTCCGAAAACTTTCCTCGCTATAAATCTACTATAAAAGCGATAAGCAATCGCATACACTGATACAGCAGCAACTAATAGCCATACAGCATTAATTGTTTCGCCTTGAGATAAGGCTATTACACCAAAAGCAGATGCTCCTAGTGCTGCAATAACTCCCCAAAGTAAAATTGACTTCAACGTTTTCACATACAATCCCCCCATTACTACTTCTTAGTGGAGATTGTACTAAATTTTCTGAATATTTAAGTTAAATCCTCCTTATCATGAAGAATTTCTAGTTTATCATGTTAAAATTCTCTCATTACTTGTCATAGTTCAATTTTATTTCGAAGTCGTTTTACATAATTACGACTTACTGGAATCGGTTGCTCATCGTACCCGTCTAAATACAAATTATACGTGCCATTATAATAAGGTTTAAGTTCTTGTACATATAACATATTAATTAAATAGCTTTTATGTACACGTAAAAAATCATATGCATTAAGCTTATTTTCTAATTCCTGAAGTGTATATGTTGAAATATGATGATTATTCGTTGTATAAATTGAAACTGTTTTATTTTCCTTATTTTTACTTACATATATAATATCCTCTGGAAAAATATATCTAATTCCCTCATGGCCTTCTATCGGCAGTTTACGCAAATGACTCTTTGCTTTCTCACTTTTTTCTTTCCCCATTTTATATAAAATGAATTGTAAATCTTCTTCACGAAATGGTTGCAATAAATAATAAAATGCTTGGAAACGAAAAGCTGTAATTGTCTCTTCTATATCCTCACCAATAAAAATAAATTTTGTATAACAATTCACTTCTCGTAACAAGCTCGAATATTCAAAACCAGTGCCGTCTACTAATTGCGAATTTAAAAAAACAAAATCAGGTGTATGTTTTTTCATTATTAGCAAAGATTCTGTTCCGGTTCTCGCTTCAAAACATTCTACATTTCGAATGTTCTCAGTAAAGTACTCAACTAATTTTCTTCGCTCTTCTGTCTCTTCCATGATAAGTAAAATTTTCATTTATCCAACCACCTAATTCCTTTGTCCATATGTCTTGTTGTATACATTCGCTTTAGTAAGAAACAATCCCTTTTTCTTACTATACCATTATTTATCTAAAAAAACAGAAAAAAGGAAACCACTTTGGTTTCCCCTTTTCTTTTATCTCGATTGGTGCGTGCTAATAATCAGTGGGGAATAGATGAAACCTCCACTAATTAAAGTTTCACTTTATACCAATTCCTGCTGTTTCGTTTCTTGCCCAAGTATAATCACAGCAAGTGCCCCAATTAAAATTGATCCACAGAAAATCGTAAATATTAGCGATAGTGAAGCTTGTGAAGCAACTAAATATCCTACTAATAGTGGTCCAAGAATACCACCAATACGTCCAAATGCCGCTGCCATTCCTGCACCCGTACCGCGAATAACTGTTGGATACTGTTCAGGTGTGTAAGCGTATAATGCACCCCAAGCACCTAAGTTAAAGAAGGATAATAACATACCCGCTACTATTAATGCTGTTAATGAATCCGCAATTCCGAACACATAAGCACTACATGCTGTACCAATTAAATACGTAACCAATACAAATTTACGACCAAGACGTTCAATAAACCATGCTGCTGTAAAATATCCTGGTAATTGAGCTAATGTCATAATAAGTACGTACTGGAAACTTTTTATTAAACTAAAACCTTTCAGTACCATTACACTAGGTAACCAAAGGAACATTCCATAATAGGAAAAGACAACACAAAACCATAAAATCCATAACATAATTGTTGCTTTACGATACTTCCCAGACCAAACCGATTTTATATTCTCAATAATAGATGGCCTTTTTTCAACCTTTTGAAACCTTGGAGAATCGGGTAAATTCCATCTTAAATATAAAGCATATAAAGCCGGAACTGCACTTAATACCATCGCAACTTCCCAACCGTATTTAGGAATCACAAAGTACGAGATAAGAGCTGCAATTAACCAGCCACCAGCCCAAAAGCTTTCTAATAGTACAACTATTTTCCCACGTTCGTGCGCTTCAACACTCTCTGATACGAGGGTAGATGCAACTGGGAGTTCTCCGCCGAGTCCCATACCAATTAAAAAGCGTAACACGAGGAACATTGTGAGTGTCGTCGTTAAGGCTGTTAAGCCACTACCAATAGAAAATAGTAATAATGTAATAATGAAGACCGATTTCCGTCCTATTTTATCTGATAGTACCCCAAAGACAAGCGCTCCTACAGCCATACCAATTGAGTTAATACTACCTATCCAACCCATCTCTTGAGTACTTAATCCCCAATCTTTTTGCAACGCCACTATTACAAATGAAAGCATTCCAACATCCATTGCGTCAAATAGCCATCCAAGCCCCGCTATACCAAGTAGCTTTCGCTTCGAAATTTCTTTTACCTTGCTCACAAGAAGTCCTCCTTACACAGCTGTCTTTACACATCATTTTACATGTGTGTATTGTATAAGTAAAATACTTTCGTGTAAAAAATTCTCCTTCATCATTCCCCAAAGGTAAAATGTTTATCAAAAATAAACAAATAAAAAAAGTAGCGATGTTCCGCTACTTTTTTGAACGCATTACTTCTTTTAAAAACTCAGCTAGTACTAACTGACGACGCCAGCGTGTTGGATTACTACATAATCTGTAAAACCACTCTAAGTTAATAGCTTGGATCCATTTTGGCGCACGTTTTACCTCTCCAGCCCACACATCTAAACTACCGCCTACTCCAACAGCCATTTTCGTTTCTAAACGATGCTTATTGTTTTGGATAAAGTTTTCTTGTCTTGGGAAGCCCAGCGCAACAAGTAATAGATCTGGTTTTGCTTCTTGAATACGAGAAACAATATTCTCTTCTTCTTCTTGTTTAAAATACCCATCTTGTGTACCCACAATAGATACAGCCGAATATGTCTTCGTTAAATGATTAGCTGCAGCTTGTACAACATGTGGTTTTGCACCTAATAAGAAAACAGATACTGGTCTATTATCTTCCGATAACTTTGCAAGTAAATTACACATTAAGTCAAAACCTGCCACACGCTCTTTTAACGGTGTACCAAGCATACCACTTGCTTTAACAACCCCGATACCATCAGGTGTAATTAAATCTGTATTTAATAATGTTTTATGGAATTTTTCATCCTTTTTTGCGCACATAACAATTTCAGGATTCGCTGTTACTACCTGAAAAGTATGAGTTTGCTCCAATTCTAGTTGTTTCTTTAAATATTGGATTGTTTCATCCATTGTCATTGTAGAAAAAGGAACACCTAGAATATCAACCGTTTGTACTGCCATATTTAACTATCCTCTCTATCATTAAAGGTTTTCGTTATTAATTGCTGATATGTTTCTTTCGTATCTTCATATAATTTTTGAAGTGAGAAGTTCATAGTAGCATGCTCATAAATATGTTTACCCATTGCTGCTAACTCTCCAGTTTTCCACTTATCATACGCTTCTTCTAATGCCGATGCTAATGCTTTTCCATCACCAGTTGGCACAATCCATCCGTAAGTTTCGTCTGCGATTAACGGCTCGATCTCTCCCGCTCTAGTCACAATTGATGGTACACGCTGATTTGCCGCTTCTAATAAAACTAATGGAAATCCTTCGCTATGGGAAGTTAATAAATTTACATGTGATGAAGCAAATAATCGTTTCACATCTTGACGGTGCCCTAAAAATTCAACTTTATCATTAATTCCTTTTTCAGTAGCTAACGCCTTTAACTCTCCTTCTAACGGCCCGTCACCAACTAATAATACTTTAATCTTCTCCAATTTTGTTTGTTGTAACGCATCGAATAAAACTTCATGTCCTTTAACAGGATGCAGACGTGCTACTTGGATTGCCGTAAACACATCTTCATCAATATTAAACATTTCCTTGTTATTATAGCCAGCTGCTTTTTCCTGATCATATTCAATACCGTTATAAATAACATGCATCTTTTCATTTGAAATCCCTAATGCCGCTAAGCTTTTTTTCAACCTATTCGTTACAACAAAAAATAAATCTATATTTTTTAAAGCTTTTAAATTTAACTTAGTAAAAATCCAACCTTTTAGGCCTTGTTTAGTGAAGTCTTGAAATGGATCACTATGAATTGTCGTTACCCATTTTGCCGCGAATTTCTTTTTCATTAAAGAAACAAAGAAATTTGCCCTAGGACCGTGTGTATGAACTACATCAAATTTTTCTTTATTAATGAATTCACTTATGTTTTTTAAAATGGATAAATCATAGCGAGATTTTTGTGAAAACACATGAACTTTTATCCCTAGCTCTCTTGCTTCTTTCGCAACAATTCCATCTTCAAATACTGCTAATTCTACTTCACCATCCGGAAACTGATCGAGCAGTGAAATAATATGTGTTTTTCCTCCACCATCTTCTGCTCCTGCATTCATATGCAATATCCTCATATTTTTTCCTCCTTTAAATCCTCGCTACATTTCCATCTATCTTTATTTTACTGTACTAAAAAATAAAAGCTAACAAAAGTTAGCTTTTATTTTTATCATTCAATTTCTAAATCTACAATTAGATAAGCTAACACCACTACAAAGTAAATTCCCACTCCTGGTGCTGTCAAAATATGTCCTGCAATGTACGCAATACCTAGTGCTAATACTAAGCTTGCTGAAATCATTCCATATTTTATATTAAATATTTCCTTAAATCTTGTAACAAATGCTATCAAGATTCTTAAGCCATAATAAATAAATGGAATCATCATTAATACAAAACCAATAATTCCGAAATCATAAAACCAATCATGGAAGTCCATTTCAATTAACTTCGGATCTGGTTGTTTTTGTTCGTTATACTTAAAGTTACCTGCGTAACCCATTCCGAATAGTTTTTGTGACATTGGCGCTTCCTTAAAGAATTGCTTATGTCTTTCTTCATATACTTGACGTCCGCTGAAAATAAGATTTTCTTGATTTTCTTTCTTTTGCTCTTTCTCAAGCTCTTTCTTAACTTCCGCTTCTACCTTCGCCTTTTCTTCTGGCTTCTCAACTTTATGTTGTTTTTCTTCTTTTTTAATTTTCTCTTTAATTTCTTTTTCTTTTTGACCTTGCTGCGCTACATTTTGTTCTGATAAATAGTTGTTATGAATACCCATATTTTGGGCTAATGGCGTCATTTTAAACGTTCCGACAACACCAGCTAATAGGGCAATAGCAATTAATCCATTAAGTACAAGGGACCTTTTGTTTGGATTTCTTCTATCAAATAATAATTGTAGTACGATAATCCCGATTGCTGCTGCTAACGTAGCACCAATTGAGCCCATCCCTACTTTCGTACCAACTTGAATTAACGAGTAAATCATTAAAAGCGATGGAATCCAATATAAAACGTGTTTCACGCTCTTTGTTTTTTGAATAGAATATAGTACCACAATAGGGAAAATAATAGCTAAGATTGACCCTAGTTCATTACCTGCATAGAACCATCCTCGGGAACCAACTTTCATCCACTCATAACTTCCAAAGTCTGTAGAAGTTGTAATAGAAATAACCATAACAGCATTAATAATTAATGTTGAATACACAATGTTATTTCTAACTTTATCGCTAATATTCACTGTCTTCTTCAGTGATTTTAAAGCTAAAATGTATGAGCCAAGCATAATATATATATACAATGCTTTTCCAATGAATTTAACTTCTTCTGCGAGTACAATAGGACTCTTGATTAACTTGTTATTAATAAATCCTATTCCTAATACAACTCCTAGTAATACAAGATAAATCAAAAACTTCCTATTTTCTCTTTCTTTTGCCTGAATTAAAATATAAATGCCACCCATTGCCATAATAAGGAATCTTACCATAATTCCAACTGTCGCATTTACTTTTAATAACTCAATGCTAAGAGACGTTAATAAATCTAAAACAGGCTGTAAAATAATAAAAAAGAGCAAAAAATGCTCAAATCTAACCCTAGCTTGATTTGCTAACATTCCAAGACCTCCATACAAAATCTTCACATTATCTTTTAATCATAGTTTTCTACTGTTTAAACACACCTAGCAATTATAACATAACTCATATTTAAATTGAGAACTATTTTTCATGCCGAAACTAGTCAAATCCAGCATTATTAGTAACCGAAAACATTGTCCTTTAGCTATCCTTTCCTATCCCTATAAAAACTATCTAACACATATGCACTTATTTTCGACAGTGCAAAAATATTTTTTTATCATTTTATACAAATGTACAAAACGGACTTCTCCTATTGTACCATCCCTCTAACTAAGCTACATCAAAAAACTATGCAATGAATCTTCCCACACTTTTTCACTTTACTTTATCGCTACTTATCAAGCATTTTCAAACGCTTTCTTTAGCTATTTCATCCATTTTTCTACATGTAGCGAAAAGTAATTGTTATTTCCAAAACTTTAGTGTATATTTTTTCTCTGGAACATCTTTAAGAGGAAGGAATTAAAGCCATGTTATTAATCGATATATTTACGTTTCTTGGCATTATCGCCGCTGCCATTTCTGGTACATTAGTTGGTTTGAAAAAAGATCTAGATTTATTTGGTGTCCTTTGTTTAGCTGTAGCTACTGCGCTCGGCGGCGGTATTATTCGTGATATTATGATTGGTAACCTGCCTCCTGTCGCATTTGTAAAACCCATTTACTTTTTTGTAAGTGTACTATCAGCATTATTCACATGTATGTTTTTTGAGCGCATTAATAAACTTCAAGTTGTTATTATGCTTTCTGATGCTGTTGGTTTAGGTGTATTTACAGCTATTGGTGCAAATGCAGCGATGTCGCATCACGTTGACGCCTCATTTTTAGTCGTTTCAATGGGAGTTATTACAGGTATTGGGGGCGGTATTTTACGCGACATTTGCGCTCAAGATATCCCGTATGTATTCCGAAAAGAGATATATGCAATTGCTTCTATTTTAGGAGCAGTTAGTTTCCTAATTACACATGCAATGGGGGCACACGTATTAGCTTTCTATGTTTGTTTATTAATAACATTCGTTATTCGTGTAGTCACCGTAATATATAATGTACATTTCCCAGTTTTCTTTAAAACACATGCAAAAATTAATAAAGGCCATTAAGAGAATTCTACATACTATAGAGTAATTATATATAAAAAGTTGAAAATGAATTAGAAACCATCCCACAAGTAATGAAGAGTATTCAAGACGATTCCTCGAAAATGGCCTTAACGGCGGATAATTTACAACTAGAACTAAACCGATAAGGCGAATCGATACAAAAAAAGAATCCGAAATGGATTCTTTTATTTTCTGAAAAATATTTTTTGGCAATAAAAATAACCCATATAAACACCAAAGCTTTGTAAAATAAACAAAGCTGGCATAATGATATTATAGTATGCCATATCTACTTGAAAGAGCCTTAACGATACATATCCGGTAATTAATAATACAAACAACATATATCCTTCATTTTGCTGTTTCTTAATTAGAAAATGTAATAAAGCTATGGCCATAAACAGTGTCACCACTATATATATAAGCTTTTCACATTTAAAAAGAATAGAATTTATTCCCTCATTTGAAAACTGGTTAATAACTGGTTTTAACAGTTTAAATCTTTCTACTTCCATTTCTTTTAACTCTTGATCAATTTGCTCTTTTACACTTTGATTTTCAGATGTTTTTTCTTCATTTTGACTTTTTCCAATTAAAACAGATTGAACATAATTCTGATTAGAAATCGTATACTGTGACATTCCCATCATCTTGATACCATAGCTCACACCAAAATGAGTACTATAAAACAGAATAAGTATTCCTATCATTTTTAATAGTAATTTTTGCTTCGTTGCTGATTGAAATAATTCAATTAACAGCACATATACAGCTATAAACATAGGTAAAAATAACCCCATTGGGAAAATCATATTGCTAAGCGCAAATAAAACGGCTGAAATTACCCACATATAAGGATGATCCAATCCTTTATATAAAAATATGTAACAAGCACAATAAAATAAAAATATTGCGAGTGATTCCGCCGTTAATACAGAACTCATAAATATATTTGGAATATATAAAGCATAAAACACGGACGCGATACGACCACACTCTTCTCCAAAGACCCTTGCCGCAATGCGATAAATGAAAAATGCAGTTCCTGTACAAAATAAAATATTAAATAGTTGTAAAGCGAATACCGTATCACCAAATATATGAATGATGATCGATTCATAAATAATAAAAGGTAACTGCGCTACATTCGCTATATTATTTCCAATTGCAATCTGCTTTGCAGACTCATACATAGCTTTCATGTCACCTATTATTGGACCATCTACAAATAGAACTGTGATAAATCTTACAACTATAGATATGCTTATAAGAAAGATAAGAAATTGTTTATCTGTAAAACGATATTGCAAAATCGATGCCACTAACAAAATAAGAATAACAAAAATCACTAATACGATTGTTATACTTGTTGTACTTCCCCAAAAAAATTGCTTACTTGTTTCAAAAGCCGACCAACAACTATAAACAAAAAATGCGAGCATCGCACCAATCGTTATTTTACTGAAGAAAGACGAAAAATTTGTTTGTATATGATTCATATGTCCATTGCACCTCTACTTCCATTTATAACAAAACGATTCTATCATGAATAGGCACAAGGTTAATAGGGAATTTCTATGACAAACACATAGTCATTACTTTTTCACTTGCAATGTAAGCGAATCCTCTTTTACACTACATTTTATATACGATAAATTTTCTTTCAGTTACATGAATACAAATACAGAAATTTCAATAAAGTGAAACTTTAATCCGCGGGGGTTTCATCCTCCACTGACTATTAGCTTGCTATTCGCGGGATAATCCTCTTGGAACACTTTACTTCATTAAATATCTAATATGAGTACTCCACTTACACATGTCACTCTGATTGAAAACAAAAAATAGGGGATGAATATATGGAAAAGAAATTCATGCGAGAATCAAAAGCAATTAAAACAACACGTGTTTTTCCTAACGATTTAAATAATCACCAAACACTTTTCGGGGGAAAATTATTAGCAGAAATTGATAGTATCGCTTCAATCGCAGCTGCGAGACATAGCCGCAAACATTGCGTAACAGCATCTATCGATTCCGTTGATTTTTTAACTCCAATTCACCAAGCAGATTCTGTCTGTTATGAAGCATTCGTATGTTATACAGGAAAATCTTCAATGGAAGTTTTCGTAAAAGTAATTGCAGAGGATTTACTAGCAGGCGAGCGTAGAATGGCCGCAACTTGTTTCATTACATTTGTCGCATTAAAAGACGGAAAACCTTCATCTGTACCACAAGTAATTCCTGAAACAGAGGAAGAACATTGGCTACATACAACTGGTTCAGAGCGTGCAGAAAATAGAAAAAAAGGACGTTTGAAAAGTAAAGAAATGGCTGAAGTGTTAACTTTAAATAAACCATGGAGCATTTAACGCTATTTAACACAGGTAAACATTCCTATATGTTCGCCTGTGTTTTTTTATTTCTCCTTAAATTATAAACGTATATAACCATCTAAACTTAACCTCTATTTACAAAATAATCCACTAACCTACCCTTTATTTTGTTATACTATTAATGGTATATTAGATGATGTTTACTAAAAATAATAATGCCTATTATCATATAAAGGATGGTGCAATATGTCTGTTGAGGTACCAATTGTAATACCTAAAACCTTGATTATCATTCCCGCTTACAATGAAGAGGAAGCGATCGCAGATACATTAACAAGACTTTTAGAACTAAAAGAACACTTTGTAGGATTAGATATTTGCGTAATTAATGATGGATCCAAAGATAAAACACCTGCAATTGTCACAACATTCCCGGTACATCTTGTAAATCTACCTTATAATTTAGGGATTGGGTCAGCTGTACAGACTGGATACAAATATGCTTATGAACATGGTTATGATATCGCTATTCAATTTGATGCCGATGGACAACATAACCCAGAAGATTTATATAAAATCATCCAACCTATTGCTGAAGATCAATGCGATATGGTACTGGGGTCTCGATTTACGAAAAAAACTGCATATAAAGGAAGTCTTTCAAGACGAATTGGAATATTTTACTTTACTGCCTTGTTAAAATTACTAACAAAACAAACATTTATGGATCCAACATCTGGATACCGCGCTATTAATCGCGAAGTAATTAAGATTTTCGCACACAATTATCCGAAAGATTATCCAGAGCCAGAAGTGCTCATTCACTTAAAAAAGAAGAACCTTCGCATTAAGGAAATATCAGTTAATATGCAAGAAAGACAAGGGGGACAATCTTCTATTACACCTTTAAAATCTGCATATTACATGATTAAAGTAAGTTTAGCCATATTAATGCAAAAAATTGTGAAAGGTTGATAATTCATGCCTATAATTACCTTTTCATTTATCTTTATCTTATTATTATTTTTCCTAATTATTAATTCTATACGTAGAGGTGCTTTAGACACAAAATATTCTATCCTTTGGATTTTCGTTTGTATCGCAATGGCAATTTTGAGCTCTACAGATAAAATTATAAATTGGATTGGGAAGCTATTACACGTGGAATACCCACCATCTGTTTTATTCTTGTTTGGACTTTTATTCTGCTTTATTTTAATTTTTGATTTAACTCGTAAGGTTTCTAAACAGCATCACCAACTTGTAACCTTGACACAAGATTATGCGCTACTAAAACAAAAATTAAATAATAAAGAACAAAATGATTCTTTACACGATGCATAATTAAAAATGACCTACTTTCTATTTTTAGAAAGTAGGTCATTTTTTTAAATATATCTCTTAGATGAAATGTTTTTTATAAATTTAATCGAATCGTATAACTTGCATACAATTTTTCTTATTATAACCTTCTATTCCGTACAGCGATATATATAAATATTTATTATATATATATACCTATTTTAGGAATGGTCTGCTAACTCTCATAACAGTTGCGACAATACCTACACCTATCATTATAAATAGCATTGGCATCAATGGGAGTGCATAACGATCATATGCAAGGTATAAGCTATTGAAATAAGTTTGGAATAAAATACTTATCCATAAAAACGAATACTCCCTCCATCTTCTCCAACAGAATGCAAATGCTAAGATGGAGCAAATTATGAAGCCTTTTTTAATTGGGTCATAAATTTTCTTCATATCTTCTCCAGATATATCAAAAATACTAATTGGAGTGGCTGGATAATAATATGCCTTTTCCCAGAAGATTTGTGGCTTTAAAATCAAATAACTTTTCAGCATTGATTTTTTATCTGTATGCCACCATTCCTTAATACGGTCCATCGCTACTTCTTGTTGCTTCGCCATTAATTCATGCGCTTCTATACCCGGATATTTCGCGAGAATTTCCGCATCAATTTCTTCCACACTTTTTCCAGGCGGATAACCTTCACCTTGATATGTGCCCAGTAGCAACGGATTACCTGAACCTGCTGTAAGCGGGATAAACTTGTGAAATTGAATATAATTACGTGCCCACCAAGGACCAAGCACAACAAGCAACACTAATACACTAATACTGGCTTGCTTTATCATTAGGCGGAATGGATAGCGTTTTAATACAAGGTATACAAATAATAAAATTGGATATAAAGCGATTTGCACCCTGAAATATAGTGCTACAAAGTAGAATAATAAAATAATATAAAAATCTTTCATTGAATGCGTATCTGCTAATTTCAAGCTCCAATATAATAGCCCTAATGATAGAAATAGATACGGGCTTTCTGTCAACGTCAAGTTCTCTACTACCACTTCAGGAGGGTATAATGCTAATAGCAATGCAGCAATTAATCCAACTGCTGGATTTAAGATATATGTACCAATCTTATAAGTCATATAAATGCTTAAGATACCAAAAGTTATCATAACTAATTTTGCACATAAAACCCCTAGGCTTCCGTGCCCAAATATGGCGAATATGCCCGCTAATAAAAATACTTGTCCAGGCATAATATGAACAGTTGGTTTTGTCGGATCATGATACGTTAACATACCCGTTTCTAAAAAATTGACAGCGTTTCTTTGATACATTAAATCATCACTACCAAGTGTTAAATCACTACCGTATGTTTTTAAAGTCATTAACCGAAATATCAAGCCAATAACCAGAATAATGCCCAATATTATTAACTCAGGTCTTCGAATATACTTTTGTAACATTCTAAAGTTTCCTCCCCTTTATTGCAAAACATTTGTATTTTAAACAAAAATATACACATACATCCTTTCATTATAAACAATTTCCATATAGGACTTCTATATTTTTAATAATAATTATTATATGCATAAAGTTGATTTACAAACTTTATATGCGGTAAACTTATACAGATAGGTATTCTGATAACCTTTTTTCACAAAAAGATTTACATAATAAAAATTTGAGGAGTTAAAATTCTATGATAGAACAAAACCAACTCGTCTCAGTTGTTATTCCTTTATATAATGCAGAGAAATATATTGAAGAGACGATGGAATCGATACTAAATCAAACATATAAACATATTGAAATTGTAATTGTAGATGACGGAAGTAAAGATCAATCAGCTTCTATCGTAAAAAATCTTGAGCAAAAATATCCAGGGCAAATAAAATATATCCCTCAAGAAAATCAAGGTGTTTCTGTTGCTCGTAATACAGGAATTGAAAATGCTAGCGGAGAATATGTTGCTTTTCTTGATAGTGATGATTTATGGCATCCAACAAAAATCGAAAAACAAGTTGAAAGCATGCATAAAAACAACATGAATGCTTGTTATTGTGGCTATATGAACTTTTATGAAGAAACTGGTGAAAAAGTTGAGCACACGACAAACTTTATTAAAGGTGATATGACGAAATCTTTCTTAACGCATCAAGTTGTTGCTCAAACGAGTACTTGGATTTTCAAAAGATCTATCGTGATGGATCATAACATTCGTTTCACACCAGGATGTAGCTGGGGAGAAGATTTAGAATTTCTATTTAAATTAATGAGTGTAGCAAACGTATGCTATGTAGATGAATATTTGACATATTACCGAATCTTATCAGAAGGAAATCTTTCTTCAAAGTATAAAGATTATGAATTAAAAACAGCAAAAGAATTAGAAGTATTTAATCGAATGAAGGATTGGGCTCATAATAAATCAAAAGACTTAATCATGAATGATTCTACAGAACTTCTTGAAATTCTTGAAACCTACCTATTCCCATATACAGTCATTAATAACGCTTGTATATACATTAAGAGCAGCTCTAAATTAGATAAATCACAAGTCCAACTAATCAAAAGCGATATAAGTAAATATTGTCGCAAAATTTATTCAAAAAATGGAAAACGAAGCAAGAAGTTATACGCGATGCTTTGGTTTGTACGAATCAAGTTTATGTTTTCTTAAATAAAAAATACGCTTCTAAACATTCTTTCCGTAAACAAATCAAATTTACAAATAGGACGAAGCGCGTCCTGAAGAATAGAAAGGTCTTTTTCCATGAAAACAAATAAAATCCTTAAAAACGCCTCCTACCTCTTTGTAGGAAATATTACTGTTCGATTTGTACTTGCTATTGCGACGATTTTCTTTGCAAGATATGTTTCACCAGGTGAGTATGGGATGTTTACAACTGCATTAGCAGTTTCCGCTGTTATTTGTTATTTTACAGATGCAGGTTTAACACATACGTTTATGCGTGAAGGAACGAGAAGTGATGCTAACATTAGTGTGCTAATCAGCAGTTATTTACGCATTCGTTTAGTATTAGCTATCGTAATTTCCGTACTCTTCGCTATTTTTGCTCAGTTCTTCTATACTGATGCTTACTTACGCGCCATGGTATATTGGGTTGTATTACCGACCATGTTTGGAGCAACTTTACAAGGTGTGGGAATGGCTTATTTCCAAGTTACAGAACGTATGCAATTTACAGCGATTATTTCTGTAATACAAGGTGTCACAGCCGCAGCTGCGCTTCTACTAGGAATGTCATTTAAATGGTCACTTATGATGGTCGCTGCCATGTACGGTATATCTAGTCTTGTAACAGGAGTCATCGCCTTTATAATGGTGCTCCGCCATACAACAGTTCATAAAGGCTGGGACAAAGGTATTTTAAATCAATTACTAATTTTCACAATCAATGGCATTATCATTATGCTCTTACCACAGTTAGGGCCTATTATATTAGAAAAAGTTTCAACGTATGAGCAAGTTGGATTCTTTGGCGCTGCATCGAAAATACCCGCTGTACTTTATCAAATACCAGGTGTAATTGCAGCAGCCTTTTATCCAAAGTTATTTACTTTTGGAAATGAAAAGAATATTGATGAACATAGAAAACTATCTCTGTTTGAATTAAAGCTTATGTCTTTCTTAGGAATGGGAATTTCTATCCCATTTATCGCTGATCCAAGCTTTTGGATTGTTACTTTATTAGGGGAAGAGTATGCACCAGCTGGTGATGCTCTTGCAATTTTAGCCTTTATGGTCATTTTACAATCTATCAACTATCCACTTGCTGATAATTTAACAACAATTGGTCAACAGTGGAAACGTGCGACAACGATGGGAATTGGATTAGCTGTCGCTATTATAAGTTACATCGCATTAGGTAGCCAATTTGGAATGATGGGAGCTGCGGCAGCTGCGATCATTACCGAGATTACATTATTAATCGGATTTACTTTATTCGTTCGTAAAGGCTTTTCATTACTATTCAAAGGAATAATATTCAATGCACTAGCATTTATAGTCAGTTACGCAATATACCGCACAGTATTAATTAACTTACCACCACTAATAGCTTTAACATTTACTGGTATATTGTACGGTATTATCGGTCTTGCCATTGACCCTCAAATACGTGGGTTGATTTTAGGATTTGTAAAGAAAAAGCTAGGTAAGAAAATAGCATAAAGGCCAAGTTCTTTTTCATCTTTATGAAAAAGAACTTGGCTTTTTATTTATTATCCTCTACATATAAAATGGTTTCTTTTGACCCTTAATAACACCAACTCTTCTCGACGACATTTTTCATATCCCACAATGTAATTAAACACCTTTCAATTACACTCTATATTTTCCCAGAAACAACGCGATGTTAATCTTGCAAAAATATACATTTTGAAAGGATAGCATTATACTCAATAATTTAGTATCATGATTCAAGACACTATTTTGAAATGGACGGAGGATACTATGAGCTTATTAACAGTCGAGAAATTAGGCCATACATTTGGCGATCGCACATTATTTAAAGATGTATCCATGCGTTTACTAGCAGGGGAACATGTTGGATTAGTCGGTGCAAACGGTGTAGGTAAATCAACATTTATGAATATTATTACTGGTCAACTTATCCATGATGAGGGCCGTGTAGAATGGACACCTGGTACAAATTACAGTTACTTAGACCAGCATACAATTTTAACACCTGGTCGCACAATTCGTGATGTATTAGCTGACGCATTTTTACCTTTATTTGAAAAAGAAAAAGCTTTAAATGAAGTTGCAGAAAAAATGGGAACTGCAACACCAGAAGAATTAGAGGAACTTCTTGAGGAGATGGCGGAAATACAAGATGCCCTCGAAGCAGGTGGTTTCTATTTATTAGATATTAAAATTGAAGAAGCGGCACGTGGTCTTGGAATTGATGCAATCGGTTTAGACCGTGATGTTGCTGCATTAAGTGGTGGACAACGTACAAAGGTATTACTAGCAAAATTATTACTTGAACAACCAGAAGTATTACTATTAGATGAGCCTACTAACTATTTAGATGTTGAACATATTCATTGGTTAACAACTTATTTAAAGGAATACCCACATGCATTCCTATTAATTTCCCATGATACGGAATTTATGAATAAATGTGTCGATGTTATTTTCCATCTAGAATTTACAAAAATGACGCGTTATACAGCGACATATGAAAAATTCCTAGAACTAGCAGAAATTAATAAAAATCAACATATAAATGCTTATGAAAAGCAGAAAGAGTTTATTAAAAAGCAAGAAGACTTTATCGCGAAGAACAAGGCTCGCTATTCAACGACAGGTCGTGCAAAGAGTCGTCAAAAACAACTTGATCGCATGGAGCGTATTGATCGTCCTGAAACAGCAATTAAGCCGGAATTCTCATTTAAGGAATCTCGTGCAAGTAGTCGTTTCGTCTTTGAAGGCGAAGATGTAGAAATCGGATATACACATCCATTATTACCAAAACTAACAATGACAATTGAACGCGGTGAAAAAATTGCCATCGTTGGTTGTAATGGTGTCGGTAAATCAACATTACTAAAAACGATTTTAGGAAAAATTAAACCTTTAAGCGGTAAAACAAGTCTTGGTGACTTCTTAGAGCCTGCATACTTTGAGCAAGAAGTAAAAGCGGATAATATAACACCAATTGATGATGTTTGGAACACATTCCCTAGCATGGACCAACATCAAATTCGTGCGATGTTAGCGAAATGCGGATTAAAAAATGAGCATATCTCTCGCCCGCTAAATCAATTAAGTGGTGGCGAACAAGCAAAAGTTCGTTTATGTAAGCTAATGGGTGAAGAAAGTAACTGGATCCTATTCGATGAGCCAACAAACCATCTTGATGTTACAGCAAAGGAAGAACTTCAAAAAGCTCTGAAAGCATATAAAGGGACAATCCTTCTTGTATGTCACGAACCAGAATTTTATGAAGGTTGGATCACAAAAACTTGGAATGTTGAAGAGTGGGCAGAACAAAATAAATAAGCCTTAAATTATTTCATTATAATTGTAAAATAAAATCCGTTCCTAGAAAGTACTTAGGAACGGATTTTTTTATAATAATGAAACTTTCATTAGCTTCAGGCCAGTACGACGAAAAGATTAAACTAACATTTCATTATTTCAACTCGATATTATAATATCGAGCTAACCTTACTCTAAAATCCTTTAAATCATTATATGCTTCCAAATTCGCTAACATCCCTCGAATCACTGGAATCCTAGGATTTTGAACT